>Ga0315284_10000453_pt1 | contig 56080 bp, 57 predicted proteins | sample YL17G09_16_MG_FD_203696 | JGI IMG/M metagenome (GOLD analysis project Ga0315284, IMG submission 203696) | Sediment microbial communities from Yellowstone Lake, YNP, Wyoming, USA - YL17G09_16 | ecosystem: Environmental > Aquatic > Freshwater > Lake > Sediment | place: USA: Wyoming | collected...
GAGGTTTTAACCGTGATTAAGTGTGTTTTGTTGGGTAAACCCTACGTTGTCCCTAATTATGCGGTTTGTATGGAGTGCAAGATGAATGAAAATGTCTGCCGCTATGAGAAAGATGAAGAATGTATGGGTCCAGTTACTCGAGCAGGATGTAATTCCTGGTGCGTTAATAACGGAAATAGATGTTATGGTTGCCGGGGCCTGGTGGATAATCCGGCGGTAGATAGCCAAAAAGACATTTTATTAAAATACGGCCTTAAATTAGAAGATATACTTAGGCAGTTTACTCTATATAATGATTCGATGGGAGAGAAATATGACCAAGAGTTCAAGTAAGATTAATTCTAAAGATGTCAAGGTAGATGTTCATTATCTTACCCGTGTTGAGGGACACGGCAATATTGTCGTAGACGTAAAAGAGGGAAAACTCACTAAATGCGAATTCCAGGTCATAGAGTCTCCACGTTTCTTTGAATCGATGTTAGTAGGCAGGTCCATTTGGGAGGCCCAACATTTAACCAGCCGTATCTGCGGCATTTGCGCCTGCGGCCATAGCCTGGCGAGTATTAAAGCAGGAGAGGATGCCTTAGGGATTAGGCCCTCGGATGAGACCATAATGTTAAGGAAGCTGCTGCTTTATTCCGAACAGATGGACAGCCACATCCTGCATATTTATATTCTCGTGGCACCTGACCTTCTGGGGGTTAAGAGTATTGTGCCCTTGATTAAAACGCATAAGCCAGTTATCGAGATGGCCATAAGGATGAAGCGGATGAGTGATTATGCTGGTGAAGTGCTTGCCGGGCGACACATCCATCCGATCAGTTACGTAATCGGCGGGTTGACGCAGTTACCCTCCCAGGATGGGTTAGAAAAGTTATACCAACTTATGCTTGAGGCGCGCAAAGATGGCGCAGAAACCGTAAAGATATTCAAGAAACTAAAATTTCCTGAATTCCAGAGGCCGACCCAGTATATGTCGCTAAGCAACAATGAAGAATATGCGATGTATGACGGCGATTTAGTCGTCAATGGGAAGCAGAGGACAAAGGTGAGTGACTATAAAAAGCTTTTTACGGAAACAGTACTCGATTATTCCCGGGCTAAGATAGCCACGATAAACGGCAAGCCTTATGCCGTAGGCGCGCTTTCAAGATTTAACAATAATTATAGCCAGCTCAATAAGAAAGCCAAGGCAGTTGCCGATGAGCTTGGTCTGAAGGCACCGTGTTACAACCCTTACCTTAATACCGTAGCGCAGTTGGTAGAGTGGGTGCATTGTCTTGAAGAATCCATCAGGATAATGGAAAAAATTCTCAAGGACGGACTTGCCGAAGAGAAGATTGTGGTTGCGTCTTGGCCGAAGAGAAGCGAGATGGGAAAAATTAAATACAAACCTAATACCGGTATAGGCTGTGTGGAGGTACCCCGAGGTTCTTTGTTCCACGAATATTCAATAGATGAGACAGGAAATATTACAAAAGCCAATTGCGTAATCCCGACCAATCAAAATATCGGTAACTTAGAAGAGGATATGCGCCAGCTTGTTCCAGAATTACTCGGCAGCAAAAAACAGGAAGAGATTACCCTTGATTTAGAGATGTTGGCCAGGGCATATGATCCTTGCATATCCTGTGCTACCCATATCTTGGATGTAAAGTTTGTCTAGAAAAACAGCTGTAATCGGTTTAGGTAATACTCTAAGGAGAGATGACGGAATAGGAGTTATGGTTCTAGACTCTCTCCTTAAATTTTATCAAAGAAAAGACTTAGATTATTTTAATTTCGGCAGCGCAAGTTTTGATTTGCTGCACCGGATAAAGAATTACGAGGCAGTTCTGCTTATCGACGGTATTAATGCCAATTTAGCCGCGGGAGAACTAAGGACAGCTAAGCTAGAGGACCTAGAATATAGCCTGGAAGCATCGGTTACTTCTACGCATGAACTTAACCTCAAGAATATATTTGAACTCTCCAAAAAATTAGGGATTAAAACCACAATTTATGTCGCGGGAGTACAGGTTGCGGATACTGCCTTCGGAGAAGGCCTCAGTGAGGTGCTGAAGCGCAAAAAAGATGAGATTACAAAAAAGGTCAGCGCCTTTATCGATGAAGTTTTTATTTGATTTTTTAAGATAACCTGTTAAAATTGTGTAATAAAACATAAGGAGGTGAATAATGAAAAAATACGTTTTTATAATTCTGGTCATGGCCTTGGCGGTTTATTTAACCGGCTGCGGCAGGAAAAGGGAGACGCTTGAAGAGACGCAAGAACCCCTATCTATTGAGGTTTCGCCGGCAGCATCCGTAACTAGTCAGCCAACAACCGTTGCTCCTGCACCTGAGGCTGCCAGGACCGCGGAGATTCCCTTGCCGCCACAGGGGCCATATAAACCAACAAACCAGCAAATACAGGCGGCCCTTAAGAACGCGGATTATTACACCGGAGAAATTGACGGAAAGATTGGTCCGATGACCAAAAAAGCGATTAAAGATTTTCAGGCAGCAAATAGTTTAGAGGCCGATGGTAAAGTAGGCACTAAGACCTGGGCGGCATTAAGTATCCATCTTAACCCGCAAACGGTTGAGTCGGCTTCCCAGACAAAAAGATAACAGTAGGGGATTGAAATTTAGCCTATTTTGTTGTATACTTAATATGCCGATAAAGGTAAACCTCTGCCATGAATTATGGCGGATGCGCCAAAAAATTTTGGCGTACATCGAAAGATGGGGACCCCGCCGAATAACGGCGGGCTCGTCAAGGTTTTTTGACGGGACAAAGCCACAGACCTGTTGCCGTTAGCATAAGCGGCTATGGTAGCTGGGTTGCCGAAGGAGATGGTGCAGTTGGCCATTAAACCTTTATCGGCCTTTTTCTTTTTGTCCTTAAAGATCCCAACAGTTAATTTTGTTGGGATTTTTTATTTGGAGGTGTTATAATGTAAATCACCATGATTGAATTTCCCGAGAATTTCTACTGGGGAGCAGCTACCTCTGCCTATCAGGTTGAAGGCAACAACACAAATTCTGACTGGTGGGAATGGGAGAAAAAAGTCGGCCTAAAAGAAACTTCGGGTTGGGCCTGCCGCCACTATGAGCTTTACGGTCTAGACTTTGATTTGGCACAACAGCTTAATCACAATTGCCACCGTTTATCTATTGAGTGGAGCCGCATTGAGCCAAAGGCAGGAGAATTCTCCAGAGAAGAACTTAACCACTATAGAGATGTTATCCTTTCCTTGAGAGAGCGCAACCTCGAGCCTATTGTTACCCTGCATCATTTTACCAATCCCTTATGGTTTGCCGAGGCAGGCGGCTGGGAAAACAAGCAAGCGCAGAATTATTTTTGCCGTTACCTCGAGAAGGTCTTAGAGGCTTTAAGCGATAAGGTTACCTATTGGATAACCATCAATGAGCCGATGGTCTACATCTATCACGGTTTTGTTTTGGGTCTTTGGCCGCCGCAAAAAAAATCTTTGCTTAAGGCAAAGCGGGTAATGCGTCATTTAGCCCGCGCCCATACCCAGGCCTACAGGCTTATCCATAATTTTTATCGGCAAAGAAATTTAATTAACCCTCAGGTGAGTGTGGCTGCGCATCTGCAGGCGTTTGTGCCTTGCGCCTTTACCCTCAAGAATAAAATCGCCGTGTATCTAAGAGATAGATTTTTTAATTTTGCCTTCCTCGATAAGCTACTGGCAGATAAAACCCTTGATTTTATCGGGGTTAATTACTATACTCGGAGTTTAGTAGACGTAGAAAGATGGGGCCTGAAGAATTTGGCAAGTGGTAGCTGTAATAAAAATCACCATCTACTTCCCAAAAATTCCCTGGGCTGGGATATCTATCCGGGGGGTCTTTATACCCTGCTTTTGCGGCTAAAAAAATATCGGCTGCCGATTTTTATTTTAGAAAACGGGATCTGTACCGCGGACGACGGTTTAAGGTGGGATTTTATCCGCGCGCACTTAAAAAATATACACTTAGCCATGGCGCAGGGTATTAATGTCCTCGGCTATATCTATTGGTCGCTGATTGATAATTTTGAATGGGATAAAGGATTTGCTCACCGCTTCGGGCTTATCGAAGTAGACTATCAGAATTACGCACGCCGGGTCAGAGAGAGCGCAAGAAAGTTTGCCCTGGTCTGCAGGACAGGAAAACTTAATGAAAATGGAAATAATCGATAAAGATTTAATCATAAAAGAGATTCCTTTATTCGTTTCTTTATCGGAAGAAGAGCGCAAGCTCGTTACTGAGAGAAGCAGTTTGCTTGACTATAAAAAGGGACAGCCAATCTATAAAGAGGGCGCTCCTGCCGATGCCTTTTACTGTGTTATCTTAGGTAGGGTGATGATTTATACCCAGGATCAATACGCTAACCAGACAATACTCGAATACCTGCACCGCGGAAAATATTTCGGCATTATCTCGCTTCTAACCGGCGAACCACATTCGGTAACCGCAAAAAGTATCAATGATAGCAGCCTTTTGGTTATCCAGAAGAGCGACTTTGATTTTATCTTAAATAAAATTCCCCGCCTGGCTATTGATTTAAGCCAAACCCTCTCGCGCCGGCTGAAACACAAAGATATCCATCAAAAAACTATTTTTGAAAGCACGATTATTTCTGTATTCAGTTCCTATTCTCAGGCTGGCAAAACTGTCTATGCCATGAATCTGGCCTTGAGCCTGCATAAAGAAACGCATAAGTCAGTAATCATCGTAGATATTGCCGGTCGTGATACAGCACATAGCCTGCCAGGGAGGTTGGAAATTAGCGGCGATTACCCGACCTTTGATTTGGCTCATTCCGCGAGCTCTAGAGAGACGACAAAGGATTTTATTCTAAGAAATAGATTTGCCATAGACTTACTTTGCTTTTATTATCAGCCGCAGGAGCCTTCCTGCGTCAAGAGATTAGTCAGTGTTTTAACCCTCTTAGTCAACGACTATCATTATATAATTTTGGACCTGCCTTCTGCTATGGATCCGGTAATTTTTAGCATCCTGAATCAATCAGATTTAATTCATCTCTTGACCAGTCCAGAACCGATAGACTTGAGGCGCACCAGTAACCTCGTCGAGAGGCTAAAAGGAGAATTCGATTTTCAGGAGGAAAAAATAAAGGTGATCATCAATGAGTATCGGCTGGCAAAATTGGCGTATGAAGAGCAAATAGAGTTATTGAATCAAGCCATCTTTGCTACCTTGCCTAAGATACAATTCGCTGGTTCTGACAAATTCATTTTAGACGCTCCTGACGCTGAATATGCCAAGGCAGTAAGAAGGATTGCGCGCCAGCTGGGAGATTGTCAGGTTGGTTTGGCCCTGGGAGTAGGAGTGGCCTATGGCCTCTGTCATATCGGAGTATTGAAGGTGGTGGAGGAGGAAAAGATTCCCATTGATGTGATCACCGGCTCAAGCATTGGGGCGTTGATTGCCAGCCTCTGGGCTACGGGTAGTTCAAGCGATGAAATACTGAAAATCACCGGGGAATTCAAAGAGCCAAAATTTTTCTGGAGCCTGATGGATTTTACCTTTCCCTGGGTAGGATTTATCAAAGGTAACAAGATCTATAATTTTTTAAAGAAACATCTTGGCAATAAGACCTTCCATGATGCCAAGCTGCCTTTAAAGATTATCGCTACTGATGTCAAAAGAAAGGAAACTAAGATTTTGGACAAAGGCCTGCTTGCGGATGCGATTATGGCCAGTTGCACTATGCCCGGAGTCTTTGTCCCCTTTAGATTTAAAGGAGAGATACTTTTTGACGGCGGGGTGATTAACCCTTTGCCTACCGAGCCGTTATGCAAGATGGGAGTTAAAAAAATCATCGCGGTGAATGTTACGCCTTCCCGGGAAGATGTACTCAGGCAATATGAAAAAATGAAAGAGAAGGCCAATCTAATTCCCTTATCTATTGAGAAAAAGAAGAGCCCTGGCCTCTGGAAATATTTCGGCAATAAATTTAAAAGCAACATCCTTGATTCCATATTTAGCAGTATTGAGATTCTACAGTCAGAAGTAGCGCAGAAAGAAGCACAATTTGCGGATATTGTTTTGCATCCGGATACCTCCGGCCTATTCTGGCTGGAATTGCATAAGGCGCAAGATTTTGCCAAAAGGGGAGAGGAAGAAACCAGAAGGCATTTAGATAAGATTTGGCAGGTAATTAATGAATAGACACCCGGCCTTAACGCACCTTGGCATAAAGGATTGCCAAGTGCGCCCCTTCTGGGGCGGATAGGCCGGTAATGCAGAAAGCAAACACTTGCCCATCAAATTGGGCAAGGTGTGTTCCACTTGTGTGGAAGGAGGGCAGATGTTAAAATCCAAAATTTTAATTTTGTCTATAGCCTTTAGCCTATGCTTGATGGTCTCTTTAATGGGTTGCGCGACGATAGAAGAGGGCGCGAGAGCAATCGCCGGGGTTTCGACAAGGGCCGTAGAAAAGGGAAGGAAAACCGCGATTGGCAAGACAGTTAACCAGGATTATTTTACTTGTTATACCAAGATACTGGAGATGTTGAAACAGACGGACGCCTATGTCTACAGTAGAGACGTCAAGAAAAAGATGATTGCCTTTTATGTTTCTCAAAGCAATACCACACCTGTAGGTGTATTTTTTAAGGAGATTGACGCAAAGAATACGCAAATCGAAGTCTCTTCTCCCAGCACCTATGCCAAGGAATATTTTAGCGCCAAGGTATTTAAGGAGTTGCAGTGATGAAGGAGTATCATATCGAGAAAAAGGTTTATTACCACGATACAGACGCCGGGGGGTGTAGTTTATAAGGTACATTGGGCTAAGAGAAAAGGAGAAAGAGGATGCCTTACGACAGTAGTTTGGATGAAGAGCTGTTTACCAGGGAATGGGAGAATGATACGGGTAAAATTGTGGTGAGTGTGCATGCTTATAATAAGGGTGCCAAAAAATTGCAAATCGTCCGAGAAATCAAAGACCGCAGCGGCAATTATACCTTTGCTAAGCTTGGCAGGCTCTCTAAAGAAGAATTGCAGGGTATTCTCCCTCTTATTCAGGAAGCCATAGAGATGATGTAACATTGCCGGTATCTTTAACCACTCTCCCGATAAATTACTTGCAAAGTAATCTAAAGGTAGATATAATTATTTTAATTATTCAGCCCAAAGTTTAGAGGACAGCTCTTATGTCGCAGCCAAAAAAAAGAGATAATTGGGGTTCGCGCTTAGGTTGCCTGGAGGCGCCAAGGCAGCACTGCACTCTGTTTTATAAAAGTATTTTCCAAAAAGGAGCTCAGATGAAGAAGATAGCGCTCTTTTTTTTAATTCCCTTATTATTTACCGTTATATTAGGGTGTGCGCCTTTGATTATCGGAGGAGCGGTGGGTGCCTTGGGTGGCTATGTTGTAAGTCGCGATACCATAGAAGCAGAGACAGACATAGATTATGACCGCCTCTGGGGTGCTGCTCTAACCGTGGCACGCATACGCGGAACCATAAAATCCGAGGATTTTGCCAAGGGGTATCTGACTGCGGAAATGGAATCAAGCAAGGTCTGGATTAGATTAGTGAGAATAACTAGGGCAAGCATACGTATCAGAATCTCAGCGCGTAAATATCACCTGCCTAATCTTAACCTGGCGCAGGACCTTTTTATGAAGATTATGGAACAGACAAGATGAATTATTTAGCAAATTTGCTTACGGTATTAAGTCTCGTTTCTGGTTTTACTTCGATAATTTTTTCTTTAGAGAAACAATTTACCTTTGCCTGCTGGGCGATTATACTTTCGGTTATCTTTGACGGTTTAGACGGCCAGATTGCGCGTAGAAATCCTATACCGAATGAATTTGGTAAAGAACTAGATTCGTTGGTGGATGTGGTTTCTTTTGGCATCGCACCCTCTATCCTGGGATACATCTTTATTTATCGCGATTTTTATATCCTGGCAACCCTGGCATTATTTATTTATTTATTCTGCAGTGTGATGCGTTTGGCCAAATATAACATTACACCCAAGGAGAAATTGGCTAATTATTTTTATGGCCTGCCGACCACAGTTAGCGGAGGTATGCTGGCTTCCTTTGTTTTGATATTCAGAAATAAACATACGGGTCTGATTCTAGGGTATATTCCGCTTATCTTTCTTTTGGTAGTTTTATCGCTTGCCTTTTTGATGGTTTCGCGGGTAAAATATCTCAATCTAGACGGCTTAAAAGAGATATTCGCTAAACATGTAAAAGCAGTGGTTTTGCTTGCGGTAGCGATTTTCCTTTTGGCTGCCTCCTTTAAAAAGGTAGGTATCACTCTTTTTATTTTCTTTTTAATTTACCTGGTCTTTTCTCCTTTGGTAGTCGAGAGATTAAAAAATAAACTGTAGCAGATGATATGCCGAGGTAGCTCAGTGGTAGAGCGCGGCCCTGAAAAGGCCGGCGTGGGAAGTTCGATTCTTCTCCTCGGCACTTAATTTTACGTGTCACTGCCGATCCTGGGCGCAGCCCAGGATATGGCACCACCTATCTAGTGCCAACTCCGAGCGAGAGCGAGGAGCTAGGCACCAAATAAAAGGCAGTTTTCATTACTGCCTTTTTTGTTTTTGCGGGTCTTGCCGAATCAAGCCTCGCCACCCGCTAAATCCAACAAATATTATTTGTTTAGCACTAAGATAAAGTGATTTATAAAACTTGAAGTGCCAATTTGGCACATCAAGTTGGACGCCCCACTTTCCCCTTGAAATAACCTTAAAAACTGATAAGATATTTGGAGGACAAAATATTTCCTTTGCCGACGTAGCTCAGTGGCAGAGCAAGTGTTTCGTAAACACTAGGTCGAGGGTTCAAGTCCCCCCGTCGGCTTTATCTTGATTTTTTTGTCGGGATCGCCAGCTTATGATAAAATATGTCAAAATATAGAGAGGTCTTAAGAAATAAAAACTTCTTTTTTTTATGGGTTGGTCAGATTATTTCCCAGCTGGGTGACCGGCTGGGACAAATGGCATTAATCGGATTTGTCTATTCTCGCACTCCGGGTTCAGCAGTAGAAATAGCCAAGATGCTTTTCTTTACCATGATCCCTGTATTCTTAATCGGTCCGGTTGCCGGCGCATATGTGGATAGATGGGATAGGCGACGGACAATGTATGCCAGCGATTTTTTAAGGACAATTTTAGTATTAATCATCCCTTTGATTTTATTTAATACAAAAAACCTCTTGTTGATGTACGTATTGATATTTGGGGTGTTTTCCGTAGGTAGGTTCTTTATCCCGGCAAAATTAGCCATCATTCCGGAATTGGTTAAAAAGGAAGATTTACTGATCGCCAATTCCCTGGTTAATATCACCGGCATGATTGCTGCCATATTGGGTTACGGAATAGGAGGACTAGCTGTAGAGTGGTTGGGTGTCAAGGGCGGATTCTATTTGGATGCTTTAAGTTTCTTTATTTCAGCAGGTTTGATTTTCTTCATCGGTTCAAAGACAGTCTTCTTTGTAAAAATGGGCCAGGCAGGCAAGGATATTGTTGCAGCGGTAATTATGCAGTCATCTACTATCCCCTTTAAGCTCTTTAAAGAGATAAAAGAAGGCATTTTATATTTTATCAGACAAAAAGAGATAAGGTTTACCGCCAGTATTATGTTTCTTCTTTTTTCTGCATTGGGAGCGGTAGCTGTCGTCTGGATTGTTTTTATTCAGAATGCGCTACATTCCGCAACTAAAGATTTGGGGTTTTTGTTTATGTTTCTGGGGGCCGGTTTATTTTTAGGTGCACTCATTTACGGGCGTTTTGGAGGGAAATTATCCCACTATAAAATAATATTCGCTTCATTAATACTCAGCGGTATAATGCTGGTTATTTTTGCCCTGACATTGCAAAATCATCCTATTTTTATCTTAGCAGCAGTTCTTTCATTGGCATTAGGCATTTCGGTGTCACCGATTATTATCGCCTCTAATACAATAATTCATAATATCAGCGATAACTCAATGATGGGCAAGATCTTCAGTTCCATGGAGATGGTCATGCATTTGGGATTTCTTCTATTTATGTTTATCAGCAGTTTTCTGGCGAATAAGATACCTGCCGGCCATATCCTTATTGCCGTAGGCATTATCTTTGGCATCCTGGGATTAATAAACCTTATTTATCATCGAGAGCTGTCATGGTTAAATTAGCCGACTATAAAGAAAGAACCAGGGATAAGGCAATAGAGAAGATGCCCTCCCCGGGGAAAGCATATATTCCTTTAAGCCAACATACAGGGAAGCCATGTACTGCGCAAGTCAAAATAGGCGATAGCGTGCTTCTTGGCCAGAGGATTGCCAGTAGCCAGGCACAGATTTATGCGCCGATACATGCCTCGGTATCCGGTAAGGTGGTTGCTATTGAAGATTGGCCGCATCCTGTTTCCGGAAGGGGCAAGGCGATAGTTATTGAAAATGACGGCCTAGATAGGCCAGAGGCTACAGGCCACAGGTCGCAAGAAGAAATAGAAAGATTGACGCCTGATGAAATCAGAAAGATAGTTTTTGAGGCAGGAATTGTCGGGTTAGGCGGCGCGGCTTTTCCCACCCACATCAAGCTTACTCCTCCTCAGCCGGTGGATACGTTGCTGATTAACGGCGCAGAATGCGAGCCATTTTTAACCGCTGATTACCGCCTGATGTTAGAAAAAACTCAAGAGATTATTAAGGCCGTGGAATTATTAGGTAAATGTTTAGGAGCTAAAGAGGTCTATCTCGCCATCGAAGATAATAAGCCAGAGGCCGTCGAAAAATTCAGAAGTCACAATACAAAATTCAATGGTTCGACAAAACTCACCATTGACACTGAGCGAAGTCGAAGTGTCAAAATTAAAGTATTAAAGAGTTACTACCCTCAAGGTGGAGAGAAACAGTTAATAAAAAATATATTGGGTAAAGAAGTTCCTTCGGGAAAACTGCCTTTTGATATCGGAGTGGTAGTGCAGAATGTGGCGACGGTCTTTGCCGTCTATGAAGCAGTTTATCTGCGTAAAGCCCTTTACGAACGCGTGGTTACGGTTACCGGTAGCTGTTTATCTCACCCCAAAAATCTTCTGGTAAGGATAGGCACGCCGATTAAAGATTTGATTGATTTTTGCGGCCCCTTAACGCAAGAGCCGGCGAAGATAGTCATCGGCGGCCCAATGATGGGCATTGCCCAGTTTAGCACGGATACACCGGTAATTAAATCTACCACGGGGGTAATATTATTCAATGAGAAAGAGGCTAAGGCCGTTGAAGAATCATTTTGTATCCGTTGCGGCAATTGTGTTAAGGAGTGCCCCGTGGGCCTGATGCCTTGTTTAATTAACCTAGCTGCGGAAAAAGAAATGTGGTTAGAGGCCAAGAAATACGGCTTATTAGACTGCATTGAATGCGGCTTATGTAGTTATGTCTGTCCGGCAAACCGCAGAATAATTCAAACGATCAAGCGGGCGAAATTAGAGGTGGGTAAATGAAAGAGATATTACGCTACGGAATTATTTTAGGGGTAATCTGTCTGGTTGCCAGCGGCCTTTTAGCCGGGGTCAACTCTTTTACTAAAGCCAGGATTATTGCTCAGGCGCAGCAGGAAGAAGAGGCGAGTTTAAAAGAGGTGGTGCCAGAGGCAGCGCACTTCGAAGCCGTAAGATCGGGCAACGATATTATTTATTATCGAGCCCACGATAAAAACGCGAAGTTAGTAGGAATTGCCTTTAAGGCATCTGGAAAAGGCTACTCCAGCGAGATTGAGACTATGGTCGGCATGGCAGCAGACGGCAGAATTATTGCGATAAAAATATTAAGCCAGAATGAAACTCCGGGCTTAGGCGCACAGGTTATTGAGCCGTCATTTACCCGGCAGTTTGCCAATAAAAATATTCAGCATCTAAATGAAGTCCAGGCAATTACCGGCGCTACTATCTCTTCAAAAGCAGTGCTGGATGCAGTAAAAAAGAAAGCGCAGGAAATCCAAGCCTTGATCAAAAATGAAAAATAAACTCATTGTTTCTGTTTCGCCGCATCTACATAAGGATGAGTCTATAAATAAGATTATGTGGATGGTGGTTTTGAGCCTTTTGCCAGTAGGTATTGCCGGGGTAATTATTTTCGGCCGCAGTGCCTTGTGGGTAATCGGTTTGGGAATTGTTTCTGCGCTGATAAGCGAAGGCATCTTGCAGATATTAACCAAAAGAAAAGTTACGCTCTTCGACGGCAGCGCTTTTCTTACCGGTTTATTGCTTGCCTATAATCTGCCGCCTCAGGTTCCCTTTTGGCTGCCGATAGTCGGCTCATTCTTTGCCATTGCCATCGGCAAACAGATTTTTGGCGGGTTAGGCCAAAATATTTTTAACCCGGCATTAGCCGGCAGGGTCTTTCTCATGGCCTCCTGGCCAAAGTACATGACGACTTTTACCCGGCCGCTGAATTACGACGCCATAACCTCTGCTACACCTTTGGCCATCCTCAAAGAAGGAAGGATCTTAGAAAATATTTCCTATTGGGATTTATTTTTAGGTAAGCGAGGTGGTTGTATCGGCGAAGTTTGTATACTGGCATTGCTTTTGGGTGCGGCCCTGCTTTTCTTAAAAGGTTATATTTCCTGGCATATTCCGCTAACTTATATATTTAGCGTAGGAACCCTTACCTATGTATTTGGTCCAAAAGGCCTATTTACAGGAGATTGGCTCTTTCATATCTTATCCGGCGGCCTGATCCTCGGCGCTTTCTTTATGGCCACGGATTATGTGACTTCGCCTTTGACGCGTAAAGGACAACTTATCTTTGGCCTGGGGTGCGGTTTGCTTACCGCGGTTATCCGGCTCTGGGGCGGCTATCCCGAAGGCGTATCTTATGCCATACTGATGATGAATGCCGCTACACCAATTATTGACCGGTATACTAAGAATCGTATCTACGGAACAAAATGAAAAAATTCGTTAAAGAATTTCTCAGGGGTATCATCAAAGAAAACCCGACATTTGTTTTGGTTTTAGGATTATGCCCGACATTGGCAGTTTCGGTTTCTTTAACCAATGGCATAGGCATGGGCATTGCCGCTACCTTTGTGCTTTTGGGCTCGAACGTGATTATTTCCCTGATCAGGAATTTTGTCCCTGAACGCATCAGGATTCCCTGTTATATTGTGGTCATTGCTACTTTTGTGACGATTACTGAACTGGTGATGAAGGCATATAGCCCGGCATTGAACCGTGCCTTGGGTATTTATGTGCCTTTGATTGTGGTGAATTGTATTGTCTTGGGCCGCGCCGAAGCCTATGCCTCTAAAGCAACCGTAGTAAACTCCTTTATGGATGGCCTGGGTATGGGAATAGGCTTTACCCTGGCATTATTGCTGATTTCCGCAATCAGGGAGTTTCTCGGCGCAGGCAAACTTTTGGGCCAGGTGGTGATTAAAGGATTTGCGCCGGCATTTGTCTTGGGGATGCCTTCAGGTGCGCTTTTAGTAATCGGGCTGCTACTGGGCTTTTTTAATCTTTTAAACAAGAGAAAGGCATGAACGCTACACAATTTTTAACCATCTTTATCTCTGCAGTATTTATCTACAATGTTATTCTCTCCCGCTTTTTAGGCCTCTGTTCATTTATTGCCATTTCTAAAGAAACCAAGCCGGCCTTGGCAATGAGTTTGGCAGTAATGTTTGTCACTACGATGTCTTCGATAATTACCTGGCTAATCTATCGTTTTTTACTCATCCCTTTCAATCTCACGTATCTGCGCACCATCTCTTTTATTTTAGTTATTGCTACCTTTGTGCAATTTGTCGAGATGGTCATAAAAAAAATCAGTCCTCCTCTGTATAGATTTTTTGGAATATATCTGCCCCTGATTACGGTAAACTGCGCAGTATTGGGTGTTGCAGTATTAAATGTAGACATGTTTTTCACCAACGGCAAGGCCATGCCCGGCAGTTTCTTTTATTCGCTATTTCAGGGAGTTTGCGTAGGCCTAGGTTATACCTTAGCCATGCTCTTGATGTCCGGAATCAGGGAGCGGCTTGAACTTTGCCATGTTCCCAAGGCGGTTAAAGACTTTCCCCTTGGCTTTATCATTGCAGCAATTATGAGTTTAAGTTTCTTAGGATTTAACGGCTTTAAATTCTGATGGATATCTTAATTCCGATTTTAACTTTAGGAACCCTGGGTTTGATATTCGGCATAGGGTTAGCACTCGCCTCAAAAAAACTCGCCGTAAAAACTGACCCCCGCTTAGAAGCAATCCACGGGCTTCTGCCCGGTGCTAATTGCGGCGCCTGCGGCGGTGCCGGATGTTTTGGTTTTGCCGAATCATTGCTTAGCGGTAAGACAAGTATCGATGCCTGCCGCGTGGCGGAAGAGAAGACCAAAGAAAGAATCGCCCAGCTTTTAGGCCAGAAGCTGGAAAAGAAAATAAAAAAAATCGCGGGTTTGCATTGTAACGGCGGCAGAAAAGTAAAGGATAGATTTTTGTATCAAGGGATTGAGGATTGCCTGGCGGCAAATTTAGTCTTAGGCGGACAGAAAGAATGCGTCTGGGGTTGCCTTGGTTTTGCTAGCTGTGTGAAGATATGCCCCTTTGGGGCAATAAGCATGTCTGCTGAAGAGCTACCCGTAGTGGACAAAGATAAATGCAAGGCCTGCAATAAATGCGTGTTAATCTGCCCGAAAAAATTATTTACGCTTGTTCCACTAACACATAATGTCTATGTTGCCTGCAGTTCACATGATTTGGGTAAAGATACCAAGGCAGTCTGCCCTGTAGGTTGTATTGCCTGTAAACTTTGCGAAAAGGCCTGTAAATTCGATGCCATACACGTAGTTGATAATTTAGCGGTAATAGACTATAATAAGTGTACCTCTTGTGGGGAGTGCGTTAAGGTGTGTCCGATGAAGACTATAAGGATAAGAGAATGAATATCGTTGTTTTTGCCTCTGGCCGGGGAACAAATTTTTCTGCGCTTATCCGCAGCGTAAAGAAAGGCGAAATCAAAGCCAATCTATCTCTTTTGCTTTGCGATCAACCAGCTGCAGCCGCCATTGGCCGGGCGAAGAGGGCAGGGATAAAAGTGGCGCTGGTGGAAAGAAAAGATTTTGCCAGCAAAGAAGATTTTGAGGCGAAGATTATCCAGCAATTAGAAGAAAATAAGATTGATTTGATTGTCCTGGCAGGCTTTATGCGCCTGCTTAGCCGGGAATTTGTGAAAAGATATAAAGGCCGCATCATCAATATCCATCCCGCCTTGCTGCCTTCCTTTAAAGGTACCGAGGGAATAAAGGATGCTTTTGATTACGGAGTGAAGGTAACCGGTGTCACCGTGCATTTTGTAGATGAAGAGATGGACCACGGCCCGATAATTCTACAGAGAGTAGTTAAGATAGAAGAGGCTGATACGCTGGAGTCTTTAGAAGCGAAAGTTCACAAAATCGAACACCAGCTTTATCCTGAGGCTATCCGCTTATATGTAGAAGGCAGGTTAAAGATCGCAGGAAGAAAGGCGATTATCTCTAGTCCGTAGGCCTTGCCCAAATTGCCGCCCGGCTTAAGCTAACCTTATTGTTTGTCGCCAGATTGTTTAACTGCGCCTCATCAAAATCTTTTAGGCCATAAGTTTTTATAGTGTAGACGACAATTTTCATTACCTCTTTATCTATATCGGCATTCTGCTCTACTTCGGGTTTTTGGAATTTTAACTTAAGGCGATATTGGATCTGCTGCGTGACGAAATCCTCGAGGCTAAAATCGATATATTTTAAATAGGCACCCTCTTTATCACCGATTAGCTGTGGCAGGAAATTAATATCTTGAACGGTGCGGTGATGGTATTCTCCGGTTGAGATAAAGTTATAAGAGACCTTTTTCAAGTCTTGATAATAAGAAAGCTGCCTGATTTCAAAGCCGCTTTTGATATCGGCGATTACCAGATAGATAAATTGCGGCTCCTGCGTTTTTAAACACTTCATACTGAATAAGACCCTGCGCACTACACCCCAGACATTATTTATTTGTTCGGCTACCTCTTTTCGATATTTGACATCTTGAGCCTTTTCCTCCTGCGGGATAACATTAATGGCATATTGAACTTTTAATGAGCCGGTTTCCAGCTTGCATTCATTCTGCTTGACCATAAATTTTTCCGTGTACTTTTCCGGTTTTTGCGCCTTTTCAAATAATTCCTCAACCGGAAGATAAATCCAGATCGTTCGGCCAATGAGGCGCGCCTTTATTTCTATATTGTATTCTTTTTTTAAGATATCGTGGATGGCTTGAGGAATATCTTCTTTGAGATACGTAGGAGTAATGGAAGAGGAGCAACCGAGGATAAGCAGAAAGGTAATAAATATACTAAAAAGAAGGCCGCGTCTTACCAAATTCCTTGAAGATGGCTTCGATTTCATCATAATTAAGCTCTTCTTTGATAATCAATTCTTTCGCCAGGCGGTCCAGTAGCGGCGTTTCTTTTTTTAACAATTCAGTAACTTCTTTTAAGCAATTTTGCATCAGGCTTTGCACATCATTATCCAGGCGCGATTTCATCTCTTCCGATATTAAAGGAAAGCCTCCTACGCGCCGGTAAAAATCCAGGGCGTGAAAATCGCCGATTAGTCCCGATTCTCCCATGCCGATGCGCCAGACCATATTATGCGCGGTATAGAAGGCATTGGAGAAATCCCCTCCTACACCCGCAGTGGTAAACCCAAATTTTATCTTCTCCGCAGCGTAAGAGCCCATGGCAATCTTGATTTCGTTAAGCAGTTGCTTTTGGTCTTCGATAAATATTTCTTCGCGTTCCGGCACCCAGGTAACGCCGCCGGTATGCCCCCGCGGAGTAATCGTAATTTTGAAGACATCTTTTGAGGGGACTAAAAGATAGGTGACGATGGCGTGCCCGGCTTCGTGATAGGATGCCTGCCACTTTTCCTTTTCAGTGAGCCTAATCCGGCGTTTAATTCCTAAGGCTATTCTTTCGCGCGCGTCATCGATATCCTTCATCGAGATCAACTGCCTTTGATTACGCACGGCAATCAAGGCTGCCTCGCGGACTAAATTTGCGATGTCCGCAGGGGTGGTACCTACGGTGATGCGCGCCAGCCGGTCGATTTTTACGTCGTTCTCATCATATTTTACTTCCCTCAGGTAATAAGCCAATAATTTTACTCTGTCTTCCAGATTAGGCTTATCAACATAGATTTTACGGTCAAATCTTCCCGGACGCAGGAGTGCGGCGTCGAGGAAGAATTCAGGCATATTTGTAGCTCCGATGATCACAATATTCCAATCCTTTTCTTTTAGACCGTCCATTTCCACCAGGAGCTGGTTGAGGGTAGTATTAGTTTCAGTTTGCCCTCCGAAGCCCGTATCCGTAGCCCGCTGGGCACCCACCGCGTCGATTTCATCGATAAAGAGAAGACACCCGCCTTCTAATTCTGCCAGTTGGCGTGCTTTTTTGAATAAACTGCGAATCCTGCCCGCGCCCACACCCACAAACATCTCGACAAATTCCGAACCTGACATCGAGATAAAAGGCAATTTTGCCTCGGTGGCAATGGCCTTGGCAAGGTAGGTTTTGCCGCAGCCGGGCGGGCCTAACATGAGAATACCCTTTAAAATCTTTCCGCCGATACGCTGCAGTTCCGTGCGGTCTTTGATCAGCCCCACTACTTCCAGTGCTTCTTGTTTTGCTTCGTCCAGGCCGATGACATCGTCCCAGGTAATGCCGATGGATGCACCGGCAATGGACTTCTTTTGCGTTTGACTAAAACTCTGCGCCCCCTTTTTAAACATTAGCCAATACCACATATAGGTATAGACCACGCCGAATATCAGAGCCATGATTAGCTGCAGGTATAATTGCATAGGTATCATAGCCATCTGCGACTGCCTTAAATAAGATTCGGCTTCATTCCAGGCGCGGATACCTCTTGCGATTAAAATTATCAGGGAGATTCCCAGGGCGCTCAGGCAGGTAATAGCAAATATCCTAACCCAATATAATTTCCAGTAAAATTTCACTTTTTTCCAGTTCATCATTTCTCCTTTGTTCAAATTAAAAATAACACAATAAAGTCTTGAAGTCAAATTCTATTTTACTTGACCTCTTAGGTTTGGTGTGTATAATATAGTTCTACCAAAATTCGCTTGATTTACTTTCAGGAGGAGAAAATAAGATGGCCAAGATTAAACAAGTCTGGGCGCGCCAGATTCTGGATTCGCGCGGCAACCCTACTGTCGAGGCAGATGTAATTTTAGATTCAAATGTATTAGGCCGTGCGGCTGTGCCTTCCGGAGCTTCTACCGGAGAAAAGGAGGCGCTGGAGCTGCGCGACGGCGATAAAAAGAAATATTTAGGTAAAGGCGTATTAAAAGCAGTGAATAACATCAATAGCGTCATTGCCAAGAAGATTGTTGGCCTTGAACCGGATTTTAAAAAGATAGACCGGCTGTTGATAGAGCTAGACGCCAGCGAAAATAAATCTAAATTAGGGGCAAATGCCATTTTAGCTGTATCTCTGGCTACTGCCAAGGCAGCGGCAGCGCAAAATAAAGAGCCGCTTTATCGCTATTTAGGCGGGGTAGCAGCCAAGGTTTTGCCCGTGCCGCTCATGAATATATTAAACGGAGGCCTGCACGCGGATAACAACCTCGATGTCCAGGAATTTATGATTGCTCCTTTGGCTGCGCCGACTTTTAGCGAGGCATTGCGTTGGGCTACGGAAGTATTTCATAATTTAAAATCAATCCTCAAAGCAAAAAAATTATCTACTTCCGTGGGTGACGAAGGCGGATTTGCGCCTCGTCTGGCGGAGAATGAAGAAGCATTGGGTTTAATTTTAGAAGCCATAAAGGCTGCGGGTTACGAACCGGGGAAGGATATCTTTCTGGCATTAGATTGCGCGGCCAGCTCTTTTTACAAGGATGGTAAATATCAATTCGAAGGCAGCCTCAATATCTCTGAGCAGATGATTACAATTTATGAAAATTGGATTAAGCGGTACCCGATTATTTCTATTGAAGACGGCCTGGGAGAAGAAGACTGGTCGGGCTGGAGAACGTTGACAGAAAAATTAGGCAAGCAGATTCAGTTAGTGGGCGATGATATATTTGTCACAAATCCTAAGATTTTCAAAAAAGGTATTGCAGAAAAAATCGCCAATGCTATACTCATAAAGGTAAATCAGATCGGGACACTTAGCGAGACATTGGAGGCAATCGAGATTGCCAAGAAAAATAATTATCGGGCGATAGTTTCGCACCGTTCCGGAGAAACCGAAGATACGACGATTGCGCATCTGGCGGTTGCCTGTAATACCGGGCAGATTAAGACCGGCTCTCTTTCGCGCACGGACAGAATCTGTAAATATAACGAACTGCTGCGAATAGAAGAAGAATTAGGCAGTAAGGCGGTTTACGCCGGTACGCTCTGGGGAAAGTAATGTTCAAGAAGGCCTTATGGCTTTTTGGCCTGGCTACTTTTTTAATGGTTGTTTTTTTGCCCGGTTATACGAAGCTGCAGGATTTGCGAACGAAGAACCGGGAGCTTTCGCTAAATATCAATAAACTGAAAAAAGAAAACGTTCTTTTACAAAATGAGATAGTGCGGTTGCAAGATGACCCTTTGTATCAGGAGAAGGTCGCCCGCGAGAAAATGGGCATTGTGCGCAAAGGCGAAGTTCCGGTTAAGATTGTGCCCGAAAGCGAATAGAAATAGCGGGGTGGAGCAGCCTGGTAGCTCGTTAGGCTCATAACCTAAAGGTCCTGAGTTCAAATCTCAGCCCCGCAACCACCTTAATACGTCCCGAAGGGACATTTAGGGCAGTGCCGCCGAAGCATAAGCGCAGGCGGCCAACCATAAACCCGCCAAGAAATTGGCGGGTTTTTTGTTTGACGAACCCAGGCGCGTATAGTAAGATAATTACCTATGCAAATAAAAGAAAAGATAATCCAGGCGCCGTTCGAATCTTATTTCGGCGTTTTTTTAACCCTTGGCTGCAGCCTAAAATGCGAATATTGCGTGCAAAAGATATCGTTACCGCATCAGCCAATTGCCCATTATCCTTTGGTTTCTGGCAAAGATTGGGTTGAGGCCTTAAACGCTATCTGCGGGAGAAGGAAAAGGAAAAATTTATTCATTACCAAAAAGAAAAAACTTTCTCTTACCGGCGGCGAACCCACACTGCATCCTGATTTCGTCTATATCCTTAATAATTTAGACAAAGATTGGAGAATTACTGTTACCTCAAACTTTACCTCTCCTTTTTTTGACGGTAACGCAGCGGGTTTAAAAGAAATCAAAAAAAGGCCGGGGCTTAAATTCAACGGTTCATTCCATTTTCTCTATACTCCGATAGAAAAATTTATCGAGAATACTTTAAAGGTAAAAAAATCCGGGCTATTTGTGCATACCCTTTTTATCGTCGGCCATCCCGGTCATCTCGAGAAGATAGAATGTTATAAAAAGAGACTATTAGAGATACATCCGATTGTCAAGGTACAGCGTTTTTTAGGCTATTGTCAAGAAGAGCTATATCCGCAGCCAACTGAGGCATATGATATTGAATATGAGCAGCAGGACGGAATTTATAATTACCAAGAATATCAGGAAGGGTTTTCACAAAAGCAGCGCCAGCCTATCTATTGCCGGATGAATAAGGTCTTGTTTGCGCCCAACGGCGATATCTATAATTGCCATTATAAACTTTATACCGGGCATAAGGATAAGCCGGGGAATTTATTCGCCGACGATGTGCTTATTGTTGTACCTGGGGATTATTTCTTATGCCACGATTACGGCTTCTGCAATCCTTGCGATTCAGAAGGACACTCCTTTAAAAGGCTAAATGGCAAGGAGTTCAATATCTCAAAGGCATAGGCAGCGCATTAATCTGCTTATTTAACCAATCTTCCAATTATTTTATTTGCCAGTTGCGGCACTTTTTGTTATAATAAATAGGTTTTCAGGAGGATTTAATCATGATTGAAAGATACAGCCTTCCCAAGATGAGTCGCATCTGGCAGGATGAGTTTAAGTTCTCGGTGATGCGCGATATCGAAATCCTCGCCATCGAAGCCATGGCCAAACAGGGCAAGGTTCCCCGATCTGTCGCCAAAAGAATAAAGCAGCGCGCCAAATTCAGCATAAAAGAAATTCAGAAACTCGAAGCCAAGACACAACATGATGTAGTGGCATTCGTGACTAACCTGGCACAAAATATTGGGCCAGACGCAAAATACCTGCATTTGGGGCTTACTTCCTCGGACCTTTTAGATACCACTCTTTCTCTGCAACTAAAGGCAGCTTCTGATATCTTAATTGATGATTTGAAAAGATTGCTGGTTATTTTAGCTAAAAAAGCCAGAAGATATAAGGATATGGTTTGTATCGGCCGTACGCACGGTGTGCATGCCGAACCAATTACCTTTGGCCTGAAACTTTGCCTCTGGTACGACGAGACAAAAAGAAATCTCGAGCGCTTACTTTTAGCAGCCGAGGCGATATCGGTAGGGAAACTTTCTGGAGCGGTGGGTACTTATTCTAATTTGGAACCCAGTGTCGAAGAATACGTTTTAAAGAAACTTAGGCTGAAGCCGGTAAAGGTCGCTACCCAGGTGATACAAAGAGATGTATATGCACAATATATGGTAACCCTGGCGATCATCGGCGCATCCTTAGAAAAGTTTGCCACGGAAATCAGGCATTTACAGAGGACAGAAGTCCGGGAAGTAGAAGAGCCATTTGGTAAAGGCCAAAAAGGTTCTTCTGCCATGCCGCACAAAAGAAACCCGGTTATCTGTGAACGCTTAAGCGGCCTAAGCAGAATCTTAAGGGCTTATGCCACATCATCCCTGGAAAATATCAGCCTCTGGCATGAGCGCGATATCAGCCATTCTTCAGTAGAGAGAATTATTATGCCTGATGCCACACTTACCTTAGATTACATGCTCAATAAATTTATCGAAGTTATGCAGGGTTTACTAGTCTATCCCCAGAACATGTTAGCCAATTTAGTAAAAACCAAGGGTCTCATTTTTTCGCAAAGAGTGCTCGTGGAATTGATGAAAAAAGGCTTAAGCCGTACCAAGGCTTATGATTTGGTGCAAGAGGCAGCGATGAGGACCTGGAAAGAAGATAATTTAGAATTCCAGGACGCGCTTTTAGAAAATAAAGCAATCGCCAAGCTGATCAGCAAAAAAGAAATGGCGAAGATTTTTGATATTGATTACTATTTAAGGCACATCGACAGGATTTTTAGGAAGGTCGGAATATAAGATGAAAAAACTGGATAAGCTTTACGAAGGCAAGGCAAAGATTGTCTATGCCACCGATGACCCCGATTTACTGATTCAGTATTTTAAGGACGATGCCACGGCCTTTGACGCTACCAAGAGAGGCACGATTCGAGAGAAAGGTATCTGCAATAATAAGATTTCCAACCGGCTATTTGAAGAGTTAGAAAAAAACGGCATTGCCACCCACTTTGTAAAAATGTTAAGCGAACGCGAGATGCTGATTAAACGCCTGAAAATTATTCCCATAGAAGTAACCATCAGAAATATTGTTGCCGGAGGGATGAGCAAGCTTTTGGGGATTGAGGAAGGTTTGGTTTTAGACAGTCCAGTCTTGGAATACCATTATAAAAATGATGCCTTGCATGACCCCTTATTAAATGATTATCATATTCTAGCGTTGAAGATTGCTAAGCAAAATGATTTGGATATGATTAAGGACACCTCCTTTAAAATAAATAAAATTTTGCAAGATTTCTTCAGCCAGCGCAACCTGGACTTGGTGGATTTTAAATTAGAGTTCGGTTACCACAAGGATAAAATTTTATTGGGAGACGAAATCTCTCCGGATACCTGCAGATTCTGGGAAAAGGCTACAGGCAGAAAGTTAGATAAGGATCGATTCCGCCGCGACTTGGGTAACATCGAAGAAGCCTACCAAGAAGTCTTAAGTAGAGTTTTAAGTTAGCGACCCTCATTTTATGATGCAGCGCAAACATACTTACACAAATTAAATAAGAAATTTAACATATCTGCAATGGCGCAGAAAGAGCGAATTTCTGCAATGGCGCAGGGATTGATGCGATGAACGATTTATTTTTTAAGTGAGGACATAAGTTATGGAGCATTATATTAATAGAAATCTTAAGCGACATAACTTATATGTCCGAACTTATCCTTGACATTTAGAAACTCATAAAATTTCAATACAAAATGTCAAGGATCAATTCGCACTTATAACTTACTCACACTTACGTGTTCGCAAGTTATGTGCTCATTGAAAGGAGCCTACAATGTCAGAAGGTTCGGTTGTGATTACCAGGGAGGTAATTGAAAAACAAGGTTTGTCAATGGAAGAGTACGAAAGAATAAAAAAATGGCTGGCTCGGGAACCCAATTATACCGAGTTAGGCATGTTTTCCGCAATGTGGAGCGAGCACTGCTCTTATAAGAATTCCAAGCCAGTGCTCAAACTTTTTCCCACCAAAGGTAAACAGGTGATTCAGGGCCCGGGTGAAAACGCAGGTGTCGTGGATATCGGCGATGGCCAAGGGGTAGTGTTTAAAATCGAGTCGCATAATCACCCTTCGGCAGTTGAGCCCTATGCTGCTTCAGCTACCGGCGGTGGCGGTTGTATCCGTGATATCTTTACCATGAATGCGCAGCCCATCGGCCTTTTAGATTCTCTGCGCCTGGGAAGCCTGGAAAAAGAAAAGGTAAGATGGTTGTTTAAAAATATTATCAAAGGTTTTACTGACTATGCTAATATTGTCGAGATACCGGTTTTAGCCGGCGAGATATATTTTGATCAGTCTTACGAAGGCAATCCTTTGGTGAATGCCATGACCGTCGGTATTGTTAAGACTAAGGAAATCGTTAAAGCCCGGGCAACTGGCGTAGATAATTTAGTTTTGATTATTGGCGGAGCAACCGGCAGGGATGGCGTAGAAGGGGCTGCTTTTGCTTCCGCAGGGTTAGATGAAGAAGCAACAAAAAAAAGCTCGGCGGTAGCCATCGGCGATCCTCGGATGGGCCTGATTTTAAGAAAGGCTTGTTTAGAGCTGATGCGCAAGGGTTTGGTCATCGGTATGCAGGATATGGGCGCAGCAGGCCTGACCTGTTCTACCTGTGAAACGGCCTATAAAGCAAATACAGGAATGGAGATTGATATTGCACTGGTGCCGCGCAAGGAAGAAGGCATGAATGCCTATGAAATCATGCTCTCTGAATCACAGGAGAGAATGTTGGTGATTATTGATAAAAACAGACTGGAAGAGGTAAAAAAGATTTTTACCAAATGGAACGTACCAGTGGACGTCATCGGTAAGGTTACCAATGATGGTTTAGTGCGGGTCAAGGAAAATGGCAAGGTAGTGGCAGAAGTTCCGGCTGCGGCATTGGTAGAAGCACCGGTTTATCATCGCCATGCTAGCCGTCCAAAATATTTAACTGAAGCGAATAAACTGGACTTAGAGAAAATAAAAGAGCCAACAGATTGTAACACTGTTTTGCTTAAGTTGTTGAGTAATCCGACCATTGCCAGCAAAGAATGGGTTTTTAAACATGGTGATGTAAAGATTGCTAAGGATGTTTTGCTGGCTCCGGGCTCAGACGCCGGTGTAGTTGCTGTGCCGGGGACAGCAAAAAAAGCCGTTGCTGCAACCACGGATTGTAATTCTACCTACTGCTATCTTGATCCTTTTAAAGGCGGCGAGATCGCCGTGGCAGAGGCAGCGAGAAACCTGGTGTGCGTGGGAGCAAAACCATTGGCGATTACCGACGGTATTAACTTCGGGAATCCCAAAAATCCCGAAGTCTTCTGGCAGTTTAAGCAGGCAGCTTTAGGCATATCTGCGGCCTGCCGGGCTTTGAATACGCCGGTAGTCAGCGGTAACGTCAGTTTCAATAATGAAAACCCCAAGGGCTCGGTTGACCCTACCCCGATTGTCGGTATGGTCGGGTTAATCAAGGATAAGGCAAAAATTGTCAGCCAATATTTTAAGAACGAGGGAGATGTAATTCTTCTTCTGGGCAAAAATAAAGAGGAGCTCGGAGGCAGCGAATATTTAAAGACTATCCACGGACTTAAAAAAGGTAAGTGCCCGACTATCGATTTAAAACTGGAGAAGAGTGTACAAAAAACTACGCTTAAGGCAATAGCAAAGGGACTGGTTCAGTCTGCGCACGATTGTTCTGAAGGAGGTTTGGCCGTGGCTTTGGCAGAGTGTTGCATCAGTAATCCGGCTAAGAAAATTGGCGCTGTGGTTAGTTTGCCTTCCGGGCGCATGAGGAAGGATGCGCTTTTATTTGGCGAGAGCCAATCACGCATCATCTTAAGTGCCAAAGAAAAGAATGTGAAAAAAATCCTGCAGATTGCCAGGAAAAATAAAGCGCCTCTAGCGGTAATCGGCAATGTCAGAGGAGGCAAACTTACCGTTAACAAATTAATTAATCTCTCTGTTTCTGATTTACACACTGCCTGGAGCAAGGCAATAGAAAAATACCTGAAGGACTAGGGAAAGGAAGGAAAGATGAAAATCCAAAAGAATAATTCCAAGAGTGATTTTCTCTCAGAAGATCCTTGGCGGGTATTCCGGATTATGTCCGAGTTTGTCGAGGGGTTTGAGGTGCTCTCTAAAGTAGGTAAAGCGGTTTCGATATTCGGTTCAAGCCGCCTTAGGGTGGATAATAAATATTACAAATTAGCCGAAGAAACCGCATATCTTCTGGCGAAAGAGGGCTACGCAGTAATTACCGGCAGCGGCCCGGGTATAATGGAGGCGGCGAATAAGGGCGCCAAACGCGCAGGCGGCCATTCCATTGGTTTAAACATCAAAATACCTTTAGAGCAGAGGCCTAACAAATATGTGGATACGCTTTTGGATTTTCATTACTTTTTTGTGCGCAAGGTCATGTTTGTGAAATACGCCAAGGCCTTTGTGATTATGCCCGGCGGTTACGGCACCTTGGATGAATTTACCGAGGCGATCAACCTTATTCAGACAGAAAGGATTCCTCAATTTCCCGTAGTTCTCTTTGGCAGTGAATATTGGAAAGGCATGCTCGATTGGCTGAAGGCTAAAGTCTTACGGGATGGCAATATCAGCAAAGAAGATTTAAATATTTTTACTGCCGTGGATAAGCCGGCTGAGGTAGTCGCGGCAATAAAGAAATTTTACAAAAAATGTTAAATACTTAAGAATCCGTGGTACTTGAGTATCTCAAGGAGGATTAAATGAGCGGTATTTTTGGCGTAGTCTCAAAAGGGAATTGCGTCGAAGATTTATATTACGGGACAGATTATCATTCCCATATGGGTACGCAATTTGCTGGGTTAGCAGTCTGGGGTGAAGAATTAACCCGCAAGATACACGATATAAGAGGAAGCCAATTCAAAGCGAAATTCTACGAAGATTATAAAAAGATGAAAGGAAGCATTGGTATTGGCGTAATCAGCGCCCGGGATGAACAGCCGATATGCATCAATTCTAAATTCGGTCCGTTTGCCATCGTTACCAACGGGTTTATTGATAATGCCAAGACACTCGCCGCTGAATTATACAAACAAGGGCAATCCTTTAGTGAGGTCACCGATGGAACGGTGAATTTAACGGAACTGGCCGCGAAGTTAATCATCCGCGGAAAAAATATTATCGACGGGATTGAATATATGTTTTCTAAGATTGAGGGCTCCTGTTCCTTGCTTTTATTAAACAAAGAGGGGATTTATGCGGTAAGGGATAGATACGGTTATACGCCCTTGGTTGTCGGTCAGAAGGCTGGTGAATGGGCCGTGACTACTGAGACCACTGCCTTTAGTAATCTTGGATTTAAAATTAACAAATACATTCAGCCAGGCGAGATTATTTTATTAGATAAATCCGGTCTAAAATCTAAACGCAAAGGCAATAAAGTAAATCAGATTTGCGCATTCCTCTGGATTTATTCCGGGTTTCCTGCTTCTTCTTATGAGGGGATCACTGTGGAGGTGGTCAGAGAAAGGAGCGGCAGATTCCTCGCCAAAAACGACAAGGTAAAAATAGATATGGCATCGGGCATACCGGATTCAGGAACTACCCATGCCATTGGTTATGCTATGGAATCGGGTGCCCCCTTCCGCCGGCCATTAGTAAAATATACTCCGGGTTTTGACCGCAGTTATACTCCGGTTTCTCAGGAGACGCGCGACTTAATTGCAAGAATGAAGCTCATCCCCATTCCAGACATCATCAAAGGTAAGCGCATTGTCTTCTGCGATGATTCTATTGTCAGGGGAACACAGCTGAAGAATTATACCATCCAGAAAGTTAAAGAAAGCGGAGCAAGGGAGATTCACTTAAGGATTGCCTGTCCGCCATTGATGTTTCCCTGCAAATTCAATTATTCTACCCGCAGTATCCATGAGTTGGCGGCGCGCCGGGCAATCAAGACAATCGAGGGAAAGGATATCAAGGATGTCCATCCCTATTTAGATGAAGGCTGCCCCAAATATAAGAAGATGGTAGAGTGGATTGCCAAGGATTTGGGTGCGACGACTTTAAAATATCAGAAATTGCAGGATATGATTTCTGCCATTGGCTTACCCAAAGAAAAACTCTGTCTCTATTGCTGGACCGGAAGGCAGCCGAAGTGAAAAGACTGACCTATAAAAAAGCTGGTGTGGATATTCAAAAGGCAAGCGCCTTTAAGAAAAACATCAAGGGCTTGGTGCGCAAATCCTTTAGTAAAGAAGTACTCAAGGATATCGGCGGGTTCGGCAGTTTTTTTGAATTTCCCAAAGGGAAATTCAAAAAGCCGGTTCTGGTTTCTTCTTCCGACGGGGTGGGCACCAAATTAAAGATTGCGGTTCTGGCCAATAAGCACGATACCGTGGGAATCGATGCCGTGGCCATGAATGTGAATGATATTTTGTGCGTGGGCGCCCAACCGCTCTTTTTTCTTGACTATATTGCTTCGGGTAAATTAGAGCCGCATGTTCTGGTGGAGGTAATTAAGGGTATTAATAACGGATGTATCCAGGCAGGCTGCGCTTTAATCGGCGGAGAGACTGCCGAGATGCCGGGAATGTACAGGGAAGGCGATTATGATCTGGCGGGGTTTTGCGTGGGAGCGCTGGAGAAGGATGCGATTATTGACGGCTCGCGCATTGAAGCCGGGGACGTGGTTATTGGCTTAGCGTCTAGCGGTATCCACTCTAACGGATATTCATTAGTCAGAAGAGTTCTCTCGCAAAATGAATTAAAACGTATGAGCGATGAATTGCTTAAACCCACGCGTATTTATGTAAAACCCGTATTGTCTTTGCTTCAAGCCGCAAGCCGCAAGCCGCAGGTTATCAAGGGAATCGCGCATATTACGGGCGGCGCCTTTTACGATAAGATTGCCAGAATTTTACCCGATAATGTCAATGTAAGGATTGATAAAAGTTCCTGGGTCGTACCCAAGATCTTCCGGCTGATCCAGAATAAAGGCAATATCGAAGATAAAGAGATGTATCATACCTTTAATATGGGTGTGGGCATGGTGCTGATTGTTGAGCCCGGCGCAGTAAAAACTGTCATTGTAAAATTAGCCGAATTCAAACTTCGCTCTTTCGTAATCGGCAAAGTAATTAAAGGCAAAAAAGAAGTCGAAATTATATAATTGCGTGTGTCTTGGTTTGTTTTTCGCGGGGACGCTCGTTTTGCCCCAGCGTGGCAAAACTTCGCTCGGGTCGGCTGGCGTCGCTCGTCCCGCCTTCGGCGGGACACCATGCTCGCTCCTTTGCCGCAACACCCCGCTCAAAATCAAACCAATCCACCCGCTGAGAGAATTAAACGATTATGAGAATTCTAGTAATCGGTTCAGGTGGACGGGAGCATGCGCTGGTGTGGAAGATTGCGCAGTCAAAATTAGTGGAGAAGATTTTTTGTGCTCCGGGCAACGGCGGTATTGCCGAGCAGGCAGAGTGTATTGATATAAAAGCCGAAGATATAGCGCGTTTATTGGATTTTGTCAAAAAAGAGAAGATAGATTTGACGGTCGTTGGCCCGGAAGCACCTGCGGCTTTGGGAATTGTTGATGAATTTACTAAAAATAAATTAAGAATCTTTGGGCCGAATAAAAAAGCAGCACAGTTAGAATCAAGTAAAGTCTTTGCTAAAGAGTTGATGGCAAAGTATAAAGTACCTACTGCAGATTTTAAGATTTTTGATAATGCTGATAAAGCAAGAAAATATATAGAGCGAAGAGGCGCACCTTGTGTAGTTAAGGCAGATGGCCTGGCCGCAGGTAAAGGCGTAATTGTCGCGAAAACTATTGATGAAGCCAAACAGGCAGTAAATTCTATAATGCAGGAGAGAATCTTCGGTGATTCGGGAAACAAGTTAATCGTGGAAGATTGTTTAGAGGGCCAGGAAGCCTCCATCATCGTGGTGACTGATGGGAAAAATGTGATACCTCTGGCCTCCAGCCAAGACCATAAAAGAATATTTGATAATGATGCTGGCTCCAACACGGGTGGCATGGGGGCTTATTCGCCGGCACCCGTCGTAACTGACGGATTATTTAAGGAGATTTTAGAAAAAGTTATTTACCGCACTATCGCCGGCCTGGAGAAAGAAGGCATTGATTATCAAGGCGTTTTATACGCCGGGATTATGATTACCAAGGATGGCCCAAAGGTCCTGGAATTTAATGTCAGATTTGGCGACCCGGAGACGCAGGCGATATTGCCCCGCTTAAAGTCAGATTTAGTCGAGATGATGTTAGCTATTAGTGAAGGAAGATTGTCTCAGATAAAGAATCTTAATTGGGATACTCGAGCTTGTGTATGTGTGGTTTGTGCCTCAGGCGGTTACCCCGGTGATTATGAGAAAGGCAAGGAGATTTCCGGCCTGGATGAAGCAGCTAAATTAGAAGATGTAGTAGTATTTCACTCCGGAACCAGGAAACAGGATAATAAAATTTTAACCAACGGCGGCAGGGTTCTTGGTGTAACCGGATTAGGGAATAATATAAAAGAAGCAATTGATAATACATACGGCGCAGTAGGAAAAATCAGTTTTGAAGGTATGCATTATCGAAAAGATATCGGTTATAAAGCAATAAGGGAGGCGCAATGAGTAGAGCGATTAGCATAATCATGGGTAGCCAGTCAGATTTAGAGACAGTAAACGACGCTATCAATATACTCAGGCAATTTAAAGCGGGGTTTGAAGTTAAGATTCTATCGGCACATCGCACACCCAAGGAATTGGCAAAATATGTTGAAGGCGCAGAAAAAAAGGGAATAAAAGTTTTTATCGCTGCTGCGGGAGGAGCTGCGGCTTTAGCCGGCGTGATTGCTAGTCATACCAACCTACCTGTTATCGGTATTCCTATAGAGACAAAGAGCCTTAAAGGATTAGATTCGTTATTATCTACCGTCCAGATGCCCGCGGGTATTCCTGTGGCCTGTATGTCTATCGGAAAATCCGGAGCGCGAAACGCCGCAATCTTCGCCCTAGAGATTTTAGCCATCACGGATAAAAGACTGCAGTTGAGGCTGGCGGCCTATAAAAAAGCAATGCGCAGGCAAATAAAGCAGCTAAAAATTAAAATTTAAGATGACCGCTACGGAGATATTAAAAGTAGATCCTGTAAATCCCAAGCAAGAAGATATTGACAAAGCCGCAGATATTCTTAGGCGCGCAGGGCTAGTGATTATGCCCACTGAGACCGTCTATGGCATTGCCGCGAATATGAAAAACCAGAAAGCAATGCAGCGGCTCTGCGAAATAAAGCGCAGGCCCAACCATAAGCCGTTTTCTCTGCTTATAGACGATAAAGAGAAAATAGAAGATTTTGCTGCGGATATTCCGGTTGCCGCCTATAAATTAATGGCTAAGTTTTGGCCGGGGCCTTTAACCTTAGTTTTAGCGTCGAAAACCAAAGGAGAAACTATCGGCTTACGTATGCCGGATAATAAGATTGCCTTAAGAGTCATCGCCGCAGCCAAGGTGCCGGTAGTTTGCCCGTCGGCAAATCTTTCCGGTAGACCGGCTCCCCAAGATTGCGCTTCGGCGCTAAAAGATTTAAACGGGCTGGTGAATTTGGCTATAGACAGTGGGCCGACCAAACTCGGTATTGAATCTACGGTCGTAGACCTTTCGGATAATTCGCTTCTCATCGCCAGAGAAGGTGCGATAAAAAAATCAGAAATCGAAGCGGTGACTAAAAAGAAGACCGTGCTTTTTGTCTGTACGGGGAATTCCTGTCGTTCGGTAATGGCCAAGGGTTTATTAGAAACAGAATTAAAGAAAATTGGCCGTAAGGACGTGGAGGTTATTTCTGCGGGCATTGCCATCATCGGCGGCTATAGGGCAACCCAGGAGACAGTGGAGTTGATGCAGAAACAAGGCATTGATGTTTCCGGGCACTTCACCCAACGCATTAGTACCGAGATGATCAAGCGAGCCGATATAGTTCTGGTGATGGAAAAAATCCACGAAGCCAGGGTCATTAAATTGGCGCCCCAGGTAAAAAATCGAGTGTTTTTATTGAAAGAATTTGCTAAAATAGAAGACAGCAATCTGGATATCGCGGATCCTATCGGAAAGTCATTTGTAGAATACGAAGGGACGCTTAATACGATAAAGCAGGCAATAGAGAGAGTGGCAAAAATAATATGAAAAGAATAATCATCGGCGCTGACCACGCAGGTTTCCGGCTAAAGGAGAAACTAAAGCGCTACTTGAGGAAAAAAGGTTTAGAGGTAAAGGATGTAGGTACTTATTCTTCCAAACGTTGCGACTATCCCTTGATTGCATATGAGGTAGCCAGAAATATCTCCCGGGGTAGATACAAATCAGGAATCCTGATTTGTAAAACCGGAATTGGTAATTCCATCGTGGCTAATAGATTGAGCAATGTGCGCGCCGGATTATGTTATAACGTCAGAGTTGCCCGTCTGGCGCGTCAACACAATGATTGTAATCTTTTGGTTTTGGGCGCTGCCTTTATTAATGAAAGAGCCGCCAAGAGAATTGTCTCTACGTGGTTAAATACCTTATTTCTGGGGGGGCGCTACAGACGCAGGATTAATCAGATAAAAAAGATCGAGAGAAGGATATGTTGAGGGAATATTTAAAGAATTTAAAGAAGACCGATGCGGAAATTTATCAATCCATCCTTAGCGAGCTCAGGAGACAAGAGGAGAATCTGGAGTTGATTGCTTCGGAAAATTTTGCCTCCATGGCCATTTTAGAAACGCAAGGCTCGGTTCTCACCAATAAATACGCGGAAGGTTATCCGCGTGCACGCTGGTACGGCGGTTGTAAATACGTTGATGAAGTAGAGCAATTGGCGATTGAACGCGCGAAGAAGCTTTTTGGCGCAGAACACGTTAATGTCCAGGCCCATTCGGGTACACAGGCGAATATGGCGGTCTATTTCGCCGCCTTAAAATTAGGCGATACTATTTTAGCCATGGATTTATCTTGCGGAGGGCATCTCACCCACGGCCATGCGCATAATTTTTCCGGGATGTTTTATAACGTCGTTACTTACGGTGTGGATAGGCGCACGGAGACGTTGGATTACGACCAGATTTTGAGTTTGGCCAGAAAACATAAGCCCAAACTTATTTTAGCCGGTGCCTCTGCCTATCCGAGAAGGATAGATTTCAAGCAATTCCGCAAAATCTGCGATAAAGTCAACGCCTATTTATTTGTGGATATGGCGCATATCGCTGGGTTGGTTGCCGCGGGAGTTCATCCCTCCCCGGTTCCTTATGCCGATTTTGTAACCTCCACTACCCATAAAACACTGCGGGGTCCGCGCGCAGGATTTGTGATTTGTAAAAAGGAATTTGCTAAAAAAATTGACCAGGAAATTTTTCCCGGCATACAAGGTGGACCCTTAATGCACGTGATTGCTGCCAAGGCAGTGGCCTTTCACGAGGCAATGTCCCCCAGATTTAAGGCCTATCAGCGGCAGATTGTAAAAAATAGCCGGGAACTCAGCCGCGGTTTAGCGAAAAAAGGCTTGCGCATTGTTTCTGGAGGCACCGATACGCATCTGTTGCTCGTAGATTTAACCGAAAAAGGCCTGACCGGCGCTGATGCCTCTTCTGTATTAGAAGAAGCAGGGATTACCGTGAATAAAAACCTCATTCCTTTTGATAAAAAGAGCGCTGCCATCACCAGCGGTATCCGTCTGGGAACCGCGGCAGTCACCACCCGGGGAATGAAAGAATTCCAGATGCGCCAGATAGCCGGGTTTATTCATCAGGCAATAGAAGCCAGCGATAGACCCAAAGAGTTAAAATTAATCCGGGAAAAGGTATTGGCCTTGACGAAAAAGTTTCCTTTATATCCGCAGTTAATCAAAAGATAAATGAAGAATAAAAAAACCATACACAAGCGGCCCAGCTGGGATGAGTATTTTTTGCAGGTTGCTCGTCTGGTTTCCAAGCGTACAACTTGTCTGCGGCGTAGCGTAGGAGCAGTCCTGGTCAAAGATAAAAAGATTTTAGCTACGGGCTATAATGGTGCGCCCTCGGGCCTAAAACATTGTATCGATATCGGCTGCCTCAGGGAAAAATTAAAGATTCCCTCCGGAGAGCGCCATGAACTCTGTCGCGGGTTACACGCGGAGCAAAACGTTCTGCTGCAGGCGGCATTGTATGGAGTAAGTACGAGGGGCAGTACCATTTATATTACTAACCAGCCCTGTATTATCTGTGCCAAGATGCTGATTAATGCCGGGATTAAAGAAGTGGCCATTTCCGACGGTTATCCTGACAAACTGGCGAAAAAATTTTTGCAGGAAGCCAAGATAAAAGTAAGGAAAGTAAAAAAGTTCTGAATTTAGGAGTCTGGCAAGATGCGTTGCCCATTTTGCGGGTACAAAGAAGATAAGGTGGTGGATTCGCGTGCCACCGCAGAAGAATCAGCGGTAAGGCGCCGGCGCGAATGCCTGAAATGCGGAAAACGTTTTACTACCTATGAATACGTCGAAGAGGTATCTTTGATGGTCATCAAGAAGGACGGCCGCAGAGAGCATTTTGACCGCAAGAAACTCTTAGCCGGGATTATGAAGGCCTGCGAAAAAAGGCCGGTAAGCATAGAGAAGATGGAAGAGATTGCCACCAGTGTGGAGCGCGCCATTCAGCGTAAGTCTGACCGCGAGGTTAATTCCGTAGATATCGGTGAATTGGTGATTGAGAAATTAAGGCAGCTGGACGATGTTGCCTATGTCAGGTTCGCTTCGGTATACCGGCAGTTTAAAGACGTCAACCAATTTATGAAAGAACTCAAAGGCATGTTGGATAAAGAAAAGCACAAGTAGGCTAAACCTTATTAAGGAGCTATCCTATGGTAGAGATGGAGTTGGCGAAAATCGTTATCGATGAGAAGCGGCACGACCAATTGATTGTGCTTAAAGAAAAAAACGGAGAAAGACTCTTGCCTATTGTTATCGGGCTAAGCGAGGCATCGGCAATAAAATTAAAGATCAGCGGTTTTAATCCCCCCCGGCCCTTAACCCACGATTTATTACATTCGACAATTGAAAATTTAGAGGCGGATATAGAAAAGATTGTGATTGATAAATTGGAAGAAAATACCTTTCACGCCAAGATCGTCTTAAAACAAAACGGTAAGGTCAGGGTAGTTGATGCCCGTCCGTCGGATAGTATTGCCCTGGCAGTCAGGGCCAAGGCTCCCATATATGTGGAGGAAGCAGTTTTAACCCAGTCAGATTTATTCAATAAGGATAAATAATCGCAAAGCCTTTCTCTACACCCTTAAAATTAAAAGCCTGCCGATGAAACCTTCATTTTCAATAAAAAGAGAAGACAGCAGATTGCTTAAAGAAATCAACGCCTTTGCAAAAAGGCAAAAGGTAACGCTCTATATTGTGGGCGGATATTTACGCGATATTTTTTTAAATAGAGAAAGAGAAAATCCCGATATTGACTTTTGTTTAAAGTCTGGCGCAATCAAATTTGGCAGAAGGCTGGCGAGAGAGATAAAGGCGGGGTTTGTGGTTCTCGATCAAGAGCACGGTGCCTGCCGCCTGGTAAAAAAGATAGCGGGCAAAGCCTGTACCCTGGATTTTACGGATTTCCGGGGAAAGAATTTAGAGGAGGATCTTTTCCATCGCGATTTTAGCTTCAATAGTATCTGTGTGGAGCTGGATAGGTTAGTAAAAGGAGAAAAGTTAGAAAATATTCTCATCGATTTCCATCACGGCAGAGGCGATTTAAGGGCAAAGATTGTCCGGGCGATTAATCAAACCGCCTTTGACGAGGATCCGCTGCGGATTTTGCGCGCCTTTAGTTTTTCCGCTATCCTCGGTTTTAAAATAGAAAAAGCAACGCTGCGACTAATCAAATTAAAGAAAAATAAGTTAGCCCAGGTTTCCGGCGAACGCATTCGCGATGAATTCTTCAAGATTCTGGCCCGGCGCGATGCCTTCCCTTATCTGCGCCAGCTTGATAAATTAAAGATTTTAAAATTAATCATTCCTGAGATTGAGATGATGCGCCACGTCAAGCAGGGGCCGTATCACCATCTTGATGTCTGGGAGCATACTTTAGAGACGCTCAGACAATTGGAAACGGTCATGAAAAACATTAAAAATAACCAGCCGCTTAAGGATTATCTTGATGAAGTTATTTCCGGCGAAAGAAGGCGAGGCGCCCTGATCAAATTAGGCGCGCTTTTACATGATATCGGTAAGCCGCGTGCCAAACGCCGGGAAAAAGGCCGGACTAAATTTCACGGCCACGAGAGAATCGGTTTAGAATTTACCGAGAATATCTGCCAGCGCCTCAGGCTCTCTAACGATGAGTTAGATGCTTTAGGTAAGATGGTCCTCTGGCACTTAAGGCCGGGGTATCTGGCGGATAACCGGGAAATTACTCCCCGCGCCATATTCAGATATTTTCGCGATACGGCTAAGGAGGGGGTGAGCGTACTTTTAATTTCAATTGCTGACCAACGGGCAACCAAAGGCCCTCTGACCTCGTCAGCCTCGCGTATTCGCCACGAAAAAACCGTGTTGAACTTAATCAGGAGATACTTCAAAAAGCAAAAAGAGAAAAAATTTCCGCGTTTGATTACCGGTGATGACCTGATTAAACAGTTTAAATTATCCCCTTCGCCTTTGATCGGTAAGATTTTATCTGAGGTAGAAGAATTACAGGCCATAGGTCAAATAAAAACCAAGAAAGAGGCTTTAGGGTTGGTTAAAAGATTCTTAAAATGAGTTATGCCCAGGCATTAGAAAAGGCATGGGGAGGGCAGTTGGCGCGGATTAAATTATTTCTTTTATATATTCAATCACCTGCTCTGTAGTAGAATCAGGAGTTGAGGCTCCGGCAGTTACACCGACACCTTCCGCAGTTTTAAACCACTTTAGTTTTATATCGTTTTTTGACTGGACCCAATAACTTCTTCGATTAAGCGATTTGGCAATTTCGTAAAGCCTTCTGGTATTGGCACTGGTTTTTGAGCCGATAATAATCATCACGTCGTTTTCTTGCGGCATTCTTTTTATTTCTTCTTGTTTCAAGCGGGTGGGATTGCAGACCGTATTGAAAAATTTTAATTCAGGAATATAAAGTTTTAAGGCATCAACTATTTTGATTGCCTTTTCCAGGTTCTGCGTTGATTGTACCACTACCGCAGCCTTTTTTATTTTTTTAATCGCTTTAACCGGTATGTGCTTTAGGCTATTAACCACAACTGCTTTTCTTTTGAGCTGCCCGATAATCCCGTGCACCTCATTATGTTTTTTATCTCCGATAATCATAATTTGGTAGCCTTTTGTCTCCATTTCTTGCGCAATGCGATGTATATCTTTAACCATCGGGCAGGTGGCGTCGATAATTTTGTAGCCCAAGGCAAAGGCTTTATCAATAGCCTTGCGGGATGTTCCGTGGGCACGGATGAGGAGCGTTTTGTTTTTACCGTTACTGAGACGATTGATTTTTTTTATGCCTGTTTTTTCGATTAGTTTTATCACGTCCTCGTTATGGACAATATCTCCCAGCATATAAATCTTATACCTGCTACTGGCGGCCTTCAGGGCGATATTAATCGCGCGCCTGACGCCAAAGCAAAACCCTGCTGACTTGGCGAGGTTAATTTTCATACTTATATTTTACCTCTAATTAGCTACACTGAGCAAGATAAACTTTCTATTTGCCAAGCAGGCATCTTCGGCATACAATATAACTATTCTTTAAAATTATCTGGATAGGAGAGCGAGGAAATAAACAATGCTTAACCGAGAAGAAATTGCACGATTAATCAAAGAGCAGGAGCTGATTACAAATTCTATTCATCTTGATACCCAACTGACACCCAATGGTTTTGATTTGACAGTAGAAAAAGTTTTTGAATTTGACTGCGCCGGCGCCTTGGATTTTTCCAACAAAGAAAGGATAGTGCCCCAAGGCAAAGAGATTGTGCCGAAGAAGGAAAAGCCGGAAGATAAATTTAGCTGGTGGCATCTGAAAAAAGGCGCTTATAAGATCAGAACTAACGAAACAGTAAAGTTACCCAATGATTTAATCGCCATTGCCTTTTCGCGTACATCGCTGTTGCGTATCGGTGCCTTTACCCAACACGGTGTCTGGGATGCGGGATTTCAAGGCAAGAGTGAATTTATCTTAGTAGTTGAAAACCCCAACGGGATTAAGATTAAAGAGAATGCCAGAGTTGCGCAATTAGTTTTCTTTAAGATAAACGAGACGACGCAGGGGTATCAGGGGGTTTATCGGAACTTATAAAGGAGTAATAATGGATATCAAAGGTTGCGAAATCAAAATCATGCAAGGTGATATTACTGAACTTAAGGTCGATGCAATAGTTAATGCCGCCAATAATAAACTGGTGATGGGTGGCGGAGTGGCCGGCGCAATCAAGAAAAAAGGCGGCAAGGCGATTGAAGAAGAGGCAACAAAATTAGGCCCGATAAAAATCGGCGAATCAGTAGCCACTTCTGCGGGGAGTTTGCCTGCTAAATACGTCATCCATGCCGCAACCATGGGACTAGATTTTAAAACCGATGAAATAAAAATCCGCGCCTCCTGCGCCAGCGCTCTAAAAGTCGCGGAGAAATTAAAAATTAAATCTCTTGCCTTTCCGGCCTTGGGTTGCGGCGTAGGCGGATTTCCTTTAATAGCCTCAGCCAAGATTATAGCGCAAGAAGTATTCAAGTTTTTAAGAGAAAATAAGTCCTCCTTAAAAGAGATAATTTTTTGTTTATATAATGAAGAGGCATATGAGATATTTAACAAAAATGTTTTTGCCTATCTTGAGCATATCGCGCAGAAGCTGCAGAAGGGCCCTTTTACTACGGTTGATGCCATCATCGAGATTAATGACGGAATTGTGGTCATCGAAAGAAGTAATCCGCCATTTGGCCTTGCCCTTCCCGGCGGATTTGTTGATTACGGCGAAAGTTTAGAAGAGGCAGTAAGGCGGGAAGCCAAAGAAGAAACTAGTTTAGAATTAACACAGATAAAGCAATTCCATACTTATTCCCAGCCTAACCGTGACCCGCGATTTCACACTATTGGAACGGTATTTATCGCTCAGGCAAAAGGAAAACCTCAGGCAGGGGATGATGCCGCAGGATTAAAGATCGTAAAATTGGATGAAATTAAAAATATAAATTTTGCCTTCGACCATCGACAAATCTTAGCAGATTACCTCAAATATAAAGAGGGAAAAGACCCTTTCTAGCTTTCCCGCAGTTGTTTTTCCGCATCCACAATATCACGGTTAATCACGCGAATGGTTTCCCGGATTCTTTCTCTTAAGATAGGAGAAGAGATTCCGGCACCGTTTATCTCGCGTAACACCTGAATTCCCATGCGCAAATAACGTACTACCTCACCTTCATCGGTATCGGTAAACTGCAAAATTTTAGAAAAATTTGTGCCGCGCAGCCACGCCTCAACACTGGAACTTAAGTGAAAATACGCTGGTTTGCTCAAGGGATATATTCTATAACGGCGTTCCTGGTGTTTTATTCTTTCGTATATCTGCTCACAGACATTTTTTATCTTGCGGCTGGTTTTGGAAAGGCTGGGGGGATGCTGATTTTTTCTCGGTTCAAAGACTACTGCCACAGCCAGGATACCCAAACCAAATTCATCGAGTTGTTCCAGGATTTTTTCTGCGTAAAGCTCGGCTAAGATTAATTCGTAGCCGTAGACGGTCTTTGCGAATTTCCCCTTAGCAGTTAGCTCACTATTTTCTATATAACCGAGTTCTCTTAAGAGTTTAAGCTTATCCTCGATGAGGCGCAGCGCTTCTCTTTGTTCATGCTTGCGTGACTGAAAATAGTGCAGGGAAAGGGGGTAAATCTTAAAGATATCCTTATGGTATTTTTCGTAAAGATTAAGTATGGTGGCATAGGAACTGTTGAGCTGGCTTTTTACCTCCTCTGGCCTGCCGTAGATGATGCGTTTTACTTCCTCATAATTTATTTTCTGCGGATTAATGCGGCAATAGACGAAACCTTCTTTATCTATGCCGCGCCTGCCGCTGCGGCCGGCCATTTGATAAAAGTCGCGGGTTTTAAGATTGCGCACGTAGCGGCCGTAGAATTTCCTTAAATCGTCAAAGATAACCGAGCGGCTGGGCATATTTATCCCTAAGGCAAAGGTCTCGGTAGTAAAAATCACTTTTAAGAGCCTGCTGGTAAATAATCTTTCGATTGTCTCTTTTAAGGTCGGCAACATTCCCGCATGGTGATAGGCAATACCTCTTGCAATGAGGGGCAGCAAACGTTGCGCAGTCATTTCCTGGCTTAAATCAAAACGGCTGCACAGCGCTTGGTATAAAGAGGAGATTTCTTTTTGTTGCTGTTGGTTTAAGAAATTATCGCGCGATAATTCAAGGGCCAGGTCTTCAGCCCTCCTCCTGCCAAAGACAAAATAGATACAGGGAAGACCTTCTCTTTCGCGGATGTAGTTAAGCAGGGTGGCTAATCTGTTTGGCCGGGAAAACCTCGGCCCCCTTAACTTTAAACGCTCGATTTTATCGATGATTTCATTTTGGCAGTGAAAAAAGAAATGCAAGGGAACGGGGCGTTTTTCTTCTACCACGACCTTGATTGATTTTTTGTGTATGGACTCAATCCAGGATGCCAGTTCTTTTATATTCGGGATAGTCGCGGAGAGGCCGAGCAGGCGCATATGTTGGGGCAGGAAGATCAGGGATTCTTCCCAGACCGTACCACGTTGCGGATTATCCAGGTAATGTATCTCATCAAAGATAACCCACGAGTATTTCTCAAGGCTGCGTGGCTCATCCAATATTTTATTGCGCAATATCTCAGTGGTCATAATCAAACATAAGGCGTTGGCATTGATGGATACGTCACCCGTGAGTATGCCGATATCCTTGCCAAATTGATTTTGAAAATCGCGGAATTTCTGGTTGGAGAGGGCCTTGATCGGAGCGGAGTAAATGACGCCGATTTTATTTTGCAGAGAATCGAGAATGATGTGCTCGGCAATCGCGGTTTTCCCTGCTCCGGTAGGAGCGCTCACGATTACCGAGTAGCCCTGATTAATATAATCTATTGCTTCTTGTTGGAACCTGTCGTATTGCATACCTATATTATAGAATAAGTTTCTAAAAAATCCAGGGATGTCTTTGCCGCTGAAATTGGAAATCAAAAACCCTTGCTATTCAGGAGGAAACGTATTAAAATTACGTTACCTATGGAATACAGGCAGATAGCGAAACGGAATATTTCAGACGGGGTCATCCGTGGCACCATCATCGTCGCCTTTTTCCTGCTGATTATAATTTTAGGCCGGTATTTTCAGATTGACCCGGATAGCCTGAAACAAATGTTCATCGGTGGTTCGTTCCTGCGCACGGCTTTCAGCTATATCTTTCTCTACGTTGCCGTAACCTTCTTTATCTGGCTTTCCAAAGACATCTTCCGCTTTGTTGCCGCAATTCTCTTCGGCCCTTTCTTAAGCACTATCTTGGTCTTCTTGGCAGAAGTAATCAATGCGGCAATATTGTTTAGCCTCAGTAGATACCTCGGCAAGGGTTTTGTGGAAGGTTTATTAAAGGGTGGCTCAAAGGCCCTGAAAAAGAAGGTTTCCCGCGCCAGTTTAGGGACGCTTTTTACCCTGCGCGCTATTCCCTTGATCCCCTTTAGATTTCTCGATATGGTTTGCGGTTTAACCAAGATAAGGATGAGCCAATATCTCATGGTCGTGGTTCTGGCTTCTCCGGCGCGTATATTTTGGGTACAATACATATTAGCAGGATTGGGTGAGGCAGCATTTAAAAACCCGAGCTTACTGATGAATTATCTTCTCGATAACCGCATCGCTTTTATCTGGAGTTCCCTCTATTTAGTTTTGGCAATTATCTTGGCCTTTAAACTTAGGCGCAGAATTTAAGATTCAACGATGGCCGTGAGATTAAAATTCTTAGGCGGGGTACGTAGCGTAACCGGCAGCAGCCACCTTATTCGTACCCCCCATACAGAAGTCCTCATTGATGCCGGCATATTCTATGGCCGGCGCGATGAATTCTACGAAGTAAACACCACCTTTGCTTATAATCCCAAGAAATTAGACGCCGTTCTTCTCTCGCACGCGCATATCGACCATTGCGGTAATATCCCTAGCCTGCTCAAGAGAGGGCTGCGTTGTAAAATCTACACCACCTCAGCCACGAAAGACCTTTGCGAGCTCATGCTGGCGGATTCAGGAAAGGTACAGAGAGAAGATATCCGCTATGTGAACAAAATCAACAGGCGCTTAGGGATGCCTTTGCGCAAGCCGCTTTATACGGAGAACGAAGGATATAAGGCCACACGCCGATTTCACTCTGTCTCTTACGGCCAAAGACTCAATGTGGCCAAAGATACGGCCGTTACCTTCTATGACGCAGGCCATATTTTAGGAGCCAGCGTAATCTCTCTGGAGATAAAAGATGGCCTGCGGGTAATCCGCTTAGGTTATGCGGTGGACCTGGGCAGAAAAAATCTGCCCTTATTAAATAATCCGACGCAACTGCTCGGTTTAGATTATTTAATTTTAGAAAGTACCTACGGTGGAAGATTGCATGCGCCAATCGAAGAGGCAAAGGCGAAATTAGCGCAGGCGATTAACCAGACCCAAGAGAGCAAGGGTAAGATTATCATTCCTTCTTTTGCCTTGGAGCGCACCCAGGAGGTGATTTATTATCTGGCGCGGCTTCTCGAAGAAAAAAAGATTCCGCCTATACCCATCTACGTGGATTCTCCCTTGGCCTCAGATATCACCGACGTCTTTAACCGGCATATAGATTATTTTTCTGCGCAAACCAGAGAGATTATACAAAATGATTCCAACCCTTTTAAGCTACTCAATCTTAGATATATCCGCGACCAGAAAGAATCCAAGAGTCTCAACAACGACAAGCGGCCGATGATTATCATTGCCGGCTCAGGGATGTGCGAATCCGGCAGGATCTCGCACCATCTCAAGAATAACATTGAGGATTCCCGCAATACTATCCTCGTCGTCGGTTATATGGCCAAAGATACCTTGGGCAGAAAGATTGTCGAGGGCCAAAGGATAGTGCGCATATTCGGGGTAGAATATGAGTTAAACGCAGAAGTAGTGGTAATCAATGCCTTTTCCGGGCACGCGGATAAAGATGCGCTTACCGAATATGTTCAATCCTGCTTACCATTAAAGAAGATTTTTATTGTTCACGGCGATGAAGATCAATCCCAGAAACTTTATGACGTTCTTTCATCAAGGGGGCTAAATGCCTATATCCCGGTTAAGAACGAAGAAGTAGAGTTAAATTGATTTTTGTTGTATAATACTTAGCGGAGGCAAAAATGAAGATTGAGTGGTTAGGACACGCGGCATTTATCATTACTTCCCGCGACGGAACAAGGATACTTACCGACCCTTATGAGTCAGGTGGTTTTTACGGCTCGGTTGCCTATACTCCGATAAGAGAAAAGGTTGATGTGGTTACAATCAGCCACGCGCATGGAGACCATTGTCATGTCCCGGCAGGCCTAGGCCAAGAGACCTTGGTTATCCGCGATAAAATCAATGCCTCGGTCAAGGGTATCAACATAAAAAGTGTAGATTCATTCCACGACTCAGCAGGCGGAAGAGAGAGGGGGAGTAATTCCATATTTATATTTGACGTTGACGGAATAAGGGTGGTACATTTTGGCGACTTAGGACATATGCTTGACGATAAGCAGTTAAAAGAATTGGGCAATGTAGATGTGGCATTGCTTCCCGTGGGCGGAAACTTCACCATCGATGCCAATGCCGCTAATGAAGTGATAAAAAAACTTAAGCCCAAGATTGTTATCCCGATGCATTTTAAGACCGACAAGGTTGGCCTGGATATCGATAGCGTGGATATATTTCTGGAAAACAAAAAGGATGTGGAAAGGCTAAGGGTTTGCGAGATTGAAATAACGCCGGCCTTACTCTCCTTAGCAACTGCCAAGATTATTCTGCTGAAACATTCGCATTAAAATTTATGACGAAGAATAGAATAATATTAATAAGTGGTGTGCTTATCTTTTTTGCCATCATTTTTTTCTTAGGTTATCTTTCTTTTGCTGCAGCAGAAGAGCTGAATATTCAATATTCAGCCGAGAAGGGGAAATTCATTATCCCCTTCGGCCGCACCTATGATTATAATAATATACTTGTGGTGCGGGTAGTTGACGGCGATACACTGCAACTGGCCAGCGGCGAGCGCCTCAGGTTAATCGGGATAGACACACCCGAGATGCACGAATCGGATAAGTTGTCTCGAGATAGTCAAAGGAGCAAACAGGATATCCAGACAATTAAAGAGTTGGGTAGGCGTGCCTACGAATTCACCAAGAAGTTGGTGGAAGGAAAACGCGTTAGCCTTGAGTTTGATGCAGAAAAGTATGACCGTTACGGCCGCCTCCTTGCCTACGTCTATTTAAAAGACGGCACCTTTGTGAACGCGAAGATTATCGAGGAAGGGTACGCCTCTTTGATGACTATTCCGCCGAATGTGAAATATGCCGATACCTTCTTAAATTTATATCAAGAAGCGCGCCGCCAGCGGCGCGGCTTCTGGAAATAGGGTAGGGCTATGAGTCCGTTAAGAGTAATCAGAAAAATGATTGGCGAGTTATTGCTGGAAAGGAAGATAATTACCAAAGAAGAATTGACCAAGGCCTTAGAGGCGCAGAAGAGAGAGGGCGGTTACGTCAGTCAGCATCTGATTGCGATGGGTGCTGCCACAGAATTTGATATCGCAAATTGCCTTTCCAGTCAATACGGGTTTCCCTATCTTCCCCTAAAGAATTATAATGTGCCGCCGGAGGCATTAGAGATTTTTCCTTTAAAATTTATCAAGATATATTCGATTTTTCCTATCGATAAAACCGGTTCGGTTTTGAGTATCGCTATGGCCGACCCTTTAAACGACGGCGTTGTCGAGATGCTCAGGCACATCAGCAATTGCGAAATCGAGGTCTTCATCAGTACCTACAGCGATATCAAGAGGCAAATAAATTATTATTTTAGCAATAGACTAAAAGAGAAAAAGAAAGAAGCCTTTAGCGAAGAAGACCTGATTAAAGAAAATATTGTGCAGCCTTTTATTCAAACCATCGGTTATAGCGGTAAAGAGCGCAGAAGATCCCTTCGGGTGGAGACAGAGTTAGAGATGGGCTATTTTTTAGAAGGCAAGGCATTCAAGGGAAGAATTAAAAATATTAGCTATGCGGGGGTATATTTTATCACCGATTCTTTCTTACCCATTGATATGAATGTTTACAGTAAGATTAACCTCAAGAGCAAGGCAATCGAGCCAATAATTCAGGTTGTTCGTGTTGAAAGGTTAAAAGAAGCACAGCGGGTAGATGATTATGAGGTTAATCTTTGGAATCACGGTATCGCCGTCTTTTTTAGTTTTATCACGGATGAAGATAAAGATACCTTAGCGCTGTTTCTTAAAGAGGCGTTAACGGCAAATAATAAAATAAAACAGGATTGATGTTTTCATTGAAAATGAGGAGGAGAAAAAGATGTTACGTTATTTAACCGCAGGAGAGTCGCACGGTAGAGCCATTTTGGCGATTTTAGAAGGTTTACCCGCGGGTTTAAAGGTTGAGGTTGCACGCATAAATCAAGAATTAAAACGCCGGCAGCTGGGGTTTGGCCGGGGTAAACGCATGCAGCTCGAGAATGATCGTGCGTGGATTCTTTCCGGGCTGAAGCATAACCGCAGTTTAGGCAGCCCCGTTGCAATCTTAATCGAAAATAAGGATTTCCGTATCGAGCGGATGAAAAAGGTATTTTCTGCCCGGCCCGGCCATGCGGATTTAGCCGGCTTTTTAAAATACGGCTTTCGCGATATCACGGGAGTTTTAGAACGCGCCTCAGCCAGGAGTACGGTCGCCACCGTCGGAATAGGCGCATTGTGCAAAATACTCTTAGCGGAATTTAAAATAAAGATCGCCAGCCGCGTAATATTAATCGGTGGAGAGTGGCGTAGCCAAGCGCAACGCCAGAAGATTAAATCCGCGATAAAGCAGAAAGATACGCTGGGAGGTATTTTTGAGGTAGTCGCCAAAAACGTGCCTGTGGGTTTGGGCAGTTACGTTCAGCCTGACCGGCGCTTGGATGCGAAATTTGCCAAGGAGATAATTGCCATACCCGGAATCAAGGCAGTGGAATTTGGTTTGGGCTTTGGTTATGCCGATAGATTTGGCTCGCAGGTGCACGATGCGATTTATTATTCAGGCAAGGTTGGCTTCTTTCGTAAGACGAATAATGCCGGAGGAATCGAAGGCGGTATCTCTAACGGCGAGGATATCGTTATCCGCGCCTGTATGAAACCCATCTCCACACTGATGCATCCTTTGGATTCTGTAAACATTGCGACTAAGAAGCCTTGCCCTGCCGGCGTGCAACGTTCGGATATCTGTGTCGTGGCAGCAGCAGGGGTAGTTGCTGAATCGGCCTGTGCCTTTGTTCTCGCCGATACATTACTAGAAAAATTCGGCGCAGATAGTCTTTCGGATATCAAGAAAGCCTTTTCTGATTATCAAAAAAGAATAAGATAAAATTCTCTGTTAGAAAATCACCTTCTTTGCGTCTATTAATGCAGAAGGCATTACACTTGCCTATCCGATAGGGCAAGGTGTAAATGCAGAAGGAGGTGATTGCTATGGAGGATAAACTGGTTCAAGTCAGCCGGATTTACAAGGTTGACGGTGATTCTAAACTGAAGGCCTTTGTGGATATATCCTTGGCAGGGATTGTGATTAAGGGGCTGCGTATTGTCAGCGGCAAGAACGGCCTGTTTTTAGGCATGCCCACGCATCAGGGAAAAGACGGGAAGTGGTATAGCACTGTCTACCCAACCACAAAGGAGATCAAGCAAGACCTCAGCGAATTGGTCTTAGCAGCTTATCAGGAAGAAGCTTAGAGGCTTGGTGATACAGGGAAGGTTAAGGCTTAAGGTTTAGGTTAAGTAAAAAGTTTTCTCAGCCTAAACCTTAGCCTAGACCATAAGTGATTATGAATATATATTTAGTCGGGTTCATGGCTACGGGAAAAACCGCAGTAGGTAAGGCACTGGCGAAGAAAAAAAAGTGGCAATTTCTTGACCTTGATGAATTAATTGAATTGAGGCAAAGGTGCACTATTAGCGATATCTTTGCCAAAGAAGGCGAACCCTATTTTCGCCGGATTGAAAAGAAGGTTTTGAAAGAAGTCGCTGCCGAGAAAAAATTTGTCGTTGCCTGCGGCGGCGGAATTGTTTTAGATGCGCAGAATATCCGGCTGATGCAGGAAACCGGTAAGCTGATTTGCCTTTTGGCTAGTGTTGATGTAATTTTAAAGAGGACTGCGGGTTGCAGCCACCGGCCATTGCTGGATGTCAAGAACCCCAGGGAAAAAATCGAAATACTCATGAAGCTACGTGCTCCTTTCTATGCGCAGGCGGATAATACAATTGATACCTCTAAGCTTTCCATAGAAGAGGCAGTACAGAAGATTATCAAGCTAACTTCTAAAAAGTTAAAATGAATAAGAAACAATTAATAGTTATCGGGAGGGAATAATGGCTAACAGGTTACTAATGCAATTCTTGGCGCTTAGTTTATATGCTTTGTTTGTCGGATTCTGTTTTTGCGACGGGTTTAAATTGCATATTCTAAAGAAACTTATTTGGTTTATCACATTTCTCACCATCAGTATTTACATATTGAAAATTAAAAATGAATTTGATTTAGCCCTTATTTTGCCCATCCCGACTTTATTGGCATTTTTACTTGGGTTTTACGAGATAAAAAAATCTAAAAAAGATATAAAAAATGGATAAACAATTTGAAAACAAACCAAGACAACACCCGGCCCTATCGGATAGGCCGGTGTGCCGCCTCCTGCGGCAGGACCCATTAACATTAGCTAGGTGTTGACGATGACGGAAAAAGAAGCCTTAGTGGGATTGAATTTAGTGCGCGGTATCGGCAGCAACAGGCTTAAAAAGCTATTGGAATATTTTCAGAAACCGCAAAATATCATCGCCGCCAAGGCTGCGCAATTAAAGCGTATCGAAGGTATCGGCGAGGAGATCGCCACTAACATTACGCATTTAAAAAAAGAGGATATTGAAAAAGAGTTTGACTTAATCCAGAAGCATGATTTAGAGATTCTTACCCTCAATGATACTGCCTATCCAGAAAATCTAAAAAATATTTACGACCCGCCGCCTGTCCTTTACATCAAAGGCACACTTAGTCCCCAAGATAAATTAAGTATTGCCATTGTGGGCAGCCGCCGCGCTTCTTTTTACGGATTAAATTCCGCGGAAAAGTTCGCTTATGAATTAGCGAGCATGGGATTTACCGTGGTTTCTGGATTGGCTTACGGCATAGATACGCAGGCGCATAAGGGGGCGCTGAAGGCAGGCAATCGGACGATCGCGGTTTTGGGAAGCGGTTTGGCGAAGATTTATCCTGCAGAGAATAAAAAGTTAGCCGGGGAAATTGCGCAGCACGGTGCAGTGATTTCTGAATTTCCCATTCAGGAAGAGCCGCGACGGCAAAACTTTCCCTGCAGAAACCGCGTAATCAGCGGTTTGAGCATGGGAGTTTTGGTAGTTGAGGCAGCCAGAAATAGCGGCGCCTTGATTACTGCGGATTTTTCCCTGGAGCAGGGAAGAGATGTCTTTGCCTTGCCCGGCAAAATTGATTCCCAGACTTCTTTCGGCACCAATAGCCTGATCAAACAGGGAGCAAAATTGGTAGCCAGCGTTGAAGATATCCTTGAGGAATTAAATCTAACCGGTTTCAGTGGCAGTGAATCAGCCGTTAAGCAAGAGACGTTGCGTAAAAGAGAAGAGGTTGCTAAAATTTCTGACTTGACGCCAGAGGAGTCTCTCTTATATAATAGTCTATCCAATGAGCCGTTACAATTTGATGATTTGGTAGATAAACTGAAGTTAGAGACGTCTTTGGTAATCAAGACGCTCTTTACTCTGGAAATGAAAAAAGTTATTCGCCAGTTTCCCGGCAAGCAGTTTGCCAGAAACACAAGCGCATAAAAATATGGCCAAGAAAAAATCACTGGTGATCGTTGAATCTCCGACCAAGGCAAAAACCATCGGTAATATATTAAAAAAGGACTTTACCGTTGTTTCTTCGATGGGGCATTTGATTGACCTGCCGAAAAAGAAACTTGGTGTGGATATAGAAAATAATTTCGCGCCGACGTACGTGGTGATTGAAGGCAGAAGCAAGATAATGGATGCCCTAAAAAAAGAAGCCCGGGATAAAAAGCAAATCTATATTGCCACTGACCCGGATAGAGAAGGTGAGGCCATCGGCTGGCACATCAGAGAAAGATTGGGAAAGGGGAAGAAAATTTCGCGGGTGCTTTTTCACGAAATTACACCCTCTGCCATACAGGCGGCATTTAAACATCCGCACAATTTTGACCTGAATATGGTTGAGGCGCAACAGGCACGCCGCATCTTAGACAGGCTCGTTGGTTATTTCTTAAGCCCTTTACTCTGGAGAAAACTGGCGCGCGGGTTAAGTGCCGGTAGGGTTCAGTCCGTAGCCTTGCGTCTGGTTATAGAGAGAGAACGCCAGATTCTTAACTTTGTTCCTGTGGAATACTGGGAGATTGAGGCAGAGCTGAGTAAAGTCACAAGTCACAAGTCGCAAGTCATAAGTTCCTTTCTGGCAAAACTGGAAAAGATAGAGGATAAGAAAGCAGAGGTAAAGGATAAGGCCCAGGCAGAAAAAATTGTTGCCGAGCTTAAGGCCAAGCAATTTAAAGTTTTAGAAATTAAAAAATTAGAAAAAAAGCGCAATCCCTACGCGCCATTTACTACCAGCACCCTGCAGCAGGAAGCCTTTAATAAATTAAGATTCAATGCCAACCGGACAATGATTATTGCGCAGCAACTTTACGAAGGCATTGATATCGGCGAATCTTCGCCTGTGGGCCTGATTACTTATATGCGCACCGACTCCACACATGTCTCAGCCGGGGCAATCAAAGAAGTAAGAAGTTTTATCGCTAAAAAATTTGGTAAGGATTATCTGCCGCAAAAGCCCAATGTTTATAAAGCGAAGAAACTTGCCCAGGAGGCGCACGAGGCAGTCCGGCCTACCCTGATTTCCCGTCCGGCAGATACCCTCAGCAAATTCTTAACCCCAGAACAATACAAATTATACGGACTGATTTATAACCGCTTTCTTGCCAGTCAGATGACGCCGGCAAGATATTTGGTAACTACGGTTGATATACAGGCAGGCAGGTGTTTATTTACTGCTTCTGGCTCAAATTTAATCTTTGACGGCTTTACCGTAATCTATAATAGCGAGGATAATCAAAAGGAAAAAGATAAAAATATCATTCTACCTCTGGAAAAAGAAGAGATTATGCATTTAGTAAGATTAACTCCCTCCCAGCATTTTACCAAGCCGCCGCCCAAGTTTTCGGATAGTTCTTTGGTAAAAATCTTGGAAGAAGAAGGCATTGGCCGTCCTTCTACATATGCGCCGATAATCTCCACCCTCATCTGGCGTGACTATATGCGTCGGCTCAAAGGTTATTTTCATCCCACAGAATTAGGGTTTAAAGTCTGCGATTTATTGGTGGAATATTTTCCCAAGATTATAGATGTAAAGTTCACCGCGCGTATGGAGGAGGAACTCGATGAGATTGAGGAGGCGCGTTTGGGCAAGGAGAGGGTTTTAAATGATTTCTACGTTCCGTTTAAATCCAACCTCGACTTTGCCCAGGCAAATATTAAGAAAGAAGTGGTTGAGACGGATGAGGTTTGCGATAAATGCGGGAAACCAATGGTGATTAAGTGGGGCCGGCGCGGTAAATTCTTAAGCTGTTCGGACTACCCCGCATGTAAAAATTCCAAATCCATTACCAGCGGCGTAAAATGCCCGCAAGCCGGCTGCAACGGAGAGCTGATTGAACGCCGTTCCCGCCGGGGGTTCTTCTACGGCTGTTCCAATTATCCTAACTGTAAGTTTACTTCCAGAGAACTTCCTTCAGAGACGGATTTATCGGATAAGCAAGAATAATTATGCAGCGCTACATAGATAAATTCTTAAGGTATCTGGATATTGAAAAGAATTATTCCCCGCATACACTTTTAAACTATCGCCTTGACTTGGCAGATTTTGCTAAATTCTCAGGAACGCTTACCCTGGAAAATGTTGATTATCTGCATCTGAGGAAGTATTTAGCCCACTTAAAAGAAAAGTCTCTAAAATCGCGTAGCGTTTACCGCCGCATTTCCTGTTTGCGTTCCTTCTTTAAGTTTTTAACCCGCGAGGGTTTCCTCAAATCCAATCCGGTGCTTAGCCTTTCCAGTCCCAAGCAGGAGAAATACCTGCCGTCATTTCTTACTGAGGAGGAGATGGTCAAATTGATTGAGGCGCCGCCGGGAAGCAACGAGCGCGGTTTACGCGACCGGGCGATTCTGGAGACCTTTTATAGTACGGGCATGCGCATCAGCGAACTCGTGGGCTTAAGCCAGGAAGATTTAGATTCTATCGCTGGAGTGGTGAAGGTAAAAGGAAAGGGTAAAAAAGAGCGCCTGCTGCCTATCGGAGAGAAGGCAATCACCGCCATAAGAAATTACCTCGAGCAGCGTAAAAAGCAATCCGAGGCCATCTTCTTAAATAAAAGCGGGAAGCGTATTAGCGACCGCGGAGTAAGAAACATTGTTGCCAAGTATGTCCGCTTAACCAGTTTAAGGCACGATATTTCGCCGCATAGCTTAAGGCATTCCTTTGCCACGCATCTTTTGAACCGGGGAGCAGATTTAAGGAGCGTGCAGGAGTTGCTTGGCCACGCGAATCTTTCTACCACCCAGATTTATACGCACCTGACTACGGAGAAATTAAAGAGTATCTACGACAAGGCACACCCCAGGGCATAAATATGTTTATACTTTATGATCTTATAACTTGGGTCTTCGCGATTGTTTACTTACCTATATATATATTCAGAAGGAGGTTTTACCAGGGTTTTATTGCTCGTTTTGGAATATTGCCGGATAATTTAAAGTTAGAGGGGCCCATTTGGATTCATGCAGTTAGCGTGGGTGAGGCAATGGCCATCCGCGGCTTGCTGGAAGAATTAAGAAAGGCCTACCCCGGGAAAAAATTTGTGCTTTCAACCGTGACACCTACAGGAAATAAGATTACCCAGGCTATTGCCAAAAACGGCGATTTTGTTACCTATCTGCCGTTGGATATCGGTTTTATTGTAAAAAAAGTAATAGATAAAATTCGTCCCAGTTTATTTATCATCGTCGAAACCGAGCTCTGGCCGAATCTTATCTCTTATCTTGCGAAAAAGAAAATTCCCATTGCTATTGTCAACGGTAGAATTTCCGACCATTCTTTTAAAGGTTACCTCCTGCTGAAGTTTTTGCTTAAGCCTATTTTGAATAAGATTAATCTTTTTTGTGTGCAGGCCAACCAGGACCAAGAGCGGTTAATCCGTTTGGGTGTGCGCCAGGAGAAGATTCAGGTATCCGGCAATATGAAATTTGACGTAACGCCGCCGGTCTTAAAAGTTGCCAAGAGCAACCTCAAAATAAAAGATGAAGAGCAATTATTCGTCTGCGGCTCTACGCATCCGGGCGAGGAAGAAATAATCCTGGGAGTTTATCGGAAAATATTAAGCGAATTCCCTAATTTAAGGCTTTTACTCGCGCCCCGCCATCCGGAAAGGGCAAATGAGGTAGAAAAAATCGTCATCAAATATGGTTTTCATCCGCAAAGGATTAGCCGATTACCGGAAGCCGCACAACCAGATAGCGGCGAAACAGCCGTTTTTATCTTAGATACTATTGGCCAGCTTCTTTTCTTTTACAGCATTGCGGATATTGTTTTTGTGGGCGGGAGTTTAGTGAAAAAAGGAGGGCACAATATCTTAGAACCGGCGATGTTAGAAAAACCCATCCTTTTTGGTGAGCATATGTTTAATTTCCGCGATATTGCGCAGCTGTTCTTAAGCCAGCAGGCAGCAATCATGGTAGAAGGCAGGGAAGGATTAGAAAAAAGCATGAAAGAACTTCTGCGTCATCCTGCCCAGGCGCTTAAGCTGGGTCAAATGGCAAAAGAGCTGATGTTTAAGAATAGCGGCTCCCTGAGAAGAACATTGGAGCCGCTCAAGGAAATTGCTAGATAAAGATAGTTATGAACAAGGCAGCCCTACAACTCTTAAGTTTCATTTTCATCATTGGTTTAATCCTGTTTTATCTGCGATATTTTGAAAGGCATACGCTTTTTTTCCCTTCCCGAGATTTAGAGGTTCTGCCGAAGGAAAGCGGATTAGATTTTGAAGAGGTATTTTTTAAAACCAGTGACCAGAAGAAACTCAATGCCTGGTTTATTCCCTTGCCAGGCGCAAAATATACCGTTCTTTTCTGCCACGGTAATGCCGGAAATATCAGCCACCGCCTGGAAAAAATAAAATTTTTCCATTGCTTAGGTTGTCGTGTCTTCATCTTTGATTACCGCGGTTATGGCAAAAGTAGCGGCAGCCCTTCGCAGGCGGGCCTTTATCTTGACGCCCAGGCAGCTTATGATTATTTATTGGCGCGCGGGATAAAGGCAAATGAAATTATCGGCTTTGGCGAATCTCTGGGTGGGGCGTTTATGATTGATGTAGCCTCCAAGAACAAAATCAGGGCGTTAGTGGTAGAGAGCACTTTTTCTAGCGGAAAAGATATGGCAAAGGCTATCTATCCCTTTTTGCCATATTGGCTATTTTCCCTGCGCCTGGATTCGGCAAGTAAGATAAAATCCATCACCATCCCTAAACTTATCATCCATAGCCTTAACGATGAGATTGTTCCCTATAGGCTGGGCAGGAAGCTTTATGAGCTTGCCGCAGCGCCGAAAGAATTCTTGCAGATACAGGGGGCCCACAATAATTGCTTCTATGATTCCGAGGCAATTTTAAAAGAAAAAATAGCCGATTTCTTAAGCAGGCTCCCCTAAATCACTAAACAGAAAGGAATGCAAAATGGAAAGTTTAAAGACAAAGTCGCTAAAAAGCATTGAAGAGAGAATGGAAAACCTGGATGTCAACTCATTACGCTATAAAATCCTATCCAGCGCCAAAAGCTTTAAGACTTCCTGGATTGAACTAGGCCAGGCGTTATATTCCGTTTTTAAAGATAAGCTTTACAAAGACTGGGGCTTTAGCAGTTTTGATGCCTATACCAGCCGCGAGATCGGCATCAGAAAACAGACCGCGATGAAACTCCTGAAATCCTATTATTTTCTGGAAAAGGAAGAGCCGGCGTATCTTCAAGGTTATACCGAGGATTCTGCTAATATTGCTTCCCTGCCGAGTTACGAAACGATTGATGTATTACGCTTGGCAAAGAATAAAAAGACGCTGGATAATACAGATTATGCGCGCCTGAAGAGCGAAATCTTTGAAAAAGGCAAAGACAGCCGGGAAGTGAGGAAAGACTTGACCGCGCTCATCCGGCAGAGAGAAGAGCTGGAGCCGGAAGAGGCCAGGCGCAGAAGAAAAATCGCCACCCTCAGAAGATTCCTGGGTACCCTAAAGTCCCTGAAAGAAGAAATCGAGATATCTAAACTTTTGCCTACCTCTTTGATTAAAGAAGCAGCAAGCCTAATCGATAAATTAGAGGCAGAAATAGCCTAAATAAAGCCATCTTGCCAATAGTACGCCTACCGAAAACCTGTTGTCTGAGTCCCTTCATTATGCTAATATAATAGGTTGCGAGAATAAGAGGCAATATCGCGCCAACCGTAAAGGGAGAGCATGAGGGATTATCTTTATCGCTTAGCTACGGATAAACAGCGGGGTTTCCTCGCCAGCCTGATTAAGGCCTTACTTTTTATACTTGCGATTCTTTACGGCCTGGTAGTAAGGATTTTAATCTTATTTTACCGGCTTAAGCCTTATCGCTTGCATTGCAAGGTCGTCAGTGTCGGCAATATTACACTCGGCGGGACAGGTAAGACGGTTTTAGTAGAATATCTTGCCCGATACCTCAAAAACCAAGGTCATAAAGTAGCGATTTTAAGCAGGGGATATAAAAGAAAAGTCACCAAGTCACCAAGTCACCAAGTCACCAGTCATGAAACCATGGGTGACGAACCATATATGTTGTCTAAAAAATTAAAAGATATTCCAGTTATTGTTGATGCTAATAGAATCAAAGCAGCTAAGAGAGCAATAGAAGATTATAAAGTAGATACCGTTATCCTAGATGACGGATTTCAGCAGTGGCGCATAATTAAAGATTTAGAAATTGTCGCCATTGATGCCAGCGAACCTTTTGGCAACCGTTGGCTCATCCCGCGCGGCATTCTGCGGCAGCCCCTTTCTTCCTTGAGGCGCGCCGAGGTTTTGGTTTTAACCAAAACTAATCTTAATCCGGATATTGTCGAGATCAAAGATTTTTTAACTGCGCTTAATTCCTCGGCGATAATTATAGAAGCGACTCACGAACCACGCGGTTTTTACAGAATTGATCAGCCGGATGAACTGCTCAATACGGATGTATTTAAAGGTAAGACGGTAAGCGCATTCTCTGGTATAGGCGATCCCTATTCTTTTGAGAATTTACTTGGCAGCCTGGGAATAAATATCGGCCTGTCATTTATTTTCCCCGACCACTACCCTTATTCGCAAAAGGATATAGACAGGATCATCCGCAGTTCCAAAGATAAGGGCATAGAGACGATAGTGACCACTGAAAAAGACGCGGTAAGACTCTCCCGATTGCCAATTTTTGTCTTGAAGATTGAATTAAAAATCGTTAAAAATGAAGAAAGACTGCACAATCGATTACTTAGGTTATATCGCGGTTAAATTATTAGGGCCGCTAATCCGCGCCCTGCCAAAGAGCCTGAGCTTTTTCTTGGGTAAAAAATTAGGCGAGACGCTCTATTATTTTGACCTTAAGCACAAGGCCGTGGTTTATGCCAATATCAAAGCTGCCTTAGGGAATAAACTTTCAGTTCCGCAAATCAATTGCATCGCCAAGGAATTTTATCAGCGATTCGGTCAGAATATCATTGAAATATTTCTTATCCCCCTGGTGAATCAAGGCTACATAAAGAAATACATCACTATCAAGGGAACAGAGCATATCTCTGAGGCCTTTAAGAAAGGGAAAGGGGTTATCCTTTTGGCTATGCACGCCGGCAGCTGGGAGCTTTCTAATATCATCTGTGCGAACCTGGGCTTTCCTTTTAGCCTGCTGGTTCGTGACCAAAAGCATCCGCGTTTAAATCATCTGCTTAACCTTTATCGACAGCAAAAAGGATGTAGGATCATCCAGAAGCAGCGCCAAACACGATTATTAATCCAGACACTTAAAAATAATGAGGCGGTGGGCATGACTATCGACCAGGGAGGTAAAGGCGGAACTCTGGTTAAGTTCTTCTCTCGGAATGCCTCCATGCCTTCTGGCGCTGTCAAGCTCGCCTTAAAATACGGTGTCGCGATTATCCCTGCTTATTATCGGCGCGTAAAAGGGGCGTATATTGAAGCGGTTATTGGAGAGCCCTTTAAAATTAAAAAGACAGG
>Ga0315284_10000455_pt1 | contig 55923 bp, 87 predicted proteins | sample YL17G09_16_MG_FD_203696 | JGI IMG/M metagenome (GOLD analysis project Ga0315284, IMG submission 203696) | Sediment microbial communities from Yellowstone Lake, YNP, Wyoming, USA - YL17G09_16 | ecosystem: Environmental > Aquatic > Freshwater > Lake > Sediment | place: USA: Wyoming | collected...
ATTATTTTACCGAAGATAATGTTTTTAAACTAAACGGAAATATCTACTCAATAGATGATACATGTAAAGTAAATAGAAACGATATATCTGATGGAATTAACAATGGTGATGATGTTATAATTAAAATAGATAGTTCTTTCTTGGTTGCAGTTATAATACCAAGAAGTTTAGAAACCAAACTAAAAAACGCAATTGATAATGAAGATTATGAATTAGCAAAAACAATAAATGATAAAATTAAAAATAAGTAAAATGGAAAATTTAACGATTAAAATCACTATTAGTGATAATGAAAAAGAAATAAAAGTTTCAAACATTAATGTGAACGATTATCAAAAAACTAAAGACTTACATGGTATCTCTTTAGTTGATGAAATGGTTGGTGAATTACTATCTAGAATCGAAGCGGAAAAATAATAACTTTACAAAAAATAAAATAAAATGAGTAGAATAGAAGAAATTAAAAAAAGAGTTGATAAATCAGATAATGTTTTATTATTTGATAAACATGAATTAGATTCTTTAAAAAAGATTACTAAAACAACCAAAATTAGCGAGTATGAAGTTTTAACGGATGATGGTTTTATTGATATAGAAGCATTGCATGAGACAATACCATATGAAGTATATCATCTTAAATTAAGTGATGGAAAAGAGCTTAAATGTGCTGATAACCATATTGTATTTGTTTCTGAATATCATGAAACTACTTCTGAACCAATTGGTTTAATCGAAGTATTTGTTAAAGATTTACAAATGGGTTCGTTTGTTATGGTATCAGATAATAATGGTAACCTAACAGAATCAGAAGTTATTGAAGTAACCAATTTAGGTTATGAAGAGATAATGTATGACCTTGAATTAAAAGAAGGTTCTAATAGACGATATTATACTAATGGAATTTTAAGTCATAACACATACCTTGCAAAACAACTGGCAAAAGAAATTTTTGGTAGTGAGGAAGCATTAATACGTATGGATATGTCAGAATATCAAGAAAAACATACGGTATCCCGTTTAGTTGGTGCTCCTCCAGGATATGTCGGATATGATGAGGGTGGACAATTAACTGAACAAGTTAAGAATAAACCATACTCAGTAATATTGTTTGATGAGATTGAAAAGGCAAATAAAGATATATTTTCAGCTCTACTTCAAATGTTAGATGATGGTCATATGACAGATGGTTTAGGTCGTAAAATTAATTTTAAAAATTGCATCATTATTATGACATCTAATCTTGGTATTAAAAAAATGCAAGATTTTGGAAATGGTGTTGGATTTACAAATGCAAATAACGTATTTGCAAATGAAGAATTAAGAAAAGACACACTTCAAAAAGAACTTAAAAAATTCTTTTCTCCTGAATTCTTAAACCGTATTGATGATATTGTTGTTTTCAATTCTTTGAAACAAAATGATGTTGATAAAATTGTGAAAATTGAAATAGAAAAACTAAAAACAAGATTAGACGGTATCAACTATTTCATAACATTTGATAAGTCAATTCAAGAAATGATATCAAAAGTAGGTTTCGATGAAATGTATGGTGCAAGACCATTAAAAAGAGCAATCCAGGATAAGGTTGAAGATTTTATATCTGAAGAAGTTCTTAAAGGTAATATTAAAGAGTACACAAAATATACCTTAAAAACTACTGATGGTGAAACATTGCAAGTGTCTAAAAATAAAAAAGGGAGTTAATCTCCCTTTTTTATTTATTGATACCCATGTATATTTCTTAAAAACATGTCCAAATCTTTAAAATACTGATTATCTCTAGTTATCGCTACATTTTGTTCGGTTTTAATGAACCAAGTATCTGATATTAATGTTCCATTTTCATATAACTTACCAAAACCAGGTATTACAAACCACTCTCCATTTTTTTTACCTGTTGTTTCTGTATTTGAACCGCTTGATTCATAACATAATATTTTTTCTCCTTTTGGTAATTTAATTTCAAAAACATTTCTTCCTGTAATATATTGTTTACCTATGATTTTTATTTTTGTTTGGTCAAATGGTTCACCTTTATATCTATCACACATATTGGTCAATTGTCTAAGGAATACGTATTGTCTATTCATTAAATCATCAGGAAGTTCATTAGGTATTGTGTCTACTCTCCAATTTTCTCTTAAATCTATTGGTGGTATTTCCTCCAAATGAATCTCAGGAATATCTTTTTCAATAATATTTAGAATTTTTTTTCTAAACTCTGTTCCGTCCGACAATTTTCTTGGGAGTTTATTCAAATTATCATTTAGTCCTGTTTCATGTCCACTAACATGACCTTTTATAAACCAATCTAAATATGTTACTGGTGTCTCATAACCTGTTTCTGAAACAAAATACATTATTTGTTTATTGGTTTTTGGGTCCCATTTAAACGTGTAGTTTTCTGTGTTAAAAGTAGAACTTAAAAAAGTCTCTAATTCATCTTTTACTTTTTTATCTTTTATTGTACTTTCAACTCTATTAGATAGAACATCTTTTAATGTTATCTTAAGATTATTTTTTGGAGTTACTTTTATATTAGGTTTAATTTTTTTTAACGTCTCAAATTCATTTCTTATATTTTTTCCAAAAAGTCTTTCAATGGAATTAAGACCTTCCTCATTTGTTGATTTTAAATTGTAAATTTCCTCAATCTTTTTTTCCCAAGTTTTTGTAAACTCTTTAGCAAAATTTCTATTTATATTTGAAATATTTAAAATTAAATTTAATAATTTACGACTACCCCCAACTCCTTCTGACCCACATTGAGTTATGTATTTTTCTAAGTTTTTTTCAATTGTTTGTTCATTTTTTGGTAAAAGATTTCTAATAAAATTTCCAACTTTTGAATCTTCCAAATATTTTAATATTCGTTCTGATGCTAATTCAAAATTTTGTTCAACTAATACTATATTTTTAGTTACTGAATAGTTTTGATATTGAGATAAGATTTCTTTTTTTTCTTGTTCTGATATTATCATTAGAGACTTTTAATCATAAATATTACCAATTTGTAAATGAGTCTGATTTTTCTAATGTCTTATGATACTTTTGATACCCCAATAACTCAATCATTTTCTTACCCATTTCAATTCCGTTAAAAGTATCCTCAACAACAACGTATTCATTTTTTGTATGATAGTCATAATAACCTATTGAAAAATTAATACATGAAAAATCAAACTTAGCTTTTAGTGCATATACATCAGTATAAGGATGTCTCATGTATTGACGTTTTTCATTCATATTCTCATTTAAAATTTTATCACATTTTTGAAAAAATTCGCTATCTCTATCAAATAATTTTGTACCAAAACAAGTTTCAGTAATCATCCAGTTTTCAGGTGCGTCGAATTGAATTGCATACCCCACATTTGTAAAAAAACTTGGTTCGGCTTTCTTAGAACCATGACAACCTGTTTCCTCAGAAACAAAAAAAGCGGCTTTAAGATTCGGTAGTTCCTTTAACAATTCCAAACAAGCGAATACACCACATTTGTCATCACCACCAATTCCTGTGGGTTTTCCTTCGTCATTATAAGCTTTCAGGGATAATTTGAGTTCACCATGTGCATTAGGTTTCATCTCCTCAACAACATTAATTGTATCTATTCTATGGACTGTATCCGTGTGAGCAATTACGCAAGGGAAGATAAAATCATCAGGTAAATCACCAGTTTGTTTGATGGCATACACATTAAGATATTCATCAACATAATGTTCAATTTTATTCTCATGTAACCAATCTGAAATAAATTGAACCATTCTGTCTTCTTCGTATGTAACGGTGGGGACTGATAAAATTTCTTTTAATAACTCTAAATTTCTTGACATTTTATATATTTTTTATAAAGGTAAGAAATTAATTTGACATATTAAAATAATTCTGGGTGGTATAAGAATAAATTAAACCTTTCCAACGATAAACTACCTTTTTTGAAATCTTGAGTCATTTTTTTCTTATATTCAAAAATAATTTCATTTGTTTCTGGATTAACACCATTAATTTTAAACATAATATTTTTATCTTTGGGTAAATCATACCAAACATTTGATTTGTACTTATACTTCTCTAAAGTTTCTCTAATTTTTTTATAATCCTCAATGTTTTTAAATCTGTCGGACTCTAATAACTCATCTTTAATTTTTTCTAAATTCCATGTTACGGTTCTGTTAAAACTGGCATCATCAAACTTGTCTTGGTAATTATACTCATAATAATCACTGTAGGTATTGTCCTCAATCCCTTTATCTTTACCTAACTTTTTTAGTATTTCATAAATGTCAGATGATTTATCATCAAACCTATCATATATTTTTATTAACGTATCTACAGTAGTGTAATATTTGTAAAAACAACTATCACCTGCCTGATAAATCCCATCCCCCATAAAAATATCACATAAGTCCTTTCTAACCGCTTCCTTCATGGTGTTCTCAATAGCGTTATCCATCTCACCTGTATAATCACCAACAATTATGTCAATTCTATTATGAAATGTTTCATCCATAAATCTACAAAACTGAATCAATTGATTATAGTCCTCTAAATCTAATTCAGGTAAGAGATATTGTTTAATTTCCTCAAATATTTCTTTGTTCTCATCATTAAAATAGTTATACAAATAACCTTCTCTCCAATCATCTGCTGCAGTATAACTATCATACCACTCCATACCACCATAGTATGAAAAAATTCTAGATAAATCAGTGACTTTATATTCATCAAAACCAAATAACTTAAAATATTCTGAATCATCCTCAAATTTTAACACCATAATACCATTATCCCTAAGGTCAAAAATCATATCGTCTTTAATATGAACCGCACTAAGTGCTCCCTGATTAAACATATGAAGTTGCATATACAACCAATCTTCTTTCGCTTCTCGGATAATTCTCATAAACTGCTTTTTAATATAAATACCATTTTTGTTTGGAAACTAAATATTTATTCGTATCTTTGTTTAAGTTATTTGAAATTAATGGGGTAGGTATAGGCATTTGATTTCAGATATCAGGGATAAATGGCACGTAGTCGGATGTCATCTACGACTTGAATCCACGGTGGTAAAATTTAAACGGCAACGTTTTGAACAAAATGTCTCTTGCTGGTCTTATTAGACAAGACGAGACAGTATCTGTAGCTTAATTGTTATGATACCTTCGGGTCGGGAAGCATACAACCTAGGAACAGCAGCTTCGTAAGGTTTGACATATACCAGTAAAATGTGTCGGGAGTGACGGGTCAGAGCTCTTTAAAATAATTCTGAGACCAAGTTGTTTGCAGGTGGGTTTCTCACATATATCAAACCTGATATTTCGGAACATTGAGAACTAATGTTGTACTAAACGTGTAGTCATTTATTGTTGAATCGGAAAGACCGCGGTTCGAATCCGCGCTACTCCACCTCCACAATCAAATCCCGTCATCTCCATTAAATTTGACGGGATTTTTTATTCATATTTTCACATATAATTTTACATAATTCCCAAACCTCTTCATCAGTCATAGTGTTTTTCATATAGTTGATTGATTTGGAAACCCATCTTATATTACCTTTTTCATATCCTTTATTACTATCTATTCTATCTAATGATGCGGAGTATATTTGACTTGGTTTGTCTTTACTATAAGACATAAGTTCTAATTTAACACCCGAATAATAACATACACCACTTTGTATATTCCACAACTCTTTCAAGTCCTCTATGGTTATGTTATAATTTTTGTCTCTTTTTTTTATGGTTCTAAAATGATAATTAAATCCTGTATTTTCGCTTCTTCTATTGTTTGAATGTTGAGTAATATCGTATTTGTTTTCTATATTTAGTAAGTGTTTACAATTATTTATACCAACACAAACTCTAGAACAAAAATTATTTCTACCCAATTTTTCATTCCTTTTAATTTCCGATAATGGTTTTTCAAATTCAACACCGCAATTATTACAGGTACATTTACCCATTTTTCTATCGTAATTTCTTATTCTCATATCTTTTATATATAAATATGTGGATGTTAGGGAAAAGATTGTGGAGACGGGAAAATTTCTTTTTTTTAACTATTTGACATTTTTGTTAGATTAAACTATATTTATAATCTGAAACAATAAATAAATACCATTAAAAAAAACAGACAAAATGAAAAAAGTATTTTTGGCTTTAACAGTAGCAACTGTGTTAGCATCTTGCGGAGGTAGTACAACTGGAACAGAATCAACTTGCGACACATGTGTAGTAAAAACAGATTCAACTGTTGTTGTTATTGACACCACTAAAGTGGTAGATACTACTAAAACAGTAGAAGTGAAAGAAGTTAAGTAATTTTTATTACGGACTTTAAAATTCTTAAAAACCCTCAATGAGGGTTTTTTTTTATCTAATTCTTTTCATCATATCTGATAAAGCGGTCATAAAACCAACAAACTTATCTTCGGCAACATCTATTAGGTCTTTAATTTTTTTACCTCCAAACTCCGAATTTAATATTTTATCTAATAATGATTCTTCTTTTTCTTGGGACCCTGAAGTACTACCAAAAGAACTTAATGGAGAACCTGGAGTTATTGTCACACCATTACATTTTATTTTACCGTCATTTGTTAAAAATTCTTTAATATCGTGACCATCTTCAATACCTATGTGTACGTGGTCATAACTACTATTTGGAAAATCCATAACATATCCTAAAAGTTGTCCGCACTTTACATGGTCACCTTCTTTAACAGTTGTATCTTTTAAATGGGTATAATAAACATCGGGAAGTCCGTTATCGCTATCTACAGTAAATCCAGCACCGAATAATGTTTTACCTTGAGTATGAACAGGAATTGGTCCGTAATTTTTAAAAGTTACTAATTTACCATCGGCAATTGCATAAACAGGTGTACCAATTTGTGTTGGTATATCCCAAGCATTTCCGCTTTGCCATCCTTTTTGTCCATTGTGACCACCACTTCTTGGTATTGACACTTTAGGTCCACCAAAAAGAGTATCACTAGATGAAAGAATTTGTTCTGACATTAATTCTTTAACCCTTAAAATTTCTTGTTGTACTTTTTGTTCCATAATTTAATAAATATCTCGGTCTCATTTAATGTGTTACAGTATTTATAAATAAAAAACAAATGGAATTACTTAGAATTTATCCAATTGCAAAAACTATACAACCTTTTATTAAAGGTGATGGTGATATAACACCTGAAGGAATTTATAAGATAATAACTACAAATCAATATTTGTCATTTATAAATGAATTAATATCTCCTGATAATTTACCTGTATTAGTATTCACTGCTTACCAACTTTCTATCGGTAATTATGATGAAAAAATTGTTGGTAAAATTAAAAATAATTTATTTGGTTTTAACACTTATGAATTTGGTGACACTGAAAATAATGTCGACTGTCCTAAGTGCGATGGTGGTGGTGAAGTAAGTTGTTCTGAATGTGATGGTAATGGTTCAGTAGAGTGTAGGACTTGTGATGGAACTGGTGAAGAGGATTGTGATGAATGTAACGGTACAGGTGAAGACAATGAAGGTGATAGTTGTAGTGATTGTCATGGTGGAGGTAAGTTTGCTTGTTCTAATTGTGCTGGGGATGCTAGTGAAGATTGTTCTGAGTGTGGTGGTGGTGGAAATGTTAGTTGTTGGGAATGTGAGGGTACGGGTGAACATCTAATTGACGATAAAGTACCATATTCATTGTCAATATACGTATCATACGATACTCAACTAAAAAATGAAATTGAATCCATCATAACTCAAAATAAAGACATTGAAGGAAATTCATTATTAAATGAAAAAACATTAACTATTTTTATTGCAGATTATGAAGCGGATACTGAAGAGGTCGAAGAAGTAGATTTAAAATTTGCAAATAAAAATTACTTTGGTAAAATTGTTGATTTTGAAGAATTAATAATAACTAAAAATCGTAATAATAAATTAACAATTAATAATTTGGATAATCTTGAAGAAAGATTTTATAAATAATTATTTACCCATTAAAACTCCACCTAAACTTGCAGATATATTAGATAAATGAGAAATATCGTTATCTTCTAACTTAGTTTTTCTTTTTGCAAAATCAATACCTAAAATTCCTATGAATTTATCATCTATTGATTTAATTGCAAATAAATAACCTGATTTACATCCAGTATCTTCTGCAATATATTTTAAACCATAGGTGGCAATTGTTTCATCTTTAAAATCGGGTATCTGAATAGTATCATTTTCTAATAATTGATTAATTGACCTACTAAATAAATTTACTGGAATGCTTTGAAAATTTGATTGTATTGATGATACATTAGTATTAACTACTTCATAGATAATACTAAATTTTGCCATTGATTTTCCTGTTGGATAATAATTACCACCATTATGAAATTGAGCAACCCATACTCTATCGGCTTTGAATTCGTCTCTTATAATTTCAATCTTTGTTTGGATTAATTCACCTTCTTTTAAAGTATCTTCAATAATATCGGGCTTTTTCTTTCTTTTGTCAAAAAATTGTTTAATTAGTAATAGGGATATAGGTCCTAAAATACCTGTGATAAATGCGACAATTACTTCAGAACTCATAGGGTTAGCGATTTTAAACTTTATAACTAATAAATATGATTATAAGTATAAAAAACTAAATATATTATTCAAACACCTTATTTTTTTTAAACCAACTTGGGATATTTCTATTTTTCCAATTGGCAATTTCCGATTTTTCACCAATATAATAATTTCTATACGATTGTATAACATCTTCAACTTTGTAGTCGTTTGGCATTGCAAGTGCAGGTTTTGTAAGTCCTTTGTCACAAATTTGTGCTTTATTTGTGACACACCATTCAATCACATCCTGAGATTTATGTCTTTTACCATACCTGTAGGTGTACTCTTTAGATAATTCTAATCCAAGTTCACATAGGTACATATAATTAGTTAATGACTCTCTCGCCCATATGGAACAAGGATGGTTTTTGTGTGATAATTTATAAGGTACTTGGTCGGTTACTTTATTAGTGATATGATGAACTCCACATAATAACTGAGCGGTTTCCAATATCATCTTAACAACGTGTTTGTCACAATGATACTCAGCACATTTTTTAACATCCCAATCTAATAAAAATATATTCATACTATATAATTTCTAAATTTGTGTTTGCTTGTTGTTTGTTAGAATCAGACATAATACGATAAGTTCTGACAACACCTAAATCAGTCAATGTAATACGTTCGATAGTAATACCCCAATCACTAACAATCTCTTGTACTTGGTCTTGTAAATAAGGACTTATTTCATACAAATCAACCCAATTATATCCTTCTACGGTATCTCTAATAACACCCTGAGTAGTGTCCACAAGTACATCAGACGCATGCATCACATTCAGTAGGAATTTCTTAACATCGTTAACATGATACCTAACAATAGATTTAAGTACAATACTTTTTTCATCAAGGGTTGTCAACGTTTGAGGTTGAAGATGAACGGTTTGTGTTATAACTTCATGAGTCCAAACTTTGTCTATAAATGGTATTTTAAATATTAAACCAGCATTAACAACTTTAATGAATTTACCAAACCTTAAAAAAACTCCTTTCTCCCATTGATTTACTATTGAAAAAGGAAGTACGTCACTAATTATGTGAATTAAAAAATCAATTAATTTGTCAAACATATATTTTATTTTTATTTATACAAATATACGACATTTACTTTACTTTACAAAATTTTTTATTTTGTAATAACACATTATAGATACCACTAATAAATTAAAAGTATAATTTATCATTAACGGAACCTCTTTTAAATCAAACCCATAAAACAAACAAAATATCTCCCCAAATAACCACATTAAGAGAAACCCTAATCCTAGATGGCATCGTCCGTCCTTGATGGTTCTAAATAGCTCAGGGACTCCACAAAATGTAAGTAGTAAACTTCCTATTAATCCTGTATAGTTCATATTAAATAATTTGAAATGCGTCGTGAACAATTTTTCTAATTGATTTTGAATCTTGTGTGTTTCCAATCACCGCACCATTTTTTAATGTAAATGCATGTCTCTTAACAATCAGGATATAACTGCCTGTTGGATGCTTTTTAATAAACTGATTTAGAGTTGTTCTTTTCATTCCACCCTTCGCAATATCTAAGGTTCTCAACTTCTCAATTGGTTTAATTGACTTGTTATTAAAAGTTTCTCCCTTGGTTGACATAGTCGCCATTTTACAAGACACCGACATTGTTCCTTTTCTATTTTGTCTACCAAATTTTTCCTTAACCCAAGTGTGGGCTTTATCATATGGAGCTTCATAAGCGGATGCAACGGCTCTAACAAAACAGTCATTAGTTTCACTTTTAGCTATTGCAGATTCTGAGTACCCAATGATGGCGGTTGATGTTTGTATGTATGGTAATTGTTTCATAATGTAAAAGTAATACATTATTTTGAGACGGCAAATTATAATACCTTAATTTCTACTCTACGATTTAATTGTCTGTTACCATCATTATTATTTGGAACTATAGGTTTTCTATTACCATATCCGACAGTAATTAAATTATCGGGTTTTAAACCTTTACCAATAAGATATGACTTAACAGATACGGCTCTTTCTTCTGACTGTAAATCATTTCTTTTATTTAAACCGATAGCATCACTATGACCACCAATTTCAATTTTCATATCAGGACTATTACGCAATAATCTTATAATGATATCAAGTTGACGATAAGATTCTGGTCTCAATACAGAACTACCAAAATCAAAAAGTATTCTTCCTTTACTAAATTCAGTAAGTAACTTTTCATTACTCATAGTGTCTAAAGAATCACAAGGTATTGTTTTGGTAATATATAGAGTATCAACAATTGTTATCGTATCTATTATGGGTTCAATTATTGTTTTTATCCTTGTTTTAGGACGAAAATTTTCAGGTATAATAGTTGTCGCAATATCTGCACCTCCCTTTTCCCCTGGTACTTTATATTTAAAATTGGTTGAAACATATCCAATACTATCATTTTCTCCTATAGAAAAATACGCATCCCATCTTTTAGTGTTAATTGGTTTACCCACATTAATTGGTTCTGACCAATGTAACCATGAACTATCTAATCTACGAGTCATCCAAATATCAAAGTTTCCAAGACCTCCTTTACTATCTGTTGAATAATAAAGAGTTTCATTGTCGGGAGCAATATAAGGACTCATCTCATCATAATCCTCAGTACTTAATTCGTCTAATTTAATCGGCATCGAATACTCATTAGTTGTATCATTTAAATAACTAATCCAAAGGTCATTCCATTCACCATTTCTCTCATCATCAAAATAAAATATCATTACTTTTTCATCATGAGATAATGTAACCCCTGTAAATTTACCTTTTGATAACCATTCATATCCACGAATTTTAATTGGTTGTGGTACACCCCAAACATCATTAAATTTACTTACAATAGAATAACCTCTACGAATAATTCCGTTAGTACTACCATCTCTAGAACCTCTAATGACAATACGATTACCGTCAGGTGATGCCCAAAAAACACCATTATATCTCTCACAATTTATGTAATCAGGTAATCTAACAGATTTAGACCAATCTCCATTTTGGTCACGTTCAGAAACCCAAATGTCTTGACCATCTTTATATTTATTTATGGGATTTCCCTCAACAGTAAAAAATAGATAATGGCCATTGGCAGATACTACAGGTCTAATTTCCTGATATTTTGAATTAACGTTTTCATTTAAAAATTTAAGTTGTGCGTTAACCCCTACTGTCATAAAAACAGATAAAATCAATAAGTTTAATAAATATTTCATATAATTAATATTTTGTATATTAATAAGTATTACACTTTTAAAAAAAATAACACCCTAATTTATCCAACTTACAGGTGTATTGGCTGTCCCCCAATACGGGGTTAGGAATAATCATTCGTCTTCACGAAGTCGAGCTGACTTGCTCAGGAGTTATCCCCTTCACTCCAAAGTAGGTCCCCATACGGACATCACTCCGTTTCTCATCATGTAGGGTACATTATCCGTTGTCATGTTTCGGAACGTGTAGTCTCATCAAGAATCGAACTTGAATCTACTGCTTAGAAGGCAGTCGTTCTATCCGTTGAACTATGAAACCTAATAGTACAAGAGGAAGGACTTGCACCTTCATGCTGTTACCAGCGAGGGCATGTTACCCTTGTGTCTTTCTACTGATGATGGTACCACCATCTACTTCCACCACTCTTGTAAAAAACTGCGGTCTCAGCGGGAATCGAACCCGCCACATTCCCGTGACAGGGGAATATTATAACCAATTAACTATAAGACCTTGAAAAAAGGAAAACAGAAGATGGGTCAGTGGACATCTGTTTTTATGATTGGCGTTACTCCGTATTTGAAGGATTGTCTCCTATTACCCCTCCGATTAATAACTGTTTCTAATGTTACCACCATTATCTATCTTTCCCCAATCAACCTTTTTTTATTTTATAATTCTACCCTTACTCCAACCTTCAGGTATTAAACTATCTTTTTTTATTTTTTTGTTTTCATCACCATTTGTTATCCAACAAGTACCGTATTGTGAATTTTTTTCACCATTTTGTTTTATTTTATTTTTATCTCCTATTTTTCTTTTATGTTCCTCACTAATATTTTTATTTTTAGTGGTACTATAATTTATGACACCTTTTTTATGGTTTTTTATAGTATTTTCTATTAAAATCTTGATAATTTTTTTTCTAAAATCATTGTTTTTCCATTTCTCTATCATATAGTCAGATGCTCCTTTACGAATCTTATCTAAAGTTTTTTTTGGTAACCCAATTAATCCTCCAGTTCCACCCTCTTTTAGATTCATACATAATCCATCATTAACTAAATCAATATTCACTATTTTTTTTTCATGTTCAAGTAACGATTCTCTTGAATCAAAAAAATTTAAAATTTCTTTAGAATGATTCTCAATACCATATTTTCTGATACTATATCTTAATCTTTTCCCACTACCTAAATAACCATCATCAATATTTGTTGTCGAATGAATTCCAATATAAAATCTATTGGTTATTTTACAGGTTGTTTTATACATATAATGTATTTTCTTTTTTTGTCTTGGCATAATTATCTTTTATAATAAATATGCTCAAGGTACAAAAAAGTTCAGGGTACCACGGACGGGAATCGAACCCGTGACTCTTCCGTGAAAGGGAAGCGTCTTAACCCCTTGACCACCGCGGCATTTAATTTTTTTTATTATCTAAAATTTCATTAATAACATTTTTTGCGTTTTTAATTTCATCTTCAGGTAAAGCCCAAATAAACAAAGAAATTAAAATAAAAACTGTTACAAAATAGAGTATTGTTACCATATTATTTTTATTTTATTTATAATCCTTTTGTTATCCAATTACACATTGCATTTGACATTGAGATATCTTCCTTTGACATATTAAACATTTCTTCCTCGGTCATTACCGTTACACCGCCATAACTTGATATAGTATGGTTAGGATTGTTGGTATAAACATCTACAATCCCGTTATCGCCACTATATTCATCACAGATGTCCTGAACCGAAAACTCATTTTTATGATTACTCCAACGTATGGAACCATAACACCTTAATTCGGTTAAATATATAAACCCATCAGAGGTGTCTAATATCTCCTGATAAAGTTTGTTGGCTTTGTTTTTAGCCCTCACATAATTTTTAATTAATTGTTCCATAACACAAAGATATAAAACCTTTTTCAAACAAACAAAACTTTTTTTGAGCCCAAGATAGGAATCGAACCTACAACCTTCACTTTACAAAAGTGCTGCTCTGCCAATTGAGCTACTCGGGCATGTTAGTGTGACAGCGGGATTCGAACCCTGATTAACTGAACCACAATCAGTCGTGTTAACCTTTACACTACAGTCACCATATGCACGCATGTAAGGACTCGAACCTTCATCTTCGGTTTTGGAGACCGACATTCTACCAATTGAACTACACACGCATTTTATTGAGGTCAGAATCAGATTCGAACTGATGTAAAAGGTTTTGCAGACCTTCGCCTAAACCACTCGGCCATCCGACCATAAAACAAAAAACCCCGAGATTTTGTCCCGAGGTTTTCTGAAATGTTATTTATAATTTTTATTTATAAAACAAATTGGAACTTCGGTACATAATAACATCACACTCTTGATGCCAAGTTGTGCAAACCGTAGATGACGTTGTATGTTTTTGAGTTCTCATTGTTTTAATTTTTAATTGTTTCACAAATATACTAATAAGTATTCTAATAATCAAAAAAATCTTTTTTAGTAAAATCAAATATTTATAGATAACAAATAAATTCTTTTAAAACAAAAAACAAATGACAAAAGAACAAATTTTAGGTCTTGTAAGACACGTATTAACTTTCGTAGGTGGTATTTTAATCACCAAAGGTCTTCTTGACGAAGCATCATCAACAGAAGTGATTGGTGGTATTTTAGGTTTGGCTGGTACTATCTGGTCAATAATCGACAAAAAGAAAGTGGCTTAATTGTAACACTTATTAATTACTAAGAGTCAGATTTTTCTGACTCTTTTTTTTATAATGTATCTTCGGTATGTACTTTATCATCATCCCAATCTAACCATCCTTCACTTTCGTTATGGTCGGGATTTTCTTTTTTGTATTTCATTTGTTTATCAATACCTCTAGCCCACAACCAAGATATTAGTACGGTTACTAAAAACATTAATAGGTAAACTTTCCACATAGCTTAAATGTTATTACAATATTCTTTTATTAAATCTATTAAAATATTATTATCATGTTTCCATTCTTTCCAAGTTTCAAAATCTTTTAATTTTTCCAAAACTTCTTCAGGTACTAACATAAAACCTTCAGGTGCAATTCCTTTAAATTTGTAATAATGTGAGTTTTTAATTCTTTCTTCGATAACATTCATATTAATTAAATTTTTTTAACAATATAATTATATCCTGAATCAGAATTTTTTTGAAATAATGAACAGATTTTATCTGCTTCTTCAACAGTATCAAATTCCAAAACTTCGTCATCGTCATCTAAAACAATAACAGGTAAGGTAACCCCATTGTTATTCTTCATTTTTTTAATTATGCAGTACATATTATTTCATAAATATTTGTATAAGAATTATAATAAAAGCTAAAAATAAACAAAGTATTGTTTTAGATGTTATTGGTTCTTTAAATAAAAAATGACTCATTAACGCAAAAACAATAACACCAACACCAAATCCTAAAATTCTTGTTGGCCATAATTCTCCATTAAAAGCAATAACCATATTTTTTGTCGATTTAAGATACAACCAAGTTAATGGTATTCCTGATAATAATAAGATTATTGGAAATTTTGAATACCAATCATACTTGGCATTACCTTGTAACTGTACAAATGTTCCAGCCTGAGCAAAAAACATATACAAAAGACCTAAAAAAAAACTATTCATTAATTAAACTTTTTACAAAATTATATAGTGATAAAATAGCAATCATTATTGCTATTCCCGCAATAGAATAAATAACCATTTTTTCACTAAACTCTACTTGGTCTTTTCTTTTTCCTTGGTAATTGTTCATATATTATTTTTAAACAAAAGTAAAATAAAAAAAATTAATAAACAAATGTATTTTGATTTGTTTGTAAAATATATTCTTCATATCTTTGTCAAACAACCAAAAAATTTAAATATGGATTACGGAAAAGAATTTAAATCGTATTACACGAAACACCTATATAAACCATCAAGTAATTTGGACAATTATTCGTCTCAAATTCAAGGTTCACTAACTCCTTATATCTTAGAAGAAAGAGAAATGAGGGTAACTCAAATGGATATATTTTCAAGATTAATGAGAGAACGAATTTTGTGGGTTGCGGGCGAAGTTAATGATAATATGTCAACAATAGTTCAGGCTCAACTAATGTTCTTAGATTCTGTTGAAAATAACGACATAACAATGCATATTGATAGTCCTGGAGGTTCAGTTAAGTCAGGGTTGAGTATGGTTGACGTTATGCAGTTCATTAAGTCCGATATAAGGACGATTAACACAGGTATGGCAGCTTCTATGGGGTCAGTACTACTTGGGGCAGGAACGAAAGGAAAACGGTCCTCATTACGTTTCTCACGTACTATGTTACACCAATCATCAGGTGGGTTCAGAGGTAATATTCAAGATGCTGAAATTGACATGAAAGAATGGGTTAAAATTAATGACACATTATTTCAGTTACTTGGGGATTTTTGTGGTAAGACTATGGAACAAGTTAAGGTTGACGCTCAACGAGATTTGTGGTTAAGTAGTTCTGAATCACTTGAGTATGGTATTATTGATGAAATTGTTAAAACAAAAAAAGGAGGTGTTTAAGCCTCCTTTTTTCTTCGAAATTACCCCCTTTCTTTTATTTCAATTTATAATAAACAACTATTACAGTTGAGTACTCATTGGTTGTGTGATAAGTGATGACTTCATATTGTCTAGTTTTTCACCAAACTTAGAACCCATCCTTTCAACTAAAGGACAAACAATACCTTGTATTTTACCTTCCAATCTTTCACTGAAATCACTATCTCTAATAACACTATGAAGTGTTTTTCTTACTATATTTAAAAATTCCCCACCAAATCCTTCTTCAATCTCTAATTGTTTTAAATAAGATTCAGGAATTGAGTCAGATATTTTTTTTGTTAAAAATTCACAATCAGAAAATAATTTAGGAACATCTTTTAATTCAGTATTCTCTAAAGCGGTCGTCATATAACTTTTTAATGCAAAATTATCATCAATACCTAATTGTTCTAAAATGTATCTAACCCCTCTATCTCTAAACATTTCAATAACAGTATTAGTTGTTCCACCAAAAAGATTTCCAATTACATTAAAAACACTACTTGCATTTTCTGCAATAAGATTACTTTCAAACCCTTGTTTGTGTAAGTAAATCATCTCAGATAGAATGTTAACTAAGACATCATCCAAATCTTTTTTAGATTTAGGTTTTGAAGATTCTAAAATAAATCTAAATCTTGTGTTAACAATTTTAGACTCTTGAATCATTCTTTTTTTGTTTTCTTTAGTCTCAACTAAAGTTTTTCTTATTGTTTTATTTAAACTCATATTATAACTATTTTATTGTGGACATTCTTTTGCGGGATTTGGCGGTTGCATATCCGTACATAACGCACCATAGTTAATTTGATATTTAGGTTCTGCTTGAGTTAAGAAATTCAAAGCCTTACCATATTTCTTCATATTTCTGTCATATAAATGACTTGTACGACATTTAGTGACAACCATCTTCATTGGCTTAATATCATCTGTACTAAAATCTGTAAGATTTGTGGTCATTTGCATACCCTTAATTAATTGAGGTTGACCTGCGTATTGAATAAGAGTTTCAAGTTGTTCATTACAGAAAGTCTCATCAAAACTATTACCTGCCATGTATTCTTTCAACTTAGCATCCTTAGCCTGTATATTAGCTCTTGAAGTTAATTGTGATTTAAATTGATAAACCGTTACTGGTTCCTTAGCATTTTCCCAAGGGAAAGTACCTTTTAAATCTTTTGGATAGTATAAACCAATATCACTACCAACAGGTGATGATAAAACGTCCCAAACAATATCGGCTTTACTTGCTTGAATATTACTTGTTACTTTCTTAATTGATTCATCAATTTGTCCTAATTTATCTGTTAAGAATTTTACATCTCTTGGTTTATTTTGTGCGGTTGCATAATCTCTCATATTAACAATCATCTCACGGAACCATTTGAAGTAATTACTTCTATAGTATTTCTCAACATATTGTACCATAGTGGTAACTGCGGAATCTATAGACCTTGTACTTAGTGCATTATTATCACCAATATAAAGTGCTAATCCACCTACATTATAATCATTTATTTCATCTAAACTAACATTTAAGTTTTGTTCACCTACACTTGATTGTGATTTTAATTTAATATTTCCATCCCAACTGTTAATAACAATATAATCACCCATACAGAAATAAACTGCGGGATATCCTTTAGAATAACCTGGTGCTAAGATAATCGCCTCGTATCCTTTAGTTCCGTCTGATGCGGTTTTAGATGTTGAATAATAAGCAACTCCATATTCATTATTTGAAACGTCACTTGCAGTACCATAATAATAATCACCTCTATTTGGGTCATTACGTTTTTGTAAACCTGTAACACAATCAGGAAAAACTCCTGATGTAACAGCATCAACTTTTGAGTCTACAATTTGTGATGAGGAGTAACTAAATTCAGTATCACTATTACATTTCCATGTTCCTTTTTCTTTTTGACCTGAACTACTTAATGAAATATAAGTACCATTCATGTTTAAAAGAAACGTTACCCCATCAAGAGTATTAAACGATGCACTTCCATCTTTAGTATATCCTACATTATTTGCAATACTTGGTGGTCCAAGTGTTGTTATACATGCAGGAAATCCTGGATTTGTAACCACTGGTGTGTTACCACCACCGTCACCAAAATCAGGTGTAATTGCACTTATGATTTTTTTAAAGAATTGACCACCTTTTTCTAAAATCTCAGTACCTATTTGTTTACCTTTATTTTTTAATTCATCAAATTTTTCTTTAGCAATTTTTTCCCACTTAGTTACATCAACTATATCAGTTTGTGGTGTACCACTTGTTGTGTTATTATTATTATTATTATTATTATTATTTGCGGTAATTGGTCTATACCATTTATTATCAGGACTAACCTCAAATTTAGTTCTATCAATTTTTGACGCATCAGTATTTGGTGCAAGTTTAATCCATCCATCACCTTCAGGTTTTTGTTCTAATAAGATATTTCTTATTAAAGACTTTATTCTTGAATCCTCAACTAATTGTTTTCTATACCAATGATTACCTTCGGAGTCTTGTTGAATTTCATATTGTTTAGTATCGATTTTATCTTCGGTACCAGGAACAACCTTAACCCATCCTTCCCCTTCAGGTTTTCCTTCACTTATTTTTCTTTTAATCATTTTATTATTCATAATAAATAAATATCTTTAATTTGTGAATTAATAGGATAACCAATTAGTTCCGTCCCAATAAAAAGTTCTTGAATTACTTAACTCAATAGATGTTGGTTGACCTGAACCAACATTTTTAGTAGAATCATTAAAACTAACAATATCAGTTGCGGGGTTAAACTCACCATTTAATTTATCTTTATTTTGACTTGCCCAAATAATAAATCCAGGTTGAGTTGGACCTATTGATTTTTTCAACTCATCTTCTTTTTTTTGAAGTTCACTTTTAAGACTATCAATTTTATCATTTCCTTTTGCTCTTAAACTATCTAACTCCACTTTTTTAGTATTTAATATACTATCAGCTTGAGCTTTAAGTTTTTTGGCGTCTTCATCTAATTTTCTTTGCCATTCTTCGGCTTTTAATTTATTTTGAGCAACTTTATCACCCTTATCAAAAACAGTATTAATCCAGTCATCCCAATAAAAATGTATTGGAGAAAAACCTTCAAGTAATGTATACCAATAAACGTTACCATCAGAAGATGTAAAAATACCTTTTAAATTTTCTAAATATTTGTCTTCAAAAATGGATAACATACTTTTATCGTCAGGTAGGTCTTTACTCGAATAGTGTTTCCATAATGTTGCAATTGTTTGCCAAAACGCCAAAAATAAAGGCATACCCACAAATTTTGCAAAATATAAATGTTTTCCTAATACCTTCCACCAATCACTACCATATTTAACATAATATTCTTCAAAATTTGATATTTTTTTCACACTACCAGTTAAACCAAAACCAACCCCTCTATGTACAAAATTTAAAATTCTCGCTCCTAGTCCTATTTTTTTGTCAAAAATACCTTTTATTATTGTTGACCAAGTTGTTTCATCAATAAACTTAACAAGCCAACTACCTCTGTAGTCCAAATTAGGATTAAATGGGTCATTATCTTTCATTAATTTAATAACTTCGGCAACTTTTCTTTTTTGGGAATCAGGTACATTATTATACAATATTTTTTCAATTTCATCAACCATTGTTATGTAATCAGTACCGTCTTTTTGTAAAGATTTGATATCACCCATTATATCTCTAAACATAGTTAAATCTGCCGTTTCCCCCTTTTTTAATTTTTTAGCCGCTTCATCCATTGAGGTTTTTAATTTTGAAAAAATATTTTCAATTACTTGTTCGTCCCCATCAGATTTTAACTTTGCAGATTTAATCCACTGTCCAATATATTTTCTAACTAAATTAGTTATTGTATAACGAGATGAAAAAAATCTATTAATTGTAGTTAATTCAGCAGGACTTAATTTTTTATAGTCAATATTTTTTAATTTTTCACCAATCGCTAATTGTTTTTTATAGGCACTCTGATGTGTTTCCCAAGCTTCATTTGTTTTATTACCATAAGTACCATAACCTTTTTTTGGGTCACCGTTTAATGGAGTATCAATCCAATCAGGATGGTTTTTATCTAACCAAGTTTGAAAATCTTTAACTTTTTCACTATTATTTAATTCTGTAGGGGGTGTTAATGAAGGTATACTTGGTAATGGGTTAACAGGTGGATTTCGAACATTACTAAACCAATTGGGTTTTTGCTTCTCAAATTCTTTAGTAATATTACCTCCAAAATATTTTTCAATAACCGCCAATCCTTCTTGTTCTGTTTTTTTTGTTTTTGCTAATCTTTCTAATTTTAATTCCCAACTTGTTACAAAATCTTCTGCAAATTTTGGATTTTTATCTGCAACAAATTTACATAACGCGAGTAAAGAATCACGACCTCCTTTAGGATTTCCAATGGCTGTATAAATAAAATTATTAAGTCTATCACGTACCTCTCCTCTACCTGGAAGGTAAACATCTAACTCTTGTTCAAGTTTAGGTTCCAAAAAATCTAAAATTCTTTCTGCCGCTTCTGTCCAACCCTGTTCTACTAACAACTTAGTCTCAATTATAATTTCACTTTCAATAGTTTTAACTCCATTATATTCGAAAATCTCTTTAATTCTTTGTAGTTCCTCACTTATTAAATTATTATTCATTTGTCTTTTTTTATAAATATCTTTATTTTGTTTGTTGTTCTTGTTGTTCAGTTGCTATTATAGAATCAAAAAAATCAGCCATTTCAGGACTGCTAAGTAATGACTTAACTTGTTCAGACGGGTTTTTTCCCATTTCTTCGTTTGCCATATTAACCGCTTTATTTAAAATAGTGTTTAACTCCGAATCAGGATTTTCCTTAATTAAGGTTGCAATTTTCACTGTCAACATTAATTTATATCCTGGGTCTTCTTTTGATTTAAGTAAATTGTCAAAATATTTTACTAATTCTTTCTTTTTATCATCCTTCATTGTTAATCCTAAGCTACTAACCATATCAGTAACTAAATGAATTGCCGTTAAATCGGCTGCCAATCTTCCCACAAATTTACCCCCTTGAATCAACATACTTGGCTTAATAGTTTTTAAACCATATTTGATTATTAAGTTATTAATATTTGATAACTCCATATTTGACATCGCTGGTATATTTTTTATCGCCCACTTAGAACCATTTTCTATTGTATTTTTATCAAATAATGCCACTCTTCTAAATAAAGATTTTTCAGATTGACTAAAACTACTCACCAATAATTTTAATTCTTTTGGGTTATTTAAATTATATTTCGCCATTTTGGTTATTATTGAGTCAACTAATTTCAAGGTTGGGGCTTTTGTTAACCCAAAAGCAGCATGAGCATATGGTAAAACTGCAAATACAAAATACATTACTGATTCACTAGTTAAACCTTTATTTTCAAGTGTTATTGCCGCTCCGATTGAAAAAGGAAGACCGAATTTAATTCCCAATCTTATTACTTTTGCCAATACATATGCTTGTCTAGCTTCAGCAGCAAGAGCGAAACCATCAGAAAGAAAGTCAGCGGCTAGCCACGCAACTATTTCAATAAGAGGTTGCCAAGTATCCCAGAATTTTTGAAGTCCTGATTTACTTACTTCAGCAAGAGCATTTGGGTCATATTGAAATATCACATTCAAATAATCTTCCATTGTTTGATATTTTTTTGAAATATCTGCTAGTTTATTCTTGTATATTTTATCTCTTTGATTACTACTAACGGTGGCAAAATAATCAGACCCAGGTACTATTGGCCTTATGTCTCCTTGATAAAACTTTTTATCATCTGCAAATTCTTTTTGTTTTTCTTTTAACTTTAATTTTTGCCAATCTGTAAATAATTTATAATCTTCTTTTGAAATACCATACGGAAAATCAAAATGATAATATTCTTTTTTTAAGTCGTCTAATTCTCTTTGTTTCTGTCCTACGGTTACGGTATCAAATCCTTTTTGTCTTTGAATCGTATTACCCATAGGGGCGTCAGTAGGGTTTTGTTGAAATTGTTGAAACTTATATTTATCTTGTTTATCGTATCTTTGATTTATCTCTTGAACTTTCTTCAAATATTCAGGATATTCATCAGGTTCAAATCCCCAAGGAACTCCTCTTTTTTTAATTACTTCTTCATAAGTTGGTGGAGGTGTTGTTGTTGTTGTTGTTGTTGTTTCAGATTTTTTATTATACTGTCTTAATAATTCTTTATTATATCGAGTGTCCAATTTTTCGTCTGGTTGTTCTGATAATAATTTATTTTCCGTCAAAGTTTTTGACATATCATAACCCATTAATAGTTTAATCCTATTAAGTGAATCCAATCCTTCTTGTAATTTTACATTATCCATTTTAAGTTAATTGATTTGCGGGACCTCTAGTTAATCCTGATTCCCATTTAGTATTACCTAACGGATTTGCATGGCCTCTCTTTAACCCAGCACCAACGGTTGCTGACCAAGTAGTTACATTATTTTTTCCTCCTGTAGAACCTGCAGTAGAAGATGCAGTTGCATCTTGTTCACCCAACTCTTCTGATGAGGAATTTTTGGTATATTTAGACATTAAATTGATTAAAAAATCTATGTTAGTTTTCATTTTATTCTTTTTCTGGTATCCTATCTGAATATATCATATAATATTCATTTAAAAATGACATTAATTCTATTTCATCAATATCGTTAAAATTCAATAACTCGTCCCCATCTTCATAATCATCATAAAACCCAAAATCTTCATTAATTAAAACATAACCAAAATCATCGGCTTCTTTTAATTCCACGTCATCAATTCTAATTTCAGAATCAGAATCTTCATTCATTCTAAATTTAACTTCAACTGTATCTGAAGTTTTATTTAATTTGTACGATATAATTTCAACAATTTCCATAACTATATTTTACTATAAAATATCTGAAAATTTAGTAAAAGATAAATTAATTATATTGTTTGAATTTATTAAACCATTTTAAAGAGTCTTGAATTGACTCTTTAATGTCATCACTCTCATCACCAAATTCAATTTCACTTTGTATTTCGTTCATAACCTCATCAATATTTATATCATCTTCGTCATACTCATCATCTTCATTAATTCCAAATTCATCGGCAACTATTGATAATGCAATGTCTTCATCTTCATCTTCGTCCATAGCCAACGCAGTATTTGAATCCCCCTTAGCACCAATAGCCAAAGCTAAATCTTCGTCCTCATCTTCGGTATAATCAAATTTATTTTTATCCATATTTTTTGCAACTTTATACCCACACTCATTACATTCACCCTCCATAATTTGTCCACCACATTCGTTACACATGTCTTCACTCATTCCTCCATTACCACATTCACACACATCTTCGTATAAACCACACTCAGAGCAAATATCCTTCGATTCCTTCATGTATATCTTATTATTGTATGTTGATACCTCTCCTTTAGAATTAACCGTAATTCCCCCCTTATCGTTTGCATAATCCTGAGTATATAACGGTTGCATATTTGATTGATTCTGTCTAACAGCATATCCATCATAAACTGTTTTATGTTTATCAAGAATATTTTCTTTTTCTTCTCTTGTTAAATTCATGTAATAGTTATTCATAACTTATAAGTTTTAATATAAATATCAAGAAAGAACATTAATATAGTGCATTAATATTTTCTCCGAATACTTTCGTAAATACCTGTTTATATTTTCAACGCTTAATTCTTTATTTTCTTTTTCTAATATTTTTATAACACCATTTATCATGGCAGACTGAGATTGATTTGCCATATCTAACATCTCATCAAATTTTTCTTGTTTTTCATCATCAAAATCATTATAATGAAATTGATGTTCAATTCTTTCTTTACCTTGCCATAGATATGGTGACGCACCAAACATATTGGTAATTCCCGAATCTTTTACTTTAATTAAAAACTCAACTAAAGTATTCGTATCAAAATTGGCAATATCCAAATTTTTTGATAACCAATCATCTTGATACGCTTCATCTATTTTTTTAGGCACATCTAACGTCCAAGCGTCATCTGTTGATATCAATGATAATTTACTACCATTTTCCCAATCGGCATAAATCAAATTTCCGTCTCCACCAAATGGGTCTTTCTGTACTCTAGTAACAATCCCCTTTAATCCTGGTGACATTGTTTCTCCTTTCATATATAATAATATGATTTTATCTCCTTCTTTTACCGCAGGGTTAATTTCCATTTTTTTAATTTTATGTTTAACAATAAATATATTGGAAGTATTTATTGTTACTATTATGAAAGTATTAATAACTGAAAGTCAATATAAATCAATTATATTAGAATCTTCTGGAAAAAAAATAAATGCAAACTTAGAAACATTAAAAAGATTTGCAGAAGAAGTTGTTGGTAAATTCCAAGAAGATACAGGTATTCAATTTAAATTACTCTTCACTTGGGGTGCAGCTGTTGGTGGAATGTTATTACCACTTAATGATTATATAGAAAATAATGACTTTAATATAACACCATTTCAGATAAGTTCTATTTTAGTGGCAACCGCAGCAGTATTATTTGGAGAAAATTCAAGACTAATTAAAAAAATCATATCTAAAATAAAAGAAGACGGAATTGAAGAAATATTTAATAATGTTTTAGATAAAGGGACTCAATTAAAACAAGCGTTTTTAGATTTTACAGATAGTTTAAATATTACCATATACACTATGACTAATATTATGAGTTACGCATTTTTAATTCCAATATTACCCGTATTATGGGAAATCTCAAATGATGGTGCAGATTCTAATGATATAAAAGAAATAATTACCAGATTATTAGCCTTCGGATTAACATCGGTGACAGGGTCATTCTTAAAAACTTTAATTTCTAAAATAATTAAAAGATTCCGATAACTTATTTTTTTGTGTTTAGTATCACATTGATGATTCTTTCTTTCGAATCATCGGTTAACACTATATTTTTATTAAAAAAGTCCCTAACAATTTTTTCAAATGGTTGATTTCTAATTTTGGATAATCTTTTAAATCCCGCAATTTGGGCATCCAATTCATGTGGTTGTAAATAATATTTTTCAGGGTCAGTTTCATCCGTAGGTCTATCAATACCTCTTTCTGATTGAATTAAATGTTGTAGTTCGTGTCTTATCAATTCATTTAGTTCACCAATTAAATCGTAATAAGTGTGTGGAAAAAATTTAGGGTTATATATTATTTCAACCTCAAAAGTGTCGTCCTCATCATAATAACCACCATCTAATTCAAATCCTTCCACAGTATCACTTTTAATAATTTGAACTTCAACTGTAAAATCAGTATTCAAACTAGGAAAATCATATGTCATTTTATCTGTAATATCTTCGGGTAAAGTATATTCCCCTTCCTCTCTATTAAAAACTTTAATAATATCTTGAACAACTTTTCTAACAATACCTTTTTTTTCTGATTTACCTTCTGTAATATTTTCAGTGTCATATCTCTTACCAACAAATCTTATAGATGTTAATACAGGTGTATCCGAAACACTGAAATATTTTAAGACACTCCATATATAGTTTTCAAGTTTTGTTGCGGTAAAATACATTCTATCTTTAATCTCAAATGCACTATCCTGAATGTCTGGAATAAATCCATCAAAAGTCGGAGGAGTAATATTTAAAACTGTCACATCAATCCCTACGTGATTCTTTGGTTCACCCATATGTCGTAATTCTACATCACCTACTAATTTAATTTTGAAATCCATTACTACTTCCAACGAAACTCCTCCCATAACTGGACCAGTATACTGGAAAACTTTATCACCAATAACACGATTTACCATGTCATAAAAATCTTTTTTATCCATATTAACTATAAATATGCTAACATACTAATTAAAAAATATTTTTTTAATTCAAATGAAATACATATCTTTGTATATATGGCAGTAATAGTAAACTCAAAACAGGAATTAAAACCGACTAAATTTGAAAGAATTTATGAGGATGATGATTGTATTTCTATTTGGAAATATGATTTAAATAAATTCAAAAATGGACCTATTGAGGTGGAATATAAATATAAAAGGGGATATAAGCACCCTGCTTTAAATCAGAAAAAGTTTTTAAAAGATGTTATAATAGATGAAAAAAAGAAATTAGGGGGTAAGTAATTCAATTCTTTGCTCGATAATCATTTTAAGTTTTTGCAATTCTTTTAACTCGTTTTGTCTTTCTTTTCTATTTTCTAATAGTACGTTATTATTTTTTTTACTTTCCTTAACCACATCACCAACATATTCAATACTAGTCATATCCCAATCATCAGTTTCATTATCAGTATTCTCCTCATCAATTAAATCACCATCATAATAACTTAAATCACCATTATTAAACATATCATTTACAAAATTTTTATTGTAAGCATTATAATCTAATACCCACCTTTCAGTGTAATACTTTCTACCAGTAACTCTGAAATATAATTTGAATTTTTTAAGTTTTGGGATTATTAATCTCCCATCAATATTATCCTCATTCAACATAAAAAGTTCGGCAAAAAAACCAATATCTTCATAATCAACATCTGTAAATCCGAATTTTTTTAATATAGTTTTAATATCATCAAAAGTACCTGTATCTTCATATACTACCTCCATATCATCAAAACTGATACCGTCTTTAATAAACTCCTGTAGTATCATTTTTATTATACTCTCAGGTAAGGTCTTATATGGTTGACTCAATGTCATAATAATAAATATACCTTAAATAAGAAAACCACCTAAAGAGGTGGTATTTCTTCATCATAATTTAATACAATGGGTTTGTTGTCATATTTGTAACTCTCACCAAGATTGGCAGCATTTACAAATGTAGTTTCATTTAAATCACGGACACCATAACCATAATGTATATGACCACAAGCATGAATTTTAGGCTTAATATCCATAACCCTATTTAATAAGTCCTCACAACCAACTCTAAGTCCTTGGATTGTATCATCTAATACTCCAAACACAGGTCCATGTGTTACTAAAATATCTACATTACCTGGTATTTTGTCCCATTTCTCAGCGATTTTTTCTCCTCTTGGGACATTAAAAGCCCAATTATAGAATTCAGGTTGCCAAGGAGTACCATAAATTTTAATTCCGTCAATCTCAACCATTTCATCTTGAAGATAGATAACACCATGTGGTATTGCAACACCAACCTCATTACTTTTTCTAATCTTCTCAAATCCAAAGTCGTGATTACCCGCAATAAAGATTTTATATGTATACGGTAAATTACTAAACCATTCTGTAAATTGGTTAATCTCGTAAATCAAACCACGATTACTAACATCACCACAATGGATAATCATAAATCCACCAGGTAAATCCTTAGTTAACTCATTGTGTTTTCCGTGAGTGTCGGAAATGAACGTAATGTCTCTCATATTATTTTAATTTACAATTATCCAAAATCTTTTTCATCATCTTCTAATTTTAAGAAGTCATCTCCCTTATAATTGGGGTTATTTTTTTTCATCTTATCAATCCCTCTGACCCAAAGGTAAGAAATAATTCCCGTAATTACAAACATTGTTAAATATACTTTCCACATATTATAAATTTATTTAATTTTTAATTTACATTTATCAAAATGCCATCTAAACATAGTATTACCCCCTATCATATTACAATGAGGACATTTATATTTTTTTTGTAATTTTGCTTCAGGGTTTTTATTAAAATATTCTTTTAAAGTATTTGATATTTTATTACTTAAAATTTTTTTTGAATCATCATCTATATTTTTCCATTGATTCAACGCACCTAATTTTCTTTTTTCTTTTTCCAATTCAGCATTGGTTATTCCGTGAATTTCCTCATATGTTTTATTTGATAGTGCTTTAGATATTTTTATTTTAGTTTTTTCATTATGATTCATTTTGAATCCTTTACCTCCGCTTGTTAAGTTCATACAAAACTTATCATCTATGCTTTCACTAATTAATAAAGTTTCGGTTATTTCAGTTTCCTCTCTATTAGGGAAAAAACCAAGTATCTCTTTAATGTGTTTATCTTTCCCATATTTTCTAATTGACCTTCTCAATATTCTCCCACTACCTAAATACCCATCGTCAATTTTTGACGTGGAATGTATCCCAATATAATATCGTTTAGTTATTAAACAGGTTGTTTTATAAACATAATGAATGTCATGTTTTTTTCTTGGCATATTTATATATTTCTATATAAATATCTAAAAAGAACAAAAAAGTCCATCAATCCCACCATCCACGCATTCCTGTCCCATCAAACCACTCATCCCATTCCCCAATAAAAGGACTGTATTTAGAATTATCCTGTCCCTTGAATATCTCCCAAAGTTCTCTCCATTCTTGTTCCTCAATTTCACGGGCTCTATCATACACCTTACCATTATGTTCTTTTTCTTCAGGTGTTAAATTATCCACTAATTCATACGACCCAATATGTGATTCCGAATCTTTAAATTGTATTGGTCTGATATGTAAATCACCTAATTCTTTTTCAGCCATTTCAATATGTTCAACCCCTTTCACATTGTTCATAATCTCAATTGCTCTTCTCATCTTTGCAACTTTTTTGAGACGAGGTTCATCAACTTCAAGACCTTTTGTTTCGAGATTATCTGACATCTCTTTTAGAGATACTTTTAGAATATCCAAAGTGAAAGTATAATCCCACCATCTGAAATTCCAAATCACTTTTCTAAAAGTCCAAAAATTCTTTAAAGATTTTATAAATTTTTTCATTATTTGTTTTTTACAAAGATAGTAATTTTTAAACAAAAAAAAAAGATTCAGAAAAAATCTGAATCCTTTTTTTTATATAGACACCATTAAGGTGGATTAGTAAGCTTGGTTACATCATACCAATTTTTTTTCTTATATCAAACAAAAGTGATTCATCAAATTTAACGCCATGTCTTTCTTTAAAATGGTTTAATAAATATTTTAACGATTCTCTATGCCCTTTGTCTTTCAACAATAAGTAAGCTCCTAAATCCGCCTCTAATTCTTCTTTTTCATCCCTTGGTCCATTATGTTTTAACAAAACATGTGAAATTTCATGGGCCTCAATAAACTTCAATACATCAATATCCAAATCATCCAAGAAGTTTTCTCCATCAATTATAACTAAATTTTTTTCAGGAACCAAGAATCCAAATCCATATTCTCTAAAAAATTTCTTAATTAATGGGTATTTTTCATTCTCTTTAAATATAACTAAAATTGTTATACTTGGTAAAAACTCGCTTTGATATTGAACTTGACTTTCTTCCATTACGACAATAAATTATAATATACTTTAAAATGTTTTAATCTTTCATCTAATCCAATAGTCCCGCCATTCACACATTTAGTAACTGAAGTTACAGTTGCGTCGCTAGCATCCACACATTTTTTAAGACAGTTTTTACTGAAGAACCATGCTGCTGATAATAATGGATATTTTGTTGCAACTAATTCGGGATTTGCGGTTAAATCTTCATTTATTGATTTTGAAAATGATACATAGTTATCCCTTCCAGTTAACTGAATAAATCCACGGCCACAAAATTTATAACCATCATGAGTCTCTTCAGGACCATTACCCATTCTACCACCATATACTCTTGACGCAATTTTTTCAGGTTGTTTTGCATATGATTCTGCAAGATTACCTGGAAAGTATTTACCAAATATTTTTTTTAACCCATCAGACGAATAATTCAAGTTTTCCTTAGTTACTTTAAATCCACCACTCTCATGACTACACTGTGCCAAAAAATGCGAAAGTTTTAACGGTGTATCAATACCAAATTTTGATGCGGTGTCAGGTATCATAGCAATAACTGAATCAGGAATGTGACCTTTCAATTTTTCTAATTTCAAAGTACCTACTGAACTTATAACTACATCTTCACTAATAACACCACCAAACATTTTAGCCCAACTTTTATCACCTATAATACCGTCAACAGTTAATTTATTATCTGATTGCCATTTTTTAACTGCAATTTCTGTTCCAGGTCCAAAAGAACCGTCAGAAATAAGCCCTAATTTTTCTTGGAGTTTTTTTACATCATCTCCTTTAGAACCGTTTTTTAATAACATAATTTTAAAATTTTAATAGTTTATACATTATAAATACTTTAAAATTACTTAATTGATTTCCAACATTTTTTATAATATTTTTTCTCATTTTTAAACGCCTCAATCTCAAACGGATTTTCATCATATTTAAATATTTTTGAATACTTATAGTAATAAGTTGCAACTGGTTGTAAATAATGGGTATATTCATGAATAGTAGTTTGGACTAAATCTCTAACAGTGTCATTATTATCATGAAAAACAGTTAATGTGTTGGTCTTACAATTAAATGACCCCATAGCTTTACATCCAATGGATTTAAAGTCTTCCCTCGATTGAATTTTAATCGAATATTTAAATTTATTTTTTCTACGGTTATATAACCCAAAATTTGTTTGACACCATTTAATGGTATTCTTTACTATCTCTCTTTTTTGTTGTAATGATAATGTATCTGTATTAGTCTTTAACTTCATACTACAAAGGTATGTGATATTTATTAAACAAACAAAACTATTTAATTTTTCAAAATAATTATATACATGAACAAATTACTAAAGGAAGTGTCTAAAATAAAAAACATTATAAATAATGTTAATGAAAGTGTTAGTGAAAATCACATTAAAAAAATTAAAGATTTATTAAATTTTAATAATATGATGACTCTTTCAATTCAGAATGATTTAGATGAAATTGTTAATATTAGTAGTGAACAAATTATTGATTTTGATTTGATGGAAAGAAGTTTAAAAAAAGTATTGCTTAAAAAGGGAAATAAAAAAAAGAATGTTGAATCTTATCTTAGTAAAATTGTAAACTCATTACTAACAAGAGACCGAGGAGTATATAATGTAGAACCTGAAAGTGATGACTATGAGTTTGAACCTCAAGAACCATCAATTGTTCCTAAAAAGGTTTATAGAAAAGAATTATATGGTCTACAAGTAGAACTGTTAAAGCTAGAAGAATGGTTAATGAAGACAAACAGAACTGTAATCATAGTTTTTGAAGGTCGAGATTCTGCAGGTAAAGGGTCAACAATTAAAAAATTTACAGAGAATATGAATCCTAGAGGTTATAAAGTAATTGCTATGGGTATTCCAACACCTGAGGAAAGAAAAAATTGGTGGCAACGATATGAATCTCAAATTGAAAAAGGAAAAATGAATTTATTTGATAGAAGTTGGTATAACAGAGGTTTAGTTGAACCTGTAATGGGTTATGGTAGTGACGAAGAATATAAAGATTTTATGGATAATGTTGAGGATTTTGAAAATGCTTTAGTTAAAGACGGTGATTTTTTATTTAAATTATGGTTTTCAATTGACAAAGAAACTCAGTCTAAAAGATTTGAAATGAGACAAAAATCACCATTAAAATACTGGAAATACTCTCCAAACGATTCAAGAATGCAAGATTTATGGGATAGATTTACAGAATTTAAAGAAAAGTTATTTGATAAAACATCAACATTAAACAATCCTTGGGTTATTGTTGACTCTGTTGATAAAAAAGTGTCAGGTCTTAACGCTATAAGATATGTATTAAAAAATATTCCTTATGAAAATAAGAATGAAGAATTTTTAAATAAAGAATACCCCGAAGCTTTAACTATTTTAAATCCAGAAAATTAAACCATATCATGGTCACTATTAATTTCTGGTGGTGTTTTAACTCCATTTTTTTCCCAGCCTGACAATACTTTAGTTATTAAATCAGTTGTTGCGTGTGTACCCCAAGTCACTAAATCACTATCACATTTTTCAGATATTTTTTTAGCACCAATATTATTTTTCAAACCATCAACAATACAATCATAATGACCATTCTTTAATGTTGCGATTGTTGCGTCAATTCCATTTTCTCTTGTTGGATAATTTTTTACACCTGCAGTTGATGTTCCAATACTCTTACCACCAAACCCACTCTTAGTAGTTCCAAACGGATTATTCTTAGCTTCAGTATGTTCTGATTGTCTCCATCCATATAAAAATAACATATTTTCATCTGTTATTGGGGCTTCAATACCGTTTAAGATTTCTTTATAAAAATCATCATCAGAACTTTCTAAAGACATTGGTTTATGTTCTGATTTATCTTCAATCTCACGCTCAATATCATCTTCGTTGTTAATATCACCACCAAGACCTGGTATAATATCTTTAAAATAGCTTTTTAATTTTTTAACAACATCAGATTGTAAAATATCGTCAGATGCGATTTCAAAAAAATGAATAATGTCAGTAATTACACCTTCATTCAATTGGTTTTCATTAACGTTTGTTAATTTTTTTATTTTAGTTATCTCCTGAATCAGTTTTTTGTCCATTGTTTTTTTTTATATAAATATCAGAAGATAAATGATTTTCTAAATTCATTAAATACAAATCCAATAAAAGTGCACATATGTACCATTGTAAATCATTAAATAAGTTTGATTGAGTATGGAAATTATCATACAAACTGAATGTAATTTTAAATATAATATAAAATCTTGATAATAAAATTAAGATTCCAAACACTAATTTTAATATATTAACCATGTCATATTTAATAAATTTTTAATAATAATTAACCTCTCATTAGTACTACAGGGACTTCTTCATCAATCGCTTGTAACTCATTTTCATTCATTAAGTCTGTATTTATACGTATTTCATCATCTTCTTCTCTTGAATGTACTCTAGGTAATACATACCCGTTCATTTCTAACCAGTATTTTTGTTTTTCTTGCTCCTCAAAACTTAATAAATCCCAATTAGTTGATATATTTTTTTCGAATAACTTTTCTCTGAATACCGACATAATTTCATTTGGTAAATTGGCTTGAATTGAATCAATTCTTCTATCTAATACATCCCAAAAAGAAAGTTCTTTTTCATAATCAATTGTTGTCATATACCCCGCAATCTTATTTCCTGTTTTTTTATCGATAGCATATATTAAAATTCCCCTTCTAGCATACTTGTAAAAATATTCAGGTTCGAACTCAGATGATGTACACCATTTAGTATTTGAACCATATTTTCTAGATGACGCCCATGACAATGGTTTTAATACTATCCATTCAGGTGTTTCATATAATTTAATAATTTGTTTTTCGATGTCTTTATCAATATCTTTTAATTCAGATAATGAAATCTGTAGTCTTAAATCATCAAATGATGTATACGTGCTTAAATTATTATTTTCAATCATGTTACGTTCATTAAGGTCTTGAAATTTCTTAAGAGTATGTATATCTTCAGAACCCAAACAACTATCAACTATTCTAAAAAAAATAAGTAATTCTAAATACCCCATTTCAGGATAAGAAATAAAATCAATACCATAGGATTCCAATCTTTTAATAATATCCGCTCTCTCTGAATTATCGTTATTTTTACGTTTAATTAAATTAACAACCATCTCAGTATACTTTGGTTTAGAAACCATGTTATTAATAAATTCAACCAAATTAAAATTTAGACCAGGGTTTTGTTTTTTTAATTCTTCTATTCTTGACATATAATTATTTTTTAAATCTTTTTGATGCGTTTTCTGTTATAAAAATATAGGTACTTTCCTTGAACTCATCAAGCGTTTTAGAATTAGTATATGACATTGCTGATTTTAAATAATCTGTAAAGTTTTCAACCCAAGTCTCAACCTTATATTCAACAGGGTTATATTTTGTAATTCCTTCCGCGGTTTTTATAACACCTCTATTCCATTTTTTTTGTACTTCTTTGGTACTCATTCCTCTAAATGATTTGTACATATATTTTCTTAAAAATGGAAATCTATCCCAAATATATTTTTCTTTTCCTTTTGGTAACTTAATAAATTTAAATAATTTAATATCTGAACAAGATTCCAAGGTTTTATTCAAAATACCACCAATCATAACATAGTCAGCACCTAACGCTAATGCTTTAATTATTTCATCATAATTTCTAAACCCACCATCAGCTACTATCTTAGTTTTAAATCCACCATTAAGATTTATCGTATAACATTCATTTATTAAAGATGCCATAGGGTAATGAATACCAATGTTTGCGGAAGTTAGACAAGCACTACCTCCACCGATACCAACTCTAACGTAATCAACACCAATCTCCGCATATTTTTTAAATGTTAAAGGATTTGCAATATTACCAATCATTATTTCATGATTTTCACTGTACCTAATTTCACAAAATTCTTTACACATTCTATATAATCTATCCATATGTCCATTAGCAACATCAACAAGAATTCTTTTTCTTCTATTTTTATCATAGTATTTTACTTTATAAGCAACAATAAAATGTTCAAAATCATCTAATGAAAGTGACTCAAAACAATCATTATCCCAAACAGGTTCATTTCTAGGAGTACAAACATTTATCCCCGCACTTTTAAAAATAGAATGATTGTATCTATCTATAACCGTATCCATAGGTGCTGCAAAAAGTGGTAACATCCCACTTTCCATTATATATGGTAACACTTCTTTTCTACTATTAATTTTACTTAATGTTTCTGGAACTAAAGTAATGTCGTTAAAATCAAATTTTGTTTTCATTTAATTAATTTAAAAAATTATACTAAAAATTTTTGAAATAATAAACTTAGAGACATAAAATCCTCCCATAATAATCATTAAAGATAATCCCGCAATTAATCCAACAATACTGGTTACAAACATTGTTGCACCAATATTCATTAATGTTGTTTTCATATTTCAATATTAAAATTTTCAATTAAACCTTGAATTTTGTTTTTACACTTCTCTGAAATAGGTATTGGATTACCTTCTTCATCAATTTTAACAAATTTTATATTTGTTTTTAAAATAATAACTTGATTTCCTGTATAAACATTATGAGCTCTAGCTTCCATATATAAAGTTATTGAAGTTGTACCTAATTTACCTGGATGTCCATAGATTTTTAATAATTGACCTTCTTTGGCTGGCTTTTCAAAAAAACATTTATCTATAGAAACTGTAACCATTCTTGGTGAATCACATAATTGCATTGAGTATCCTGCAGCTGCTTCATCAATCCATGCTAATAATTTACCACCAAACAAATTTCCGTGAAAACCCAAATCAGATTTTTTAATTGGGTGAGTATTTAAAAGTTCCATATTAAATTTCTTTACACAAAAATAAGAAAAATAATCCAATAAAAAAACCCCAATAATGGGGTTTTAAATAAATTATCTTCCTTGACCTATATATTTCTTTGGTCTTGAATTGTGTTTGTTGTACGCTTTTTTGGCGTTTCCTTTCTTTCTTTTACCAAAAGTTAATTTTCTTGCGTCATGTATCCCCTTAGCCATTATTTATTCAAATTTAATGTGTACAAATTCTCCGATAGGTCCTGAAGCCTTAAGTACATAAGGAGCACTTGCTAATTCAGGTATTGCACCTTTAAGAGCGTTGTATGTGTTTATTGCTTTGTGCTTACATAGTTGTAAATTACCAGTACCGTCATCATTGTTCCCTATAACTGTGTCGTTATATTCGTTTAACTCTTTCCAATGATTTTTAGTTGGGTTATTATCCATACGTCCAGCTGGCATTTTTGATGTTGAAGAATCAATTGTAATTTTATTTATTTTACCTCCACCTTTTAAATGAGATTTAATTCCATCTAAAAAAGATGCGTTATGTAAATTTTTAGGATTACCAGAATTCTCTTCAAAAAAATCACCAACATTATATATCTTAGGTAACTTTAACATGTTAGGTGATATACCAAAATCTTCCATATTAATTGGTTGACCATGCATTGAAACCTCTAAACTAATTCCATATTCTTTTCCTGATTTAAATGTTGACTGTTGGAAATATATTCTATCTCCAGGTTTTGGGTCTTCGATTGTCATTAGTCTACCTTCAACCACTTCAGGAAAATCAGTACCAATAACAAACCCACCTAAAGTTGGTGACTCAAATTTTTGAGAATAGAATATGATTGGTGTCATACTTCCAAAATTAACAATAGATTCATTCTTACTATAAACTTCTTTACCATATTTGATGGCATTTTTCATTTCAACATCAAATTCTAAACCTTGTAATTCCTTACCTTTAATTTCAGGTATGTCAATTTCTTTAGTTTGTTTTGTCCAAACTGCTGATATTTCTTTTGTTGTCGGAAATTCAACCATTAGATTAGGACTTAATTCACCTTTAGATTTATCTGCTAAGTACATTTTACCATCATTAACATAAAAATAAAAACCACCAAGAGTATAATATTTTCCAGGTGTACCCATTTGTTCATCGTGTTCTTTTATAACTCGATTAACAATTCTCATTAAATCACTTTCATTTAATTTTATAACTTTTTTCATATGCTGTTTTCATTCTATAAATATATCGGATATACAGAATGTATGTTTATTCGTTATTAGTAAAAATATAATAAAAATGAACATCTCTATCTGTAACAAACAATTTATCAAAATCAGTAAATTTATATACCCTATCAACAATTTGGTGGATATCATTGGATTTACTAATATAATTATATTTTATAAAAATATAAAAAGTAATATAATCACCATAATCACCTTCTTTTATTGTAAAATTTTTTAATTTTATGAATTCAATGTTTTTTGAATACTTTTCTTTTACAAATTCTAAATAACTTTTAAAGGAATTAATAATAATTTCAAATTGTTGTGTTTTTTCCATTACTTGATTTAAACTATAATTATAAATATATCTTTTATTAAAAACCCCCTATTTAGGGGGATTTTTAATTATTTTCTAGGTATATTTTTGAATAAGTTATTAATCATCTTTAATGATTCCATCATTTCTTTTGGAGCCGTTGGGTTATTTGGATTACCTAAAAATGGATTATTATCCTTAAACTTAATAAGTTTTTTACCATATTTTTTCCAAAAAAACAAACCACAAAGTAAAAAAGACAATAAAATAAGACAAAGTACTGTTAAAATGAAATTAAGATACATAATTATTTTTATTTAAATGTAAGATAAATAAAAATAATTGTCAAATTAATTATTGTGATTTTGATTTTACTATTGTTGTTTTTCCTGGTGTCGCACTACTTGGTAGATTCCAATCAGATAATACTTGATTATAAGTAAATTTCATTTGCTTATCTCCAACAGTAATTGTTGCGGTTTTAGTCGTTTCATCAATAGTCGGAATTGCTGGTGGTTGTCCTCCATAAATTGAAGAATACCAACTACTAAATCCTGTAGTAGTAAACTCATTAGTTCCTCCAGCACCTGTTGCAAATGGGTCAATCTTATTATCAGGTCTTTGTATTGTTCCACCAACACCAAATGTTTGGTCTGCCGATGATACTGTTGTTGGTTTTTCAGTTCCTCCTACAGGGTTTAATGATGTTATAGTACTACCATTAGCAGCAGGTTGATTAGGTATTTTAAGTTCCGTATCAGGAGGTAATCCTGGTCCAAAATCAAACCCTTGAGAATCTTTAGCCTTGGCATATTGACCCCATTTACCACCAACAGGTCTAGTTGTTACCCAAGTATCGTCAGTTATTGTTCCTGCAGATACTAAAGCATCGATTTCCGCCTTAGTTTTAGGTCCAACAAATTTATTAGCCGTCTTATCAAAATAACCATATTGATTATCGATTGTTGCCGCTGATGGTACTGCACCTCCCCCTTTTCCTATTTTATCTAAATATTCTTGACCATGTTTTTCCCAAGCTTTAGTATAACTATAGCTGTCGGGATTACCCATTCTTCCTGAATTTTTAGCACTTCCTTTTCTACCTGTTTTTTTATTATAAGTCATCCAATTACCATATGTATTATCCATATACTCTTCGAATTTAGTAACTTCCGCCTTATCTGTTGGTTTTGGTGGTGTGACTTGTTCTAATATTGGTTGATAGATACCTCTAATTCTATTTTTTTCAGATTCTGTTAATACAAATCCTCTTTTCATAATTTTATATTTTAATTGTGTTATACTATAAATATACTTTGTTTGTAAAAAAATTATATTTATTGATATGAAAGAAATGTTGGAACATTTACTAAATAATATTCGAAAAGAAGAATTGAATTTACTTTTTGGTGAAGGAAGTAAGATTAATGTTGATTCCATATCCTATTCAACAAATAATAAAACGTATGTAATTCATTCTACGGTATTTGTTACTGACATTGAAGAATCAATTCAATCTTTTCCAGATGGTCTTGATTTTTTAATTACTGAAAGTTGGAAATACACAGGATTTAATAATGAGTTAACAATCATCAACAGTATTGATATTATTTAAACCCCTGGTTTTCTAGCATAAAAACCTGACCCTGGTATTTCTTCTTTATAGAAATTCTCAAAACCTTCAGGAAATTCAGGATTAGTACTTTGTAAATTAATAAACTTAACGTTCTTTAATAGTAAAATAGATTTTGGTAGTTTTTTTAAATTTGGATTATTCGGTAAGGCTAAAAATGTTAAATTTTGTAATGAACCAATTTCTTCAGGTAGTTCTGAAACACACTTCATTAATAACAATGCCTCCAAATTTTTAAACCTACTAATACTACTAGGTACTGACAAATTAATATTATCGTCCGATTTATTATTAAATAGGAAATTGGTAATATTATTTGGTAAACTCTCAAATAAATTTCCAAACCCGTACAATGCCGCAAATTTTGCTGAAGGCCCATTAGGGTATTCAATTTCTATTTTATTACCTGACGTACCTGAACCCATTTCACCAGCAAATTTTGATTTTAACTCTTCTTTTAATTTTTTAAGTATTGGAGTATTCAATAAAGCAATTTCAGTAGAAGTTAAATTTTTAATATTGGTAGTTTTAATTGAATCTATTTTTTTACTAACATAATACTTAATAACTTCAGGTTCGGAATTTTGTATCATACTACTGGTTAAATCCATACCTAAGGCAATATATTTCTTTTTTAAATTAATATCTAAATTGGAAAACTGTATGTCCGTTAGTCTAGGACTATTGTATTCTAACCACATTTCGACCTCTTGTGGGGACTTAAAACTTTCCATAGGATTATCACCTACTCTAGCATTTTTTACCACGTTAATCAACTCCTTTTCTTGTACTGTTAATGGTTCTGGCTTAAAGATGGATTTTAAATTTGCTAATTTTGGTAATTTTTTAACTATGTCATTCCAAGGAACATTACTATGTCCACTATATGTACCTGAATTAGAACCATCCGCTAAAGACATTCCTCCGTTAGGGTCAACAAGTACAACACATGCAAAGTTTAAATCGTCAAAACCTTTATCTTCATCTATAACATAATATAGAGTTCTTTCATTTCCTAAACGATAATTGTAATACATATTACCACCACCCTCTCTACTTGTACACCAGCTTCTACCATTTCTTAATTTAATACATTGGTCTTTTGTTTTTGGTGCAAATATTTTAAGATTATTCTCGTCATATTTCATTGCAATATCAGACAAATCTTTACTTTTATTTTGAGTACTTTTCTTTTCCCCACTTATCCCATCAATTAAGTGTTCAAACTCAACAAACGTCATATCATCAACTCTTTTACTATCAGAAGGAATTTCATCCAAAATTTCAAAATAAGAACCAATATAAAATAAAACTTGGTCTTGTGTTAATTCAGGATTTTCCTTCATGAATTTTTCAGATAGTTTTTTACTAATTAATTTTGGATAAACATCATCAACCATTTTAACCAACTCTAAAAATTTATAGTTGGTTATATTTTTTTTAGATGCTGGTAAAAGAGATTCAATCTCTAAAAATCTTTTAATATAATTTTTAAGTGCGGTGTTTTCTATCTTAGATTCTTTTTTCTTAAATTCAGTAAAAATATTGCTCATTATTTTTGATGATAATCTAGATTTAATAATATTTTTTAAATCATCGTAAGAATATTTCATAATATCCCTTTTATCAGCTGGTAGTCCTGATTTAATGGTTTCAAATGAATCTATATAAGATATCATAGTCTCAGGTGTATCTTCAGTACTAGTACCCCATTTAGAAACTAATTGTTTTTTAACTTTTTCTGACACCTCATTAAGAAGTGTGGTTTTCAATACGCTAAGTAATTTCACAGTATTATTTTATTAATAAATATATGATAGTTAATAAACATTACGTTCTATATACATTAAATTCATATCCAGTATATAATGAAATGGTTTCACTGATATCACTAGAACGACTTGGGAAATCAGTCATTTTAATACCGACAAAATAAGCGTCAGTATCCTTAACCCACTCCTTAGATTCATTTAATTGTTGTCTGGGTAATATTTCAACCTCATTTACCACAATATTAAGTTCAGGGTATAAAATATTTAATATTTTTTGTATTTGTTCTTTATCCATTATAAAATAAAAATATAAACAAAAAAATAATAAATGAAATTATTTTTTGATAGTTAATAATTATTTTTTTATCTTTGTTTAATTATGGAACACCAAAATTCAAATAAAGGAAAATCAAATAACGGTAATACGTTTGAAAAAGAATTTACACAATTAACAGGTATTAAAAAAATGATGAAAAAACAAAAACCTACTTTTGTTAATTCACATGGGTTAACACAAGTTGTTGATTTTGATTTTAAAACTGAAATAAATAATGTGCCAGTTTTTATTGACGTAACCACAACTTATAGAAGTGATAGATTAAAACAAAAATCATATAATGCCTTAATGATGAAGACTAAAGTTGGGACACCATGTAAGTTTTATATGGTTGTTAAAACTATGGTTGAGAATGGGAAAAAGAAAAACCCCATCTTAATTGAAGGTATAGATGGGGTTTTAAGTATTTCTGATTTTATGTTATTAATTGGTGTTAACAGTGTACCCGTTACCAATTAAAGTTGTTATAGCTGCTAAACCATCTGGAGGTCCTACTGTTGGTCCAGCATTTCCTGTTCCGTCTAGATATAAATTACCACCAGCACTTGTCAATATATTACTTAGGTAATATAATGTGTTGTTTGTTCCTGCGGTAGTAAATAAATTATCCTGTAAAGATAAATAAGTTATAGTTGTTGGTATGTTAGGTGTTGGATTAAAGATGATTAAACTATTGTTACTTAAATCTAAATTAAGTAGACCATTAGGTAATGCGATAGTTGGGTCAAATGTTGTTAAACCACTTTGACCAAATGTTCCCATATTACTACCAACACCACCATAAGGTTTATTATCACTAAAATCTAAATTTACTAATGATGATGGTAATGCGACAGATGGGTTATAAGTTGTTAATTCTGTATCGTACGCTTCAATATTATATATTTTAGTCGTAGTTAAAATACTAGATGCTGACCATACTGGTGTAGTTCCTGTTGCGATAAAAACACATCCATCGGTATTAATAGTACCACTTTGTATATTTGCAACACTACTAAAACTATCACTAGCATTATATTTTTGAATTGTATATTCTCTACCAATAGTCAAAGTTCCACTTGTTTGGTTTTGAGTAAACACAGGATTAAATGAGGTTAAAGGATTTGTATATACATATAAATCCTGTAAACTATCTGGTAAATTAATATCGAATGATGTTAAGCTATTATCAAAAATACTTAGATTATTTAATTCTGAATTTATAATATCAAATGTTGGATTAAATTCAGATATTTTGTTACTACTTAAATACAAGCTATTAAGACTGTTTGGTATTGCATAATTAAATGGAGATGTAATACCTCCATTTTCACCTGGAACTCCATATCCATAATAAGATGATGGATAATTACCTCCACAACTACCGATACTAAAATAATTTAAATTAGATGGTAATGGTTCTAATAATGTGAGTGTTTTCAAGTAGTAGTTATCACTAATATCAAAATCGATTAAAGAATTAGGTAATAAATAAGATGGTGTAAATGATGTTAACCAGTTATCATCCAAATACAATTCTTCTAATATTGGTGACAATGGTGCCGAAAGAGTATCAAAACTAGTTAATATACATTTTTCGATATATAAAAACTCTAATGATGTTAAAAATTCACATCCATTAACTTGAGTTACTGGCATATTATATATGTTTAATTCGTTAACTTCATTAAAATTATCAAAAGTAACTATAATAATGAAAGTACCGTTACTTAAATATGTGTGAGTAGGATTCATATAAGTTCCAGTATACGTATCGGTATTACCATCACCCCAATCAACAGTACAATTTGTACTATTATTCAAATAGATATCAAAATCCATTTCATTTCCTGGATTACCACTCTTATAGAAATTATTCGAAGTATCGGAACTGAATTGAATTTCAATTGCTGGTATTCTTTGACATGCGGTTGGTGACGGGAACGGAGAAATTGAATTAACAATTTCAATGTCACCATCTTTTGAGAAGGTTCCATCAACAAACCAAATATTTTTATATGACCCTTGGTCTATTCCGATATTATTGAATTCCATATTATCAGAACATCTTCTGTAGCTAAATTTAGCTAAAGAACTTCCATTATTTGTTAAAGTGTATTTACTACAAGACATAATTTTATATTATTTTATAATAAATAGTTCAAAATTCTAAAATATTGCATTTAAATTTTGAAAAATTAGGTTTATTTGTTTACCACTATAAATATGTAATAAAATAAAAAACCCCTCGATAATTGAGGGGTTTATAATTAATAATGTTTACAGTGTCTCCTAATGTGACCTACAGGATACCCATAATAATATTTACCATAATAATGAGGTCTTTGTGGTTTAATTTGAGTATAATAAGGTTTTCGGTTAACAAAACAAGAAGTTAATAATATTGATACCAAACAAAATAATATTAATTTTTTCATAATGAATTAATTTTCAACAAAAGTAATAAAAAAACCCTTAATTAATGTTAAGGGTTTATTAATATTTTATTTTTATAAATTATTATCTTAATTCAGATAATGTAGGTAATACAACATCTGTAATACTTTTAGATGTTAATTCTCCACTAATCTGACTAATAACAGAATCAAACACTGTTTGTAGTACAGGTCCTTCTAATTTTTTTTCAGATATTAAAGTTCCTTTATCTCCTACCTTTTCATATACTGCAATTTCTACAATATGGGTTTGACCTTTTTTAGTTTTAGTACCACCAACCATGTATTTAGAAACACTTTCTTGTTGTGTTTGGACAGGAGTACCGCTACGTATAGCTTCTTTGGCTGCACTTCTTTCAGCACTACGACTTATTTGTTTTGTTATCGCTCTTAATTTTGGGAATCTTATTGCCATAATATTATTGTTTACATATAAATATATCTTTCTAGTAAAAAAAATTATTTAATATTTAAAGTATCTTAATAAATTAACTGAATAATTTATTAAGTTCTGACATAATTTGAACCTGTCGATTTTGTAGTTCCTGTATTTTTTTTAACTGTTGAGGATTCATTTCAATATCTTCACCTTTAATTTCAGATATTCTATTGCCAGTTCTGGTGTGTTCATTTAATAATTCACCATACTTTTGAGCTTTTTGTTCTTGATTCATAATTGTTATTTTTTATTTTATTTATTTTCAACACTTGAAACTAATTGATAATTAATTCCTTTATAACTTAAATATCCTTTAGAAGGCTTAGTTTCAATTAATTCCCAAGTCATGGTGTATCCTTTTTCCCCATCAATTGGTCTTGTAACCACTTTTTTATCTTTGACCTTTATATACCCCATTATTTTATTTTCCATATTTCATAGTTTAATAAAAATATAGAATTTATTAAGTATTAATAAATAGAAAACTAACTTAATACCAATATTATAAATATTTATAATAACACCTATGAAATATTTTTTATATATAATCACCCTGTTTATTACCATAAATTGTAAATCCCAATGTCTTGACGTTTTTGGTAGAAATTCGGATTGCCCAACTGAAGAAGACTCTCTTGTTGTTTATAATAACGCTTTAAAAGTATACGAATTTTATGAAAAAAATCCTGATTACACTAAGATTAAATCAGTAAGACTAAGAACAAAACAAGATGTTTTAAATTGTTTTTATCAATTAGAAGATGCTGTTGATACATTTAATATTCGTTGGCAATTAAGAGAAAGAGTTTTAAAAGGTGAAAATATCCCAAACGTTTTATTACCAAGAGATGGTAAAAATATACCATATAGTGAGTATTATCTTTACATTGATAATTATCGATTTTACCAAAGAGAATTAGAAAGCGGGATTTTAAACACCTCTTCCCCATTTCCTCTTTATGATATCAGAATATCACCACTTATTATTAATTCATATGAAAATAAACTATCTTTTAATAATTTTAATGGAGATTATGTTAATATTGCGTTATATATTCCAGTTACAGTAAAACCATTTAGATTACTTTCAGACTCAGAAAAAGTTGTTAGAAATAATATTCTTAAAGGTGTTTACAAGACTATTCCAAAAACAAGTAAACCAGTTAAATCAATCATACCTAAAATAAAATCAACAGTACCTGATACGACATTATTGTCTAGTGTTAATATTGAAATAATATTACCAACATATCGTCAAATAAATAATTTAATTCCACCTAATGCTTATGCGATTTATTTTAGAGATTCTTATGGTGGAGGATGTTTAATAGGATATATGATTGGTAGAAAATTTAGAAAATTTTTACCTACGAATGAATATTATTGGTCATTACCAAGTAATATTAAAAACTTTTTAAAAAATGATGTAGAAGTTGAAAAATATTTAAGGATTAAATTTGGTGGTTATTATGACGGATTTTATTAACCTTTAAATTTTTTAAGTCTATTTTTAAATTCTTGGTCAATCATTTGAGATTGTTTTTTTTCTAATCTAACAACCAATTCTTTCAAATCATGTTTTGAATATTTAGAAAAATGCTTACAATAAATTTCGGAATAATTATTTAACGGAGGTAGTTCACAATCAATTCTATCAAAATTTTCTATAATTTGATTAATAACCATAACTTGTCTTTTAGCCTTTTCATATTCAAAATAGGTCTCCTGTATGATTCTATTAAATTCTGATTCAGACAACATTATTTTCATATTTTAATAAATACATTAAAAAAGGGATAAGAGTAGCGAATTCTTATCCCAAACCGAACGTAACCATTCGTGTCCTAAGCTGGGTCTTTAAACCCAGGGTATCTTTATTGATTATATCCATCACCTAATAATGTAATTCCCTTATTATTTAGAGAATTAATTAATTGTGATTCTAATGTGTTATATTTTATTTTATACGATACTCTAATCAAATTTATATTGTTTTTTAAACAATACTCATTTTTAAATTTATCAAACTGCTGACCAGTTATAAATTTATCCATACCAAACTTATTTGAAGGTTTAAAATGTTGTTCTCCGTCAAATTCAATTATGGTATTCAAACTAGGTATATAAAAGTCAAAAGGTAATTTTCTACAGGATTTTCCTTCTCTAGTATTTGTACAATCATTAAATTTTTTTTCTCTAACAAATTTAATATTATTATTTTCCAAAATTTTAGAGATTTCTTCAGCACCATAATATTTTTTTATGCCTGTAAAATGTTTTGTGATTTCCTCATAAAAATTAGGTAATGATTTATTTCTTTGTCTTGCAGAATAATATTCGTTAGGAAATTTACTTTCAAATTCGGTTTTACTACTTACTTTTGAGGCTGCGGATTTCATATCCTCATTTGAATACTTTCTCTCTTTTCTTTTGTTTTCAAAAGGACATACTCCCTTACCTTGCATATGAGTATTAGGAAATACTTCAAAATAATTAACACCATATTCACCCATCATTTCATCTTTATGTTTTGGGCAAATTACTTTAACTTTTGTATTAGTATCTTTAAAATCAACTAATGAATAGTCATATTTTGGTGTACCATCAGGATTTTTATGTACCTCTTGAGCGCTAGAAATAAATTCATCTTGAGTTAACCTATTATGGCCCCCTCGACCTGATTCTAATAAATAATTATAATGAGATTCTTTTATTATTATTTTCATAATTAAAAATCAATTCCATCGACAAATACGGGAATTCCAAGAAGTCCTTCCCACATTTCTTTTATGTACTCCATAACTTCCATCTTATACCCATTATTAACCTCTTCATCCCCCTCAACCATCAGTTCATTACCATCGACATGGGTTATTAATTTTATCGAGCCACCCTCATCAAAATACTTAAAAAGATTACCATCGTCATCACTCAATATATTAACTTGATATGTGTTATCATCTAATATCATAATATCATAAGGATTAAGAAACCCCGAATCTATTAACATAGATAATATAGGATTATTTGCTATCTGTTCTTTAACCTTTAATCCCATCGTTGTTTGTTTTGTTTGTACTGGTTCTATTTTTTCGTCAGGATTATTTAAGATATGTTTTTCCTCATCTGTTAACGAATCATAACCTAATTCGTTTATTTTATCTAAAATATCATCAACAAGTTCTTGATTTTGAAATCTACGAGTTTCTTTAATAACACGTTTAAATAATTTTGAAATTTGAGTTTCAGTTAGTATTATATTTTTTTTGCCCATTTTATTGTTTTAATATAAATACAAAGATAAATAAAAAACCCCACGATAATGTGGGGTAAGTATTTTTAATAAACAAAAGAACCAGGACAGGCCTTTTTTAGTGCCTCATCACTACATTCTTTTGGTAATTGTCTTGTTGTTGTTGGCATACAATTAATAGAACTTTTTGGTGGACAATCACTCTTAACAGGAGATTGACCTTCACCTTCAAAACATTTAATAAATGCATCATAACTAAATGTTGTTCCTTTTTCTAATGCAACTGACAAACAATACTTAATTGTTGCACAATCATCATATTGCCATCCATCTTTATTTATTTTTTCATACCACTTAGTTCCTTTTTTAATTCTTGTTCTTCTTTCATCTCTTTTCTTAATAACTTCATCGCACTTACACTGAGGCTCTTTTATTAGACCCTTGTCAATCATTGCCTTTAATGTGTTATACCCAATAATTCCATCAGGAGACAAACCTGGTATTGTTTTTTGAAACTCTATTGTTGCTTGTTCAGTTTCATTTCTAAATTTTCCATCACACTTGGTGTAATCCTCTTTACATCCTTCAATCATTCCTCCTCCTTGCTTATCAGGATTAAATCCTCCATTAATTAAACCATGTTGTAATTGTTTAACAACATCACTATTTGGACAACCATTTTTTGCAACTTTTGCTTTACATAAAATTGCACATAAATCATCACTTGGTAATACACATTCTGCCGTTTGTTCAGTTAAAATAGATTTAAATAATTCACCAAGATTTTTTTGTTCAGATATGACAACACCTCTTTCATGTTTTAAAAGAGATTTCATTCTTTCTATTTCGTTTGATATATTGTTTTTCATTTTATTAAAAATTTGGTAACTTTTCACTCCATACTGAATTGCTTCCGCCAAATGTGTTTTTTAAAGCTTCAATACCTTTATCTAACATATTTTTTATGTCAACAGAATTAATGTCAACTCCTGACTTATTTTTAACACATGTGATAAAATTAGGATTGGCAACAGCCTTTAAACCTTTTAAACAATTAAGTAATGCGTTAGGATTTGTATCACCACCCATATTTGGATTTTTTAAAGATGAACAAGCACTTGGTACTTGTATGTTGTTTTCAGTTGCACATGAAGTAATTGACTCAACTATTTTTGAGAAATCAAAACTTTCACGTATTACTGATTTTTTAGTTCCGTGCATTTCTAAAATTCTATCTTTTTCAGATTTAGAAATATCATTAAATAAATGTTTCATAATTAGTTATTTTTATTATTATAAATATAACGAATTAAAAAAAACCCCTCGTATGAAGGGTTTTAAATAAATTATTGTATTAATGGTACTCCCACAAAGAATGGATTATCAATCCAACCATTTGTAGCTTTTGAATGTATTCCTGGACTGATACCATTCCAGCTGTAATTAGTTTCTGATGGAAAATATCCATTATAATATCCATTTCTAATAATAGTAACAGTATCTATAAAATCATAATCTCCCATTACACCACCATTAGGTATTAGTATATGTGGTGTTTCTATACCATTAATGTAGAAATATCTGTAATCAATTACATCAGCTTTAAGTTGTGCATTAAAGTTTCTAAGCCCAACATGTAAATGCCATTTAACCACTACAATGGTATCAAAAACAATCACTTTATTATCGGCGTCATATGGACCATAAACTCCTGGAGCAAATCCTACAGGTACAAACCCTCCCCATATAGGAGATTTCAATATAGGGCTAGTCACTTGTGTCCAAGTGGGATTGGGGTTTGTATAGTCTACAGTTCTTCTTGAAGTTAATGATGTCGAAACATCTTGTGTTGTTTGTGTCTTTAATTTTTCTTTTGTACATCCTAGTATCAATAAACTTATTACTGTGACTAGTGTTAAAATTTTCTTCATCTTGTTTCTTTGGTTTTTTTATATGTTTATTTTTTATTATAAGTAAATAAAAAACCCTTCATTTAGAAGGGTTATTATTTAAATTAGTTCTGTTGTTGTTGTCGTTGTCGGTGGTGGTTCTTCCGTTGTAGTGGTGGTAGTAGTTGTAGTTGTTTCCCATGGAAATGGTAAATTAATTATTGGTGGATTTATTATATCATTTATTTTTTGGTCTATAATTGAATCAATTACAACTAAATTTGTATAATTATCCAGCCAACTTATAACGTCAATTTCGGTAATTGCACTATATTCAATAAATCCATCAGGACCAATATCAGTAAAATCAATATACCCAACCAAACTCGCCGAGATATCGGTTTCATTTATTCCAATTCTTTTCCAATAAATTCTTGTCACAAAATTTGTAAATCCACTAAAATCAGGAATAGTGTCCATTTGTTCTATGTTCCAACTATAATTGTTTGCCATATATTATATACTTTTTTTAATTTTATATTTTAAATCAGAAATAACTTCTCTGACAATAATCCAATCTCTTCTCATATAAGCATCTTCCAATCTTTCTATTGTTTTAATCATAGACCTATCTTCACTTTTTTTACTTGGTGATGGTTCAAATGCATCCTCTTTAATTATTCTTCTTATTAAATTGGTCATATCTTTTTCAGATAATCTAACTATTTTTTTCATTTAAATTTTAATTAATCTTTTTTTAGTTTCCCCACCCAATTCTATTTCAGATGGTGGTGGTTTTTGATTTAGTGCAATTTTTATTTTATTCACAGAATCTAACGGTACTACTTCTGTTTGAGTGAAGGGACCAAATTTTCCTGTTATTTCAAATGAATTATTTTTTGGTACAATGTGTGTAACATTAACTTCCTTCCAACCAAAAAGTTTATAAATTTCTAATCTATATTTAATATTATTTAGTAATAATTTACCATCATTAGTTCTTGAAACTTTAATATTAGTAGGAGTGTCTTCTTCTTCTTTTAATAATCTTTTTTCTAAGTTTAAATTAGAATCTTTTATATGTTTAATCTTACTTTGACTTCTATTCATAACAATAAATATTCAATAAAACAAAAAACCCACTATTAATATTCGGTGGGTTTAGCCCAAACATAGGAGTTAGGGTGTTTTTTTTTATATATTAATTCAATATATTCATATAATTCCATAGGTTTTATGGGAATAAACTTAAAAAAGTCAGGAAATTTACCAAAAACATCAACAAGACCCTGATGTGAGTGGTCATATATACCAATATACTGATGGTCCCAATCAAAAAAGATATTATTTTTTGTAGGATATAACTGAACCTTACCATACATATTCCCAATAGAATATGACACTGTATGGTCCATTTGTTTAATTTCACCAACAATAAAAAATTTATTGAACAATTCTTCAGTCATTAATCAAATATATGAAATAAAATACAAATTACCAAGTACGACATGCCCAATATCTTGGTTTCCATCTAGGTCCTGGTGTGTCACACTTCATACGGGCTCTAAAAGATTTTCTTCTTGCTGGATTATTCTTCTTAATAACCATTCTTTTTCCATGTGCAGATTTACCACCAAATCCAAAATTAACTTTTACTACTTTACCCTTATCATTTTTAACATACACTTTTGATTTTTTAACATCACCTTGCATGATTTTACCAAGTTGAACTTTTCTACCTTGATATTCTGCTTCATTTAATAAATTGTCAGGAATTAAACTAGTTTCTTCAACAGAACCATATTCGTCTTCATAAATAATTTTATTAAATTTAGCTAATTCTTTTAAAATTAAAATATTTAATTTATTTTCGTTAAAGTGTGTCATTTTTGGTTCGTTTCCAGTACCTGATTTATTGTGTGTTTTTTCCGCTCTTCTTTTTTGTGAGGTCATTGACTTCTTTTCTTCTTTAGAATATGACCCTGCGATTTTTGGGGTTTCTTTTGATACTTTTTTGGAGGGTCTACATTTTGGGTAACTACCATCTTCAGCTTCCTTTCGTCCACAAGGAGGATGTTTACCTTTAACTTTTTTACCAACATTAACCCATTTCTCTTTAAACCATCTATTAAGGTCTTCTGTTAAAGCCTCATCATCGTCATCGCAAGCCTTTTCATCCCATTCATTCTTAAATGCCCATTTATAATTGTCTAATATGTATTTTGTTATAAATTTCTCAATTTCATCTGTATCACCAATCTTTTTACCATGTAACTCATCATATGAATTAATTAATGTTATTGCACAACTACGAATCAAATATCCAAGGTACGATTCATAATCATCATAATCACAAGGATTATAAAAATCAAAACCTTCGTAAACAATACTACTAAGATGTTTATCTAATTCGATAATATTTCGTCTAAAATACATTAATTTGTCATTAATAGACGATATTTCTTCTTTCAATATATTTTTGATAAAAACCCTCATATCTGAAATTTATTTACAAATCGTAGATACCCAAATCTTTCTCAACTCTTACAATCTCACTATGAGTCAAACCATTTAAATCTTTCTCAATTAGGTTAATTGTTACTTTCTTATAGTCGGACATGGATTCTTTTTTTATCGCAGCATATATTTTTGCTTTCTTGGCTGGACCGCCACTTTTATAATGGTCAAGAATATTTTGATAATGTAAATCACCAGGTCCCATTTCACTAAGTATTTTATATTGCCTTTCCGATATTAATATTTTCATAATACAATAAATATCTCAATATTTAGTTTAATGATGATAACCACTCCAAAACCAAACAGATATTGAGGCAAATACAACACCTGTGACAATTGAAAATATTTTATTATTTTTTCTAATTCTTTTATTTCTATCAATTAAACATTGATTGTACAAAAGGTTATCATACTTAATAGGTTCGGTATGTTTAATTGTCATATACATACTATTACCTTTAACAAACATTGTTGTGTCTTTTTTAACACAATCAATATTTTGACCAACACAATTAATACTGAATAAAACTGATACGAGTACGATTAATTTTTTCATTTTTTATAGGTTTAATGAAATACAAATATAATCATTTCCATAATATAAAAATGTTTTTTAAAAAAAAATATTATTACTCATTAGGAATTATTTCATTTAAAAATAATTTAACATTAGGAATCCATTGTTCCAATCTATATTGAATTTCAGCCCTAATATTATTAAAATCTTCCCTATCTGTATTACTATGTATATCAATAAACACATTTGTTCCTGTATATGGTACGATTCTATCTATTGTTATTCTATCAATAGATTCAATTTCATCTAATTCATCCATCTCACCCAACCCCCATTCTTCCGAATCCTCACGAATAGAATTAAGAGAACTATCAATTAATGATTGAATATGATTACCTAAAACCTGAAGTTGATTATCTTTTATAATATATTTTGTTGCCATTTTATTTTTAATGTATATATTCAGAAAACATTTCGTTTATATATTGTTGAACTTTTCTAGAATCAGAATAATCAGGAAAACGAGCTCTAAGACAATCATAATCTTCACCTATTATCTTAATAAGACTTCCTTGAAACTCTAATGTTCCTGAATTACCATATTTACTGTTATTACCAAGATAATCTAAAACTATTGTATCAAAATCACTAATAGGCATTCTAATCATTTCCTCATATTTATCTTTTCTATTTCCTTCCTTATCCCAAGTGGAACCTCTTCTAACTGACACCCATTTACGGTCTTTAATATCAAAATATTTATCAAGTGAGGACCAAGCATCTTCATAGTACTCATCTTGTAATGCTGTATTGTCTGAACTATAATACAAGCTCTTTAGTTCTTGTTTTAATTCAGAAAGTTCGTCATCAAGAATTGATTTCATAATATCTTCATCCTTAAATATTTCATCAATATTTTGTTGAGTTACGGTTATGTCACCATCATCAGTTACTACTTCTTTTCCATTTAATTCTCGTATAATAATTTCTTTAAGTTTTTTTACATTTTCAGGAGTTAAGTCATCAATAACATTATCAAATATGTCTATATCATACCCACCATACCAATCCCACTCTAAGTCACCTGTCAAAGCTTGTTTGATTGTTTCTCTACTATAATCTCTACCATCACAGAATATTGAAGATAAATCCTCGGCATCAGAAACACAATAAATTATATTGTCAACAATATCAATATCTGATAATATTTCATTACACCATCTATAAAATTCAGGTTTATTTTCCTTATAAAGATATATCAAATATTCATTTTGCCAATCTTCGGAACCATGTCCTCTTGGGTCTATTTCTTGAAATCTTCCAACACTTTTTAAATAATTAAAAAAAAGTTGAATATCATCATTAAAATATATTAATGACTTGGCATTACCCGAATTAAATTCTTCTATAACATCATCTAGTATCATATTACATAAATACAACTAAAAATAAAAAACCCCATCTTAATTGGATGGGGAATTTTTTATTTAAATTTATTGTATTTAGATTTCAAAAATTTATCTAACGGTAAATCATCAGGTTTAATTGGATTATATTCTTTTTCACTATCTTTATCCCATCTTGTTCCTCCACCAATGTTTAAACCACTTGGTCTGTTTTTACTAAAACTTTCTTTAGATTTCATTTTATTTTGGAATTCGTCATCAATTCCCATATCATCATCAACATCAAAACCTAAATCTTCAATATTGTCTTCATCTTCCTCGTCATCAAAAGATGGTTCATCTTCAATAGGAGTATCATCAAAATCTACTTCTTGTTCTTTAACTATTCTTCTTACTAATGCAATTAGGTCGGATTCAGTCAATCTTATTATTTTCTTTGCCATAATATTTTTTTATTTATAAATATCATTAAATTTAAGAATATTCGGTGTTAATTGTGTAATATGCTCTGGTGATGATATGGGTACCTTTATCATCGGGAGGAAATAATATTTTATGTGTATCACCAATTATTTCATATAATTCTTCTAGTCGGTCATTGTAATTATGAACATACACAATATATTCATAAAAAGGACTTTCATAGGTATTTGTCCATTTAGCTCTTTTTGTTGTACCTTCAATAACTTCAATACGGTCCACAAAACTAAACTGAGGTTTTTTAATGATACGATTAAAGTATTCATCAAGTATGTTCTTAAACTGTGATTCTGTAATTAATATTTTCATAACATTTTAATTCCAATAAAAGGCAAGTCTATTTCTTATACCCATAGATTTTATTGTATTCTCTATTAAAAGAACAACGTCCAATCTTTTATCATATTCATCCATATCAAGGAATATATTATACGCATAATTTTTATCATCATCAATATAGTTACTACTCATATCTCTTTCTCTTGTAACCTCCACATTTTTAACAACACCTGAAAATTTTTTATCCAATGCATATTCGACCATATTTCTTATAATTTCTTCCATATTACCAAATCTTTTTTATTTTTAATTGGGGGTATAGTTCATTAAGATATCTCATAAGTATCAAAACATAATCTTTAAATATCATACTAAACAATAAAGAACCCTCAACTAATTCTTGTCCATTTGAAAACCATTCTTGTCTATCAGATTTACCAGGTAAACCTATTAATAAAATATTATTTTTAACTATCCCAAACCAGTCGTCTCCATCTATTTTAATATATTCTAACTCACTACCTTCAAACTTCATATCAAAATAAGGTTTGATTAATTCATATGCTTGTTCTTCTGATAATATGTAATCCATATATTTTTAATCTTTATAATATGTTGTATCCGATTCCAACCAATGGAAATTTACTCCTTTAAATACACCAAACATCTTAAGGATATTTTTAATATCCTTTTCAACCTCATCGTAGTAATCATCATATGATGATTTGGTACCATAGAATCCAACTGGTGCCGAAATCCAAATATTATACTTTGGAAACAATTCATCTTCTCCAACATTGGCGTCATACATCTGAGACTCATAACTAAGTTCAGGATACTTCCCCTTAAGAAGGGTAGTTAAAGTATTATCAACAATTTCAGAAGATATTTTCATATATGATAAATATAAAGATAAATATAATCCAACTGTCAAGGATTACTTGACAACTGAACTAAGAGGAAAAACAGGATAGTTTAAATAATAAGAACTTTAACAATCGGCATCATAATACCTGTCAAACAAATATTCACCAAATTTTTCTTTAAGATAGTCAATTAATTCATCCTCAAATGATTCATATTCGTCATAATCAAATGAAGATTCCATAACCCAATTTATGATGTTACTCGCATATTCAAATTCATCACCAAACTGACATGGGTCTTCTTCACTACACAATGTTTTTAGTACTTCAACAAATTCTTCACTTCTTCTAAGAAACCATCTGTTAATATTGTTTTCTTCTTCAATAATTAATTTACTCATAATGATAAATATATTGTCATCTAAAAAAAAAGGGTAGGGGAAAAAAACCACAAAATCACCCGAAGGGGTCGGTTTCGGTTGCCGATATATAATAAAAAAGAAGAAAATAATCTTACAATAATAAAAAACCCCCACTTATTAGGAGGGGGGGGAAGTTAATTAAAATTTCTTTGCGTGGGGATTATAAAATCTAACGCTTGTAACACGTTCCTTATGACCAACCACAAACTGTGATAATGTTTTGGCGGTCTCCCTTATATTCTCAAGTTCATTACTTTTCATTATGCCAGGAGAAATACCAATATTTATAATAAATTCTCTTTCATCATTTGGTTCCAAAAAATCCTCATTAACGGTCTCCACATTTATTTCTTCTATATCAGGAAACTCTTTAATTAACATCAGACTTAATATTTTTTTTACTCCTATCTTACTCATAACAATAAATATAATAATAAATAAAAAACCACATCATAAAG
>Ga0315284_10000456_pt1 | contig 55906 bp, 58 predicted proteins | sample YL17G09_16_MG_FD_203696 | JGI IMG/M metagenome (GOLD analysis project Ga0315284, IMG submission 203696) | Sediment microbial communities from Yellowstone Lake, YNP, Wyoming, USA - YL17G09_16 | ecosystem: Environmental > Aquatic > Freshwater > Lake > Sediment | place: USA: Wyoming | collected...
GACGGCAGACGAATGGAAACACTGGAGCTTCCTGACCGTTACTTCTTCTTTGCATCGCAGTTCCACGGAGAATTCAAAAGCCGCCCTGGCAGAGCTTCACCTGAATACTACGGTTTCATCAATGCTTGTTTGAACAAAAAAATGGGTAAGCCAAAGCCCACGTTTTCCTGATTTTTTCGCGTGTTAATTGGCTTCGTTTTGCGGATGCTTTGCGGGCTCACTGTGGGAGAGAGCCGTATTGTCTAAGTATCTTTGCCTGCTCATTGGGTGGGGTGGCAGAGTTCTTCCATCGTTGACATCATTGCTGGAACAGCGAACATGACGTCATTTGCGGTTAACACGCCCACAAGTTTGTCGCTTTGGGTTACTGGGAGGTGTTTGATTTTCCAGTGCTTCATGAGTTTAACTGCTTCTTCCACAGTTGCATTGTCGTCGATTGTGACCAGAGGGTTAGTGTATATCATTCTGGCTATGACTGCACTGGGCGTTAAACCTTGACTTACGAGTCGGATTAGGATGTCGTGTTCTGTAATGATGCCTGTTGGTTTTCCGCTCTGCACCACCATCATGTAGCTTAAGTCGTACTTGGTCATTGTTGCAATTACTTCTGCGACGCTTGTGTCGTTCCGCACGACGTGCACATCTTTGGTCATGATGTCTTTTACTAGGACATTGCTTGCCATTTAGATTCCTCTAACGTCTATGACAGATGTCCTAGTCATTTATCTATTTTTTGTTACTTTCAATTCGCTTAAAACGCGCGTCAAGGTTTAAGGGTGTCCTTTTCATGGTTTATTTATAGAGAGAGAAAGATTTGAGCCAAAAAGACTCAGAAGCCGTTGAAAGGTACAGCAGAAAATTGGAAACAGCTGTGGATTATGCTGAAGTTTGGCAAATTGTTAAGGGTACCGTGGACGACGCCTTGAACAAGCGTGGGGGAAGTATGATGCTGTTTTTGGATGACCTGCCGCTTCAGATTGGAGCTTATTTCCCCGTTGGAACTAACAACATCGTGTTGAACAGGCATTTAGTGGAAATCGTGGAAGCTACATTGAGCAATAAGCGGGTGGTGAACGCGTTAGTTTACAATTTGCTTTTGCATGAATACTTGCATGCTTTGGGCGAATTATCAGAGGTTAAAGTTAGGCGACAAGTTGTGGTGGTTGCGCAGAAGTGCTTTGGTGAAGACCATGTTGCCACTGTTCTAGCCCGCAAATCGCCATGGGTTCTACTGAAGAATATTCCTCTTGAAGGAGCCAATGCGCCTAAACGTGTTATGCAGATTGTGAGGAATTTTGAAAAAACTCAAAGGTACATAGTTTGAATCATAGCAAATGAAGAAATTGGGTTTGAGGGTTATGCTGGGACTTGAACGGTGATTCATTCAATTGGAGAAAGAATGAAAACCCTATGCTTGCCATCTGTAACTTTTCCGTCCATAGTCCTTTCAGCACCCTCTCACGTATTTTTACTTTTTTTCCTGCGTTTTGTGACTAAAAAAGGGGGGAAGGTTGTTGTTTTTAGACGTTTACTTGCGTTTTCTTAAGACGAGCGCTGCGACTGCTACTACGACGATGATGACGACTGCTGCTGCCGCGATGACGTACATGTCAGTGCTTGGACCTGCTTCGGGCTGTGGCGCTGGTGAAGGTGAAGCTGTAGCTACTGGAGTTGAAGTTGGAGTCGATACTGGAGTGGGTGTTGGAGTTGCTACTGGTGCGGGTGTTGCTGCTGCTGGACCAACTCCCATGTAGGTCATATCATATGAGCCACCGTAAGAATTGCTTCCTGCAAACGTAGCTGTAATCTGGTATGTGCCCTCCACTGGTGGAATCCACATTAAACCGTAGCTGCCGCTGACGTCACTTGTCGCTGTGCCGATGGTTTGTGAGTTACCGTTGGGGTCAATAGCTGTCAACGTTACGGGGACACCAGTTGCGCTGCTTGGGAATGGCTTCTGTTCGTACATGTACTCCATCCAAGGGGTCATATACGCGTCTGAGATTGCGGGAGTGTCTTTCGCGCCTGGAGACTGGTCAGTTACTGTACCTGTAATCATTACACCGGTTCCCTTTGGAACTGCGACTTGTGGGGCTGCTACTGTTGTCGTGGTTGGTCCTTTGCCGAAGGTGTATATTTGTCCGTCAAGCGAGTTGAGTGAGGTGTAAATGCCGTCTGCAATTGCACCCATACGCAGCTTTCCAGATATGGTCCACAGCAAAGTGCCGTTGTAAGCGTCGAAGCACCATAGTTTGCCTCCTCTCCACGGGACAGCGTCAGGCGAGTGTTCATCGTTGGTTATGTAGATTTTGCCGTCAGCAATGTTGAAACCATTGTATACTGGATATTCGCCGTATGGTGTTTCGAATCCTGTGCTTCCAAAGTATGTATCCCAGACTAAATGTCCGTTTGTGGTGTCGTAAGCTCGAACGTGACCGTCATAACCTGCTTCGTAGAGCATACCGTAAGCGATGTACCATTGCCAGTTGAAGCTTGCCCATCCACTCGTGTAGGGTTCAGTTACCCACAGTTCCGCTCCTGTTGTTATGCTGTAAGCGTGGAATAGCAGTTTGCTTTCGTCATACAATGTGTAGATGCCGCTATCCATAGGTCCCTGGATAAAGAATGTCTCTAGAATACCAGTTCGGTTGGCAACCCACAGCGGATTAAGCGTAGTTGGGTATGATCCGCCTGATTTCTTCATGGAACTAACGTCGTAAACCATCTGGACATAGGTGCTTGGAACCGTTGAGGAATCAGTGTATTGTGCAAGGGCGTATCCGTTCTTGACTATTTCAAGGGCGGTTCCCGGTGGAACTTGGGGTATTGTAACGCTCCATTCGATACCTGTATTGCCATTGTATACTGCGCCAATCGTTGGACCCCACGTGTCTATGAATCCTGCCGTGTAGAGAACTTTGGTTGAATTCCACAGAGTTAGTTTATTGGTGGCAGAGTTAAGACTGTAGCATAGGATTTCGCCGTTCTGACCAAAGATAACAGTGTTTACGCCGAATCCTCCTGCGCCACCCCAAGTAACGTTTGCCATAGTTAGCATGTAATTTCCGGTCCATGCGTCATACATCTTCCAAGTGTTGCTTGCCATTGCGAACAGGCCGCCTGGACCTGTATCCCATAAGTATGCGAGGGCGCCGTGTTCGTTCGGGTTGTCAATTTCCACGACTTGAGCAAAGTTTATGTTGGTGTTGTTTAGAACCCAGATGTCTTTGCCTGTATATAGGTCAACGCAACGAGTATCGTAAGTAGTGCTCTGGTCCAAGTAATGTTCTTGGAAAATTATTCTTCCGTTGAGTATTATTGGATTATAGTGTTCTTCATATGACAGCCCTTGGTAGTAGGTTTTGTCGCCGAAAGGTCCTCCTACTACGCCTCCTAACATGATGGGTCTAGTCCAGAGTATGTGTGCAGTGTTAGGTGCGGTAGTGTATGGGTTGAAAGCTGCGTTTCCGCTACCGAAAGAGCGGCTTAAAGCATCGTAGCCTTGCATGAGCCAATTGCCAGAGATTACATTCCAACCTTTGTTTTCACCGTACACTGGACGCGTCCAGTAACCAGTTGGAAGCGGATTGTTCGCGGAAGGCAATATTGGCTGTTCCTGTACTGTGACGGTTATTACTGGGCTATCGCTGGGTTTGTAGGTGTTGTCGATAACTGTCGGAGGACCAAAGAAGCTCATCATTGTACCATTAATGCGTTGCCCAGGGAAATGGGTTTGCAGTTTGTATGTGCCAGCTGTAGTGGGAACGTAGTTAAACCAGCCGTTACTCGTAGGGTCAGCGGTTAATCCTGACTTAGTTTCGATTGTCCCGTCAGGTTTTGTGATAGTAACGGAAAAACCTGTGAACATGGTTCCTTGGTTGTATGCAGCAGCTGTTGGCGAGACCTTGTCAAGTCTAAAGGTTACAAGCAAGTTTTGACCAATTCCAATGGGATTGGGGGCTACGGCAATGTAGGAATAGGTATCGATCATCTGTGTCGCCGCATTAGCAGATGGAATTGATGTAAATACTGCAGTAACACTTAACATCATAATAATGGCTATTGCAATTGACATTTTGTTTACGTTATGAATTTTCATTTTTTTCTCTCCTTTTTCTGTGGGTCCTAGTTCTTTTCAAACATGTTTTAAGCATTTGTAATCAGTAGTACTTGTGACAATCCTAAAGCTTAAAACTAAAACGTTTCATAGTAGAGAGATAACGCTGAGTGGGAAGTGCCTTGGTTGCTTCAGGATGAATACGTTCAGTCCTTGATGGATTTGGGTCTCACCCTTGTGCAGGCCAAAGCCTACCTTGCCCTTTCCAGATTAGACAATGCAACCATAAAAACAATATCGAAGGCTTCAAACCTTGCCCGACAAGACGTCTACCGAATAATGCCCATACTTCAAAAAATTGGTCTGGTAGAACAAATAATTACTACACCAACCAAATACAAAGCTATTCCGATAAAAAACGGCATCTCCAGCCTACTTCAACACAGGGCACGGGAACAGGCAGAGTTGCAGAAGAAAACCGCAGAACTGCTGAATAACCTTCAAGATGACAACTTCAAGACACTTCTTCCAGAAGAAGCGCCCCAGTTCGTAATAACATCCGAACTATCGCTTCTCTTTAAAAAACTCATGAATGGAACCCGCGCCTCTCAAATTAGCATAGATTCTGTAGGCACTTGGGAATCTTTTGAGGGCGTTGTGTCGAACGGCTTCCAAGACTTTAAGAAAGCACTGAAAAGAGGCGTAAGAATCAGGTCAATTACAGAAAAACCATCCAATGAAAAACAAATACCCAGTTGCCTCGGGACCTTGAGGAAGCATCACTTATACGAAGTCAGATTCATTTCCGCTCCCGCTCCTGTTACAATGGTGATATTGGACAAAAAAGAAATGAACATTTGTATATCGAACCCAGATGGAAGAGCAATGTCTAGTTTATGGTCAAACAACCCTGTTATCTTGGAGCTAGCCACTAACTACTTCGAAGAAATTTGGAGCAAAGTCTCCCGCGACAAGGGAGAAGAACCAGAAACAGTTGTTCACCAAATAATCAGTCCAGTACCTAAAAATTAAGCCCACATAAACAACAGGGGGTAATCGCTTTTTCTTGAGCAATCAATCTGGGCTGGGTTCAATCTATATGTAAGGGAGAGGGGTAGCCTCTGCAGAGCACACATCTCAGTTCTTCGCGCGAGTTTTTCGAAAAATAGCATTTCTGCGACTGGATGCGATAATAGTCTAACGTGGATTTGGGCAAAACATATAATTGCAATGTAACATCCATTTTGCGGTAATCACTCAGGTCGCTAGAATTCGATGGATACAACTAGACCGAAGCTAACACGCAAAACAGTGCTGCTGCCAATAGTAGGCTTAGCTGCGTTCTTCCTGTACATTCTCCTCTTCAACGTGGATATTCCAGAAATAATAGCCACTGCAGGACGCGCAGACCCAGCCATATACTTCGCCGCCGTACTGATTAGCCTCGCAGAAATCTTCTTTTATGCAGTCTCTTGGCAAACCATACTCAGCGCACTTAGAGTCAAAATCTCCGTCGCACGGTCTTTACTTTACGTATGGTACGGAATATTTATGGATATAATAATCCCAGCTGAATCCATAAGCGGCGAAGTATGCAGAATATACCTAGTCAACAAGGAACAATGCGGAACAAGCGGCAAAACTGTAGCCTCAGTGATAACGCAAAGGATCTTAGGTATGGGCATCAACGTCGTCGTTCTATTAATGGGTATAGTTTTTCTTTTTGACGCAGCCCAGATTAGCCCCATCATCTTCAATCTAATTGTACTATTCACAGGTGCGATAACTTTCATTCTAGTTCTGCTGATGCTGCTTTCGTGGAAAGAAAACTGGAGCATAAAAATAATTGACAGCCTAATACGAATCGGAGATTTTTTAAGCAGAGGAAAATGGAAACAAAAACTCTCTTCCATGAAAGAAGAAGCATTAGGCGCTGCAAAAATCTTTCATGACTCAATGAAAGAATTCGCGCGCAACCCCAAAATGCTCATCCTACCAACATTTCTCCTTACCCTAAACTGGATTTCCAGCCTAGCTATACCTTACCTCGTTTTTCTTTCATTAGGGTTTCAAGTTTCTTGGACCGTTATTTTCATTACTTCCTCAATAGTTGTAGCCGTTAAATCCATACCAATTGGCATACCCTTCGAGGTTGGGCTTCCAGAAATAACCATGACCACGCTGTACACGTCGATGGGTGTTCCACCTGGAATAAGCGCCACGTCAACCATCCTTAGCAGAATCCTCACGCTTTGGCTCAGATTCGGAGTTGGCTTTGCAGCCCAGCAGTGGATCGAATTGAGACCCGTGATGGTTCCAGCCAATGGTAATATTACTCAAAAAGCCTAAAATTGCGGCTTCGCTTTATTCTACATCAAGGCAAAAGAATGGAAATAGACATTGTAGATGCATCAATTCGACTTCTATATGAACTCTACGAAATAGAGAAACAATGCTTCAAGATAGAAGCCTTCTCAAAACAGCAAATAGCCTACCTGTTAACTGGCTACAACGTCATAAGCTTGGCTGCACGAGTGAATGGCGAAATAGCTGGGTTCATAATAGGACAAATTGACATTGAAAACAACCTACCCATCGGACACATACTCACAATAGACGTTGCGCCACGCCACCATCGAAAAGGAATAGCCCAACAACTACTACGCGAAATCGAAGACATATTCAAAGCGAAAGGCATCAAAGAATGCCGCCTAGAAGTCCGAGAAGACAACGCCGCAGCATTAAACCTGTACCTGAAAGCAGGGTACAAAAAAGTCGCCAAACTCGAAAACTACTATCCAAACGCTCACGGATTGTGCCTAGTAAAAAACTTATTCTGACGGCAAGTTTGAGTGCACCAAACTTTACATAGGGGCATTCAATCTCAAGTTCAATCCTTAAGGTTCTGGACCAATTCTGAACACAAACCCTTAAAAACTTTAAAGTCGCCTACTTACATGGGAGCAAATGGGAGATTTGTCTAAAAAACAAACCACTGAGCAAACAATTGTGAGGACAATAATTGTTTTGATCCGGAACACAACCTGGCGATGTGGAAAACTGGAACGCTCCATCGTAAAACACCTCCACAAGCGACACGAAAACTTTGGCAAATCCGAAATGTCAGTCAAGGACATGATGCACAACTTGAACTTAGCTGGCGAGAAAAGAAACGAGTTCTTGGATGCCCTCAGACGCTTGGAAAAAAGGAATATAGTAAGACTGCTCTAAACTCGGCAGTTGTCCTCTCAACGAGCTTTTTTTTATTTTACCCGCTTCTTCGCGCTTCCAATCCACATCTTTACGATTTTCGGCGAAACATTAAGCTTCGTAGCCAAGTCTGAAGCAGACGCCTCAGCCAAATCTTTAACGCTGTTTATCCCGTTAGCCTTCAATTGAACTGCTCTGTTTTCGTTTATGCCCCTTATCTGTGTAAGCTCTACTGCTATTGCCTCTACTGTAGGTGTTGTTATTTGTGCTGTAGGTGGCGCTTCAGTCACGACTGGTATTTCCACGGTTGGGGCTTCGACTTTAGGTGCCTCAACCACGAGAGGAACTTCAACTTTTGGAGCTTCTGCTATGGGTACTTCCATGGTTGCTGCTGCTTGCGGAACAGTTGGAGATACTGCTTCTTGCGGCATAGAAGCTGTTGTCGGGTAAGCTGTGACTGCTTTAACTTTTGGTCTCAAATAGTAACCAACGCTGGCAAGCAAGAGTCCTAAGACAACTGTTGACACGACATAGAGGCTTCTTCCATCTTGTTCAGTTACAATGGCGAAAGAGACTGCTGTTATAAGGAAAAGCACTATTGCTAACGCGTACATGGTATAATCCAAACGCACGGTATCATCCCTAGCCCACCTATCTACATTGGAACCGCTTAAATAATTTTCTGCTCCATGAGAGGAAACGCAATCTCCATGGAGGAAGCGCGGGCTATTTTAGGAGTTGGTCTTCGCTTGGGGGCGATTTTATTAAGCCTTTTTTCATGAGCAGTTTCGTTGACTCGCGGGCATTTTGAATAATTGCTGAGGCTCGCTCGTAGAGTTCTTGCCTGCTGGGTTTCACTCTGGCTACTCCCTGCTCAATTGACTTAAGCGCGCAAGCTACGGCTTCCCTTGGGAAAACTTCCCACTCTTCCATCCGCGGCAATATATCTTTCTCGTGCATTCCGCGCTCTTCTGCGAACTTTGCGAGTTCCTGAGCTGCTGCGATGCACATGTCATCCGTCACCGTCTTGGCTTTCACGTCTAGTACGCCGCGGAAAATACCTGGAAAACCCAGGCTGTTGTTGACTTGGTTGGGGAAATCGTTTCTGCCTGTAGCCACGATTCGTGCACCTGCAGCTTCAGCTTCCCACGGCCAAATTTCAGGAATCGGATTGGCACACGCGAAGATGACAGCGTCATCCGCCATCGTCTTAATCCACTCTGGCTTAATGGTTCCAGGACCTTGCTTTGACGCTGCAACCACCGCGTCCACACCTTTGAACGCTTCCGTTATGTCGCCTGTTCTGTCTTCACCGTTTGTTTTCTGGGTTAACTCGTATTTCCACGGGTCTTCCTCTTTAGTTATGTCTTTTCTGCTCTTGTGAACAACGCCTTTCGTGTCGACCATTATAATGTTGCCCGGTTTAACACCCCATTTTATCAGAACGTATGCAGTGCGGATGTTCGCCGATCCAGCACCGATCAATGTTATGAGAGTTTCACGCGGCTTCTTCCCAACTATCTTGAAAGAGTTAATCAAACCTGCCAGAATCACAGTTGCCGTTCCCTGCTGGTCATCATGCCACACGGGAATACTCAGTTTATCTCTTGCCTTCTCCAAAACATAGAAACACTTGGGTTTCTCTATGTCTTCTAGGTTGATGCCGCCAAAAGTTGGCTCCAACAGCTCACAGGTGCGGACAATCTCGTTTGGGTCTTTGGTTTTGAGGCAAATGGCAACTGCATCGACGCCGCCAAGATACTTGAACAGCATGGCTTTGCCCTCCATCACGGGCAGGGCTGCTTCAGGTCCAACGTCGCCTAAGCCCAGTACACGTGTGCCGTCAGTGACTACAGCCACGGAGTTCCAGCGGTTCGTCAACTCAAAAGACTTGTCGGGGTCAGCTTGGATTTCTCTGCACGGCGCAGCAACACCTGGAGTGTACCACACCGCAAAATCGTTTGGGCTTGTGATGGCGCATTTAGGCATTACCTGCATTTTGCCCTCGTAAAACCTGTGCAGCGCAGGAGCGATTTGGGCAGGTTTTTTGGCTTTCGCCAGCAACTCTTCCACGGTAGGTTTTGCATCTTTCTTGGCAACCATCTTGGCGTGTCACCTTTTCAGGGTGAAATGACACTGCATCAGATTTTAAAGTTTCCTTTGGAGAACAAATCATCAATTACTAGCAAAAGGCGAAATCCGCGAGCATATTTGGAGCCTATTAGAAATAGCATGCAGAAGGGGGGGTAGGGGGGTAGGTCAAAGTGCCTTCCTGCTGAAAAAAGGGTGGGGGCGGGGTAGCAAAAACTATAGGGACCTATCAGAGGTCAAAAACAAAGAAACGGAAAAAGAATTAATTATAAAAAAGCTAAAAAAAAGATAAAACTTGTGGGATCAGTATCTTCTATCCCTGAATCCGCCGCCACCAGAGCCTCTTCGGTCTCTGCCGCCGCCGAATCCGCCGCCGCCTCGTCTGTCGCCGAATCCGCCGCCACCACTGCGTCCACCGCCGTAACCGCCGCCTCTGAATGGTCGTCTTTCTTGTTCGTATGCTTTGCTGGAGACGTTGTTTTCGGAGTTTACTTCGACTGTTAGTGGTTCTTTTGCTGGTTCGAGTTTTCCATATTTGCCGATGTTGAGGCGTATATTGCCTTTGAAGAGTGTGACGTAGCCGTTTTCTACGCGTATGGTGTCGTTATCGTTTACTTTGGTGATGTTGTCGTCCCATAGGGTTAGGTAGACTACACCTGTTTCGTCGCCGACTAGTGCGTCGCAGACTTTGTGAGCTGAACCGTCTCTGCCCATTGGGATTTCTCTGATTTCGCTTTTGGAGACTACTTTTGCGGTTACGTTAACTGCTCTGGATTGTGGGGTTAACTCGCCGACTTTTGCTTCTACTGGTTGCCTTTTGTTTTCGAAAAATCCTTCGACTGCCAATCTAATTCAACCTTTGTGTATTTTGACATCACAAGTAGACTGTCGGCTGTTCTTAAGTTTTGCGGTGTTTTGGCTTGACAGCTTTGCAGTTGGGGACATGCAGGAGGGGAACTTGCTGAATTGTGCCTGTTCTATTCTGCTCTTCAAAAAATTGTCAAATGTAAGCATGCTACCTATTAATGAGAAAACATAAATGACAAGTTATGAAGCAGCGGCGCATTGTAGGCGTGTTAGTTATTTTTGTGGTGCTTCTGGTTAGTGGGATAGCTTTTGCTTTGTTGAGTGGTAATGGCAAACCGTCAGTTTCCACCACCACGCCACGCTATACGTACACTGTTGCACACGCATATCCGCATAGCCAAGGTGCTTTCACTGAAGGCTTAGTGTACGCGGATGGCTTTCTTTACGAGAGCACAGGTCTTTTCGGCAGCTCCTCGTTGCGGCGAGTAAACTTGGAGACTGGCACTGTGCTTCAGGAGACTGCTTTGCCTGACCAGTATTTCGGTGAAGGCTGTACGGTTGTTAACGATACGATTGTTCAGTTGACGTGGCAGTCGCATGCGGGCTTCGTCTACGACAAAAACTCCTTCAAATTGCTGCGAAATTTCACTTATGCCACGGAAGGATGGGGCCTCACATCCAACGGCAACTGCTTAATCATGAGTGATGGAACGGACAACTTGTACTTCCTTGACCCAGTAACGTACCAGAGCATCGGGCACGTTGAAGTGCATGACGGCAACGCTTCTGTGACTAACCTGAACGAACTGGAATACGTGAGAGGGGACGTTTACGCGAACGTTTGGCTGCAACAGAAAATCGCCATAATCAGCCCTCAAACGGGACAAGTTAAAGCTTGGATAGACCTCACTGGACTCGATAAATCAATGACCCTTAACACTGAAGACGTGCTCAACGGAATCGCTTACGACGCAGAAAACGACAGGCTCTTCGTAACTGGAAAAGATTGGCCAAAAATCTTCGAAATCAACCTGATTCCCTCAAACTAATCTTGCCAAAATTCTTTTTCAACGGCAGCTTTTTCCACGATTCCGTTAATCCTAAACTTCAAAAAAACCGTGAAAGACTAACCGTTTCAATCCTTATTTTGGTGGAATATGTGCCAGATTTTTCGTTTCACACTCCAAAAGGATGTGAGACTTGTAACAAACAAACTGCCAGCCAAGATGAAGTTTGCCAAAGTAGCCCAACTAGGATTTTGCGACATCCAGACGCTGACCGCTACGAAAAAATAGAGAGACACGAACCCCATCAGATATTGAAGTGTATGAATTGTTTTTCGTCCTCGATGAGCCAACGACTTCAATCGGCTTAGGAAAGATGCCATTCCATTTGAGACATCAGGAAGGTCATCTAAGACTAAAGCTAAACCGCCTAAAACAAAGAACCGCCCAACGTTAACCGTTATGTCCGTTATGTTTGTGGTGAATAGGCTAAGAAGAGAAACCGAAGTGCATAGTACGAGGAAGGCAACAGACAAGCCCAAAACTATGAACCCGTAAACGTAATGATGGAACCATAACCGCCCCGTTTTCACTTTGCCGATGTACGCTGCTGGAAAAATGTTTATGATTGAAGCTAGAATTATCGCCCAAAAGAGGTTACCATCAATGAGATACGGTGCATAGGGCTTCCAATAAGGTAGAGCTGCATAAAAACCTGACAAAATACCTATCGCGCACACTATGGTTAGGAGAGAATTGAAGATTAAGGCTACACTGAACACCTTCTTTTCGTAGACGGCAAAGCCAGCCATTAGATCGTCACCATACTGTCCGCCTCAAACTCGCAGAGCAGACCTGTAAGTTCAAGTTTGTTATGCATGCTCCTATTATTCTATTACGGTAATCCACAAAATAAAAACACAGGAAAATCCAGAATCTGCAGCCATCACAAGCTTATTTGGCACCTACACACATAATACTTAACTAGGAAATTACAGGAAAGAAAACGTCATGAAATACGAGATCAAGTACAAACCGTCTTACGCCATGCTCGTAGTAAACCTCGACCAAGGCGAAGCCATCACCGCAGAGTCAGGCGCCATGACCTACATGGACCCAACCATTGAGGCACACACGCGAAAGCGTGAAAAGAGCTTCTGGGGCAGCTTGGGCTTAAGCGTAATCGGCGGACAAAGCTTCTGGGTCAACGACTACACCGCAACCCAAGGCACAGCCGAAGCAGCCTTCGTCTCTGCGCCAGTGGGCGACATAGAGATGCTTGAAGTCAAACCCAACCAGGGCTACGTCATACAGAAATCCGCGTACATAGCTTCAACTCAAAACGTGGACTTGGACGTGAAATGGGAAGGCTTCACCAAAGGACTCTTCGGTCAAGGACTCTTCATGTTACGCGTCACTGGAAACGGGCAATTGTTCATCAACACATTCGGCGCCATAGACACCCACACGCTCAAAGCAGGGCAAACACTCATCGTGGACAACTTCCACCTCGTCGCCTTCAGCGACACCTGCACCTACAAAGTCATCAAGTTCGGCGGACTAAAAGAAACGCTCCTGGGCGGAGAAGGCTTAGTTACGCAGATCACGGGACCAGGCGACGTGCACATACAAACCAAGAACGTGAAAGAATTCGTAGACTGGCTCTGGACCCTGCTGGAACCCCGCGTCCGATCCAAAGCCCGTTAAAACGCCAAAAATCTTCCTTTCTTTTCATCTTTCCAGCATGAACGATTTCTCACGCCCAGCAGTCTTCGCAGGAAACTGGTCCAGCAGCATCCGCTCCTCAACCTTCTTGCTCAAAACCACAGGCTCAAGCTTTTTCGCCAACTCTATGGCTGAAGACAACTTGCTGCTCCGCTCTGCGTAAATCTCAAAAAGCACAGTATCCTTCGCCACTGCCTCGCCCAGTTTCGCTTTAAGCACTATTCCAGCGCCTTTCTCTTTCGGCGCGCCAGCAGCCCTCGCAACCTGCACTATACCGTCAGTGTTAATCCACAAGACCCTGCCCTTCTGGTCCGCGCGAACCTCAGCTCTCTCTGGACCGACAGGGATATCGTCGGGCTTAACATTCGGGTTCCCACCCTGCGCTTCGATAATCTCGCGGAGTTTACGCTCAGCCTTTCCAGACCGCAAAATCTCCTCAGCCTTCTGGCGACCGCCGTCGACTCCAACCATCTCGAAAAGCATACCCGCAAGACCCACAGCTTTCTCCCTAACATCCGTGGGACCCTCACCCATCAACGTGCTTAACGCTTCGCGCGCCTCAAGTGCAGGACCAATGCCGCATCCCAGCGGTTGCTCGCCGAAAGTCAAAGCGCACTGCACATTCATGCCCAAGTGTTCGCCTAAGTGCACAAAGTCGGAAGCCAACGTGTACGCTTCAGTTGGGGTCTTGATTTTTGCGCCGCTTCCAGTCGGAATGTCAATAACTAAATGGGTGGCGCCTATGGCTTTTTTCTTGCTCATAATCGAAGGCAAAAGCAAGGGGTCAATCCCCAACGGGTACTCAACTCGGATGAAGAGGTCATCCGCAGGAGCCAATTCCAATGCGCCGCCCCAGACGAGGCAACCGTTCGTCTTCTTCACCACATCCCGAATTTCGTCAATAACCAAGTTCACAGGGCAAAGGGTTTCCATGCGGTCAGCCGTTCCCGCGGGCGATGTAATTGCACGTGAAGAAGTCTTTGGTATCGTGAAACCAGCGGCTGCCACGATAGGCACCACCAGAATGGAAGTTTTATCTCCTGGAATCCCGCCTATGCTGTGCTTGTCCAAGATGGGTGCTTTGCCAAAGTTAAGGCTCTTACCCGTGTCCACCATAGCTCGCGATAAGGCTTCGGTTTCGCTCATGCTTAAACCGTAAATCTTCAGAGCCGTCAAAAACGCTGAAACCTCAATGTCGCTGAGGTGCTGCTCCACCACATCCGTAACTATGGTCATAATCTCTTGTTCCCGCAGTCGTTCGCCGCGTAGCTTCGCCCTGACGTTGCTGAGGGATTCAGGCATCTGAGCTAACTGCACCTCCACGGCGTCGCCGTCCTTTACTCCTAGGGCTTCTGAGATTTCAAGATAAAGCCAAATTCGATCAGGCGGAAAATCAGCAGCCACGTTAGCTAAAGCAATTATTTCCTTGCCACCGTAAGATAACTTTATTCTGTCGGAAGAGTGCACACCTAACAGGTCCGCTGTTTCATCGTCTATGATGGCTATTCTTTTACCGCCAGCCGTTATGTTAAGGACTCCAACTGTAAGCTCCATGCAATCCACATTCACCTATGATGGGTGAGGCATAGTTAAAGATTTTAAGGAAACAACCACTCTCTTAAACAAGCAAAGGGAGACAATAAGTTTTGAAGTACGTAGACTTCGTCGATTTAACCTACAAGCCAAAATCTTCAGACCTCATATGTACGTTTACCCTTGAACCCGAAGGCATCAGCCTAAAAGAAGCAGCAGGCGCCATCGCCGCTGAAAGCAGCGTAGGCACATGGACCGAACTCACCACAGTCAAACCTTATGTTGAGGAGCTTGCAGCGCACGTCTTCCAAATTGAAGGAAACATTGCTAAGATAGCTTACCCAATGGGACTCTTCGAACCGGGAAACATGCCGAACATCTTGAGCAGTGTGGCGGGAAACGTGTTCGGACTCAAAGCCCTCCTAAACCTGAGGCTCAACGACATCGAGTTGTCTGGTGAACTCGCACGGAGTTTCAAGGGTCCAAGATACGGCATCGATGGAATCCGCAAACTCCTCCAAGTTCCCGAACGTCCTCTGGTGGGGACGATAATTAAGCCGAAACTGGGACTCAAAACCGCGGACCACGCGAGAGTGGCGTATGAAGCGTGGGCTGGCGGCTGCGACGTAGTCAAGGACGACGAGAACCTCAGCAGCCAAGAGTTCAACCCATTTGAAGACCGAATCGTAGAAACGCTGGAGAGCAGAGACCAAGCCGAAGCCGAAACAGGCGAAAAAAAAGTGTACATGGCTAACATCACCGCCGAAACCGACACGATGGTCAAACGGGCAGAGTTCGTGCAGGAACAAGGCGGCGAATACGTTATGGTTGACATTTTAACCTGCGGGTGGTCTGCGCTGCAAACACTTCGCGACCAAGGTTTCAACCTGGTGATTCACGCTCACAGGGCAGGGCATGCAGCATTCACCAAGAACCCGAAGCACGGAATAGCTATGCGCGCCATAGCCAAAGTGGCGAGAACCATAGGTGTAGATCAACTGCACGTGGGCACGGTTGTGGGAAAAATGTCTGAAACCCGAGAAGAAGTGCTTCAGAACATTGAAGCTTTAAAAATGGAAATGCATGGATTAAAGCCCGTAATGCCAGTTGCTTCAGGCGGCTTACACCCTAGACTGGTTCCAGCGTTGATAGAAACTTTCGGAAAAGACGTTGTTATCCAAGCTGGCGGTGGCATCCACGGTCACACTGATGGAACAGTGGCGGGAGCGAGAGCCATGCGCCAGGCAGTCGACGCAGTTTTGAAAGGAACAAGTTTAGAGGAATACGCTGAGACTCATAAAGAGTTGCAGATTGCTTTGGAATTGTGGAAGACATAAGGGTTAATGGAAAACCCACGGGTAAGCTCTGCGCACAACCTCTGCCACTGAATGCGGAGAAACGATGCCTTCCTCGCAGATAACGCCGTGAATTAGGTCGCGGGGAGTAACGTCAAACGCAGGGTTCCGAACGTTAAGCTCAGCAGGCGCATCTTTCCAAACCTCGTCTCTGCTGCGCTCCTCAATCTTCTCATACTCCCCATACAATGTGGCTGGGTCAAACTTGAGCAGCTCCGAAACCACATAGAAGGGTTTGCGTGCTTCATGCGCCAACAACGCAAGGGTGCCTGAGCCGATTTTGTTAACGACGTTACCTTCTGAAGTTATCGCATCCGCACCCACCACCACAAGGTCAACGTTCTTCATGAATGAACGCGCCGCTGAATCCACGATGAAAGTGGTTTTCACGCCCAGCGACAGCATTTCCTTCGCGGTTATTCTGCCCTGAAACGCGGGTCGAGTCTCGGTGCATATGACCTCGAAGTTCTTGCCTTCTTTCAGAGCCATGGACAGCATGTTAGTGACGGTTGAGGAGTGACAGTGAGTGAAAACAACGGCGCCATCGAGCACTCGTTTCGAACCGATTTCTGCAATCCGCTTCTTGGAGGCTTCAAGGTTTTTCTGGAAATTCTGTGAACTGGAAGAAACCAAGTTGGCTAATTCGCACACGTTTCTTTCGTCGCTATCTTCCACTTGGCTCATTACCCACCGAACGGCGTTTCGCATGAGGGGCTCAGTTTCTCTGGCGGCGAAAAGCAGAGTTTTAGCTTCTGAAAGCTCCTTCATGAAGGTTTCGCGCGTTTTGGCTTTTGTTTCCTTAGCAAGAGACTCTAACGCTTTCATTGCGGCTATGGCAACGTTTCGTGCCCCTTGCACTTCTAGCCGTCGAATTCGCTCCACCGTAACGTGCAGATTATCCGTCATATTTTCCACACTTAGAACAGATTTAATTATGCAAGTATTGCATGGAGAAACATATAAGGCAATTGAAACAAGTTGCATACGGAAACGTGAAATTGAAATGATGCCTGACATGGAAAGCGTCAACGCCATCCTCAAACCGATAATTGGACCGTGGTATGAGTCGCTGGAGAATCCGCAAAAAGCTCAGGAACAAGTACTTTACGAGTTACTCAAAAAATATGGGCACACAGACTACGGAACCAGCCATAAGGCGCTTCAAACCATGGGAGTAAAAGAGTACCAAGCTAACTTTCCGATAATGGACTACAAAGGATTCTTGCCTTACTTTGCACAGGCCAAAGAAGGAAACTATAAGGCAATTTTGCCCGAAGCTCCAGACTGCTGGGTTATGACCAGAGGCTCAACAGGAAAATCCAAAGTCCTCCCTGCTACGCCGACTCATCTTAAGCAGATATTCACCTGCGGCGCCAGAGCACTAGTGCATTACGCGTTGAGGAAAGAGAACTTTGATGTTTTCACGGGCAACATATTGAACTTGAATTTTCCCAGCAGCGTCCACACCATGACCTCAGATGGAAAAGAAGCTACTTACGGTTACAGTTCAGGAACCTACGCCAGACTTAACCCTATGTTTGACAGGGTCAGCCTTATCCCAAAACAAGAAGACATAGACATGCTTGGTTCAGGAATGGGCAGCGTCGACTGGGAAAAACGATTTGAACTTGCTTACCAGCAGGCACTTGATAAGAACGTAACTGCCACCATGGGAGTTACACCGGTTGTTTTGGCTTTCGCCAGATATGTGCAGCGGAAACACGGCAAGAAACCCGCGGACCTGTGGAAGTTCCAAGCGTTGTGCTGCACAAGCGTGCGTAAGATTCAGTTCAAGTATGCGCCCGTTCTGCGTAAGTATTTTGGGCAGGTTCCTGTGGTGGAGATGTACACTGCAACTGAAGGCGTGTTCGCCCAGCAGTATGATGATTTGCCGTATGTTACGCCGAATTTTGACACTTACTTCTTTGAAGTTGACACGGGAAAAGGCGTGAAAATGCTGCATGAACTCAAGCGTGGCGAATGGGGTAGACTAATAATCTCTTCATGCATGTTTCCCCGCTACGACATCGGCGACATGGTGGAAGCAGCTGGAAAAAACTACTACCGCATATTCGGAAGACGAAATACCCAAACGCTTCTAGAGCATAGATTGTACAGGCTATTCTTAGGTTGGCTCCTCTAAGAAGGAGAAGGATGGCGCTTGCGCGCGTTCATCGAAACATAGACACCGACAACTATGATAACTACGCCAATCACCAAAAGGAACAGCGCCCAACCCATTGCCGTGTTGACCCAGCGATACTGCATGTTGATGAAGTACATTGCACCCATGAATATCAGGATTAAACCGCCGATTAACCAGCCGATGAAGCCAAACTCGCCTTTCTCGTGTTTTTCGCCCTTTTCATGCGACTGATTTTTCTCTTGCTTTTCCCCTTTCTCCTGTTTCTCTGCTTTCTCGTTTCTCTGATAAGATGGTTGGGAAGGAGCAGCAGGCTTAGCTGTCGTTTCCACTTTCAAGGATGCGCCGCAACGCGGGCAAAACGTCATCGTCTCGTCAACTTTGTTGCCACATTTTGGACAGTACGACATAAACTTCACCTAAACTTGTATTCCTCTATGGAAGAATGACTATTTAAAACATGCACCTAGTGTGTATTTAGCTCATATTCATCAATAATTTGGAAACAGGCTTAAAACGTGAAAAGGAGACCCTTTTGGGCTTGGACTCCACGTTCAACGAACGTATGGAAAGCTCCAAGATTCAAGCTTATTTCACTGAAAGAGCACTAAATATTGGAGAATCAATGTCATAAGCTAAATACATATTGCACCTAACGCTGCAAGAAAAAAGAGTTATATGTTGTACCTGCAGAATAGAGAGATAAGGAAAGCGGAGAGGAACGAAATTGAATCAAGGTCAAAGTGCACCAGTGCATTCGCGCTGGATTAGAGAAGGCTTTATCACCGCAATAGCCGCTGGGGGCTTCTTCATCCTAATCGGAATAGTCTTCGCCATCACGCCAGACTTGCCAGCAAAGATAACGGATTTCTTCAAAGGCTTCACCAATGTGGCGTTTCCCTTCCCTGGAGGTTCTTCTAGCTCAACAATCTCCCTGCTAGCGCCAGCTAATCCAGCCGCTCACTCAGTACTGTACACGGCTGTGATGCAATTCGCCATAGGCTTTGGCGTCTTGCAAGCCATAATACTGGCGTTAAGGCTCAGTGTGCACTCGCCGAGACGCAAGATAGCGGAGATGGTGGACCACTTGATTTTCTGGTTTGGAGCAGCATATCTGGTTAGTGTTTTCCTGCTTGCTGGAACAACCGCTGCTTGGTTTGAGTATTGGGCTTCGCTGATAATACTCATAGGTGTGGCGTTGGTTGCCAGAGCGTTAGTTCTCTTAGCCAAAAGATAGAATCGGCTCTACCACCCTTCTTTTCTATTAAGCAAATGTAGGAGTAAATCCAATAAGCAGATTGACAGATTATTCTTTCTTGAATTTCCACCAGAGCTTAAACACTTGCTTGCCCATGTTGTAGCTGTCTTTGAAGAGGTTCACTTTGGTTTTGCGCCCGCTCTTCCACTCCACGGGAATCTCCTTGATCTTGTAGCCCTTGCGAGCGGCTCTGACGAGGATTTCCGTGTCCCAGAACCAGTGGCGAGCCCCAACTTCGTCAAGCAGTTGCAGGGTTGGCTCGCGCTTGAATGCTTTAAACCCGCACTGGTGATCCCTTAGCTTTGAGCCGAGCATGGCGCGGACTAGAAAATTGTACGATTTAGAGCTTATGCTCCTTGAGAGGGCGCGTTCAACTTTGCTTTCAGGAAGCATCCGTGAACCAGTGGCGAAATCGTAACCTTCAACCGCAACTGCGTCAACGAGTGGTTTCAAATGTTTTAGGTCCGTGGCTAAGTCTAAATCCATGTAAACGAGGACTTCGCCGCTGCTTTGCCGGAAAGCATTATTCAATGCAGTTCCTCTTCCGAGGCGCTTTTCCCCGTGGATGTGCTTTACGTAACGGTATTTTTGGGCAAGGGTTTCGGCGAGTTTGTCTGTGCCATCGGTGCTTCCGTCTTCGGCGATTATTATCTCGTAGGAACCAGTGAACTCATTGAGGGCTTGGGTGACTTTTTCCACGGCAGATTCCAAATAATCTACTTCGTTGTATGCTGGGAAAATTACCGAAACTCTCACCGAAATTTTCGGTTTATTATTTGTAGTCATTTTAGAAATACCAGCTTGGGAACCATTTTAGCTTGTCTATCCATGATGTTGATGTGGGCGCGCCTGAAATGATCGGGTAGAAGAGTCCGAACACGACCACGACACTCACAAAAAACGTGATGGTGATTATTTTGCCCTTTTTCGTGTTCCAGTACTTATTGATGAAGTACGCTGACGCTAAACAGAGGAACGGCACGCTAACGTAGAAGTGATAGATGAACGTGATTCTAGAAATAAGCACGTAAGGAATCCACGAGAAAAAGAAAATTACGGCAATGAATGTGGCACTCGCATCCCATCCTCGACGGCCACTTTCAATAGACTGCTGCTTTTTGGTAATCCTTCTCCAAAGACTGCGAGCTAACTCCTCTCCTTGTACCGCCCTTTCTGTGACCAAGATTATGCAGGCGAATCCAATCCACCAAACTGCTGGGCTTCCCAGAAGCACAATGGTTGACTTTACGCTGGTTGACAGGGTTGACACCGCAAGCCACAGGGGCACGTAGCCGTGTGGGCTTACGATGAAGGGCCAACTCCACCATGAAGACGCAAAAGTGTGAGTAGCCACCAATGTGGAATGATAATGGTACATGGCAAACTGCAGGTCAATGACACCGTTAGTGCCCAAGAACGAACGTCCAATAATAATGTCTGGAATGTAAGTAACGAAGTAAACTCCCACAGCAACCGCAACGAATCCAAAGAGCAGAAGGAACGGGTGGTCAAAGAAAGCAGCAAACCTGTCTGCCAAGCCATTCTTGAGCTTCGCGACATCCTTAAGCCTCAACCCCACAAGAAGAGCGAGCATACCAACTGCACCGTATAGCACCAGCCATTTTGTTGAGAAACCAAACGCAAAAAACACAACCGCCAAGAACAACGGAAGAACCGAGGTTTTCCACCAATTCTTGACCACATTCAAGAAGTAGATCAGGAAGAAAAGCTGCGACAACAACGAGAAAAACACAATGTAAGTGTCCGCAGTGCCCATCCTGCCCATAGTGAAGTGCATGAAATCAAACGTTAACAAGAAAGCTGAGGCAAAAGCGCCAATCCAAGTACCAAACAGTCTTTTGCCTAAAAGATACATTACAGGTATCATTAACGTAGCAAACACTACGCCCATTATTCGCCATCCAAACGGGCTAAAGCCGAAAACCGTTATTCCCGAGGCTTGGATTAGCTTTCCAAGAGGCGGATGAGTCCACTCGTACGGCCACTGACGATGCAGGTACTGCTCAGCGGTTCTGGCGAAGTATATTTCGTCAAAGTAAGTTTGAGCCATGTACGTTGCCGGGTACTGAACCTTATCCTGCTCATCAATCAAGTTGAGCAAATTTTGGTTTCCAGAGCCCAAATTGTTAATCGAAGCAATCGGAATTCGCTGGTTAGCCTCACCAATCACAGCCATCTCCGCGATTTCCGCGTTGGAAGCGGACTGGTTAAAATCAAACTTAACGTACTGCGTGTCCCGTTGAATTCCGATTTCATACCACTTGTAATAGTCTGAATAAGTTAGGTTGTAAGTGACCAACTGCCAATTGTCCGGAGAACCAACCGAAACCGCGAGATTGAACGAGCCATCCTTAAGCAACAACACGACTGATTTGACAGTGGTTGCAGTTCCAAGATCCACGTAGAAGCTTGAGCCAACGGAGAACTGCGCCGTCGTCACGGGCGTTTGCGTCATGCCCAAGTTCCAAGTGGCAACTGAGAAGAAGACTACCGCAAGCAACGCCATCGTAATTAAGTCGCGCTTGTCAAGTTGCATCCGTTATCCTTCTCCTTTGGAATTTGCTGAGGTTCCGGTTGGACTTGGGCTCAGCCATTTGCTGCCACGGAGATCCATCACCATGAGCATTAAAACGTATACGAACGCTATTGAATTAATCAAGCTTACTGTGAGAACCACAGGGTCGCCTGCTTGGATAAACTGGCCAGCATTAAGAAACGACAACACGTAAGCCTGATTGACAAAGCATGTTAAGGTCAGAACCGCGTACAATGGACGCGTTTTCTTGAGGAAAGGAATCATCAGAGCCAGCACCGCCATGGCTGGAAAGAGGTAACGCTCATGAATCCGCGTGGGAAGCATGAAGAAGCCAAAGAACAGGACGAAAGCGGCGAAAAGCACAATCATCTCGTTGGAAGCTCGGAAGCGTTTGTTTACAAAATACAAGACGAAAGCTGCCAAAGCAGCGAACATTATCCAGCCAATGAGAAAGGAAGCTTGCGTTTCAGGTTGCCACATGCCGCCGAAAGCCCAAACGTTGAACGCGTTAACGGTGGTGTAACCGTAGCCTTGGTAAGCTCCAAAATAGATATTGCTTAAGAAAGTTACTGGGTTGCTCCATTGGAAAGGAAGTATCACCGCGAAAACGGTGACAACTGCCACAAGCACTGAAATAAACAAGCCCTTCCAATCATATTTCCTGTAAATCAGAAAGATAAAAAGCGGAGCCAAAGCTATGCTCTGCGGTTTAGTCAAAATTCCAAGCATGAAAGCCACCACTGCCAACTTGGGTTTTGAATTTAAAGCCAAATACAGCGAAAGAATGAGGAAAAAAGTGTATATCGCGTCGAATTGGCCCCAAACTGCCGCGTTAAAGACAACGGCAGGATTAAAAGCATACAATGTCGTGGCTATCAGCGCCATCTTAAAGGTTAAGCGCTTCCGTACGAAAGCAAATATGAGGAACGCGGTTGCCATGTCGAAGAGGTTCGGAGGCAACTTCATAACATACGTGAAGAAGCTGCTTCCAAAGAGCGACAAGTTCTTGGCTAGTAAGCCGAAGACCCAGAAAAAGTAAATGTTGAACGGTGGATAATCGCACCATGTCTTGGTGTAGAAGACTCGTGGACCGTAATCCGCGGCGGTTTGGAACCATGACATGAAATCTTGAGTATCTATCTGCTTGTATCCTTGATTAGAGAAGAACAGGAATCTGACGAGGAAAGAGAAGAAAAGCAGTGCTGCAATGATTGTGAGTTCGCGTTTTCCGAAAGGAATCTTCACCGCCGCTTTCTCCTCATTGGAATTTCAATTGAGCTTGTCTATAATAAAAGATTTTTCAGAATCAAACCCGTTTTCGAAACGTGCCAACCATGCGAAGAACTTGGATTTTGAAACGCCGTTCATTCAATAATTGCTTATGGCTGTCAAAAAGCCCATTTACCCAATGTAAAGAGGACTGTGAAGAAACACAACGCCGCCACAGAGGCAACTGTGACTGCGATGGTGACTGCTTTTCTGCGGGACAGCAAGCCGAGCAGGATGAACATGGGGAACATAGCCATCACGTAGCGGGGTACACTTATCCACCACGCAGTTGAAACGGCAAGCATCCAGGTGAAGAGCATGTAAACGGTGTAGGAGGGACGAAGGCGACGCACAAAACCGCCTGCAACTGCCAAGAGTCCGAGGAAGGCGAAGGCTAAGGGTGCAACGCCTATGGTAATATTTTCTGGAAAAGGCTTGTTAACAGCCCCAAAAGCCTGTGCTAAACCAGTTAGCGGGTTAATGCTGTTGGACCAATGTGTTCGTTCAATTTCTATAAATGTGAAGGGGTTCCCTGTCACTTGGTTATTTATGTTAAGGTAAATCAGAAAACCCACCAAGGCGAGCCCTATCCAAAGGATGTTGGCTTCTATTTTTCGCGGTTTCCACCCCTTCTGGTGCAAATACTCAACCAATAATGTGGGCAAAAGCAAAAGTCCAGCTATCCTTGTCAGAGCCGCGAATAAGCCGAGGAAACCGGCTAAAGGCCACTTGGACAATCGAGCGTAGTAGACGCTGGCGATGACTAAGGCAAAGAAGAGTCCTTCAGTGTACGGGGCAGAAAGGAAATAGGCAGTGGGAAAAATGCTGAGAAACAAAACGGCTTTCAACGCTACACTATCGTCGAAGTCGAGTTTTGCAAGCTTAAACAAGTATACGAAGGCGATTATGGAGCTTACGTTTGAGACTACCAGCGCGGACAAGCTCATGTAGCTGAAGTTCACGGTGGCTAAGCGAATGAGGATTGGGTAAAGTGGAAAGAAGACGATGAGGTTGCGCTGGTCGCCTTGGTTGATGTACCAGTTCCGCGCGATGTCAATGTAGTGAGGTGCGTCCCATCGGTTGAACTGGTTCATTATGACTGTGAGCGGTGAAGCTGAAGCATCGTTCATGTAGTTTGCAGCGTACCCTAAAGAAAAAACTAGAATCTTAGCTACTATCACTACGAGGATAGCCATTCTTAGCGAGTAGGGTACCTTTTGGAGTATCGATGGTGCTTTCACTTGGTTCCCCATGTTGCCGTGCGGTGTTTACATCATTGCATTAGTCGAAGTCATATAAATCTTGGGAACCCGAAAGGAAACAGAAAATCTGGCTCAGGAAAAGTAAGATTCTAGCGTTGCAGCCTGGTTAGTTGAGCACGCGATGAGTGTAGTATTTGAGTCCTGATTCCACGCAATCGTAAGGTATCGCCCGTTTGCAGCCCAGTGGCAACTGTCATCGCCAGCAGCTCCTGCGGCATTCACCATATTGTGGAATCCAACGTAAAATTCGCTCGCGTCACATGAAGAGTCCCATTTTATGTTCCAGGTGAAGAGGTATTCGTTGCCTCTTTCGTAGTAGGTGAAGTTGTCTCCACCCCAACCTGCTGAGGCTTTTACTGATTCGTTTTTGGAGAGCCAGTTGCCGAACATGACTTGGAGGAAGTATTCGCCATAGCGGTCGGTTCGTATTTGTTTCCAGTTGTTTTCGGATAGTGTTGGCGCTGGGACTTTTTGGGCGGTTTCGTTTGAGAAGTACTTGTCGGGGTATAGTATTTGTTGGGTGGTGTCTGGCGGGTTTTTGTAAGCTTGGTTCACGGTTGCCCATCCGCCATTCTGGAATAAGGCGCTGATGTAGAGTTTGCCGTAGTCGTACGGGAACCAGTTTAGATAGGAGATTGTGCGTGGGAGGTCTGGATGAACCTCTGCTAGTAAAGAGTTTCCAATGAGGAACAATGGGACTTGGTCAACTACGAGTAGTGTGGGGGCGGTTTTGGTTTGGTTTATGAAGTAGTCACCCATGTAGGAAGCGTCACCTTCAACTAGGGCAGTATGGGCTTTGTTGGCGTCGAATGTTGTTGGTGAGGGTAGTTGGGGTTGCCAGATGTGTGTAAGTTCGTGGACGAAAGTTGCTTCTGCGTTTGGCAGGTTCCAGGGGTCAAAGTTTTCTTTTACAACGTAGATTTTGTCGTTCCATGTTGCGGCTCCAAAGTTTCCTGCCCAATCAACGTTTGCTTGGTAGAGGCTGGCGTTTTCGGGTATCATGAATAAGCCTTTGTAGACTTTTTCTTCTCGAAGGATGTTTGTTATGTCTGGGTCAGCGTAACCTTTTCCCCATGTGTCAATTGCCCATTGTTTGGTGACTACTTCAAGGTCTACATGTGGGAGGGTTGTGTTTCTAATTTTTTCAACTTGAATTACTGCATCTTGAAAAACTTTCTGGGCTTGTGATGTATAGTCGGCGTTGGCAGCTTTGTTTAGAAGACTTGCTACGCTGAACGTGCTAACTAGAATAATCGTGATAAGAAGCGCTGAAATGATTATTTTTCTTTTGGTGTTCGTCGTTGCTCACCATAATAGACAGTTATTGTGTACCATTCAAGGTTTAGGGTTGAGGAAAACATAAAGTTTGCCATAAAACACCCGAAATGCCTAGAAGGCGGAAACATGCAGACTGCAGGAAAAGATGCAAGTGATCTGTTATGCTCTAGGCAGATTATAGCTCCCTTATATAAAGACGGAAACGTGACTGGCTCTGTCTCTTTGCGTGTTGAGTGGGCATGTTTGTTGTAGCGTTATATTTGGAGCCTATTAGTAATTGTTTGCAGAAAAGGGGGAGGGGGTCTGCAGAGCAAGAGGGGCTAACACTCGTAGTAAAAAATCAGTCAAGCAGCAGTCTACTTCGCAGTTGACTCTATAAATAGAGGGGGGTAGGTCTTGGCAGAGAGCCGTAGGGGGTCAAACGTTTTTAACGAACATAGTTGGAGCCTAATAGTAATAGTATGCAGAAACCTATAGGGGGTAGGTCAAAACGTGGTTTTACAGAAAAACTGGGGGTAGGCTCCGTATTGCGTGTTTTTCAAGCCAAAAACAGGTAGAAAAACAAAAAAGTAATCACAACCAACCAAACCAGCATACCAACAAAAAACCAATTCAGAGACAAAGTCAACGCGACTTCAACAAAATGTCGATTCCTTACATTGAACTAAAAAATGTCGGGGTTTACAGTTGCCGCTTATTTTGTTGGTCCACTTAGTTTCTTGGGTTCCACGTGGATGGTTAAGCTTGCGTTCGGCAGCTCACCCTTCAATTCGTTTTCCAAGTGATCAGTTAGGTCGTGGGCTTCGCTGACGCTAAGGGAACCGTCAACCGAGAGATGAAGCTCGCCGAAAACCATGTTGCCGTTTCGTCTTGTTTTCATGTCGTGGAAATCTATGAAGCGGAACTTGTGTCGTAACAGTACCTCGCGTATTTTTGCTTCTTCTTCCTTGCATGAGTTATCCATGAGGTGCTGGCATGACTTAAAAATTAAGCCTAAGCCCATTCTGCCAATCAAGGCTGCAACTACGAAAGCTAATATGGCGTCCACGGGTCCCCAACCGGTCAACTCAACAATAAAGAGACCAACCCACACGCCAGCGGATGAGATAACATCTGACATAAGGTGTTTTGAGTCGCCCTCTAGCGCTGCGGAACCGCTTTTTTTGGCGGTGCGGGCTAAGAACCATGAGAGTAAGCCGTTCAGGGCAGTAGCAGCCATCGATATGCCAATCGCAAGATTCAACTGTACAGGCAAAACGTCAGAGAATAATCTCCCAGCCGCAGCATTCACGATGAGCAACGCAGCGGCAATAATGAAAATCCCCTCCAGCATGCAGGAGATCTCCTCAATCTTCTGATGCCCGTAATTGTGGCTGTCATCAGCGGGTTTTTCAGAAAGCCAAACTGAGAAGAGCATTAGTCCCGAGGCGGTTATGTTAACGATGGATTCTAATGCGTCAGAAAGCAAAGCTACCGAGTTCGAAACGAAATACGCTATTAGCTTTATGAATAGGATGGCTACTCCGCCAAATATCGCCAATAGAGCAGCTTGTCTCTTTCGCATAACTATAGCTCGTATTTGCTTGCTTTTAGGACTTTTCATCCAGCAAGCCGCAAAAGCACCTTAATTTCAGGTCGAATCCTGCTAAGTAAAAACTTTTTCACTGACCAGCTTAAAAATCCCTTGCATAAGAGTTTTCAAGGTGCCCCGTAGTAGCGGTTTGGGCGTTTGCAGTTTGCGCAAACACGCTTATTGATAGTAAAGTGAAAAAAGACTAACGCTGCGAGAGTAAGCTTCTTGTTCATTTTTTTGGCAACACCACTCAATTATGTGAGGTGCATCAAAATTTTGGAGGCGATAGATAAGATTACCGATTTGAAACAATGATTCCCATCAAAGACTTTAGTCAAAGTGACACCGTGAAAAATTCATTTTCCTTTTTTTGTAAGGCTCTGTTGTAGTTATCGCCAGATGGTCAAGCGTTTTTCCACAATAGATTTAACTAACATTCCCAGAGTTAGACTCTAACGTAATCCAAAAACACCACGAGCGGAATGAATTGAATTCACGACGAATCGCCCGCATACTACTACAGATAGTTGTCATGGTCGCAATATTTGCTGCCCTCCTCTGGTACGTGGGAATCGGGTCGCTTTACAACGCTTTTGTTAACATCAAACTGGAGTACTTGCTTCTTGCATTTGCAGCCTATTTTGGGATAAACCTGCTTTTCACTGTTCGGCTTAGGCGCGTTTTGGGAAAAGAAGGAATCAAGACATCATTCGGAAAAACACTTCTTGCCCAGTACGCAGGCATGCTAACCAGCGATGTCACGCCCGGCAGATCGGGATATATCCTAACACCAGTTTACCTCAGGGATCAAGGAGTACCTACATCAAAAAGCCTGTCTGCAATTCTTGGTATTCAAACCATCGAGTTCCTTGTCAAAGTAGTAGGAGGAGTTGGCGCTGTCATCTTTTTAGTGGGAACTGTTCGCTTAGAGAGTTGGGAACTGGGCATTGCAGCCTTAGGAATAGGTCTGATGGCTACAGGAGCAATCTTGCTGGCTGCCCTAAGCTGGTCTCAGCGAGTAATAAACCTCTTCAACAAGATTGCAAATTCCCGATTTCTGAAAAGATTTACAGGCGGACTCATGGGAAAGCTTGAAGAGTACAAAGACAGCGCCCGAAAAACGCGCAGGGCTATTCCCGAAATTGTTCTGTTGACCCTGATGTGCTGGATTTTGAAGGGTTTTGAATGGTATTTTCTCGGTTTAGCCTTGGGAATCACCCAGATACCTTGGATAGGGTTCTTCCTTTTACATCCTCTAGTAACTGCTCTGGGATTTGTACCTATAACACCAGCCGGTGCGGGCGTTCAAGAATTTGGTATTGTCGGTATCTTCGGACTGATAGTTAATGTAGTTGACCATCCTGAATTTGCAGGGGCAATTGGAGCTTTTGCAGTCCTTTCACGCGTTTTATTGGTAATTGAAGACCTTGTGGGTGTGCCCCAGATTGTGAAGTCTACTTCAAGTTTGGTTTTTTCGCGGAAAAAGCCTGACGCGCCCGCCTCCAAGTAAACTGACATGGAAAATAGAACTTTTTGCGCGGTTAGAATGCGCAGTTTACCTACGTTTTTCAGTTTCTTTGTATGTTGGGTGTTGATGTTTTGTTTGCGTTTGATGTTCATTCTGAATCTGAATCAGTAATGTTTATTAAGAGTTAATACTCAATATACTGCTTGCATTGCCAAAAACTGCGCAATGAATGATTGAAAGAAGGAATAGAACGAATGAAGAAAAAAGAATCAAACCCAGCTGAACCCTACTTTTACATAGCCTTAGTGTTAAAAGGCACAGAAAAGCAATACCTAAACCTTCTAAAATACATCCAGAACCGAAACGGCGCTCAAGTAATCTACCAGTGCAAATCCCTCACCTACCTCCGTGTAGCCCGAGAAGATGGTACCCCAACTAAAGCAGTACCACTTGAATTTTCAGTAGAAGCTGAACAAAGGGGTGACATGGCATGAAGCAGTTCATCAAGAATAAGCGCGCCTTAGGCACACCAGTAGCCAACCTAATCGTGCTAACAGCCGCGGTGCTGCTGTCAATTACTGTAACGTTCTTCGCAATGAACGTCACAACCAGCCAAGTGCAAAGAGAAAACATGTACATATCAAGCAGTCATGTTTGGTACGTCAACAGCACCTCCAGCACAGGCGCCATCGCCGTCACCAACACTGGACCAACAGACATCGTCCTCACCAAGATAGTTGTGAAAGGACTGCAATCCGCTTGGAACGGCAGTACAAACTACGTCATCTACAGCAAAATCAACCAATCTTTGCCCGGCGACCTTCCCTTCGTCGCAAACCTAACCAACACAGCAGACAACACCATAACAATAGCCAATCAACCATACACCTTTACTGTTGCAGGCGAAGGTTTAACGCTCAAATCGAGCTGGACAATAATGTTCTACCTTGCCATACCAGACCGCGTCATGATCTACGACTTAGGACAACCCATACGAATAGTACTATCAACAACACAAGCAGTTTACTGCACCGAAACCAACGTTCAAACAGCATAAACTTTCTCACCCTTTTTCATTTTTCAACAAAAACCAGTTTCAGAAAATATTTTTGGAGAATTTTGTGGTCGGGAGAGCAGGATATAAACCTGCCACCACTTGGGCTGTAACCACCACGTCGCCGAATTCTTTGTGTGGGTGTGAACGTTTTAAAGCTGCCACAAGACAGCTTGAGAGAAAAATTGCGTTTTGAGGTTGCATTGCTTTTCTACGTCTGCTCAGTTGTGGGATAAGCGAATTTCTCCACACGCGATACATGGCTCCATGTTGAAGACGCCAAGTTGTGGATGTGAAACCATGTTAAGCTTGTTTTTATTTTTACGTCCTAAAACCCTTGTCTTTGCAGTCTCCGTTGATTATTTTGCAGCGTTTCCGACCGAACCTTTTTTAGCTCTTCAGGAATCCTATAAGCGTTTATCATGCAAATCGCTACTGCGCACAGGGTTTTGCGCTTATTCGGCGATGAAGACAACCCATGCACTTAGGCAGTCTACGCTCAGAGCTCGATAACCTTGATGTGTGCAAAATACTGGTTATGGGTGTTGGTATCCCCTGTTACTACCCCCTTACCTATGCCCAACGAGGCATAGTTTAATGGCTATGGACTTGTTTGCTTGCCATACAGAAAAGACATCAAAAGGTTTATATTGTTGTTTGCCTGTTTGTCTGTTTGTATGGGTGAATGTCTGGATGAAGTTAACGGAGATGGAAGAACAGTGCAAGCAACTCAATATAATTAGGGAACAACTGAAGGTCAAGGAAACAGAAGCCGTAAAGCTTGAAGCAGAAGACAGTAAGAGAAAACAGGATTTTGAGGTACAGCAAATACTCGCCGATATCAGAGGCGATGATTGTAAACTCGAATTAACGAATGAACCCCTATGCAGTTTAAAGATACAGATTCAAGAACTCAAAACCTCAATTCAGAAACGAGAAAAGGATATTCTTGAGGGGTTAAAACAACTTAAATTAGATGCCTTACCATCCGACATATCCGCGCCAGGCTCAGACAAAAAAATCTTAATAAACTTCAATTCTTCCTTTGAAAATTCGGTAAATTACTTAGGCTCTGTCATGAATAGTGAGTTACCGCTGCAATTGGACTCAATAACACTCACTCCAACGAGCCTTACTATAAGTGCTGTAGAAGAAAAAATGCAAGCTGCCTTAGCGCTTAAGAGTTTTGTTGATAACTTAAGGAGACTTGCTCTAATTGCTTTGCATGAAACAATTCCTGAAGTAGTCGAAACGGCAAAATACTTTTACGATGGTCAAAATCGGAAGATCTGGGAAGCGATTAATGGTAGAAAAGTCATCTCCAATCAAACGCTTTACACAGAACTCGGCATAACGGAGGCAGAAGAAAGAAAGAAAATGCGAAATTTTTGGACTAATACGAAAATCTGCTTGAAAGATAACTATCCTTTTGTGGTGCTTGGCGATGGCACATTCCAACTTACCTTTTTTGGAACATTAGTATGGAAATACTATAAAGAGACATTTGGACCTATAAGCGGCATCAGCCAAGTAATCGAAGAGCCGAAGGATAACAATACCAAAGAGAAGACGGTTGTTGAGGAACCTAAGAAAGAAAGCAAGCCCAAGGAAAGTCTCAACGAATTCTTGGATGAAAAGAAGATAAATGAAACGCTATATGGCGGAAAGGTGTAGCCAAATGCTTACTGAGGAACAAAAGCAAAATATCGCTAAGGCGATCAATAGTTTTCAGGCGCAAGTCAGCGAATACACTGATGCCAAGGAAGCTGCTGACGAGTGCCGAATTTTACTTGATAAACTGAAGGCACAACTATCTTTGGTAGCCGAAGAAGAACGGCAAATGGAGACTGCGGCAGATGTACTTTATCGCGTTACGAAACAAACATCCCAAACAAAGGAAATTCAGAATAATATCTTAGACGTCACAAATCACATTAAAATTGCTCAAGAAAAACTTAATCAACTTGAGCCAGAATTGCTGTCATCGCTAAGAAACTTGCCGCTCCCAATAGCGCTTGATAACTTCGAGAAAAATAATACAGAGGGCTTTTTCTATTATTTCGAGGGATTACAGCTTGGCGAGAGTGCGATTAACGCTATTTCAGCAATAATCAGACAAGACCAACCGTTAACTTTTAACGAGGTTGCAATTCTTGCTGACAAAGTGGTTGTTAAAAACGTTGCAAGTAAAGAGATAGCAATTCAAAAGCTTATCGCTGCAATCCAAACGTTCAGAATTAGAGTTGACGATTTAGCTAAATCCTATGAAAACATCGATGCCTTAATAGAGCGATTGGTAAAATCAAAAACTTATCCTGCTATTTTACAGCTAATCGCAGCCAAAGGGGCACTTACAGTGCAAGAAATTTCTACAGCGCTACAAGTTGAAGAGCGAATAATCTATGACGGGTGCTACAACTTAACGAGGGATAACTGGAGTCCAAATCCTATCCAAAAAAATTCTTCGAGTCAATATCAGTTGACATTAGCTGGTAAAATTCTATTTGACCGTCTTTCAGCAAAATATCCCCAACTTAAAGATACAACAACATCTCAAGCAAAAAGAATGGAACACGTTGGATGATTAACAGTGATCTGGCAAAAAAGAACAAAACGTAATTCTTTCGAAGCTTCAATGCCTGTCGATAACCCAGATATAAAAATTGTTGAAGCTAAATTGGATAAAAAGCTTGTTTTCTTGGCAGTCGGTACCTCACGACAGCGCGAATTGAGTATTTCAGGAAAGGGTGCAACTGATAGCCTTGGCGCTAAGTACGAAACACTAAAAGAGATTGAATGGAAGATTTTAATCAACCGAGAGAACTTGTCTGGCTTTGAAACGCTGTAAGCAGAGGTGAACTCCTTTGGCTATAGCAGGAAAATCCAATAAAACCAACACGGACCATACAGACAAGCATGAGTAAGACAGCTTGTCCACCAAAAGAACCGTTCTAACCGCACCATTTAAGGCTCGACTAATAATTGATTTGCTGGAAGATGAAGATAGTAGTTATGACGAACTGTTCGTTCGTAAACCTCAAGCGAACGATTGGATGTCAGCCCTTGACCTATTCGAAGAATCTTCAATGCGGATTCAGAACCGATTTGAAGAATCTCAACTATTGAATTCCAATCATTTCCAAAAGGTCCTGCTTCTCCTTGGTATTGAAGGGCGCGGTCCCCGTGGGCACCCTCATGTGAACCATTTACATCAGTATTATCCATGATGAGATTAGTCTGTCTTTTAAAATTGGCAACCTGTGCAATCAAATCTGTTCTAATTGTTGCAATATTATTAGTTGTTCCTTCGAATCTCAGCCTGACTTCTCCAATGGTTGACCCGCAAACGTTAGGTTCAAACAAATAATGCCAATGCTGAAACATTGTTCTGTGCGAATTAACAAAGGGTTCAATTAGGTTAAACAAGACAGAGAATACATTGTTTTGAGTTAGGGCACCAGTTATGTGAATGTTATATTCAAGCCAAGGCAAGATTTAGCACCAAGTCTCTATTTGTGCTGTTTCTCGTTATAAATCCTCTTAGTTTCTCTGCCAGTACTAACTGCTTAACAAAAAGAAGTTGAGGCATAATTTGATTTTACACTCTCGGGATAACAGCTAGGAATGGTTCTGGTCCCATGTCAGCCGTCGCATAAACCGCCAATGCAATACTCCAAAAGACATCGTCATGGGTGCCCCACGGATGCGAGAAGCTAACGTTGCCGTCTCTGCGCAAATCATAGCGTTCCACATTGAGTTCCGTGCAGATGTCGCCGCGGTATGGGCGCTCCCAATTCTGCAGTGGATAGAAGAATTGTTTGTTTAGCATTCTCTGTTTTAGTAGCCCTGCCATTTCGCTTTTGCGGGGCACACTAAAGTTGACGCCTTCAGCGTTTCTGATGCCCGCGTTCTCCATGTCGGCGATGAAGCTTGGACCCTCCCGCGTGAAATCGACCCTAATCCGCTCGAAGCCGTTCCAGCGGTCCTGCAGCGCCTTGATGTAGCCCAAGACTGTCGCGTATACAGTGGGTTGGGGGAAGATTTTGAGGTGCCTAAGATAGATGTGGTCGTCTTGGCGCTCAACTACTGATAGGACGCTGTAGTCGCGGGTTTGAGCCAAGTCTAACCCCGCAAAGAAGTCTCCTCTTTTGGGAATTTGGGAATCGAATTCTCGAAGCTCTTGCCCGCAGTTCGGTTGTGTGCCTATGCAGGAGGCAATTAGGCTTTGGGTTAACCAAACGTTGTCGTCTTCAACCCACTCTGCGTCCATTTCTCTGCGCCAACGTGAGGGGTCGTCGCCCATCTGAGTTTTAATCCGCTGGATAATATTGGGCTTAAGAGGACCGTTTGGGCTCAGAGCTTTTTCAACGGTTACGTGGGAGGTTTTGAAGTCGCTGAAGTCTTTGTGATTAAAAATCTTGAAGAACACGCTGTCGGTATGCCATGGCGTGCTGCTGCAGACGAATTTGCCGTCGGTTGCGCCCAGCGTATAGAGAATAGCGTCATAGAGTTCTTGGTCGTTAGCTACGAAATTGAACTCGTCAGCGTATACCACGTGAAGTGTGGGTCCACGGATTGTTTCAGGGTTGTTTGGGAAAGCTTCTATGCTGCTTCCATTGGCAAAGTGGATTTGGGTTTTCTGAGGCTTAAACGCAATCCCCAGCGGAAGCTGCCTGCTATAGGCGGCTATGCGTGCTATGATGCGCTTGGTTTGCCGCCACGATGGCCCAACTATGCCGATTGCAACGTTTGGGTTTTTCACAGCGTACTTCAGCAGGAGTGCGGATATCGTTTGCGTTTTGCCGCTTTGTCTACACCAACGGGCAGCAGTAAACTGGTTATTCTCAAATATCTCTGCGAACTCTTTTTGGTAGCCATAGGGCTTAAAACCCAAGATTTGCTCAAAAAACTCAGCGGGGTTATCGCTTAACTCTCGGGTTTTCTGTTCAACCGTTTGTTTTAGTCGGCTGTTGTTCTGCTGGAGTTCACGCCATCTGGGCAGGATTTGGCTGGGGCGTAGGGCTCGGGCTTCTTTCCTTAAGTAATTGTGCATTGCGCTCTTCCATTTCTTTAAGTTTAGTTTCGATTTCTCGGTAGTTGATGTAGTCGGTTAGCAGTTCCTTGTAGGTTTTAGAAATAGTCGCTATTGCCTGCAAACGTTGTACCTCAACTCTGTCCAGACCCGGCTTAACGGCGGCTTTGAGGGCGCCCGCCAACATTCTTAATGCTTCTTCGACGCTGGGTAATTCTCTTGGGAGGTAAATTGAGGATTTCACGTAGCCTTTAGCTTTGAGGGGTAAGCCAAGACGCTGGCATTTTACGATTATAGCGCCAGGCGTTTTTTGGAATTTGGCGGCGATATCTTCGATTTCTGCGTTTGCTTGCACGAGCGTTTGTAGTTCTGCTTCCTGTTGTGCGGTCCATTTTTTGCCTGCCATAATGACAAGTCACCATAGTTTGCTACCTACCGCTGGGCAACTTGGGCTTTTAAGGAATTTTCACAAAATAAAATGCTGATTAGATAAGCCGAATTGAATAAACTAAAAGTTTAGTTAATTTTGTGGTCGGGAGGGCAGGATTTGAACCTGCGACGGTCCGGTTTCTGTGGCCTGGGCAGGCTAGAATGATGCCTACCATGGGTAGACTTCTACAGCGTCTCCGCCAGCTAAGCAAGTTAGCCAGCTCGGAAGCTCTGCCAGGCTGAGCTACCTCCCGATAGAAACCTAAAGGGGAAACAAAAGAATTTATGTGTTTTGGCATCTGCGCATGATTCTTTTTTCAGAAAGCGCACTGTTACGGATAGTTGCGGATTAGTGTTGGTCTCAATATTTTTATAAGCAGAAACAACTAGTTTAACAGTTGCAGGAGTCTCGATTGTTTTGTTTGCGCCAATTATTGGAGAACTAACTTTGCTGAGCTTGCTTTTGTTCGTAGTTGGGCTCATAATAATGTGGATAATTGTTTCAATTCCGGTTTACATAGCCGGAAAGATAGTGACAGCGGACGAATCCACGCTGGGCGACGCTATGGTTGCGACACTGTTCGGACCAATAACCTATGCCATAACATTGTTCGTAGTGGACTTCTTCCTCGGTGCGTTAATAGGGTCAGGAGCGTACATTTGGGCATTGGTTTTGGCGTTTATAGCGTGGGTTTGGGTGTTCAAGGCAAGTTTCAAGACAACTTGGCTAGGCGCTCTCGCAATAGCAATACTCGCTATCCTCGTGTTCGCTGTGATAAGCATACTCTTTGGCACTTTCCTAGATGTCATGGTACCTGCACCGTTCTTTCCGCGATTCTAAAAGAACGGAGCAAACACTATTCGTCTTGGAACGATTCTCCAGAACCTAAACTAAAAAATGAAACACAGTTAAGCATGCGACAAGTTCCGTGATTTTTTTTCTTTAGCCTTTAAACGAGGGGGCTTCCTTCAAAGTATCCAGCAACGTTTGCACCATTAACGCAGACAGCTCGCATTTTTTAAGGTTGTTCAAAAAGGGAAAGCGTTCGGAAGCGTTATCGATTATGTGCAGTTCTTCCCATTCAAGCTTTACGTTGCCGGTAACCGAGCTATTGTCAATTTTAGATGTCCACGTGCCCGTCTCTATCCTTGCCGCGCCTTCGCTTGCCGCTGTAAATGGGCCAACAAGACTTTTGGAGTCCACGTTATACATGAAAAGTACAGACCCCTTCAGTGTTGCTTTTCGATTCGCTGGAACAGGCGAACAGTCTTTTGCTGAGGCATTGGGCAAACGTTGTTTTGCCACAGAAAAGTACGTAACCCGAATTCATGATTATACTACTGAACCACCAAGTTAATAAAAATAATGCAACCGCCTTCAAAGATGGAGCAGCATCATCCAACTTAACTTTGACGTTGCATTACTGTCATGTTCTTCTTTCACGTTATCCTGCGGCATCAACACATTTAAGGTCCCGCGCGAGAATAGATAGTGTACAGGGGGAGAGCCTCTTGATTGAAAATCAATTGAAAATCTTGAAGTTTATGAGCGAAGTCACAGGACGCATGGACATAAACGAGTTTGCGCGAAAAATAGGCTTGACACCTAACCAGACAATGGAACAGGTTCAAGAACTCGTGAAAGCTGGCTTCGTTAAGAAAGTCGGTAGCGGATATGGCATGACAGAAAAAGGAAAAGCCGCGCTCAAAGCAGTCGCCCCAGTGCCAGCGAACATGGAGTTCCACTTCTATCTCGGAATCGGTCAACCAGCAGGCATGTCAGCTGCAAGTATCAAAGAATTTTACGATGCTGTCAGGAAAGTTGATGCCGCATCACTGGAGTTTCATCTTTACAGGGGAGACTTTGAAAACTGGATACGAACAGTCGTCAACGACGCAACTTACGCTGACGAACTTGCGCACATGAAAAAGTCAGAGCTGAAGGGAGAAAACCTCAGGAAAGAAATCGCAAAAGCAGCAGAAGCAAGATACAGCATCGAATCGCAATGAAGCGAATAACGGAGCATTAGTGGATAGTAACTTCGAGGAGATTGCTCACTAGAGTTTTTGCCTTTTCTCTTCTTCCAGCTTTTTCCACCAGTCAGGCACTTTGGCATCCTTAGCTAAGTCCCAGAAGTCAAAAGGCTTTATGTCTAAAACAGGTGTTCCATCAAACGCATCGAGACCGCGAACAGTCAAAACGTTGCCTTCAGCTTTTACAAGCTCAACCAGCGTTAGCCCAATAGGGTTAGGACGAAGATTAGTACGCGTTGCAAGCACCCCAAGCAATGGCAAGTCTTGTCTGCCTCGAGGATGAACCTTCATCATCTGCCGTTGTTCAAGTGAGATTTGGCTGAGCCAAAACAGCACAAAATAATGTGAAAAACCCGTGATGCCGTCTAGCGCTTCGACCAGTTCTTTGCGAAGCACAATTTCTGAGATTCGGCTTTTGTCTTTCACTTTGTCGCCGACGGCGTTGGTTCTTACGAAGCCTATGGGTTCCATCGTGATTAGTGGTTGAGACTTCATGCTTACCACACTGAGCGTTTGAGTGCTGCGTAAAACTATATAAGTTTTCGACAGCCCAGCAGTCAACTATGCTAAAGACAGGGCACATAGGTGCCAGCTGAACAAAAAAGAACAATAAGCCACAAATGCGCTCGAGAAGCATCAAAAGTGCCTGCATTTCACGCAGAAGTTCAACCTGCACTTCAGTCTATATATAAGGGAGGGGTAGGCTCTTCAGAGCAGCTAGACGCCCTAAGCAAAGCGAATTTAGATACGCACATTTTATATGGGCTAACTCACCACAATATCACCCGTAACACAACATTATACTGAAGAGAAACAAATCATGGTAACACTCAGAGCATTAGCACCCTCATTAACGAGAATAACCATATCAGGTGCAGTAGGCGCAGCACTTCACATTGGACAAGGAAACTGTGACTTAATAGATGACCAAGCCGTCGAATTTTCCCGCGCAGTCCTCCAGCAAACAGACGTTGAAGGAGAAGTCATCTGCTGCGAAGGTCCCAAAGACAACGCACCCTCATTCGCATACCGCGAGAAAGTGGGCACAGGAAGAGGACCAAAAGTCGAGTTCATCATCGACCCAGTAGACGGCACAACCGCCGCATCTAAAGGTAGAAAAGACGCCATATCCGCACTCGCGTGTGCACCAGCTGGCTGCTTCCAAGTCCTCCCTGACGACGGCTACTACTTCAAAATCGCCACCGACCACCACAGCATCGGCAAAATCAACTCAGACATGACAGTAGAAGAAATCGTCCGCACCGTAGCCAAAGCTAAGGGCTTACAACTCGCAAACTTCACGGTTATCATGCTTGAACGCGACAGACACATAGAAATACTGACACAGCTCAGAAAACTCGGAGTACGCATCATACTCATCCCCGACGGCGACATCGCAGGCGCAGTCGTCAGCTGCATGCCCAACTCAGGCGTCGATTTGCTCCTCGGTGCAGGCGCAGGACCAGAAGCCACCATCGCAGCCACAGCCGTAAAATGCCTAGGCGGAACAATGCTCGTCAAAGTCTGGCAAGACAAGAAAGACGACCCCAAACGCTTAGAACGCCTAAAAAAAGAAGGCATAGACGTAGACAAAACCTATAACCAAGACGAGCTAGCGAAAGGCAGAGAACTAGTCTTCGCAGCTTCAGGCGTCACCAAAGGCGAACTTTTAGATGGAGTACGCTTGATTCCAGACGGCGCAGTTGTAAGCTCAATCTGCATGCGTTTGCCCAGCGGAACAGTGGAAAAGTCCGAGACCACGCTACACTTCAGAGGGCACCCGGTTTACCAACAGTTTTCCTACCCTAAGGTGTGACAACACCACACTCTCTTTCTTTTCAGACAATTCACCTAATTTTGCCGCTTATAATCAACAACGCTCTTATCACCCGACAATAATAAAAGCACAAAACGACGACAAAGCATAACATGTCGCACCACTGGGGATACGTAGGCGCAATAACGTCAGCTCTATTATTCGGCATAGGCGCTACGCTAAACAAAATCGTCCTAGCTGATGTTCACCCAACAGTAGTGGCAGGATTAACGTATCTCTTCGCAGGGGCAGCTTTGGCGGTTATTCATTTTTCGCCGATTCGCAGTCGAGTCATGCGATTGCTTAAGACACCTACCAAAACAGATCAAACTTTCTGCAGAAAAGATACGCTGATTCTTATGTTGGTGGTGCTTTCTGGGTCAACGATTGCGCCTTTCCTGTTTTTGAACGGGCTCAACGGCACCACGGCTGTAAACGCTTCTCTGTTGCAGAACGCTGAGTCGCTTTTCACGGTGCTTATCGCCGTTTTTTTTCTAAGGGAACGTGCACGGAGGAAGGATTGGTTTGGCGCGCTGATTCTCGTTGTTGGCGCAGTGTTCTTGACCGCGAATGCAGAGTTCAGTGGGTTGACTTTGACTCAAAGTCTACTCGGGAACGTGCTGATTGTGGGCGCATGTCTTTTCTGGGGTATAGACAACAACCTAAGTAAACTTTTATGCTTTAAGGAAGATTTGATTCTAATAACGGCTTCAAAGTGCTTGCTCGGTGGAACTGCACTGTTGTTGCTGGCGTACTTGCTTAATCTCGGATTCTCTGTTCCCCTGTTGGCTTTCCCATACTTGATTGTGGTTGGAGTTTTCAGCATTGGATTGTCAATTCTCTTTTTCATGGTAGGCTTAAGAGAAATAGGTTCACTGCGTACGGGAGTTATTTTTTCGACTTCTTCTCTCTTCGGTGCGATTTTTGCATTTGCTATTCTGAGAGAAACGTTCACGGTGATACAGGTTTTGGCGGGATTGCTGATGATGCTGGGTGTTTGCGTTCTCTACCGGAAATAGCAGAAACTCCATGCAAATTTGGCTATAGCGGCATGAACATGGCTCTAACCTGCTGGATGCCGTGCATTCCTCTGAGCCTGTTAATCAAGTTTAATATTCTATCGTTGTTTCCTTCCGCAATGAAAATCTCTAAACAGTATTTTCCGTCTATGTGCCTGTGAACGTTTTCGATTACTACATCGTCAAACTCGTGTCGCACCTCAGTTATCTTGAGGTCAACATCCTTTCTTGCATAATCGCACGTTGTCATAATTGTTGCAGCCACATTTCCAGCTGCAAACTTTGCGATTTCAGCTTCGGAAATTAAGTTCCTTATGGCGTCACGGAAAGCCTCTGACCTGCTGTAGTAGCCTCTTGTTTTCATGAACTCGTCGAACTTCTTGAGGAGGTCTAAAGGCAAAGTTATGCTTATCACAGTCAAGGTTCAATTCACCTTTTATTATTAACATTCTGGTGAGCCATTAATATTCCGCTAGTGTTTTTCTCCAACAGGTTAGCACTATCTTAATATTTCGTTCAAACCTTTTGCCATTATGAGCGAAAATGACCTGCGAAGAAAAACCCAAAGCAGCAGAAGAAGATCACGAAAATAGGCGAATCATGATTTTTCTCGCCATAACATTAGGGGTAACCATGCTCGTCAGCGGCTTGCTGGACCTGCTTGCTGAAGGCGTTCCTCTCGGTTTCACCATACCCATCCTGAACCTGAACGCAACCGTGTCAATCATCATTTACCACATCACCGTTATCGCAGCAGCAGCCTACATCGGGTACGTCGGATTACGAGAACTCATAGTCGAAAGACGATTCTCCGTGGAGTTCTTAATGGCAGTTGCCGCGTTAGGAGCTGTTTACCTGCACTTTTTCTTTGAAGCAGCCACTGTGCTTTTCCTCTATTGTTTAGCTGAGTACTTTGAAGGTTACATTCAGGAACGTGCTCGAAAGACGGTGGAGAAACTGTCCAGGTTCATGCCTGACAAAGCCAGAGTCATAGAAAACGGCACTGAACGCAGCCTAAACGTCAGCGAAGTCACAGTTGGCATGACCGTGCTCGTTAAGCCTAGCGAAAGAATCCCAGTGGACGGCACAGTTTTGGAGGGTTTCTCTCAAGTTGACCAAGCGTTGGTGACTGGCGAATCGGTGCCTGTGATGAAAACGGTGAATGATTGCGTTTTCGCGGGGACTCTGAGCACTAGCGGCGTTTTGAAAATTGCGGTCACCAAGAAGGCTGATGAAACTCTGGTATCGCGAATTGTGAAACTCGTCACTGAATCTGGGAAACGAAAAGCGTCGATAGAAAAGTTGGTTGACCGGTTCGCGAAAATCTACGTGCCCATAGTCATAGCTCTTGCAGTCTTCACCGCGACAGTTCTGCCGCAGGTTTTAGGTGGAACATTCCAGATGTGGCTTTACCGTTCACTCATACTTCTCGTTGTGTCGTGTCCAAGTGCTTTTATTATTTCGGTTCCAGCCACAGTCTTCATTGCCATAACGATTGCAGCCCGAAGAGGCGTCATCATCAAAGGTGGAGTTTACGTTGAAAAACTTGCCCGCGTCAAAACGGTTGTTTTCGACAAGACTGGAACGCTCACTTTGGGCAGGCCTGCTGTACATGAGATTCGGTCTGTTGAGCGTTCTCAAGAGGAAGCTTTAGCGTATGCTGCTGCGTTGGACCAGTTTAGTAATCATCCTGTTGCTCGGGCTATTGTTCGGGGAGCAGCTGAACGCGGCATTGACCTCAGCAAACTAAAGGTGACTGATGTGACTGAAGTTCCTGGAAAGGGCATTGTGGGCTACGTTGACGGAAACTTTGTGGCTGTGGGCAACTTAGAGTTAATGAAGGAGTTCGGTTGCAACTGCAGAGAAGCCTTTGCCATCCACGAGAACGATACGCATACTGCGGTTTGTGTTAGTGTGGGCAAGGAGGGGATGGCTTCTGTTTGTGTTGTTGATGAAGTTAGGGAAGACGCGCTTAAGGCTGTTGATTCTTTGAGGAAAGCAGGGGTTAAAACTGCGATGCTGACTGGGGACAGGTTGGAAATCGCCAAGGAAATTGCGGAAACACTCAAGATTGATGAGGTGCATGCGGAGCTTTTCCCTGAGGATAAGCTGCGGATTGTTGAAGACTTGAAGGGCAAGAGCGGTTTGGTGGCTATGGTTGGTGATGGCGTTAATGATGCTCCAGCGTTGGCTGCTTCGGACGTGGGGATTGCCATGGGCGCTGGCGGAGTGGACGTTGCTTTGGAGTCTGCAGATGTGGTGCTGGTGAAGGACGAGTTGGCGCAGATACCTTATTTGATTAGGTTGAGCGGGGAAACAATGAAGATTGCGAAGCAGAACATTGCCGCTTCTTTGATTGTTAAAATGATACTCGGAGCGTTGGGTTTGATGGGGCTGATTCCTTTATGGTTTACAGTGGCTTCAGGCGATGATGGCGTGACTATGCTTTTGTTGCTTAACACGTTGCGGCTTGAAAAAGTGCGGTGAAAGCGCTACTAATCCTCGATGCCTAATTTTCTGAAAATTAGTTTTGAAATCAGAATAAGAAACACAAGCGCTGTCACGGCGATGGCCATTGGATAATCGCCTATGCCTGTTGTTAAGCCGATGGCTGCTGTTGCCCAGAGGCTTGCGGCTGTTGTTATGCCTTTGACTTTGTCTTTTTCTGCCCAGATTGTTCCTGCGCCTATGAAGCCGATTCCTGCAATTATGCCAGCTGCTATGCGTGCTGGGTCTGTGCTGAAGCCTATGGAGACTATGGTGAAGAGGCATGAGCCGAGTGAGACGAGCATGTGGGTTCTTAGTCCTGCTGGTCTGTGGGCGAGTTCTCGTTCTATTCCAACGATGGCACCAAGCACAACAGCAAGGATTAAACTTGAAAATGTTGCGAAGGTCAGTTCAGACTGCATAGTCGATTATTAAGTTGTGTTACTATAAAAAAGAAATGGTTAAACCAGAGATCGCGCGACTCATAGTTAACTTGTTCTAGTTCTATGTTTTGCTACTGGCTATGCTCACGATTCTTGAGCGTTGAAAAAGGGTTAGTTTAGCCTGCGTAGGCTATGGGCTGCGGCGCTTTCATTTGTTCTTGCTTTTCTTTGTCGTTACCCCATATTAGGAGCCATTCGTTAGGATTGCTAGAGAAAGGTTGTTTGCACATTGTGAGGCTGGAGACGTCTGCATCTTTCGCTTCTTTATGAGCGGCTACTAGGTTTCTTAGGAGTTCTTCTGCCCAGTTGCAGACTATGGAAGCGTCGTTACCTTGCTGGTTTGTGGCGGCCAGATGGAGGAAGTAGTCGCCTACCGGAATTTCTTTGATTGGGCATGTGTCGTCCGTTTTTTCCATAATTTCAATAGTGTGAACTTGGAAAGTGTCGCCTCTTTCTTTGATTAGTAACTGGAAGTCTTTTCCAACGAAAGTGTCCATGAAACGTTGCATCAATTGTAGTTTGTTCATGTTGGTTCCTCTTTTGGGTTCTTAGAAGTATTTGTGCTTTTTAAGTGATATTTCGAAAACTGTATTAATTCGTAATGCGTTACAATATTGTGTCTTAATATGCTGCAAAATTGTGTATTATTGTTCTACAATATCGTGTAGTGACTCGTAAGACGTAATATTTATTAAGCGTGTGGTTTATATTACGGACAAGGCGAAAAAAAATTGCAAGTTGAACAATCATACACACAACCAGGACCTTATACAGAGAGTCAAGAGGAAAAAATCGATAAATTCGCGAGAATGGCAGCGCCCACGGTAATAGCAGTAGGACTCGGCGGAGCAGGATGCAACGTCATAACATGGGTCAAAGAAAAAGGAATCACAGGCGGCAAACTAGTCGCGGTAAACACCGATGCTACCCACCTAAAAATCTCCAGAGCAGACAAGAGAATACTCATAGGCGAAAAAATCACCAGAGGCCTCGGTAGCGGGGGCTACCCAGATGTAGGAGAAAAAGCCCTATGCGAATCCGCCAACGAAGTTCTCAATGAAATCGCCGGCGCCAACATAATATTCATGGTGGCTGGCTTAGGCGGGGGAACAGGAACAGGAGCAATCATCGGTTTAGCTGCTGCGATACGGAGGAAGTTTTCAGGGTCAGCAATGGCACCGCTGATAGTAGGCGTGGTTACCCTTCCATTTGAAGTTGAAACCGCCAGAATGGCGGTGGCAAAGAAGGGATTAAACCGACTGAAGGGAGTATGCGACACCGTCGTTGTGATTGACAACAATCGACTCGTCAAAGTAGCTGGTAACTTGCCCTTCCGAGAAGCTTTAGGCGTAGCTAACACAACCGTCGGAAAATTCATAAAAGGAGTAACTGAAACAATAACCACTGCAAGCCTAATCAACTTGGACTACGCGGATTTGAAAGCAATAATGACAGGAGCAGGCTTAGCTTCAATAGGCATCGGAGAAGGCACTGGAGAAAGCAGAGTCGAGCAGGCAGTAGATAAAGCTTTGAACGGGCGTCTTCTCGACATAGAAGACGTGACAAAGGCCCAGGGCTTACTCATCCATGTCTCAGGCGGAGAAGACCTTACGCTTAGCGAAGTCAACCGTGCAGCCGAAATAATGAAACGTTCATTGCCACCGAAAGCAAAGATCATCTGGGGTGCAAGAGTCGACAAAGAACTACAAGGGGCTGTTTCAGTCATGGCAGTTGTGACAGGCGTAGAAAGCGCATTCTTGCGAAAAGCCGAAAAACATTTAGGCCCTATAAAACTCTGGTAATCTTTCCTTTTTCTCTCTCTTTCCCTTTTTCTTGTTTTATTCTAACATGATTCACTCGGTAACATCTTTCAGCGCTATGGACAATGCTTCTATAGATTGCTGGTCGAAATCAAGGGGTAAATTTGTTTGTTCACGTATTCCACGTACTTGTTCTTGTCCGCCGAGTTGAATATGGTTACTGAAGCGTCTCTTGTGATGCCGACGACGTAGCCTGTTTCCTTTGATCGTGCGACCACGTACCACAGGTCTCCGTGTTTCGCGTAGTCCTCGAATAGCGAGGTGTTTATGAGGTCTGGTCCGTAAAGCGACAGCTTGTCCACGTTGGGTATGTCTACGTTGTCGAAGAAGGTTATTTTTGTGTCTTCGGGGTTTTTGTGGTGGAATTCGCTGAGGGTTTCAGGCGGGATGCGCGCTTCAACAATGCTGCCGATTTTTTCGAAGAGAATTTCGCTGAGCTTGTTGGCTATGAAGTTGGCTACGCGTTTCTTCTCCAAAACCGTTAGGAACGTGGAGTCTTCGACCTCTGCGAAGCTGAATGCTGCTTCAACCGTTCGCGGTAGGGGTGCGCTTTTTCCTCTGTGGAAAACGTGGATGACGTAGTCGCTGGAGTATACGCCGCTGAGCATGTTCGCTTTGGGCAGGAGTCCGACTACTTCGTTGATGAGTGCGAAGTTGTAGTCGCCTTCCTCGTAAGGTTCCTCAACGTGGTATCCGTCAAGTTTTGAGGCGATACCTGCAATAGGCATCGGTTGAGAAAGCCTGAAAACCTTTCCTGCAACAACCATAAGCGGTCACTTGCCAATTAAAACTGTGATTGCGGATGCTTATGAAAGTTTGCTTGAAGCGAAAATAGCGCGTGAAAACAGACTATCCCCCCTTCTATTTATAGATTCAACTAGCGTGTAGAACTGGGCGTTGACTAAAGCAGGTTTAGCAGACTATCTGCTCGCAAAAGACCACACCCCCTTATACAAAGGCTGAAATGTAGGTTGAACTTCTGGGTATGAATCAGAATCGTGAAAATGGGGCTTCTGCAAAAAACAGTAACCGCGCGAATAGATGGATAAGACTTTAGACATACTTGGCATCTCTGTGTATTTAAAATTAAATAGTGGTGCAGGGGGTGAGATTTGAAGTATCTCACAAACATCGTCTGCACTACCTTTCATAACCCTTCTCCTCCATGTTTTAGTGTCTCTTATGCAATATCGAAAACGTGGCCGCATTTTGGGCATTTGACATTTTTGAGTTTTTGTTTAACTTCGTCTAGTTCACGACGAGACCGTGTTGCTTCAGAGGAGTAATAGGATATCTCTCGATCCCTCCAAAAGGGATACTGACCGCCTGACATTTGGCATCATTAGCTAATTATGGGGTTCTATTGAAAAGTTTTTTGATAGCATAATGAACCGAGTGGTGCAGCGGGCAGGAGCTGGAACCTGCGAACCCCTGCGGGAATGTTTGCTGATTTATTTTTTGTATACCTGTTCACGGTGGCTAACCGTACGAATAATAATTATTTTCTCAGAAACTTGATAGATGACCCTGTATTCACCCACTCGAAATGGCATAACCTCACTAAGGCGTCCTGCTAACCGCTTGCCTACAAATGGTTGTTCTTCAAGAATTTTTAAATCTCTTAAAATTCTAATTTGGTTATCTTTATCGAGGTTCTTTAGTCTCTTCACGAATTCTCTGGTGAAGACTAACTCAAATTTCTTTTTCATCCAACTTCAGCTCTGCGAGGAGTTCCTTAAAGCCCACAACCCTGTTCTCTTTCACATCTTTCAGGCTAGCAGCTATGCTTTTCATGAGTTTCTTGTCACTTAGAATTTCCAGCGTTTCCGTGAGCTCCTCGACAAGTAAGCGGAGTTTTGGTAGCTCCTCGGCTAAAGTCTTTAGATTCTTCTTATCCTCATCGGTGAAGACAGTTTCAACCAACTTAAGTCACCAAACTGCTAAGTAATCTACAAGCAGTATGAAGCTATTAAAATTTCCCTCGTAAAACGCAGAAACCTTGAAAAATTTCTTGGTGCAGCGGACAGGAGCTGGAACCTGCGAACCCCTACGGGAAAGGATTTCATCCTGAAACCAATTTAAACAACGATTGTGCCTTCTGGCTTCCGTGATTTAGAGCATTGCAGATATCTTGGGGCAGGTTGCGAATTTGCTAAGGTTTTGTCTTAGGCGTCTTTTTGGCTTTTTTCGTATGCGTTTTTTAGTTTTGGCAAGAAAGTCTCCAAGAATTTTAGTGCCTCTTTGCAGACTTCGGGGGAAACGTTTGCGGCGCAATAGACCGTCTTATTTCTCAGGATCCTGTATCTGTCAAAAGAGGATATTTCGTGTTCAGGAAACTGGTAGCACTCTTTTAGAAATGAAATTAGGGCTTCATGAGAATATGGTTTGTAGCCCTTAAGAGACATCAGAGACTGAGCAGCTTCTCTGAGGGTTTCGTAAATGTCCTCAAAAATGAAGGAGGAGGTGTCTTCGTTTATTTCTTGTTTCTTGATGTAATCCAGCCGTAAAGTTGCCTTGTTCATCAGGGATTTTGCTTCTTCAAGGTCTACTGCTACTTTTCTGGCCAAGTGTTCGTCTAGGTAATATTGAAACTTTTGTATCATTGCAGGACCCTCAAAAATCCGTAGACAACGGTTCCATTTGCCAAGTTATTCAGAAACTCCTTACTGCTGTCGTTTATTTGGATTTCATATATGCTTATTTTTCTCCTTAAATATTTTTCAAAGTCTTTAAGGTCCAATTTGGCTCCCTTTTTCGTCACGACTGCAATGTCTATGTCGCTCTTCGAAATATCTTCACCTTTTGAGTAACTGCCAAAGACCACAATAGCTTCTGGCTCCTCGTATTTTTCTCTTAGACAATTTATCAATCCGGACTCAAAGAGGGAAAGGGCGTTGTACGCTTTTTTTAGGAGGAAAAACTTTTCATTCCTTGAAGCTTTGACGTTTTCCACGACGTTCTCCCTCTCCGAAACCAGCAAGGTTTCATCTTTTAGTTTTTTCAATATCTTGAGAACGCCTGGCGCAGACAGCCCAGTTTGCCTTGCAATCTCCCTTATGTGGAATTTAATTTCTGGGTTATCAAAAAACAGCTTCATGACTTTGTAGTTGTTATCTTTAGTTAACATGTGTAAACAATAGTTTACAACTGTTATTTAAAGTTAACAGCCCTGCAGAACGTTAGCGGCTTAAACCAAAACCTTAGCCAAAGCACTCATTGGAGTTTTTGATGGTGCAGCGGGCAGGATTCGAACCTGCGAACCCCTACGGGAAAGGATTTCTCATAGAGGGCTCAGGTCAAGAGCACAGATCTTGAGTCCTTCACCTTTGACCTGGCTTGGTTACCGCTGCACAGCTTGTTCAAGCTACAGACTTTTGGTTTTCTTTCTTATTAATCATTTGCCAACGATTTTTTCCAGTTCCGCCGTGAAATGCTCAAACCGTTTTAATCCGAGTCCCCAGAAACCTGAATCCGCCACGTCTAAACCCACAATTTCGCCGATTTCTACGGGGGAAACGCTGCTGCCTGCCGAAAGCGCCTTCTTGAGTTTAGGCACGAATGCTTTGCCTTCTTCAATGTATTTCTGGTAGAGCGCGTACACGAACATTTGGGCGTAGACGTATGGGTAGTTGTAGAATCGGTAGTTTGCCATGTAATAGTGCGGCTTCATGGTCCACTCTGCGTCCATCTCAGGGAACCATTCGACAGCATCTCCGTAAATCCTGTTCCTCGCTGAAGTCCAGTGATTGCAAATGGTCTTGTAATTCAAGTACTCGCCCTGCTTAATTGAGTGGTAGAGGTTTTGCTCGAACCACACGCGCGCTGTGACTTGGAACGCGGTCATGCCTGCCTCATCCAAAACCAAGCAGAGAACAGCCTTTCGCTCTGCGTCCGACTTCGCCTCGTCCAACAGCAAATCCGTGAGGAGGAGTTCGCCGAAAATCGACGCCGTCTCCGCCACAACAGACGGAATGTTCAGGTTCATGATGGTTTGGCTGCGTTGTGCGTAGTAGTCGTGGGTGGCGTGTCCCAGTTCATGCGCCAGAGTGTAAACGTCGTTTAGTGACCCTGTATAGTTGTCCAGTATGAAGGCTGACTTGCCATTGTACCAGCCTGCACAGAAGGCACCGTTCCGTTTACCAAACCGCGGTGACGCGTCAACGTGGCGTTTCGCAAAAACATCCCTGACCGCACTGGCGTATTCCTCGTCAAACTTACTGTATGCTCGGGTAACAAGGCTTCTAGCGTCTTCGAACGTGAATTTCAGTTCAGGCGCGCTCGGCAAAGGCGCCACAATATCATGGTTTCCTAACACAGGCAACCCCATCTGCTTAGCCTTCAACTTTAGGTAGCGGCGGTACGAGCCCGCGTTGTCCTCGATTGCTCGTAGTAAACTGTCCACTATCGCTTGTTCCGTGTCGTTGCTGATGAGGCTGGAGTCCATTGGCGAAGCGTACTTCCTCCGCTCGGACACGGTGACCCAGTCGTTACAGATGTTCCGAAGGGCAGAAGCGAAAATCTCCCCATCCCTTCCCAATAAGCCGTAGATGGACTTGTTCGCTGACTCCCGTGTGGCGCGGTCAGGATGAGGCAGCAGCCCATTAGCTTCCCCATACGAAAGCATCTTCCGCTCGCCCAAAACCGACACCTCGAACATGCGCGTGTTAAGCCACTTGCTCTGCAGTTCCTCCCAGGCGTTCACTCCGAACTGGTCCTTCTCAATAATCAACTGCTCCTCAACCTCCAACAGTTGATGCGCTACTCTGCGTTTAACCCGCTCCAATGCGTGCTTGTACTCTGCTAGAACTGGGTTCTCTATCAGTTGCGGGTTGTTCTTGATTAGTGCGCCAAGTTCAAGCGAGAAAAACGCCAGTTGCTTCCCCAGCCGCGCCTCCAGCTTGCTGACCTTGTCGTAGAGCGCTTGGGTTTCAGGCAAAACCATGTTCGCCGCGAAGCACAAGCCAGCGTACAGTGAGATGTCTTGCAGTTTTGCTTGGAACGTTTCAACCTCGTGGATGCATTTTAACAGATCTTCTGGAGAGGAATTCACGATTTTTCCGCGGTACTTCTTCTCGAAAGCCTCCGCCAAACCGGTAACTTCGCCGATGGCTTTCTCCACGGAAGGGTCAGTCATTCCCGGGAAGATTTCTGCTAAATCCCACTTTATCTCATGTTCACCCATGCTTGTCCACTCGTCTTAGGGCTATTCTGGTTTCTCTGTCTATTTTGCGTTTCCCCCTTGGCTGAATGGCAAAACATAAGTACTTATTCGGGCATAGAATATTCCCAGCAGTCTAAGTTTAACCCAGAGTGCGAGGTGATTTTGAAGAATGATTTTGCCTTTGGATTTATTCAGCGACCTACTTGGCTTCATAACTGGCGGAACCATAGCAGGGTTACCCACAATCGTCATCATGGCAATCCCGTTCATCATCGGCTTGGTCCTAGGCTTCCTCATCAAGAAATTCCTGAAATGGGCTATCATTGTAGGCATAATCGTGGTTGTCGTTGCCTACTTCGGCTTCTTCGGTTTGAGTATCGGCGCCCTAGAAAACATGGCAAAAACTTACGGACCTATGGCAATACAAGGAGGCATCCTGCTCTTCGGCATCCTGCCGCTCGGCATTGGCCTCATAATAGGCTTGATTCTTGGCTTCATCTTCGGATGAGATAAGCAGCGATTCCCACCTTTTCTTTATTATCTTACATTCCAACTGCTTTTTTTCTATTTATGCAATACAAACTATTCATGGAAGCCGTTTAGGTAACTTGAAAAAGCTGATAAGAAAAGTTAGACGGGTTTGAAGCAGTATCTGGGCCAATGCGGCCATGCCTGCCCCGTAGTGCACGCTCCGAAATCTATGGTTAAGTCCATGCCTATCTTCAGTTGTTCCTGCGGCACGCCTGAAATCATCCCCGGAATCTTCAAGTCGTTTTCAAGCTGCACTATGCCCACAGTGTAAGGTGCCAGTGCTTGGAACTGGGGCGGCGCAACATGGATAACCGTGTACGTTAACAGTTTTCCTTTCCCAGAGACTTCCACCCACTCGAACTCCTGCCCGTAACAGTTGTCGCATAAGGGTCTCGGCGGCAGGTGCATTTTCCCGCATTTCAGGCATTTACCCGCCATCAGCTTTCCCTGCGCCAGAAACTTGTAGAACTGCTCTATCGTGAAAGGCGCTTGCGTACTCATACTTGGTTACTCCTGTAAATGTGTACTGTCGCGGTGGCGCCTGACCCGCCCACGTTATGCGTCAAACCTACCTTTGCATCTTTGACCTGCCGCTTGTCAGCCTGCCCAGTTAACTGCAGGTACATCTCGTAGGTTTGCGCCGTGCCCGTGGCGCCGACAGGGTGCCCTTTTGCTTTTAAGCCGCCGCTGGTGTTAACAGGTAATCTTCCGCCTAACCTTGTTTCGCCGCTTTCAACCAGTTTTCCGCCTTCGCCCACACGGCAGAAACCAAGGTCCTCGTAAGCCATCAACTCAACGAACGTGAAGCAGTCGTGCACTTCCGCCACATTGATGCCTTCAGGTTTGACCGCGGCCATTTCGTAGGCTGTTTTCGCGGCGAGTTTTGCCGATTGCAGAGAGGTTAGGCTTTTGCGTTCGTAAAGGCCGATGGTGTCGCTTGCTTGACCAGTGCCGATTATGTGTACTGGCATGTCAGTGTATTTTTTGGCAAGTTCGGGTTTGGTTATGATTATGCAGCTTGCGCCGTCAGTTATCAGGGAACAATCATACATCTTCAGAGGCCACGCTACAACCTTCGAGCCTAAGACGTTTTCAAGTGTTATTTCCTTCTGCATGTGCGCCTTGGGGTTCAGGGTGGCATGGTAATGGTTTTTCACGGCAACCTTCGCCATCTGCTCCTGAGTGGTGCCGTATGTGTGCATGTGCGCCGTAGCCATCAAAGCGAACAAGCCTGGAAACGTGATTCCGTGGAACTGCTCAAACGGGTAGTCCGAAGCCATCGCAAGGTACTCTGTGACTTCTGCTGTGCTGCGGTGCGTCATCTTCTCCACGCCGCCAACCATAACCGTGTCTGCTAAGCCTGAAAGAACAGCGTAGATGCCCGACCGCAATGCGGCGCCTGAAGAAGCACATGCCGCCTCCGTCCGAGTAGCAGGAATGTTCAAGAGCCCAGCCCAATCCGCCACGGTTGAGGCTGTGTGTCCTTGATGCTCGTAGGATTCTCCCATGTGTCCGATGAACATGGCTTTAATGTCCCTTTTAGGGTCGAGTTTTGGGCAACGGTCAAACGCTTCTTTGACTGCGTCCGTGAAGATTTCTCTTGCGTATAATCCTTCGTGTTTCCCGAACTTCGACAATCCCGCTGAGATTATGGAGACAAGCGACTTCCCATTCAAACCTTAAGTTCCCTCTGTACCGTCATCTATGTTAGTTGATGTTTAAAAACTATGCAAGTCACACCACTAACATTTAGACATTCACACGCCTCAAAAAGAGACTGCATCTCATAAAGCAAAATCTAACCCGCCACAGTCAAGCATGCTTTGTGTGCTGCAATTCAACCTATATATGAGGGAATGGTAGTTGTCACAGAGCCATAAAAGACCATACGGTGCATGGTTTGCGGTTCATTGGTTCTGTTTCAGCGTAGGTTCTTGGCTTTTTCATAAGCGCTGGCTACACCCTCACTCGTCAAGACACCAACGACTTTTGTCGGTGCCTCTCGGTCAACAACAGGCATAAGGTCGATTTTCTCGCGGGTCATGATTTTCTGCGCTTCACGTATGTCTCCTGGAAGTTTTTAGGTATCTCTTAAAAAGGGGGGTAGAAGTTTTGTTTCACGCGAAGCTCTTTGTTGTAGTGGCTCTTTATGGTGCCTGATTTCTGTTTCGGAGTTGATGCTGGTAGCTGTAGGCATAATCGTTCTGATCGGCGCTGGAACTTGCGGTTGTAGCTTGGGAATTTGCGCTTTCTTGTAGGAGTGTTTGGATTTGAATGTGGACTTCGTTGCAGTCGCCGTTGCAGGTGCCTTTGCAGTCTCGGGTTTGAAGGCGCTGTTGAGTTTGGGTCTGAGTCTGGAGACGTTCTTGAGTCTGCAGGGGGTCGGGTGAAACTGCCTCGTTGCCTACGCAGGTGTTTGCGCAGTCTCTTGTTTGTAGTTGCTGCTGCTCCTGAGTTCTTAGTCTATCCTGAGTATGCAGTGTATCTTCAACCGTGGCGGTTCCGCTTGTGCAAGTGGCTATGCAGTCTCTTGTATGCAGCTGTTGCTGGTCTTGGATTTGGTCTAAGGTTTGGAGTGTGTCGCCGTTCTGAGCCATCCGGGGTGCAGCGGCAACTAGTGGCACAATCACAAGTCCGAGTGCGATGCAAGCCAAAAGGATTACTTTCAAGTTCATTCTTTTTTCACCTCCGTTTGTTTGCTTGAGCGTCAATGAGGCTAAACGGAGGTTTAGTTGTTGGCTGTAACAATCGTTTCAGAAACTGAAACATCTTATAAGTCAAGTGAAACGTATTGTTTCTGTGTGATTTACCATGCGGAAAGCAGTCATAATTGTGGCTGTTGCGTTGATAGCGGTGAGTTTAGCGGGACTGGCCCTGTTCTTTTCGGAAGCGGGCTTTAGCGGCGGTGGGAGAGGATACGGTGGTGGCCAGAATGTCCAGGATTCTCAGGGTCAGCGTTCACTCTGGCTTCTGTTTTTTGCGGCTCTGCTGACCGTCGCGTTGGTGGTTGTCGTTTACCAGGTGCTGTTTCCTAAGATAGAAGTTAAGAAAAAAATGGGCAGTCCCAAGGGAACACCCCTGGCTTCGGTGGAGACGGTTCAAGCTGAAAAGAGCCAGACGCTTGAAGCAGTTCTGCGTGTCCTCAACGTTGATGAGCGAAAAGTGGTTGATGTACTTGCGTCTTCTGTGGAGGGCGCTATGCTGCAAAGGGACATCAGGTGGAAAACGGGGTTATCTAGAGTCAAGACGCACCGAGTGCTTGCTAGGCTTTCGGCAAGGGGCATAGTTAGAGTGGAGAAGTACTATAACACGAACAGAGTGACTTTGGCGGATTGGATAGCCAGAAAAAATGAATAAGAAAAAACAACAGCATGAAGACCAAAAGTTGAGCTTTTAAAAATCGCGTGCCATGAGAAACGCGCGCTAAAACACGCCCCCTTTGATATTGTCTGCCAGAGGTGCAAATTACCTTCGCAGGCTATTTTCTTAAAATTCTATTGATAAACTTTCCTTTAAGGTTGTAGTAGTCCTTTAACAGACAAAAGTTTTATAAACGTTTTTGGATATATCTTGAAAAGGCGAAGTCGATAGGTGAGTAAGCCCGCCAAAATGCGTGTTTGGTGATATCTTGTTTTATAGGTTATGTCCTAGACTCAGAATAGAAAATAATCCAAGCTTAAAATCATCCTCTATAGAAGGCAAAAACAGAATTCGCCTGGGCAAAAGAACAAAATGGATTGCCGCTGCCCTCATAATGCTCCTGATAACAATAGGCGCAGGAGCATATGCCCAGGACTACGGAAAAAACGAAATAGTCCATTTCTGGGTCGCGGTTCCAGCTGGAGAAGTAAAAGAAGCCAAAATCATGAGAGGCGCTGGACCTCCCGTCTCTCTTTCACCCATACAAATAGACCTTAATGCCCGGGGCGTACTAAAGAATCTTATTCAACCCAATGTCGAGGCCCTTTCAACCCACTGGATCTACAACCTGGGTCAAAAACCAGTGAGAATACAAATGGAGTTAGTTAATTGTTCAATACCAGTCAAATGGGAGGTCAACGCAAACTTCCCTTATGACCCAGAAACCCACACATTCATACAACCCTTGATGCCGGGAAAATCAATTCCCAACCTAGGTCTGGACTGGATTTTTGACATTCCAACCTATGAATCAACAATCCAGCAGGGAACTGAGGGTCTTGTCTATAATGGCGGTTTGCTGCTAACCAACGCAGACACCGGAGAACGATTGACTCTTATTCCCATAAAAATCGGTTATGGGCAAGCAAGTTTTAGCAGTGCAGCGGGGTGTTGCGATTGAAAGCGCTCAATACCATTAAGGTCAACAAGTGGCGATACATCTCGTTAATTGCAGGTTTTTTTCTGCTTGTTGCGCCCTTCGCCTTCCTCAGCGGCACGGTGCTCATGGCAATAGGAAACCAGGCAACAGCAGACCTGCACACCTTTTGCTTTAGAATGCCCCTCGACTGGTTCTTTAGCGGAAGATTCTATATGCTAATAGGTTCAGTGGCAGCAAATTTCATTTTAGCCGTAGTGCTCATCGCATTCGTCGCAGGACCCGTCTTCTGCGGTTGGCTATGCCCGGTTGGATCAGTCAGCGAAGCGACAAGCAGGGCAACGCCAATTCCAAACAAGTACAGGTTCAAGATCAAAAACCCAGGCGTCACCTCAGGACTACGATATGGCTTCCTTTTCGGATTCGCCGCAGTTGCAGTTATTGCAGCCTACAAACTGGCGCCTCAGATAGGAAATGTCTGCTGCAGGTACTGTGCCTCTTCGGTTCTGCAGAACTTAGCCAGTGGATTATTTGGGAACCCGGATGCTCTCGGGTACTGGCACTCGGGAGCAATAATAGTGCTTGCTTCTTGGCTTTTGATAGGCGGAATTGCTTTTGCCGGTGGAAGGGGATGGTGTCTTTTCTTTTGTCCACTAGGGGCAGTTTCAAACTTAGCCCACAAAGCTGGCGCAAAACTCGGACTTTACAGAACAAAATTTAACAAAGAGAAATGTAGAAACTGTGAAAAGTGTGAAGTGAACTGCCCAATGTGGGCTATCAAGGAGGACAAGCAAGTTAATACAAGCCTGTGTATCAGCTGCAAAGAGTGTACACACGCGTGCTCCAACGGTGCTTACAGCTACCAGAGAGGGAAATCTAAAGATGCATAAAACAGTGGAGAAGATAAAGAGTACATGGGCGTTTGCTTTAGCAGCCGCTTCTGTTCCTCTTTCTTATATTCTTCTTTTTCCATGTTTAGGAGGCGGTTGTGCAGGATGCCCAACGGGAGGAGCCTGCTTGTTGTCAGTTCCGTTTTTAATCGCTCTTGTTATTGTTGGGAAATCATTCTTGAAGATTAAGAAGGCAATTGGCAAATTGGCAGATAAAGTGCGTTCAAGATAGCCGGAATGTTCCCTTGGTAACATCTCATGAGCTGCCAAATTTTTCTCTCCTGTCTCAATACTATTTTCGTA
>Ga0315284_10000457_pt1 | contig 55899 bp, 98 predicted proteins | sample YL17G09_16_MG_FD_203696 | JGI IMG/M metagenome (GOLD analysis project Ga0315284, IMG submission 203696) | Sediment microbial communities from Yellowstone Lake, YNP, Wyoming, USA - YL17G09_16 | ecosystem: Environmental > Aquatic > Freshwater > Lake > Sediment | place: USA: Wyoming | collected...
TAAAATTCTATTTCCCACAATCCGCTCGGAATTGTCGTTATCCCGCTCATATTAATAGACCAGGAAGATAAAATCACATTAAGGCCCGATAGTGCCTTGGAAAAAGTAACCGCCGTTCCCTGGGCGGTAAGAGAACTGCCATAATAACCGGCGGAGATAGAACTCACATTACTATTCAAGAAACGCCTTTGCGTGGAGCCAACTAACGAATTAATTTTACTGTTCGTATAATTCGCCGCGTCGGTTCCGGTAGCCACCCGGACTTCATTCATAACGGTATTGGACGAATCCACTATTTGAGTTTTCAGGGAAGTAGTGGAAACTCTAATATTTTCAAAATATCCATTTGTTCCACCAACATTTGTCGCGCCAATGATATCTTTGGCGTTCATGTTCAAGTTTTTCTTCGCTTTATGGTTTCCTAAACCATCACCATGAATCCCTGCAAATACAGAACCAGAACATAAGATCAATAAAAGAAAAATAGAAAATACTTTTTTCATCTTTAAAACTCCTTTATGGAATCTGAACTTCATCAATATAATAATATAAAGAGGTTCCAGCAGGTAAAATCGCTGAATAAATAGGAGTAGATAATGGAATAGGATATTCAAAATCAACAGGAATACCCTCTAAACAAGTAGTCGTTCCACTTCTATTTGATGCATTAATTTTTATATCACCACCTATTGCGTAAAAAGAAGCCCTAACAACTTCTCCGGCAGGTGAAATAGTTCCAGAAGCATCTATTCCACCGGCTACTCCTGTTGAAACTCTATTAGAATAAAACTTATTTACAATCGTCCAACTTGACCTTGATTGATTAAGAATATCCTCAAGGGTTCCTTGAGCAGTTGAATCTGGATAATCAGTTGGAAAATTTTTAATCATCCCCGTAGATTCTAAGATTGAATTTACCACTTTAATCTGATCTATACTTCCACCACGAGGACAAATCGTTCCTTCTATTAAAGAATAAAGTTTATCTAAGTATCCACCATAAATATAATTTGTAGTATTTTTCATTAAATCATTAAATTGTGAAATATTCAAAAACCAAGTTGAATGTTGAGTAAGTTCTGTAAATTGAGATATGGTTATATAATTAGTTGCGAATTTAGCAAGTTCTTCAAATTGAGTAATAGTCATATAAATAGTAACAGGATTTATAATTCTATCTAAATAACCTCCTCTAATTGTTACCGTTCCTTCATCAATTTTTACCCAAGAATCTGTTGATGTTTTAACTTTTAATTGACCTTCTGAATCTACTATCGCTTTGTAACTATTATAATAAATACTTGAAGTTGAATCCGTTGAAGTTTCTACTCTCAATTCTTTATCTGCCTGAACCTCTGCAATATTGCCATTATAATAAATACCTACTTTAGAATCAGTTGATGCTTCTACTTCAAGTTCTCCATCACTCTGGATTTGTGCTTCTTTACCATTATAATTTAAAGTAACTCTTGAACCCGTAGAAGTTTCCACTCTTAATTCATTATCCGCTTGAACTTGTGCTAAAAATCCATCATAATAAATTCCAACTTTTGACATAGTATCAGTTTCAACTTGCAGATTTCCTTCATTATCAATTACCGCATTATATCCATCATAATAAAGTTTCATATCTGAAGTCGTAGAAGTATGCACGAAAAGAAAATCCTCTAAATCACTTCTCAACCTATCCCAATCTGTTCCGTTAAATCCTAAATTATAAGCAGTAACCGCAAGAGTTTGAGATGAACCTGAAATTCCATTTTGATTAGGAGTAAAAATTTGCGCGGTTCTACCATCATAATATAATCCTATAAGAGAATTTGTAGAAGTTCTTGTCCATAAATAATGGTCTTGATCGCTTTTTAATCTATCCCATCCAGTTCCATTATAACCATAAATTAAATTCTTAACTGTTTCTGCTCTTGTATTAACTGAAACATCATCTAAATTTGCGGAAGATACAGCAAGTTCTATCCAATTATTAAAATTTGAATCCCAAACCCAAACCCTATTATGATATGCTCCTGTTGAAATATTATAAGTTTCAAAAGCATTATGAACTCTGTCCCATCCATCATTAATAATATCTGCTATAAGTAAATCAGCGGTAGTAGGAGTATCAGTGCTTCCAGAAGGAGTTATCCAAGCAAAAGAAAGAATAGGCATAATAAATAAAAGTCCTAATGCTAAAATTAATTTCTTCATTTTAAATCCTCCGTTATTTAATTCGATATTTTTCATTATTTTAATTCCAGATTAATTGAAAAAGTTAATTTCGGCGTTCCTGTTCCGCCTACCGTATATGCTACTTTCAAATATCCTGTCCAATCTTCACAAACATGACCACCGAAAATCCAGGGCGCTCCACCAGTAAAAGCTGAGCTTTTAATTTGAGATTCCTGATAGACCGTTCTCCATTTAGTATCATCAATAGCAGGATCAACCGGAGATGATAAAAGAGTAATATCTAATGTTTGAGTCGTTCCACTTTGAGCAGTAATATAAACCACTGCTAAAGCAAAACGGGAAGAACGCCCGTTTATATAATTTGTATATCCTGAACTTGCAGCTCTTTGTGCGGAAGTAAGAATCGTATGATTGGAAGGGGAAACCATTTTATATCCTCCTATCTTGATTTTATTGCAATGTTAGGAACTATATTTATATAATTCCTAATATTACCTCTATTTTAAAATATCACTTTCTAAAATAGAGTAATAAGAGGGTATTTATTTTTTCTTCTTCGATTTTTCCTTTTTTATTTTTTTATCCTTTATCACACCATTCGGAGTAACTTCTTGAGTAGATTTAGATAAGATTTTTTTTTCTTTTACTTCTTGTTTTATTTCTTCAAAATTTGGAACTATAATATCCTCTTCAACTTCAAAAATACTAAAATCTAAATCAGTTCCTTTTATGATATGTCTTTCTTTTAAGAGCCATTCAATTTCTTTTACATTTGAAGTTTTAATTATTTTCATTTTATCTCCCTTTTAAAACTTTAATAAAAAGGAAAGGAAGGAGATTTTACTCTCCTTCCATGTTCTTCTTACTAAATATCTGTCGCTAAACCACCACCAGCACTCGCAGTTGAAGTTGCCATATCAGCATGAATTATGCCCACCGCATCTGACCATGCAATAGTCGTTCCATTTCCTGAATAAACAGCACAATTTTTCAAGGCGATTTTAGTTATACCATCTGTCGGAGTTACAAGCCCAAAAGCATAAGTTCCGTGATAACCTCCACTAACAGAAGTATAAATAAACATACAGTCTTTAAACCAAGTCAAACCCGACAAACCGCCCGCATCATTCATCTTGACAAGAGGATGGTTTGTGTTATGTTCTATCCTGCGATAAATAACGCAATTGTCAAAATTATTTTTGGAAGCACCAGCATCAAAAAGAATTTCACTATTTGCGGTAGTTCCCGCAGAAATCGTATCGCCACCAATCAAACAATTTACGAACCTATTCTCATCAGCATCATTCAAACAAAGAGAATAAGCATCTGCCGCATCCTGTAAATCATTTCCGCCTATTCCGTAAATGTGGCAATTTTCAAAACAATTTTTCGTTCCTGTAACCTGAACACAACCCTTAGAAGTCGCATCTGCTACACCTTGATAAAAATAAAGATTTCTAAAGGTATTCCCTGTACCAGTAACATCAACCATAGGAGTAAGTCCAGTCGTTGTAGAAGTCTGAAAAATCCTTGCCCTTCCGCCAAGAATACAATTAGAAGAAATACCTATAAAATGACAATATGATTTCTCCCATGTAAGTTTTGCCGAAAGGTTTATCGCAGAAGCACCACTCAAATAATAAAGCACATCATTTTTTCCGGTTGTTAAAGCAGCATAAGCAACAGTTAGAGTTTTAAATGCTCTATCCGGCTTCTTACCATTATGTCCATCACTTCCATTCACCGGGTCAAGAAAAAAAGAAGTTCCACCTGTAAGAAAACCTTGATTCCCTATCGGAACTCCTGCGCTTAAAATCCCATCCTTAAAATTAATCATACTATTACCCTCCTTAAAGGTAATGCTTCAAGTTTTCCTTGAAGCAGTATTAAATTAAAAGAGAGAGGGTTTCAAAACACCCTCTCTCTCTAATTCCTATCGTTATACTCCCGTCCCTGCTCCCAGATACAGCCCGGCATTATCAACCATTGTATAGCCATATTCATGCCGAACTTTGTAAACTATATCATCTGCTGTCAGGTTGCTCCCAATCTTCGGGTCATCTGCAACCAATACTTCCGGCTCTTCCTTCCCATCAACAAAACCAACTTCAAACATATCACATTGAGTTTTATCAGCCACCGCAACCCAATAATACTGATATGTAGAACCCCTAAGATAAGGACAATAAATCTTTCCTAAGCCCTTATGCTCATTAGGTTCTGTTGAAGCCGCATCTTCGGGATTATAATCAGCACCAGTAAGACTGTTAACCTTCGCCCTCAATGCTTTTCCATAAATTACTGATTTCATCGTAAGTCCGATTTCCTCATCATCAACCTGTGCCGCTGAAATTTCATACTTTGAACTTGAAGTAAGAGTCGCCGTCCAAGCCGCAGTAGTGAAAGTTGTTCCATCATTTGCCGAAATAACCCTTGTTTCACCAGCACCTGGTCCGTAAACTATTCTTGCATAATAACCAACCAGAGCTGAACCAGTAAAACCAGCATCCGCATCGGTTACAACTGTACCCGCTCCATTAACACTATCCACCGTTCCTACTGCTGAAGCCGTTCCTCTCTCCATCCTTCCCGCAATCGCCACGCTCGCATCGGTAAGATGGTCATAGGAAATGTTATTCGTTACATAATTTCCATGAGAGGTTGTCGCCCAAGCCCTATTCGTCGGTGTATAGGTGGAATTCGCCATCAAGAAATAAGCAATATCATAAGCCAACGTATCCCTACCAGCCCGTGCAACCTTGCCGGGAATAGTTTGAATATATCTAAGGTCATCATTTTTAATCGTTTCCCTAGATACATAAATCAACCCACCCTTTTTCGCAGGCGTGTAGGTGGCTTCTTCATCATGAGGTTCATACAGGTCGCCATATGTACCGCGCTGTGCAACAGTAGGTAGTCTAGAAAAACCTCCCCACCTTACAACTTCCTGCTGTTTGAAATTTGACACAGGAACTTTACTCACGATAGAATCAAATATAAAAGGAATTTTCGCATATTCCTTGCCAACCTTCCTCGTCATTGAAGTTCCAAGAGCATAAGAGAAATCAGTAGTAATAATATTTTCTGTCAACCGCTGATTTTTCCTTGAAGCACTTTTCCCCATCGTAACATTAGGGTCATTAGGGTTATAAGCCCTATATGCTTCTTTCAAGCCCTTAAATCCTTCCTTAACTGATTCTTTCAGCTTTCCATCAAGAACCGCTTCGGGATCAACAAGTAAATCAAGCCGTGCCTGCAATTTATCTTCTTCGGCTTCGGTAATTTCCACTTTCGTATCTCCCAAACCCTTGATGCCAAGAGATTCAGCAAGTTTATCAAGAGTTTTTCTTTCGGAAGCAAGAATCTTATCAAGTTCTGCTTTCTCAAAAACCTTTCCATCAAACTGCTCTTTCACTTTCTCCTTAATCGCTTCAGGCAGTTTAGATTCAGCAAGAACCTTTATAAGAGTAGCTTCGCAATTCGCCTTCTTCGTTTCCTGAATCATCTTATTGGCAGTTGCGATCGCTTCGTCAAGTTCTTTCTTTTTCCCTTCAAGACTTTCATCAACTTTCTTTTCTTCCACTTTCTTTTCTTCTACCTTTTTTTCTTCAACTTTCTTAACCGGAACGCTTGCTTTAATTTTCGTTTTCAACTGCTTCAAATAACTCACCGCTTCCTTAACCTTTCCGGCTTCTATCATCTCAATAATCTTGTTCTCCAAATCGGAAATAAAAGTAGTAACATCTTCTTTCAATTCCTTCGGAGGAAAACTTTCACTTTCAAGAATCCCCTTAATAAGAGCAACTTCCTGCTCCGGGGTAATTTTTTCTACGTCAATTCCTTCAATAAGACTTTCCTTTATTCCTTTAGCAAACGCATACAACTTTTTCAACCACTCCATTTGTTCCTCCTCAATTATTTCCAGCCCTGCAAGTAATCTGCATAATTGACCACCTGCTGCCGGATTAGATACTATCGTAACTTCTTCTATACTCCTTATCTCTTTTACCACTCCGTCTTTATCAACCTCTCCATCACCATCAATAGAAAAACCCAATAAGGATTTCTTGCCATGTTCCCAAGCATCTTTCAAAAATTTTTGTAACCATTCTGCGTTTTCTGAAATATGTAATTTAGCAAGAATACCTTCTTGAGATTTTCCCTGTTCATCCTCAAAACTTGCATAACGCGGATTATCATACCAACCCACGATATTCTTTATGCAACCTTCTGGGATAATCTTACGAATTGTTTCAGGTAAATGATTCCATACTTTACCTTTAAACTCGTAAGCATAAGCACGGGCATTTTCAAAAAGGTTAGTGGCTTTCTTTAGAACTTCCGGAGGGTAAGTTTTGTTATTAAGAGATTTACCTGCTTGAATAAGGACTACTTCCCATTCCTTACCTTGAGCATCCTTAGATTCAATCAGTCTTGCTTGATAGTTTGTTTTGAATTTCACCAAAGCTCCGAAAATAAAAAATTTTTTATTCTCGTTCGGCTTTGGCTACTTTTCCTTCAGAAAGGAATTTGGCTATATGCGGAACTACTAATTGATAAGGTTATAACTTATTTAAATGCATTTGTCAAGGGTTTTTTAAAACAATTTCCTTTTCTTAATCTTTCGTTAAAAGCAATCCACCGTTTCCGGTTGAAGAAATTTTATAAATTTTCCCATTATAACTTACGGAAGTAGAAGTAAATCCCCTCCCAAATTCAACTATATCCCCTGTAATTGATATATTATTTTGCATAGATTCTTTCACCTTATTTGTTCCTTTCAAAAGAACCCATCCTGATTCAACTAGATTCATAAGCCAGTAACCTTTTAAAAGTTTTCCGTTAAACTCAATTGAACGAAAATCATCTGTGCTCTCTATTATATTAAACGTTCCTGAATCCTTAATTTCAACAGTCATGATAGATTCAGTTAAATTTCCATAAATAGATCCACCCGCTTTTTTCGTAGGAAGTTCCCCTTGCCAGTTCATCCATTCTTTGTAATCTTTTCCATCAGGAGTATTAACATTTATTAATGTAAAATTTAAAGGTATTTCAGATTCTTTCAAAATATCCTTTTTAAGATTAAACTTTTCAATATATTCTTTCCCGGTATCAATAAGCAATTCATATATAGGAGATAATATTGATTCTTTAATATCTTTATTATATTTAATTCTTAAAGTAAATCTATTTTCATTAATATCAGTTTTTTCAAATTCATCAATCGGGGTATATTCAATATTCCTTTTTTCAAGTTCATCAGTTAAAACTTCATAAGCACTTAATATTTCCTTATCATCTTTTTTTGCTCCCCTTATAGTCCAAAGTTCATAAATATATTTTAATCTACCTTCAAGTTCTTCTTCTGTTTCTTTGGATATTAATTCAGGAGTCCAATCAATTTTATCATACTTAGGTTCATTAACTGCTTCTTTAAATTTATTTTGTGCTTCTTCCCATAAATTCGGATTCGTATTATCTGAAAATTTATCACTCGCTTTCCCATCTTTTATTTCTTTAACATAAACTATATCACCCTTACCATCTCCATTCATAGCCCATTCTTTAAAATCACTTTCACAAAACCAAGCATGTCCCATTCCCTCTGCCCATAATGCTTCATATAAAGGTTTTTTCTCACATCCTTCTTTCATACACTTATCTCTTTTATGTTTCGCTTCTTCTATCGGTAAACATTTATCAACATTTTCAGGAATAGTAATACCATCTTTTTTAATTTTTTTAAACATATTCTGATATAATTCTATTGATTTATTTTTCCAGTTTTCAGGATTAAATTTTTGCCTTCCTCTTATAAGCATTTCTTTAAGTATCAACTCCGTATCATCTAAAATTTCTGATTCTGATAAAATAACTTCTTTATCTTCTTTCAAGTTAGTATATTGCTTTGAACAATATCTCAAATCTTCAATAAGTTTTCCATCCTCTGATTCTTTAATATCTTTCGCTGGTTCAAAACTAATATACTTAATATTATTATCCTCTATCCATTTCTTCGCTTGTTCTTCCGTATATTTATCTTTCGGAAATCTTATCGCTTGCGGAATTACAGGATCATTCTCTTTTGCTATTCCTTTCATCTTAGCCCAAATAACTTCTACTCCTGCTGGTAAAGTCTTTCCGTAAATCGGTGAATCATTTCTCCTAAAAGAAGTCGGCTCAAACTTATCTGGATTTAAAAGACGAAAACTGTGCTGGTTAAGAAATGGCATAATACTACCTCCCTGTTAATTCTTTATTTTTCCTTAAATCTCTTTTAAAATTGTTCCATTGAAATTTTAACTTCTTTTTATAATATCCTAAACTTAAATTTTCCTTAAAAGGATTTTCTATTTCTACGCATACTGGTGGCTGGCTTTGTCCATACCAAACCCAAAGCCAAATCTTTCCGGTAAATAAAAATTTAATTCTTTCAAACATATTCGCTTTCCATAAACTTATACATCTTTGTTTGTCTTCATTCCAAACAGGAAGTTCAGAACATTCATCATCTTTTACTCCTTCAGGTTTCTTTAAAATCTTTGTCTGTTCTTTAAAGGAAATTGGCTTCACTTTACCTCCAACCTGGCATATAATTTTCTTCATGGCAATTACAATTTATCCGGTTTTCCGGACTGGCATTCATATCTCCTGGATACATCAACTTTTCTCCACCTACATCAAAAGGTTCATCTATATCTCTTATTTGTCCATCCGCTTCTAAATGAGATATAAAACCTCTACCACCACCCATATCTTTATCCCTAGGATTAAATCCCGTTACCCAAATTCTTTTCATATCTGGTAAAATCTCTAACGTTTCCTCATCTCTTAAATGTTTTGATAAAGAGTAAGCACTATTAATTTCAGTTCTCGCAATCTTATCGGCTCTATTCATATATCCAAAATCTTTATTAACTCCAATTATCTCATCAATCTTTCTTGCGGTATCAAAAGTATTATCTCCTTTTAAAAGTGATTTTCTTATTTCTCTCGCAACATCATCCTTCATTTCACTTCCCATATTCTTAATAACATCTATTGCATAATTCTTTGAAACTGCTATCAATTCATCTGATAACTTCCCGAAGGTATAACTATATCCTATATCTTTTAGAATTGAAGGCATCAAACTTGAACCCTGATTAAAAGCATAATCCCTACTTGATAAAATATTTCCATTCATTTTTCTTGTATATTCATCTATCTTTTCATCTATACCTCTTAATATATTTCTATAATATCCCATCTCAAATCTTTTTACATCTTTCAACTTCATGGTAATTTCTTGCTTGACTTTTTCAAGGTCAGAAAGCAAACCTTTAATCGTTGACTTCTGATTAAATCGTAAATTCTTTAATGTTTCTTTCGTATTTCTTTCAAGTATTTGCTTTCTTGTCATTTTCTATCCCTATAATTTTATTTAATTCTTCACCATTCAATCCAAAATATAATAATTTTCTATCACTATTCAAAAATTCTTTTATTTCATCTGGTAATTTCTTTTTAAATTCATCTCTTGATTCAAGTATTTCTCCACAAATTCTTTTTTCTTCTGCTAACTTAGATGAATGATATTTACAAATTTCATCCATAATTTCCCTTGGATTATTAGTTCCTTCATTTTTAACTAAAACTAATACTACTGAATATCCCATTAAATTTCCTCCTCAGTTTTATTTTCAACTTTCTTTGGTCTATTTTTATTCACATATAAATCTCTTAATTTTTCATCAACCTGTTCCGTAACAACGGCAGTTAAATCTTCCTCTTTCATTTCCATCCCTATATTTGAAAGAACATATCTATAAACTTCTGTCGCTAAACTTAAACTTATCCATTTTTCTTCTACTGCTGTCATTAAAGAAGTAGTCAAATTCACAAGAGAACCCGTTACTATTTCAAGTTCTTTTTCTTCTATCTTAGGCAAATTAATATTTACCTTAGTATTTTTTTTATCTAAAGTTAATATGCCTTTCGCTATCGCAGAATGAATTGAAAACCTAAACATATAAGCAAGCATCCATTTAAAATATTTTTGCCTTGTCTTTAATTGCTTTTTTGTAGGTAAATCCATCGATACCGCCGTCGCTCTTGTTAAACCTTCCCCACCTGCAAACCAATGCGGAGGAAATCCACCACCTGCAAGAATATGATTAAGTAAAACTTTTGCTCCAACTGTTACATCTGCCGAACCTAAATCAGGAACAGTAAAAGATAGTTTAGTCATTTGATTATGTCCGAATACTTCCATAGCATTAGGAACGTTAAATTTTTTCACTATCTCTTTTATTTCCTTTTCATCTTTTCCTTCAATTAGTAAATCAATAATTACCCTAGTAAGTAAATCAGATCTCTCTCCTACGTTATAAAGAAAATTCTCATAACTATCTATCTGGTCTGCAAGAGTAAATAAATCACTTCTTCCTCTTGGCTGATTGCAAACATTATTCACTGAAAAATAAAAACATCCTCCTTCAAGCATTTCATTGTCTTCATTAAGATTTATGATTTTTATTTCTTTCCCAGAAGGATATTTACTTGAAGTAAATTTTACTGCTGTTTTCTTTTTAACATTATCTGGGTCTGTTAAAACATCATTAATCAAAGTCGGATCAAGGTAAAGCAATCTAACTCTCCCTGTCCCCTCTCCTATTTTTACCGGATAACATTGTTCTCCGTAAATAGATAATTCTCTGATTTCTTGATATTGTGCTAACTCCATTTGGTTTACTTCATCAAGCCAAAAATCATCTATAATATCTTTAACTTTCGGATCACTACAACTATATGTAATCCCATCTCCCACAACAAAATCAGTATATCTTTCAACTATCCTATGTGCAAGTCCATTCTTATCATAAAGCCAAAAACAAATCCTTAGCATCTTAGATTGGTCTAAAGGTTTTAAATCTTTTATATCTCTACCTGTCAAACCTCTATAACCATAATCCTCATTACTCCCACCTTCATTTGCTTGATAAGAAATTGCTCCCTCTTTTAATTTTGCAGAAAACTGCTTTTTTATTCCATCTGAAATCTCGCTACCTAAAACTAAATCCATGAACATATTTCTTAAACGGTTTTCTCCCATATTCTTCTCCTTTTTTGTAAAATATTTCTTCCATCTCTTTTCTCTGAATCTCCTCCGCTAGTTCCAAACCCTGCTGAAATTCCTGTATCTTTATTTTGGCAATTCCATAAAATCCCTGCAACTACATCTAAGCAATCCTTACTTCCTCCTTGTGGGTGATCAATTTTATCCCCCACCATTTCAAGTTCCTTAGATTCTTTCTCTAATATATTTATACCTTTTTTGTCAAGAACAATCGGGCATCTTAATTTATCCTGATATATATTATCTTTATATAAATCATATTGTTCTTTCCTTACATAAAGAATATCAACCTTTCTACCAGTTTTTTTTATCGCTTGAGTTAAATCAGCAATAGCCCAAATATCATAAGTAAAACATTCAATATCAAATCCTAAATCATAAATTGATAAAACAAATTTCTTCACTTCTTCAACATCAACCTCTCCGAGTTGTTGAGTCGGCAACATTCTATAAATAAAATCTATTATCTTTTTCTCTCCTTCCCTGTGCCCCATTCCAATCCAATATGCATCATGATTCAAAGACGGATCACCATGCATAAAATATTTTTTACTAGGAATAGGTTTAAAGGTTTCAGTAAATCTTCCAAATTCATCTATCGGATTCTTATAACCATCATTATTTGATTTCTCAAACATCTCATCTATCTTGTGTGGCATCCTAAAAAATCTACCTTTAGTAAATCCTAATACGCAAGCTTTATCCCTTAAAAATCCTTCCGGATCTTTATCAAATTCATTCTTATGTTCAATAGGTATTTTTAAATTATTAAATAAGAAAAAATCAGATTCTAATGAACCTTCCTGATACATTTTATATCGCTCCTGTTGCATCTCCCATTCAGGAAGCCAAAATCCAAGCATGGTTGGAATGTCTTTACTTTTCATATATAAATCAACCATGTTTCCTTTCTCATTCACTAAACTTGAAATTGATGCTATATGCCCATCCTCTCTGAACGGATCCGTTGAACGGTTAAGAACTTTATAAACTTCATCACCAGAATATTTTCCACCCCTTGTTTTAAATCTATCAAGTTCATCAAGCCCTACAAATTTTATAAGTTTTCCTGCGAGGGAAGATGAATTTGAATGCCCTGATTTTATAATCGTATTAGTATCATTAAATCTAAAACTACTTCCTACCTCATAAGGATTTCTTCTCTTAAAATAAGATGAACGCATTATTGATGCTTTTATTTCAGCGAAAATAGTATCCCTTGCCTGCTCTTTATCTGTCGCTACATTCATAATATACATTTCTTTCCCTGGCGTAAAATTATATTTCTCCCAAGCCCTACCCATACTATATAATAAATACTCCTCTATTTGAGCGAAGATTGCAATAAGGGTTGTTTTTCCACCTTTCATCCCAACTATCAAAACAAGTTCCCTATATTTCCTCCCTTCCTGCCAAGTAGTTTTCCCTTCCGTCTGCCATTTCCAGATAATATTATGTTCTTCTACATTAAATGGTAATCCATAAAATGCTTTGAGTATCAACCTTTGAACCTTATTAGGTTTAACTTGTAAATATCTATCAACAAATTCTATCGGATTTAAAGTTTTATCTATTCGGCTTTCTTTCTCTAAATTCAAGGAAGGGTCATCATTTTGTTTCTGCTTTATCTCTTTATCTTTTATAGTTCCTTTTATCCTTACTATCTGCCGTTCTGACATATTAAACTTTTCCGCCATATCAGCAATTCCATAACCGGCTTCCGCCATCTCTTTAATCTTTCCTCTTATTCTATTTATCTGTTTAGTGGTATGCCTAATTCGTTTTCTCATAGTTTTTTAAGTTTAATAAATTTTCCATTCTTAAATATATGAGCATAAAATTTATCTTTATTATCTACGACAATCTCTATGTCCTCCCTACTATTTTTCAAACTTCCATTTCTCTCCAAAATTAATTCTCGTTCCTTACCCTCCATTATGCTTTTAGCAATCCGCAATCCGTTTACTACCCCACACGCATAACCCCTTTTTATAAGTTTTAGCTTTTTAAAATTCCCTAGTAAGTTGTTAATCTTTTCTACCTTATCATTTAATTCCATTTTCCCTCTCCCTAACTTTTATGTCTACCCCCTCCCACTCTCCACTAAACTTATATGACCTCCCGGGGGAAGAAAAGCAACTTTACTGTTTTCCAAAAATGATTCTTAACTTTGTTAACCTCTGGTTCCGATAAGAAATATTAAGTTAATCTAATTATGGATTGTAATGCATCTAAATCACTATTGTTACCTACGATTAATCTAAACAGAAATGTAACAGAAATATATATGGAAAGGATCAGTTTAAACGCATCCGTTGGAGAGAAAAAATAAATGCATTTAAAGTCATTTAAATTTATTGCTTTCTTGCTTTTCTTTCGGCTTCGCCGTGGGAAGGAAACGGAGGAAGGTATATATATATTATTATAAGGGGGTGGGATTGGGTTGAGTGATAGGTGAGAAGATGGCATAGGGTATATGTCCTTAATAGGTTCTAGCCCTATTTGCTAAGTGATTGAGAGTATCGTAATAACGTTTGGCATCTATTGTTCTTAGGGTAGAGTTAAGATTATATGACATCATACTAAAGCACCTTGGTTATTCCTTCTTACTACCTCGCAATACTCTTGGATACTTAGTGCTCTGGCTCCTTTTCTTAGCGCCAGGATTCTCTTAGTTTTAGTAAGGTCATAATGGTCATGGGAACAGCGATTTCCTTTCTGTTGGAACCATACCTTTTTCAGTCTTAGTTTATCAGCAAACTCGTGAAGTTCGGTAAGAGTATCAGCGGTGCAATGACACCAGTAGTTATATCCAAAAGCAGGGGAATAAAAGAGATCATCTACATATATCATTAGCCAAATTCCTTTTCATTTCCTTTAAGCAATTCCTTAAAGCATCAAACCTACAACAACCTCTGAATGACCCTCTATATCCTTCAGGGTCAATATATATGTAATAATCCTCATCTATCTTTCCTACCCGTTTCATAGATATTTGATTCCATTTAATTTTCAATTCCATTTTTAATCTTCTTACTTCATGTTTACAAAGAGTATGATTCTGTTGAAAAGCATAAGCATTTTCTTTACTCATAGAACCTCAAATTGTTATAATTATTTAAAATGGAGCTGTGGGGAATCGAACCCCAGTCCGAAAGAATTAAACCGTAACATCTACCAAGATAACCCGCTTAATGACCGGGTAGTCAAACCCTCTTACGAGGGTGAGGGTGAAAGGGTTATTAAAGGTATCCCTTTCATTTCCACCATCCTGTTCGCTCTAACGTATAAGCCCAGGAACAGGCAACGATGTTACTTATACGCTTTAAAGCAAACTACCTTGTTAGGCAGCCACCGGAACTTCTATCGGTGAAACTGCGTTTACAATCTCGTTTGCCCTGTCAAGTATATTCTTGGCAGTTACGTTGTGGTCGGATTTTTAGGTAGCCATCTGACCAACTACCCTTGGCAGTTACGAGTTCGCGTTCAATCGTCGAACCCTGTTCAGCCCCATTTATCAAAGAACAATAATTCCTATTCAGATAACATTTAAAACCACGTCTATCGCTTTCACGAAGTCCTCTACCGTTTTAATCTTCACTATGTTCTTATCCATCAGAGCTTTCATTATCGCTATCGCTTGCTTGCCCTTATCTGGATTAAAAGTAGCGAATTGAATCGGCTGATAAACCGGCATATAGTATTGATACCACCAATCCCAACAATAACGGTAATTATCTAAATGGTAAGGTCCATCTCCAACTTGCATATTAGTATTATCTGACATCATAATACTTCCATCAATTTGAACAAATGCATTTAAAGATTGTTGTAAATCATTCATCTCTTTTCCTCCCTAAGAAAGTTTAATGTTTTCCCATGGACTTAATCGTATAATATTTAAATTCGCATAACCATTTGAAATTTTAGGATCAACTAAATTATGGCAGAATTGAAGCGCGGGGTTAGAAAAACAACTATGCTCAACATATTTATTCTTATTACAATCCCAATCTTGCCTACCCCATCCCATCTGGCAAGGAACTATTTGATGCATTGAAGTTTCACAATAACGTATCATCTTTTTATCTTCCATTGGTATAGTTATATATCAAATACTCTTAAAAGTCAAGAGATTTTTATTTTTCTCGCTTCATAACATTCTCTACAAGGTAATACTTTCCACTTTCCGCAAACATCTGATTCCCTTAAACTCTTTTTAAATAAACTACAATATGGACGCAATAAATCTTTCGCTAAACTAAAAAATTTACATCCCTCCACATCATTTTCGCAACAATTCATAGGAACTTCTGTTTTAATTTCTATCTTACAAGCATTCATTGAATCCTCCTTATTCTTCAAACTCAAAATATATCGCTACCAACCTGCATATCGGAAGTTTTTCATGAATATCTTCCACTTTTTTTCCATAATATCTACATGTATTTATATCAGGAGTGCATAAAGGACAATCCCTGCACATTTTTATTAATTTACCTTCTTTTCTTTTTATAAGATAATCTCTCATTTTTCCCTACCTTCATATATATCCTCATTTTTCGTTTTATTCTTTTTAATTATACTAAATTTCATTTTTTTATATATCCATACATCACAAGCAGGTTTATTAGAATAAACATATAATATTTTATTAAGCATCGAAAAACATAATCTCTTGCTTGGTGAAACTTCAAGGCAATTCCCACAAATTCTTTTGATTTCTTTTCTCATCATAATCCCTTTTTAATATCAACCCTTTTTTCTTCCAAATATTTAAATATCATTTCCCTAGTAAATCTTATCTGCCTTCCTATCTTTATATAAGGGATTTTATTTTCACTTACCATTTTATATATCTTACTTTCACTAATTCCTATAAGTTCTGAAAGTTCTTTTATAATCATTACTTCTTTCATCTTTTCCTCTATTATTTTACCTTTGGATTATAATTCTTAAATTCTTTGGGTGCTTGAATATTAACTTCAATTCCATATAAAGGAAGTTGCATATTCCATATAGTCATACATTTTTTACAAATACATTTTAATTTAATTTTATTAGCAATTAATACTATCTCTCCCCCGCATTTCTTGTGTACTTGTTGATAATAACCATCACAATTAACTTTTTTTTTCATTTTACCTCCACTAATTTAACTTTTTTTTGTTCTCCAGGATTAAGATGAAAATTCGCAATAGTAAAAAAATTATTATCATTTAAGCAAATCCATCCATGATTCGTAGACCAATATTCCCCGGTTCTATCTAATTTTAATTTTTTACTATCAATACAATAATAATTTGCTTTTAAACATCTTGCAATCCAAAATATTTTATTTTTCATTTTATCTCCCTTTTCTAAGTAATTGATATTCTCCACCATTATGACAACTTGTTTTCCCTTTTCCTAAATCAAATTCATGAAACCCATTAGGCAATATCCCTTTATAAATTCCTGATTTTATTCCAAAAGAAAAACATTTCCTTCCGTCATATTTTCTATACCTTCTTCCGATAATCATTCCTATTCCATCCATTTTCTTTTTTTCATATCTTTTCATCCTACACCTTGATATATCCCCTTGCATATCAATAAAATATAAATATCCTTTATCTTTCTTAATCCCACATCTTAAAATTTTTTCATTCATCTTTTTTTCTCCTTTTTATACTATTTCTACTTCAGGAACGAAACACATAGTATCTCCGTTAACTCCTGATTTCAAATAAATATATCCACCAGATACCTTGATAACCCACATCTTACTATTACCAACATCCAATTCAACTCCTTCGTGAAAACTAAGATTCTGTAATTTAATATGGTCTTTCCTTTCCATTTTCCCTCCTATTCTGCTTCCTTTATACGACGAATAAAAGTTGCACCTCCGCAAAGATAACCAAAACGATTATCCGCGAACCCACTCCCTATTTGGTCAATAACAGCACACATTTCATTGTCTGTTATAAGAATTAAACAATTCCCTCTTTCATTAGAAAAGATACTTTCTACTTCCCATACTTCTCCTACTTTTGGTTGTTTCATTTTTCCTCCTTATTCTTTTCAACTTCTTTTACGAATTTTAAAAACTTCTTTTCTGATAAATCCGCGAGTTTCCCCTCATAATCAAGTTCCTCTTTAACTTCTTTCAATAGTTTCGTTCCAAATTTTTCTTTCAGTTCCTCTAATTTCGCAAGTTTTTCTTCCCTTGTGAGTTCTTTCTTTTCTTTATCTTTTTCTTTGTCTTTTTCTTTTTCCTTCTCTTTATCTATTTTTTCCTTATCTTCTGCTACCGTATCTTTTTCAACTTTTTCTTCTTTCGGATTTTCTATTACTTGTAATTTTTTAATGAATTCAGCCCATTGAGAATCATCAATTCCAAGAAGTTTAGATTCAATTTTAAGTTTAGTTTTCACTTCTTTTATTTTATCATTCCCGAATTTTTTTACCAATTCTTGTAATATATCTTTCCTTGATTTTTCCGCAGAAGGTTGTGGAGTATCTTTTACTTGTTTATTTTCAACCTTAAAAGCGGAAATATCAGATTCAACTTGCCCCTCCCCTGCAGGAGATTCATCAACTTCTTCGTAATAATAAACTCCTGATATAGCATCAGGTGCATATCTCCTCGCACACCTTGACATAGCACGCCACCAAAGCATATCAGAAGTATAATCCTTCCAAACCTTTTTACTCGTGAGAGGTTTATTACTTTCTCCGAATGTTATCGCATTCGCTTCTTGAATCGTAAAACTTGCTGTCCCTAATTTTTCTCCCTTCTTTCCGAAAATAGTAATCGTCGCTATTTGATTGTTTGATTCTCCCCTAAAATCATATCCCCTATTCCTAATCAAAGCTGCCATCGCCTGCCCGTCTGTTGAAGGCGGTTTACCGGGAGTCATATATAAATGTATGAGCGAGTAGTATGGAGGAAAACCAAGTTCTTGCCCATATTGCGCCTTTGCCATCGCCTGTGCTATTGATTGTAGATCTTTGAAATAACCGGAAGCGTAAAGGTACTTAACTGTTTTCTCCAATTCATCCAAATTAAATTCTTTCCTTACCATTACCGATTTATTCGTTTCAGGTAAAGCCAAAGCTCTCCCTGTCGCTACCTCTCCTACGATCACTTCCTCTTTCTTGATTTCCTCTTTAATAATTTTCTCTGCCATTACACCCTCCTTTTCCTTCTTATCAAAATTTAACATCTCATTCACTAATTCATTCCCAACACAATCTTGACATAATTCAGAATCTTCTTTCGCGTAAGCATTTAAAACTTGAATCCTTACTGCCGGAGATAATTGTAAATATTTCTCTTCAAATTCTTTTATCATTTATTTTCTCCAATTGACATAAAAATTAATACATTAAAAATAAGAGAAAAACCAAACTTTAAAACTTCCGTAATTTCAGTTGATTTAAACATCATCACTAAACAAAAAATACAAGATAAGAATAAAAGAGTTCCATTAAAAATTTTCATTTTAAAATCCTCTGCAAATTAGATTTCTGCTTAATCACTATTTTATTTTCAGTTAAAATCTTTATAAGTTCCAATATCTTTTCTTTTGAAGGTTCAGGCAAATGACAACCCTTACTATCTGCTCCTATGTTTACGAAATCTGGATGAGCATCTACAATCCATACGGATAATACATCTATATTAAATTCCATTATCGGCTCAATAGTAACAAAAGTTTTTACCCCTATACTTTTAAATTTCCTTATTCCTAAATATCTTTCACCAGGAGCGGGAGCAGAAGAAATTTCCGGGTAATAAATATCAGATTCTATCGTGGTTCCCATAATGAAATCTTTGGGAAAATAACTGCCTATCTCCCATAAATTAAAAGCCTTATTAGGATTCTTAGTTTGAAACACATAAGTATTATTCGGATATTCCTTACAATGAGATAAAATTTTCTGTATCCAAGAATATTTAATACTTTCAGCAAATAAATCATTCATATGTTCTATAAATATAGATTTTCCGCTTCCATAATTTACGTTTAATTCATCTTCTTTTAATCTTGGCTCTCCCTTATATCTCGGACTAACTCCGAACCTATTTTTCTGAACGTAACAGTATTTACATTTATGTGAACATTCTCCTGCTAAATGGCTGTGAGTAGATGTTACCCAATCATACATATTCCCTGCTGATTTGTTTAACGGCATTTTATTTCCTCCTTTCTATAATATCCTTTCTTAGTATGAATTCTGGGATTCTGGAATATTTTTTCAAGATTTTTTAAATCTATATTCCTTCTATATAATTGAGTTTTACCTTTGATTGGATGATTTATAGCAGTTGAAATTGTCATCGTAGTAGTATAAATATTTATTCTTTGATTTTCCTTTTTAAAAGATAACATATATAAGTTAGGTGTATATAATTTATTCCAACCATTATCTAATCCTATTTTAATAATTTCATTAATTACTTTAATTTGATTATCTGATAATTTTTCAAGCATTTTCATTCACCTTAAATAAACTTTCTGAACATATTTTGTTCCAATCACAATACTTGCATACTCTTTCACTCTTTGACCTTAGTTGAGTTCCTTCTTCAATTCTTTGCTTGACATCAAACGCAAACGTAAGCCACTCTTTTACCTTCGCTTGATTATAAACAATAGAAAACGGAGTAACAACTACCGCATGGCAAACATTAAACTTGAACCCTAAAATATTATAACCTTCATTTTTCATACAATAAGGATATATAATCGCTTGTGCTTCTTTTTCAGCTTCTTCCTGTGTCCAATCAGAGCTTGAAGTTTTGTGATCTATTATCCACATAGAACGATCAATAACATCGACCTTCCCTGTTATCCCTAATTTCCTTTCTCCATAAGTAATATGAACACAGAAAAACTTTTCTATAAATTCTTGCCCCAAAGGATAAATCATAGGAAGTGCTTTTTGAAAATATATTCTTATATAATTCTCACACTTCAAATGCGCCTTATTTTCAGCTAATCTTGAAAAATCCGTATTCTGCTTTTCCCTTCCCCATATAGCGTTAAACATTTTTTCTATATCATTCCATCCGTAATGAATACCTCTCTTTACGAAAAATCTTAAATCCTGTTCTATAACTTCATGGAAGCAACTCCCAATCATGAGATAAACTGATTTAGTAGTTATTTTTGGTTGCGTATATTTCCATACTAATTTCCATTCGCATTCCTTCGCCATCATTATGTCTGTCGCGCTCATTTGTAAAATATTATCACTATAAACATGAACCCGTTTATTGAAATCCCAAAATTTAAACCTTCCTTGTTGATTTTCCATTTTTTCTCCTAAATAATAACCTAGATTATTTTATTTTTTTCTTCCCTATCTATTTCAATAGAATATCCACAATTCAAACAAGTTTTAATATTTATATACATATCTTCTGATTCACAATGATCAATTCTCCATTCATTTTTCTTACATTTATGACAATATTCTTTTATATTTTTCTTAAATTTTAATTTTTCACAAATCTTCGACATTTATATCCTCCTCAACTATAATTCCTTCTTTCTCCCTTATCTTTTTAATTATATTTTCATAAACATTATTCGCGATAGCTCTCATAAACAAAGGAGGAACAGCCCTTCCGCATCTTTCCCATTGTTGATTGAAATCTCCTGTTAAAATAAAATCATCAGGGAAAGAACAAACCCTTTTTATTTCCTTAATAGTTAATCTCCTATTTTCATCTGGGTAAATGCAAGCACATCCTCCAGTATGCCCATGGCTTTGTAAAACAGTATTACATTCTTTATCCCATTCCAATCTAGTAAGAGAAAAATATGAACCCTTCGGATGATATTTACTACCTGATTCACCAGGTTTTAATTGAATAACATATTTATAAGTTTCATATCCTTCCGTTAAACCTTTCTTAGATTCTTCAATATCTTTTTCTGAATTTTCAACTCCTTCTAATGCTTCTCTCACTGTTACTCTTTTAGTAATCCAAGGCAAAGGAAATGACGGAGCTATTTCTAAATCTTGCCTTACTCCTATAATAATTAGTCTTGATCTCCTTTGAGGAACTCCGAAATCCCTAGCATTTAAAATATGATATTGAACCCTATATCCACATTGTTCAAAATGATATAAAAATGTTTTCTCATGTTCTCCGAATAAATCATTCTGTTTAGTTCCTAATAAGTTTAATGCTCCCCCTAAAGTTAAACCTTCTACATTTTCAGCCACGAATACTTTCGGTTGTATCTCATTTAAAATCCTTATGAACTCAAAAAATAAATCATCAGTTCTCTGTTCCGTATCAGAATATTTTTTAACCTTTCCCCATCCTTTTTCTCTTTTACCAGAAATAGAAAAACTCGCGCAAGGTGGCGAACCGTCAAGCAAATCAAGTTCTCCTTTCTTTAATCCTACTTTATCTAAAATAATTTGACCGGTTAATTCTCTAATATCTTCAGGAAATATAATAGTATTAGGATAATTCACTTTATAAGTTTCAATAGCAGCAGGAATAAATTCATTTATAGCTAATATATTTGCTCCTGCTAATCTATAACCAGTAGAACTCCCTCCGCATCCTGCGAAAGTAGATACTACCGTAAATAATTTCCTTTTCTCACTTTCATAAACATCTTTCATTTTAGGTAAGGTTTCAAAATATTTCATTTTAATTTTCCTTTAAAAATTCCGTAACTTTTCTTTTTATTTCAACATCTTTTCCGTTTATACTTATATTTATTCCTGAAGGATGAGGGATGCTTAATTTTTCAATCTTCCATGGTAAATATCTCAAATATTTTCCTATTAGATTTTGAGAAAATTTCCCAACCATAATAACTTTTTCATACTTACCTTGAATTATTCTTTTTATTACATAATCTCTTAATCCAAAAATGGTTTCTTTTTTAACAGGAACTATATCACCTTTTCCATTTCTTCCCATATAATAAGGAATGGCATGAATAGTATCAACTAATTCCGCAAGTTCTTCTTGGCTGTTTACTCTGAACCATTTCCAAAGTCTTTTAGATGAATTCCCTCCATTCCAAGGAATCCTTGTTACTGAACTTTTCGCTGGTGCTTGCCCTATCACTAAAATACTATTCATTTGGTTCTTCCCCTCCTCCTATTAATAATTGAACTGGTTTATTAACTTTCCAATATATATCCCTATATAAATCAATTACTCTCTGCCTTCCTTTTTTATTTATTTCAGGATTTTTTAATAAAGGTTCAAATATTTCCCTTATTCCTGAATCCCCACCTTGTAAATTCATCCTTTTAAAAAGATTAATCTTAGAAAAATATTCAGGAAACATATCAAGTAGTGCTTGTTTTTGAATAGGTTTATTTATTTCTTCCCAAGTTTTATTAAAAAACCATTTTATTACCTCTTTACCAACAAATGGATCATAAGTTTTATTATCAGAATTATTAGAAAGTTTCTTAAATATTCCATTATGTATTCTCAAACTATCATAACTCAATATCGTTTCCTCTTTTCTATATTCTTGTAAATCTTTTAAATTCTTTGCATGATGAATTAATCCATGCTTAGTCAAACAAAAATGGTCATCGGAAGCAAGCCCGATTAACAAAAGATTTTCTTTCACTTTTGGATAAAGGAAATAATAAGGATAAAAACATTCAACCCTTGTCTTTCTCCAAGTCTTAAATTCCTTTATGAAACTACGAACGATATTTATATCCACTATTTTAGGAATGATACATTCAATAAATTCAATTTTAAAAATATCACAATTCCTTTTAGCATTAATATAATCCTGGCTTTCAATACCTTCCACATGGAAATTATAAGCCCTAACCTTTTTCTTTAATTCCAATAAAGCAAATAATATAGAATTACTATCCTTGCCAGATGATAATGCTATCGCAATATTATCATATCCTTTAGTAATATTAGATACTTCTTTTAAAAATATTTCTCTTAGTTTTATTTGATGCATAAAAACGCCTCAAAATTAAAGTATTTAAAAAACCTCTCTATTTTTTTAAATCCCACTTTCATTAAAAGCTCTTCATTTTCCTTGCTAGTATTAGGTTTCAAAATTTCCCTTAATGAATCCTCCTTATCCAAAATTTCAGTTCCGGTAAATGAATTCCTTTTATAATCATAATAAGAAAAAGTAAAGATTTCCTGAAACTGTCCGAATTCGGAATAAGTCTTTTCAGCGATAATTAAAGCCCCACCAGGATTAAGCCCATTATAAATATCAGTCAAAAGTTGATACCTGCTTTTTTTCTTTAAAAATTGGAGAATAAATATTGAATAGATAATAGAAGCATTTTTAAACTCAAAACTATCATTTAAATCTGTACAAATCCATTCAATCCCATTCTTACTTTCTGGCAATAAATTCCTACTATTATCAATCCCAACTTTCTTGCAATCAAATTTTATTGATTTTAAGAGCTTCCCGGTAGAACACCCTATATCATAAATGGTCATATTCTTATCATAAAAATACTTTGAAATACAAAGGATACTATTGAATAAAATATCATAGTTAGGAATGGAAGCCAAAATATGCTTATCAAAATCCTGAATCGTATTAAAACTAAACCTTTTCATGAACCCTCCTATCCTTATTTAAAGCCCTATCTAGTGCTCCCTAGTGGTCATTCTAGCCCTTAAACCCTATATAAAGGAAATCTCTTATTATATATAATTCTATTCTTTTTTATAAGTAAATTCTTATGTCCCATTTTTGGTTGTAAAGTGGTTTTTACTCTCAAAAACCTTCATTTTAAGCTTTTCTACTTTACATACTTTACAGAAATTGTTTAAAATTTTTAACCTATTCAAAAATAGATTCATTTAAACCTATTATATATATATATGTAAAGTGTAAAGTATAAAATATATAAGGTCGTACGAGGAAACTTTGATTTTTAAATTTCTCACTTTCTCTCCCTCTCTCTATATATATACATTCCTAGCCACTTTACAACTTTACACCCTACTTGTAAACAACTTTTTTGATAATTTATATACAAATTGTATGTCAATGTAAACAAAAAGCTGTAAAAACCAGTAAAGTATAAAATCAAAATCTTCATTATTTTGTATCCTTTCTTGTTAATTTCAATCCTTGCTTTACATAAAATCTTTGAAATAAACCCTTTTTTGTATCATAGGTTTCTTTAAGATATTCCAAAAATGCTTCCCTGTCCTCTTTTAAATGAAAAACTGCAATCAAGTCAACCCCGTTTTTAATCCCATATTTCATAAATCCTCCTTTATAAATCCCCTAAATCCTGCCCATCATCTTCCTTTTTTGTCTTTTCTACCTCAAAAACGTTCTTTAGGATTTCCGGGGTAAGCTCATTATTGAGGTCAAAAAGCCATCTACCTGCAACCGTACCCTTAACCCTCGTGGTGTCCCAACCCAAGCAATAGGGTTCTTGCTTCAGGATTTTGGCAACCTCTCTACTACTTGGAAGTTCATATTTACGGGTTACTGATTCCCCATTTATCTTTCCTAAGAGCATCGGAAGGTGAATTTCAAGTTGATGTATTTCCTTAAAATCCCTATCGGCAGTCCTATGAAAAGCTACTTGTTCATCAAGTTTCCCTGATTTATGGAGAATATCCAAACCCTCCCAAAGTAACCCTATAATTTCCTCTTGTTTTTGCTGTTCAATTTCATAGTTAGCAAGTTTTATAGCAAACCCACATATCTTATCTTTTTGGCTTTCAAAATATGGTTCAGTAAGTGCTCCGGCTACCGCTACCGCCCAAACTTGTGCTTGCCTTGGAGATGCTATTTCTTGCTTAAATTTAGCAGCTATCTCCTTATATTTAGCCATGAATTCAGGAAATAGGGGTATTCTATTCTTTACCCAATTAAACCCTATTTTGGCTAGTTCCGGCTCTAATCTAAGTATATCCTCATAATACTTGTCATTCCGTTCTTGTTGAGTTATTTCAAAGGTTACGAGTCTTGAATTAAGCCCTGAATCATTCGTAGCAGTTTCACCATCAACTATCAAACAACCCCTTACCGCAACCTGTCTTATTTTTAAAGCATCATTCTTAATACCTTTTGAAGCAGAAGAACGGTCAAAAATATTCCTAAAAAATCCATGGAATTTCTGCCCCTCTCCTTCCCTATTTCTATAATCATCCGCCCAAACAGGCAAACTTGAATAATAAGCTAATCTCCTTTCAATCCCAACTCCAGTGGTTCCACCTTCCCTTAAAGAGATCGCTTTTACTCCTTCAAGTCCAATCATATTCATAAGCCAGCCACACATTATGGATTTCCCACTTTCTTTTTTACCATGAATCATAAGAATAGGAAAAAACTTATTTTTCTCAAAAAACATCTTGCTCCATAAACAAGATTTTAACCATCCTATCGCTATCGCCATTTTAAGATTTCTATTTTTTATAAGCAATTTAAAAATATCTTCCTTGAAATTTTCAATACCTCCTACTGATTCAGTAAGCGGAAAATAAGGAATTTCTGACCTTACTCCTGCTTGAGTAGTAAGTGCTGGAATTTTAATTGAATCCTTTTCATTCAAAGTAAGATACCCATCTTTAAGCGGAACAATTTCACCAGTATTAGCAACGAATATATTATCAGCGATAAATCCTTCATCAATTTCCCCTACACATTCAACCTCTCTTACGATTTTAGGTTTATAAGCAACTCCCCAGAATTGAACCAGAGAATTTAAATCATTATCATTCCCTTGAAAAAGACAAGTTTCATTGCAGTTATTTAATAAAAACTCTTTTAATTTTCCAGAATTACTTAAAACCGTTCCATCCATAAATACTGTATTCTCAAGTTGCCCGTGTTTTATTTTTACTTTCCTTACCCTTAGTTCCTCATTTTGAATAATAATCGCTTCAACTTTCCCTATCCAATTTGTAAGTTTAATTTCCATTTCTTTATCATGTACGAATTTTGAAATATAATAACCATCCGGTTTCTCCCTAATCAAACTTTGCATTTCAGGAGAAGGTCTATCAGCTTTAATCTGTAATCCTTCAAAAATTTCCTTTCCGTTTTCTTCATCCCTTATGGTTTCATCTATATCTATTTTATCAGGAGGGAATTTCATAACAAAAATATCACAATTACTAAAATTTTTCGCTAATCTTTCTGTATCTCTTTTCCCTTCAAAATCAGCATCAAAACAACTATATAATGTAATGAGTTCAAAGGTTTTTAGATAATCAATCTGCTCTTTAGTCAAAGTTCCTACTGAACCTGCCGCATTAACTCCGATATCCCAAAGTGAAACTACATCATCTTCACCTTCAACTGTTACTAAATCAACTCCGTTTTTAATAATATCTTGATTATACCAAACTGAATCCTGTATTCTAACATTCTTAGGCATTTGTTGTTTTTTTAATTTATTCGGATCTTTATTTCTAAAATAACTTATCTGACCATTTACTACAAAAGGATATGTAAAAGAACCTTCGGGAACAAGAGTTAATCCGCTCGCTTTCACTAAATCTTTATCATATAAAGCATTAATTCTTTCTATTAAAGTTCCATCATTAAATCCGATTTTAAAATGAGTAATGGCTTCATAGGAATGCTTGCGATATTCAAGTAGATAATTCAAAGGATTTATTTTTAGTCCACGCCATTGATATATAGTCTGGCAAGTAAATAATATATCTTGTGCTATTTCACAATAATCTTGTCGCATTGAATAATAATCAACTTCTGATTTCTCAAATTTCTTGATTTTTAAATCTTCCGCAAATTTACTAATTGATGCTCTATAAGAAGAAAGTTTATCATATTGTTTTCTAAACTGGATTAAATCTCCGATGAAGGTTTGACATTGGAAACAGAAATATTTATCATCTTGGCTTAATCTCGCACATTCATGCCCTCCGCAAAAACAACATTCAGGTAGATTTTTCCATAACCCTATCGCTTTAAATTGTTGCTCCGTTCTTTGTTCAATATAACTTTCAAGTGTTTGCGAAGATTTTATTTTTTCTATAATAGATTGTTGCATTTTTTATCCCTTCTTTTCTAGGTTAATTTTAACTAAACATTTCTTTTCATTATAATTCTTACAGTTATATCCGAATAAGCATACACGGGTAGTAATTTTCTTCTGCCCCATAAATCCTAATTTATCATAAAAAAAATCAGGACAATCTGGGAAATTACAAATCTTCGCTATTGGTTCGTATCTCATTTTATACTCCCAGTGAAAGTTGATTTATGTGCCTTGAATTTTGCTTGAAATACTGATACTTTTCCCAGTATCCTAAACCTTGATAAAAACATAACTTAAATTGAGCATAAAAAATTTTCAAGGTAAATTTCTTAATCTGCATAACCTTAATGTAATTGTCTAAATGAGAATCAAATTCATATAAACTTAATCTGCTTTCAAGATTTTCAAACACCTTCTTTTTCTCTAACATTTTCATCGGTTGCTCTTTCCAGTTAGTCATTTTTCCTCCTTTATTTTTCTTCATAAAAGCACCTAAAAGCCAAAACTAATCCATGTATTTTTCCACAAACTTTTTTAGGAGAACATATATCATATTCAATACAATCTTTGCAAATAATATCCTTTATATCAGTTATCAAGAAATCCATTTTTACTATTTTAGGTGTTTTTTTCATAAAGATATTTAATAAATTCTTAAATGGATTTTTCATATTTTTTTCCTTCCAGAAAACTTAAAGCAAATTCCTTAGTTTTCTCACATTGTTCTATCGTAAAAAATCTAATATGACATTTTTCGGAAGGAATTTTTAGATACTTAGATAAGGATTTATAACAATCAATTCTACTTCTTTTATAATTATTTCTACCTTTCCATATAGAATCAAATAATCTATGTGCTTCCAATCTCGCCTTACAAAGTTTAGGATTATCAGAATAATACATATCAAATTCCTATTTTATTTCTACAATTAAAACAATTACAGGAAATATGATGCTTTTTGAAAATAGGTAATTTAATATTAAATTCATTTAATAATTCCTTTAATTGGTTATCTGTATGGTCATACCATTTATCTGAAATTTCAAATATATCGCCATTTTTAAATACATTCATTTTACAAGAACGTCCCTTGACATAATCCATCATTACAATACAACTATTATCTTTTTTAAATATATATTTTTCTGCTTCTTCATCTGTTAATGGTTGTGGATTATAATGTAAAAATCCTAATCCTTGTGGATTACTTAATTCATAAACCTTTTTAACAAATTTAACTAAATCTATTCCTGTAATATTTATCATAAATCCTCCTAAATATTAATTTTTAGTATCTCATATTTTACATAAAATTGTAGGATTTTATAAAGAGCATTACGCCCATTCTGATAACTATTAAAAAAAAGAGGAGTAATCCCGTATTTAATCATAAAAGAAAATATTGTAGCATAAACATTTCCGGCAGGCAATATGCCTGGCGGTTGGTCATTTACAATTGAAAGATAATCTCCCTCAATAAGAATATACTTAAATTTCACATCTCTCATCTTTTCAAGTTCTCTACAAAATCTATCTCGTGATGAACCAGAAAAAGCAAAAAGCTCCGCGATTGCACCCTTACGTTCAATAATAATCTGGTCATAAAAATCCTTCCCATCATACCTCACACTATAATCCCCATAAGGAAGGCAAACTGAAATACTATTTGGAAACTTATAAGGTTGCTGTTCACGGGTATCCGTCAAAATCTGAAATCGGTTAATTAATTCATCCTGTTTTTCTTTTTGGTTCATAAATGAACATCCCTTCATTTATATATTGTAAAACCCTTCCGGCTTGCATATTAATTACAACTGCCGCAGGTAATCTCCTATTTCCCATATTACCAAAACATTCACAATAAACTGACCTTCGTGCCCATGCAAGTTTTTGGATTTCCTCTACTGTATTTACTCTTTCCATTTATAAATCCTCCACACTATCCACATCTTTCTTCGGTTCTTCTTTCGCTTTTTCTGATTTAGGTTTCTTTTCTTCTACTGATTTTTCAGGAGTAGTTTCGGCGGGAACATCTGAAATCGGCGCAGTAGGTTGTTCAAGTGGTGAAAAATTCAAAATCTTATTCTGGTCTTGGCTTGAATCTTGATTATTTTTTTCTAATCCTAAATCAATCAATCCTTCAGCTCCTATTATCTTTTCTTTAGGAATATTAATCGCTCCCTTACTCCTAATTCCTATTGAAAACAAAAAATTGTGCCAAAGAAATGACATCCTTTGTTCCTTATCAGTCATTAATGACCGTTTGATATTTCCCATTCTTTGAGTTTTATTTACATCCCAAATTTCAAAAGTAATAATCACTAAGTTATTCCCTGCGTCGGACATCTTTTTATAAATATCCTTCGCTATAAATCTATACCTCCCCTTTTCAATCACATTACTTTTGATACCTTCAATTTCTCCATTATAACCAAATACTTCACTATCATTTTCTTGCTCGCCCATTGTAATGTTCCTCCGTTTTTATTTTTTTTACTTTAAAATTACTTTTTCAATAACTGTTCTATTATCAATTTTTATAGGTGGAATTAAGTATTGCCTATAAATTAATTCCACTCTTTTTCCTGTAACTAATGCTTTTTGAACATCAGAAACTACTTTTGAATCTACATTAAAACAAAATTTTTCTGGTTCAACTGTTCCTGCAACTTCAATAGGTAAAGCCATCAATAATTCTCCTTCCCAACTTTTAAAAATTAACCCCTTTTCACTTAATTTTGTTACTAATCCCATTCTTGAACCAGAAGAATATTTAGGAAAACAACCAAAGGTTGCACAAGAAAACATTCCCCCTAACATAAGCATTAATAAAACTAAAATAAGTAAAACAAAACTAAAAGATTGTCCTTTATTATTCATAAATCCTCCTTATAAATCCTCAATTTTTTCACTCCGAATTATCGGAACTCTCTTAAAAGTAATAGGTATCCCGGGAATTTCCCTCGTTCCCGCGTCAATAAGTTTCTGTACTGTTTTCTTATCTAAAATCTTCAACCTTACTCCATTGAAAATCTCTGGAACTTTATCAATCTGAACTCCGTTCTCATCAAAAGAATAATCATCTCTGTAAGATACTCCTTCTTCTTTTGATTCTTTAACTTCTACGGGAGGTGGAGGTGGAGGTGGGATTGCTCCTTTCTTTTCTGCTTTTTTTACTTCCTTATTATAAGCATCCTGCTGTTCTTTTCTTATTTTTTCTTCCTCTATCCTTCTTGCTTCTGATTGTTTAGTTTCATAATCTGATAATTGTCCTCTTAAACCTTCGTAAGAATCTTTTCCTGCAAGTTCAATAAGACTTTTTGAAAAAGGTTTAATCAGATTTTCCCAAAACTTAGTATGATCTTTTAAGGGTTTAACTATTTCTTTAAGTTTTTTATCAAAAATATCCGCAAGCCCTTCTAGTTCTCTTACTAAATCAATACCTTTTTTCTTCGTTTCCTCATCTATGATTTTTAATCCTTTAGCTTCAAGAATTAACGTTTCATAACGAGGTTTAAGTTGTGCTATTTCATGTTCGTGATTTAATTCTACTGAAATTTTAGTTTTCTGCATTAATCCTCCTTTATCTTATTTTTTTTCTTCCAAGAAAAAAGTACCATTCCGCTTAGTGCTTTTATTTCAAGTTCTACACAAACACCATCTATAAAATTTTCCTTAATAGTAAATTCTGAATAAGCAGTTAATTTTTCACTTTTTTCCATAAGTTTAAAGTTCCTCCTCTTTCTCTTTCTTTATACTTAATTTTTCATTACCAGTTTTAATTTCTATAAATAATTTCCTACCTTTTGAATCTTTCAAATGCAACTCTCTCTTACTATTTGCTTTTAAAAGTGGTAAGAGTTTCACTTTTTCATCCTCAAGTTTTTCCCTCTCATCCCAACAGGATTCCCATAATTCAATAACAATTTCTGCCTGTTTTTCAAGTTCCGTTTTCGGTGGCATCCCGCTTAGTTCCTCTTGTTTCTTACCATTCTTTGCTTTACTTGCCATGCTTTATTACCTCCCATACCTTCCTAAAAAATCCCTGTTTACCAAACGCCTGTTCCTTACTCTTATATATAAAAACTTCTTTCTTTAAAGATTTATTTTCTTCACTTAATCTCTCCATCTCATCTTTAAAAGTTTTAATATTTTCAAGATAAGTTTTAATCATAGTAGGACTACACATTTTAAGCAGATTCACCATCCTTCTTTTTTGAGATTTTAATTTCATAATAAGCGTTTTTCTTCTGTTCATTCTTTCGTATCTCCTTTTATTTAGTTAATTCATTAAAAAGTAATTCTCTTTTCTCAATAGATTTTCTTAAATTAATAATACTTGCTGCTAATGAAAGTCTTAATGCTTTGATAGTATCTTCTTTTATAAACCAATAATTTTTATTCAACCCTTCCTTTGATAAACGTTTTCTCCAACCTACTCCAACTATATAATTATTTTTAGTTTCACCTACTATTTCACGTTCTATAATAAGTTCAACTGGATTGCTGATTTCTTTCCAATCTATTTCATTAAGACTAAAACTATATATATATTTCTTATTCATTTTTTCTCCTTGTTTTCTTTAATATGTAATACTTTTATACCTTTAACTTGATTTTCTTTACCGAAAATAATCATAAATCTTTTACTTGGAAATGCTTTTACTAATTGTCTATCAAGAAACATAACAGATTGATAATTCATATCGGGCAAACAAATAATATCTCCGTCCTGAATATTGAATTTCTTAATCTCTTTAATTTCCATTTTTCTCTCCTTTCACCATTTCAACATCATCTTACATTTTCTTCTGCAATACCATAAACTTCTACCTAAAACACAAAACGGCTTCATAGTTCCCAAAGAAATCTGATAATAATGACATTCCACAATTTTCTTTTTCTTACTTTTTCGCATAGTTATAAATAATCTGCTTAGCTTCACGAATCGCGGTAACGAAATCAAAAGGGGATACTAAATTTTCCTTTCTATAATAAGCAGAAAGAATCTCTTGACAATCTAGTGAATTCTCAAAGTAAAATACTACTTTATCATCAGATTTATTCCTATCAATTTTAGTAAAGGATTTTTTAACCGCGAGAAGCAATGCTATTTCATAAAGATTTGCTGTTTGGAAGGAACTCATGCAACCTCATTTAATATCAATATTTAATATAAAATATATAATATAATTATTTCCTATCTTTCATAATACTACTAAACTAAAATATACTTGTCAAGGGGTTTAAATAAACATTAAATCTCCTCTTTTATCGTCAGTAAATCAGGATTTTCTCTAATATTTCCTATAACTAACATCTGTTTTATAATCAAATTTCCAAGTCCATAATTAATAGATTTTCCTTCTTTCTTTTCATCGGATTTTTGAATATAAAAACTCCCTTGATTCTGTTCCCATACTATTATTCCTTTACCAAAATGAAACTCAACAACATCACCTTCATAAATCTCTTTAGTTTTTCTATCATGGAATTCCGTGAACCATTCAACCTCATAATTCATAAAACAGAATTCAATTTTCCATTTTCTCCAATCCGCTTTATTCTTTAAATCTACATAAATAAACCTTGACTTCTTTGAATCCCAAAACCTGCATTTTAATCTCATAATTCCCTCCATACTATTATTGTAGTATTAAAATCATTTTCACTTTTTCCCCTATATACTTTTTCAATTTTAAATTTATTAAAATGTGGTCTCATTCTTTTAATTTCTTTTTTAGTTAATTTCCAACCATAAACTACCGCATAAACATTCTTCATTTTACCCTCCTAGTTTAGTTCCACAATAAATACAAAATTTATAAATATCCACATTCATATTACCACATTTATTACATTTTATATGTTTTATTATTATTTCCTTTTTCTTAGCTCTCATTTAAACTCCTTTAATATCTATATGCCTTAAATGCTTCATCATTACAGGGAACTAATTTTTTAATGTTATTCTTACTAAAAACCTTATCTCCCATATCTTTTACTGTTTCCCAATCACAAGTAGCAAAATGACAATAAATACACCAATCAGGAATATCGCCACGTGAAGCAACCCATTTTAATATTCTACCTGAATCAGAAATATTAATTCCTTCAGAACTATCAATAATTTCTCCTCTCGCAAAAATCCCTGGTTTCATTTCTTCTAAATCTTGTAAAGTTAATTCTTTCATTTTCCCTCCTAATAAAATCCGAAAATTAATTTCCTACTTTTTGTAGGTAAATTCCTATAAGAAAACGGAGATTTAATACTTGATTCTAGAGTAACATATATTAATTCTCCATTTACTCTTTTTTCTTTCAGCCATTCCCCTGCGACAAATGAAAAATTCTCTTCGCAATTATCACAATGAAATAAAGTATATTCTACGTGTACAAACTTTCTATTTTTACAAATCGGACAAACTAATTTACTTAAATTTATTTCTTTCATTTTTTCCACCTCCCATACCTCTCTTTCTTCCAGTAAAGCCACAGCGCCGATCCAATAGCAATTACTCCTAACCCTCCAAGGAAACAGATAATAAAAATTACGAGTTTATTTAGGATTTCCATTTAACCTCCGCTCCTCCCTTTGCCGGTTTCCACCTTATTGCATTTCTCACTCTCCCACGGACAATAATCCGCATGGGAAATACCGGCACATTTACCCTTGACATACTTTTTATAGTAATTGCACCAGCGCTTTCTTTTCATTTCTTCCCCTTGCCGGACAACTGTTTTAATTCGACCGCGACCGCGACCCCGACCACGACCTCGACCGCGACCCCGACCACGACCCCGACCGCGACCCCGACCGCGACCTCGACCACGACCACGACCCCGACCCCGACCGCGACCTCGACCACGACCGCGACCTCGACCACGACCACGCATTTTGTTCTCCGGTTTCCAATACCGCAATGTTTATCATTTTATTTTTGCTCCTTGGGGAGTTCGAATTTCCATGCGAAGAAATCCACCACGGTATTCATATTGAGATACATCTCCCCTACCGGCTCCACTTCATTCAGCGTTCCTTTCTTGATGGCATCCATAAACCTACCGGAATCTGCTACCCACGATGCCCCTTCAAGCCGTATTGTCTGCCCGATAACCTTCGTTACCTTTCCCACGCAATGATAAGTTACCGACCTGAAAAACCACTTCTTCCCAACCAAATCCTGAAAAGAGTTAATTTCTGTCTTTTCATCTTCGGTCAACTGCGCCTTAATCCGCTCGAAAGTTTCATCACTTACCTCAATTGTCTTAACCATTTTTACTCCCTCCCTTTTTGTGCTTCCACCTCTCAACCTTGTCCATCACCACGAATAGAACTGATACGACTAAAAGTAATAGGAATATTGTAAAGCAGATGTCCATTCAGTCCTCCGGTTGGTTATTCTGTTCTACAATTGGATATGCCGGTTTTCCCCTGTCGGATATATCTGTGGACTTCATTCCTTCTTCTCTGCAAAACGTTAATGTGCCATTAGTCCTACAAGGGCAGTCAAACATCATTCCATTCTTTGCTTTTTCCCAACTCCCCTTTGCTTCGTTTCTTCCAAAAGCAAAATCGCACTCTGAATTACCAGCAACACACCCCGGACAATTCCTTGCGTAGAAACGATAAATATTTACATAATTTTCCAACTTATATATGGCTTTTTCGACTATTAAATCGTTTAATTCACTTCCATCATTCCCAAACACACCCTTGAGTGCTTCTTCCAATGCTTGCTCAAAATCATTCCTACAATACACATATTTACCCATTAACTACCTCCTTTTTACTCCTCCCAGAATCTGTTCCACAGATACACTATCGCCTTAACCCCATCCCATACAAACACGATCACTACTGAAACGTAGATGATGGTGAGGATGAGGGGGATCACTTCTTAACACTCCCCTTACCCGTTATGGGCTGGATGGTGAGTTTGACCTCTCTGTCGCTTTTGAAATACTTGGATTTACCAATCACAATGGAATGTTCCCTTCTGCGTTTATATCGCTTAATGTCCTCATCGCTCATCCATCCTCTCAACTTGATTACTTTCCCTTTGACCATAGAACCCCCTTGTTTTATGCGTATAATATTTCACTTCCCCTCCCTATGAACCCTTGATTATCTTAATGCACTCTTCATAAATATCTGAATATGTTACACTATGAGCGAATTGTTTTTCTTGTATCTTCCCTATCAACAGGGATTTGATGCGGTCTGCGTAATAAGAGTAGTGTATGTTGTCAACTTGCCTTCCCTTTATATACACATCCCGTAATATCCCCTCAATCGTCTCCCTCTCCCTTTTAGCGGTCATACTCCCTCCCTTTTGTTAGACCGACCCCTATGGTGCTATTTGCCGGATAAAAGCCATTTGTCATATATTTCTTTTACTTCACTATAATTTCCCCATTTAATATTTTGTAGGTCAGCAAAATTTATCCCTTCCATTTCAAGGAATTGTTTTCCCATACCAGTAATATAAACAATTAAAGTATTGGGATGTTCTTCGGCATATTTATTAACATATTTAGCATAACTTTCAGATAAACTGTTTCCTATTCCAATAGAAATTCCGCCATAATCAAGAACGATTAAATCATATCCGTCTTGCTCAATAAATGACATTGGAATTTTAGAATCAACCCATTGCTTATTTTTAATTCCAACAAATTGTCTTTTAATGTGACTAACAGGAATTCGTCGCAACTCATCGTCATCTATCATTAATCCTATTTTCATCCCTACCCCCTGTTACTTCGGTGCGTCCAGTAAACCCTGTTCGATCATATATATGAGAAGTTTTGCTCGTGCGTCGGCTTCGGTATTTCCAAATTGAACATCTTTTAACATAAAGTGTAAATCATCGTCAGTAACTTGCCTTGCACACCCCCATTGTTCTGATTCTCCCTGCTTTCGGATATTGCACATATAACTCGTTGTGCAAAACCCTTTCAAAAGTTCCCCCAACTCCCCAACGTGGTAAGCGGGGATAAACCTTAATGCCTTATCTTTCTCGCAACACTCTTTCAAGTGTCTTGTGGTAAGCGTCGCCTCTCCTCTTTGTTCTTGGTCGCCACCTATCGTCTGCTCCCAATAGAAATCACTCTCTTGTTTGCAACCCAACTCTTTCAACCTCTTCGCCAGTTCAAGCGATACGACGTATTTAGTCTGCATACTTACCCCCTGTCAGCCCTTGCGGACCACTATGTAACTGCCATAATAAAAACAATGCCCGTAAGAAACGCTAACTGCAGGCTTATTAAACGCAACATAAATACTATGTCTTTGCTATCCATTCTTCTTCCCTCCCTTTGACGGCTTGACCTCGACCAGTTTGTACACCTTTTTATCGGATTGTTCAGCATTAACCCACACATCGCCTCTATATTCTTTCCATGATAATTTCTTCAATCCCCGTTTAACTCTTGTTGGATTCACCCCATATTTCAAATAGTGTTTCAACCTTATTTCTATTGATAGTCCGTGCATTATTCCCCCTTTTCCTGTTTTCTCACCTCGACCGCTATTCCTTTTGAGATTAATTTTACAGCAATCCGGCGGGTAAAATAAAACTCTACCCCGGCTTTCACCATTTTTCGCCCGCTTTCACCAAATATTCCCGTTAAAAATATTGTGTCCGGGTCTATTATCCGTATGCGGACAGCGTTGGGAACGTAACATTTATCCAGTTCATCTTGGCAAACAAGAAAATCTAACTTAACCTTTCTCATTAATCCTCTCCTGTTCCCTGTCGGTGTGGCAGATGCGACGGACTATTGCCGATTCTACTACCATATCATCGCAATCCTGCCATCCTCCCGACCGTTCGAGTTTCAGTAGTTCCTCTCCAATTTTTCTACGTTCTTCTCTCTTGGCTTCGGAGATGAGGGATTTGTATATACCAATAGCACGTTTATGTATTTCACAACTATCACAATGTCTTGAACCCTTGCTATTGATACACTCTAAATCGCAACCCTCAATCAAATATTCAAACACATCTTCAATTTCAATCAGTTGCTTACTCATAATTTCCCCTCCTGTTCCCTGTTCAGTTCTCGGCGGATAATATCTATGGCTTCTTCAATTCCAGCATTAAAATGCACCAGTTTTTTCTCTTTTATCTTTGCTATTATCCGTTCCCACTCCCCTCTCCGTATCTCGGCTATCTGGGCGAGGGCGGTCTGCTTGGATTTTTCTATCCGTTCACGCGGATATACCGGCTCTATTAACTCATCCAACACAGATAAAATAGTTCCTGACGGATGAGGGGCGGGGGTGTCGTATTCAGAAGCGTTATTATCTCGGGCCATACATATGAAATCAGCCAACCCACAAACCTTGCAATTATCTACATCTTCTACCATACATATCCCGCCGTCTTTATCCTTTGCACTACATTTCTGCGATGAATAACATACCCTTGCATGACAAGCCCCATGTTTATCAAATTCACATATCTCGGTGGGGGCGGGGGAAAGGGATGAGATTTTTGAAAGTAATTCTTCATCGGATGTCACCGATAAATACTCCTTGGCCATTTCAAGTAATTTCTCTTTTGATATACTCCCCACCTTCGGCTCGGGGAGGGGCTTCTTGCCGGTTCCAAGACAGACGGGGCAAGGATAATGCGCACCACCATCAAGCGGAGTGTGATGTTTTTCTTCGGGGTCAATTTTACTGCCCTTACAACTCTCGCATACCTCTACCGGCTCAACGGGGAGGGGGAGTAACATATTTATGACAGTATAACACCTTGGACATTCTGATGGATTTTCTGTCATATCTACCAAAAATCCACATCCACCACAAACATACTCACATTTACCTATCGCCATTTCAATCCTCCTTGCAGAGTAATCGCTACATTTTATGCCAATGAATTGACAACCGATATATCCTCATTCCCACAAAATGAACATTTTGCTTTTATAATCATATTATCTCCTTATTCTATTTAGATATTTCAGTCGCATAATCCCACGCTTTCTGTTTTAGTAATGCTCCTGAACCATAGAGTATTGTTTTGGCTCTCTTTTCAGGATTAGAAGTCCTTCCATAATCAACATACTCAATAACACTATTTACTGCTCCCCATAAAGTTCCTCTAACTCCTATGAGGTCATTTCCTCTCCCATGTTCATAGAGTTGGGTAACTTCCTGTATTACATGTTCAGCTCTTGTTGATAACTTATTTTCTTCATCCTTTGTTATAAGCCCTATCTTTTCAAGGAATTCATCAAAGTTTTTCTTATTCATCTGAATCGTAGTCATTTTCTTTGAGAGTTCCTCAAACATATCATACTGATACTTTATAATCCCAAGTTGTTTTCTTACTTCGTCAATTTTACTCATCACCAAAACCATATGTCGCATATTTATCTTTTTCTCTGATGTTGAAATCGCCAGATTCAAAGTATTTTGACATACAACCCTTATAGGAGTAAACAACATTTCAACCGCCGAAGTTCCATCATGGCTATTAGTAAGCAAAAGATATTTTTCAATTATATCATCTTTTACTACCTTAATATAACCCGGCAACTTCGCTAATATCCAAACTTTTTCCCCTTTCCCTAAACTTCCAGCCGTATGATACATAGCTTCTTTCACTCCAACTATCCCGTCAAAGAAAGAAAAAGCATCTTTGTTCTGTAAAGGTTGATAAACTTTCCCAACTATACCAAGTGGGATCTCTTTATCTTCCCTTACAGTAGAAAATTTTCCTTCAACTTTCTGATATAATCCTACTTGTTTTTTTGATGAAATAAAAATATCTCTTTTCTCTACTCCCCACCCAAGTCCTGCTGCTTCCATTGCTTCCTTGCTTGTCGCAATCTTATCTAACTTTATTCCCTGTTCGTGCCACGGCTTTTCTCCAACATACATCATCTTATCAATATTAGCAACCATTTTAATTCTCCTTTTATTTTTTTGATTCCTATACTTAGATTTCTTTCCCTAATTCATCAGCAAATACTTTCTCCGCTCTTGCTAAAGCGGAAGTTTTACCATCAAAACTTTTCATCCATTTTGAAAGTAAATCACCTGCTTTTTGTTTCCCAAAACTAAATTCTTCTTCAACATAAGGTCTTGCTCCGAACATATTCGTAACTCCTGATTCTCTTAACCCATCCAGGTATTCAAAAACTTCTTCTATTTCTTCAACTTCTTTATTTTTAGTTACCATTTTAGTTTCTCCTTTTTACCTATTATTAAGTCCATAACTCAAACTCATTGAAGTACATCTTAGTTTTTCTAAAAACCTAAACCATTCATCCAGAGTAATATGTTCTGATGATATTTCAATTCTTGTTCCATGAATATCATCATAAACCCGATGGCATACTATTTCTGGAAACTTCTTTTTGATATCTGATTCCGCATTTTCTGCAACTTCATCATTTTCAACATAAAGTAAATCAGTCATTTTTATTCACCTCCTCTTTCATAGATTTTATATCTTTTCCCTACTTTATTTTCAAGGACAGGGTTAACCTTGCCGGAGGTAAGCTCTGGAGAGCTTGGTGTGAACCCCTGTCCCCTTAGACTTCCTGAACTCTCTTTATATATAAGGAAAGAACTTCTAAATACCCCATTAGAAGCCCTATTTGTGCCCTCTCGCTGGTCATTTGAGCCATTCAATATGGATAATAGGGTATTCATACTCTTTTCCTCCGGCAATACACTTCTACTCTTATTTCTTTACAAGCTGAAAAGTCGCTTTTCCGAGGTCTTTCACAAGCCCTTCTTTCGCGTATTTCCGAAGAGCCGCGTAAACCCTGATGTAAGGAGAACATTTCGTGGCTTCCACTTTCACCTTTTCCAGAATCTCCTTCACCTTGACAGGATTCCCTGAACTGAAAGCAGGAGCGAGTAATTCAAACTCAATAAAGGGTGTTCTCTCTCTCCCCTTTTTCCCTTCCTCCACCTTCCCGTTTCCATTTGCTTTCACTTTCTTCACTTTCTCTTTCCCTTTCTTCTTTTCCATGTCCTTTACTACCTCCTCTTGGTTTACTTCCCTTAATAGATATCCGCCAGCAACCTCCACTTCATTATCGGTTGCTAAACTTTCAAGAATAATGAACCCCTTTTTCTTTGAAGCCCTCAAAACCTTCACTACGATTTTCGACCTTTCTGTAATGTAATAATTTCCTAATTGCGCACTTTCCGCATAAATTACGCTTCCTTTACTTTCCATAATTTTTCATCCTCCGGCGTTTTGTGTTTCCCTTTCCTTATATATTATACTTTCCTTATTTTATAACTATCTATTCCCCTATCCTTTATTATTTCTTGCAACTTAAATGTTACCCACCATGTCCATTTTTTCATTCCTGTTTTATAATTAATTTCCCTAACTTCAAAATCAGGAAAATCAGGAAATGATTTTCTTACTCTTTCATCTTTTAAAGTTAATTGAATATGCGCTTTTATTTCTTCCCTTATTTTTTCAAATTCCGGAGGTCTTGTTGTCATTGACTTCGGATAAGAAACAGCAGAAACCCAAACACCAAACTTACGTCCTGTTTGGTATTCATCAAACATTGATTTCAAAATTCGTGTTATTTCCTTTATTAACATCTGTCCTCCGGCGTTTTTGTGCTTCCTTATATTTTGCGTTCAATAAACATGCCGGAAAATCTTATTTTCTCACCTGTCTTTATGTTTTTACCATCTATCATGGTTCCTATATGATAAACGTCCATGCCATCACCATTCAATACATTAAACATTCGACTTGTTTCTTTATGATGTTTGTTATCTTTAAAATACCCTTCTTCCAAAATAACCACATCGCCTTTTTTAAAATTTACATTGATGCTGTTCATTTGTAACACCTCCGGCGTTTGGTGAGTCCTTGCTTTCTGCTTATATTAATTTCCTAACTTCAAAAACAGCGAAATCAGAAGGATAAGCAGAACCCTTATTTACTTCCTCTGCAAAATCAATCGCTGCTTCTTTCGTGGAAAACCTTTTAGGAGAGCTAAAACTTACTTCTTTCCCACAAATCCATGTAACCTTGTAACTCATCTTTCTGTTAGCTCTTTTCATCTTCGCGCCTCCGGCAAGTCTTTTATTTACTATCTACTATACTATATTATAACCTGTAATTACATAAAAGTCAAGGGTTTTTAAAAAATATCCACATTTGGGTAATTACAAGATAGTTAATACTATATATCATCATTTTTTCCTCTTTTTATCCTCTCTAATAAGGATAGCAATATGTTGAATTAGCAATTCTGACATTGTGATGTTTTTACTCTCCGAAAACCTCTGGAATTTAAGAAGCAAATCCGGCTCTATCCTTATCTGCAAAACTTTTGATTTTTCCATTTTTTAGCCCTCCTTTATATAAGGATTATATTAAGTCTGTAATTACTTGTCAAGAGGACATAAAAAAAAAGAGAGTTCCCTTGAAAGGGATGCATCAGGAAGGATGATGCTTGGCTCTCTCTTTTTTAATTTCTAATTAGGAAAAGATTTTACGAAGATCGGATAACCAGTCCACCCCAAAAAACTTAATTAACATAGGTTTAATAGTTCTATCCACCGCTTGTCTAATAAACTTATTATCAAACGGATCTAACACGCCAGTATTCGTGTTCAAGTCAATTATGTCTGTAATTGTCTGTAAGAATTTTTCTTCACTTTCAAACAATTCAGATAAAATAATCTTCCCTTCTTTAACCTCATTTTTCATCACATCCAAGGTTCCCTTAATAAGATTCTGAACCATTGATGGATACTGCACGATTTCATCTGAAATCTTTTTTGCAAGTTCCTTACTTTCCATTTGAACCTCCTATTTTATCAAGCACTTTCTCAAAATATCCATAAAGAATTGTTAATGCAATCCCTGAAAAAACCCCTTCAAGAATCCCTACTGAAAGAGGTTTTATAAATGATAATCCGAAACCAAGTAGAATAGAAATAATAGGGTAACAATCATTTGGAATATTCACCTTGAATTTAAAAAGATTAGATAAAATAGAAATAACCTTTTTCACAAATTCAAGCAGAATAAAAATTGAAAGCATAATCTGAACATTGATAAATTTCCCCATAACCCCAAAATACTGTGAAATCAACTCCGAAACTTGTTTAGCAAAATCTCCATCCATAATTTCCTCCTTTTAAATTAGCTTTGAATCAGGAATTTTCTGCACTAAATTCCTAAACTTATCAAGATCAAATTTCTTTCCTGGGCAACTCTTATATGGTAAATCTACCAATAAATTTGCTTCCCTATGCCCTAAAACATTTTCAATAGGTATATTAAAAACCTTCATATATTTTTTCGTAGTAATTGCTAAAACTTCATACTTTTCAGATGATGGCTCCATAATATCAAAACATCCACATAAACAAATTCCTATCGCTTTATCATTCCACTTTTTAGTGTGCGCTCCGTTCATAGTTAAAGGTCTGCCCGAATAAACCATCAATTTATTATTTACTTCTTCTATTAAAGCATTATATCCTATCGTTAAATCTGGTAATTCAAAAACTTTCCCTTTTCCTTCTTTCTGCATTTTAAAATATTCAGCTTTTGAAACTATCTCATAATCTACCCTATAAGAAGTATGATATTTCCAAATCGCATCCATATCTTTTATTTGCTCATCTTTCGTAAAACTATGATGTTCGATAATATAAGTGAAATTTTTCCACCTTAACATATCATCATTAAATAAACCTTTATTCGCTTCTATAACATCCATAGCTTTAATTTCTTTTATATAGGTTTGAATTATACGAGGTCTAAATTTCCTGTTTAAAAAATAACCTTTAATTAAAGAAAACATAAAACCTCTTATTATTTTCCATATAACTGATTAATTCCATTTATCATATATATTGAAACAATAATAATTAATATTTTATCAGTCTTTGTCATTTTATAATTTTTCTGTTCTAAAAATTGCATATTTATTCCAATATTATTATTAAAACTATGTATTACATTTTGATTTACTGCTAAATTTCTAAAAGGAATAATAGTAAATCCCATAAATAAAATAATAAATATTATTTTTTTCACCTAAAACCTCACTAATCCATGAACCCGGCAAATATCCTAAGATTCATAATTATAATATCTATATGTAATATTTCTTTTAATCATAAAATAATAACCCTGTTTATACTTCATATTCTCAAAATAATCTTTGAAAATTTTAAACATTTTTTTTACCTCACGGATGCGGGGATGTAATTGTATATGTAATCTCACTCCCGCGATAATAAATATCAACAGAATAAATATATGTGAGAATAAGGTATGAATAAGTCGTATTACTAATAGTTGCGTAATCAATTGTTGTAGTTTCAACTGAATAGTTCCCTGTCATTCCGGCTAGTGAACTTGTGTTGGACATTGAGTTAATAGTTCCGTCAGTAAGTAGAACCCTCTGACATAATGTCGTTACAGCATTAACTGCAGTAGGAGATGAATTATAATAAAAAGATTTGATCTTTGTTATTATTGCACCATGGGGTAAGTGAACTGGATAGCCAGCTGAAGCAGTATCGGCTGGATGAGCTCCGGCATATTGTCCGGCATAAACATAATATGAAACATCCTGATCATGTAATTGGTATCCATAAATATTTAATGTTGTATATCTTATTTTAGCCGGAGAAAATGCAAAGTTTCCACTTATATACATCTCCTTATCATTTTCAGCAAGGGCATCCATCATTGAATATTTCAATAATGTTTTGTACTTAAATGTCGTCGATAAATCAGAGTAACTCATAAAACCTCATGGCATCGGAGTTGTTATTGTAAAAGTAATAACCGCCGCTCGAAAGGCAACCTCTGCTGCAGAATCATTTGGATCAATACCTATATCCAATTGGTATGAATATAAAGTATTGTCAATTGTTGCTGAAGCAATAGTAGTATCTTCGACTGAATGGTTTCCTGCCGATGAATCTGAATCAGCGTTTGCCATTGTTGTAATCGTTCCGTCTGTCAGTGTAACTCTTTCAAGAGCGCAAGTTCCGGACGATACGGCATCTGTCCGGTACCAATAAACCTTAAGGCTCGTAACAACGGTACCATCGGGAAATTGAATCGGACATCCACAGTAAGCAGCAACAGTATTTGAAACGCTTTGAGCATATTGCCCTGCATGAATACTAAAATTTACATTCTGATCATGAGGAGCAAGATCATAAGGATTAATAGCATAATATCTAGCTTTTGCCGGAGAGAATAAAAAATTTCCACTAACATACATTTCTTTATCATTCTCAGCAAGGGCATCTAAATTTTGATAAGTCAGTAATGCCTTGTAAATAAAAGTTGAACTTAAATCAGTATATGCCATTTATTTTCCCCTAAAAAGAATTTTAAATAATTCCTTTTTCCAACCCTTAAATATATATTGAGTTTCTTTTTCAGTTTTAATTTCAACTATTTTTTCGTTTTTTCTTACACATATATTACATTGAGTATCAATTTCAGTTTTTCCAAAAGGACATTCTTGATGTAAAGGTATTCCTGTACTTTCATAGCAAGAAATAATCTTTTTTACTTTTAATTCTAATAATAAAGTTCTCATTTTATCTCCTTACCATAAATAATAAAGTGGCTGTGTCGTACTTCCCGTAGTTGATAAATAACAAAAGTTTTTATCTGACAATGTCGCAGAATCATAATCTGCTGTTTGAGGAGATATACCATCCCCCTCATCTATACTTGAACCAAGGAAGCACCAACCAATCCCTGATGTATTTATATATGAACCTACTATATTTATATTTTTAGGATTAGATTCAAAATCTTTTTTTATTCCTATAACTTCAAATAATTTTTTAGATAAATTTGCTCCTAAATCTGTTACAAATATTCTATTTGCTAAATTCATTTTCATTCCATCAAGTCCTGTATCAAATTCAATTGATAAAGGAAGTTCAGGAAGTCCGCCAAATTTATCAATAATTCTATCCGCAAACCATTGTTGCGCAGCATGATTTACTGAATACCAAGTTTTATCATCATAAGTAAAAGGATTTCTTAATCCAAAGGTTGTTATTGAATTAGTATTTTGATTTACATATTTATCATCAAGAGTTTCTTCTACTTCACTCCAAGCCCAAGATACTGACCTTTTACAATTTACCGTAACTCTATTTATAATTTTAGATGAATCTCCTTCCATATTTAAAGAAAAAATCTTTTTAGTATCTGCAAATTCCCTATATAAAAGTGATTCTCCGAAACTCGGTTGATATGCTGATAAAGAAATTCTACCTTTATTATCTGTATAAATTGAACCTAAAAAATGAACAATAATTTCTTCAATAGTTTCTGAAGCATTTTTATTAAAAGGAATATATCCAGTCAAATCATTATCAATAGCCGAAATAGCTTCTGTAAAAGATTTATAATTTATATCAACATTATCATCTGATTTTGTATGGTCAAAAGAAAAAACAGCAGTACTCCAAGTATCTATTGTCCCTGAATCATATCCATAACCTGTTAAAATACTCCAAATAATTTTTCCTGGATTAGTTGTAGTCCATTCAGGAAATTGCCTTGTTGTAAAAGTAAAAGTATCTGCTATAACCCAAACTATTGCTCCAGCTTTAATAGTAAATTTTATTCCATGAGTAGTATCTGAATTTTCCGTTCCACTTATCCATGTTGTCCCTGAAAGCCCGGTTACTGAACCTGTTGCTGAAAAAGTAGCAACCCCATCTGCTCCACCAAGAGTACAAGCAATTGTCCATGTTTCTGATACAACTGCAAATGGTAAAATTGATATGCTTGAAATAGTTCCATTTCCTGTTCCCACATAAGAAGGAATTAAAGAAGTATTTGGTTCATTAAGTTCTTCATCAATAATTCTCTGTAATCCCTCTTGACAAAAAAGATAACAAATTCTTTCATCCATATCTAGTTTTATATCTTTAATATACATAATTGATTCAGTATAATATCCCACGTTTTCAAAACCTTCCGAAAATCTTATTTTCTTTCCAATATATACTACTCCATAAAAAATTGAAGTTGCTATTGTAGGAGTAAAAGTATCGGAAGAGTTATCAAAAGAATATCTCGTATCACCAGCAGAAATTTTATCAGGAGCAAGTTCTTTTTGCTGGTCATAAGTTGCTCCACCTAAATATTGAACAGTTATATCAGTCCAAACATTAGTAGTAAGTTCAATCTCAACCTTATCAAGAGGTTTAGAACCTATCTGCTGGTCAATTAAATCATTCCAATAATCATTTGAAACCCTAATCATTTTAATTCCTTACGGTAAATTCTAAAATAACATTCAAAAGTCTTGCATCTCCTGCCATATTATCCGTTCCACCTGTTCCATCCGCATCTCTTGAAATTTTTAGAATAACTAAATCAGAAGGATTCAATCCTGTTGAAGCAATATCAATCGTGGCTTTCGATAAATATTCAGTAGTTCCTTGTACAGTATCTTGAATATATGAAGCACTTCCCAAAGCAGTATCCCAAATTTCAGTATCAACTCTACCTAAAAGATTTGCCTGCCAAACTACACTTCCGGTTGTCGCCGCAGCTTTCCAGAAAACATGAATCTGTATCGCTCCACTATCATAAAATTCATCCATCTGAAAAATCCAATAACAAGATTCATCAGTAGTAGTATCAAAATCAAGTTCATTAAATGTATGATTTGTTCCATTAGTCTTTACTAAAGCCGCAGGATTTGTTGTAGGTAAAACTGCTGAAGCCGGGTCAAAAATTAAACAAGGAATAGTACACCTCCAATTAAATTTCTTCAAACTCCAATGTTCCACCTACAACATCAAGCTGCGGAGGTGAAGAAAAAATTACTTCCCAAGCACGAAACACATAATCATTTACAAGTTGATTATTATATCTCGTAACTAAATAAAAACTCGTATGTAAATTATGAAATCTCATTGTTTCCGCTTTCTGATTTGAACCTAAAAATGGTTTTCCTATTGATAATGAAATTTTATCTTTCGTATTTTTAAATTCCGTAATTAAATTTCCAGCCCTATTCCTTCTTGAAGATTCAAAATAATGTTGATGAATATCTTGAGGTTGATTTAATGGCTGTTCTTCAAACAAATAATAATCAGAATAATCTGCTTTATTTACAAAAGCCCATCCAGTCGAAACAACATCTCCAGCCAAAGAAGTATTTATTATAAATGAATTTACTTCTCTCCATGGTTGCCAACTTGAAATATAAGGTTTTATTTTCCAATAATAAATTCCATTTCCTGTCGCTGTAAAAGATTTAGTTGAAACTGCTAACGCATTGTCATCTACAAGAAGCGTAGCCCTGAAATCGATATAAGATTTACTTACCTGAATATGATATGCCGTAGCACTTGTTATGTCCGCCCAATCACAAGTTATTGAATTATCGTTCTTCAAAATTTCATTACTCATAATTTTCTCCTATCCTATAAATTGCTGACCTGTTTTTTTAAGTAATCTTTGAAGTGGTTGAAAAATATGCTCTCTCGTAACCTTATCCCACTTCGCTTCATCTCCCTCAATAAGAGTTCCATTTATATGTACCGTTAGGTAAACATTATTTCCTGAACTTTCTCTTTCTTGCTGTTGTGGAGTTGAAACTTTTTCTCCTCCGTGAGCCATAATCATTACCGGAGTTCCTTCTGCTCCAGGAATAGTTCCTCCTCCCTGGAATTGTTGCGCTTGAATTTTAGCAACTTCTACAAGTCCAGCAGCAGTAACTAATGCAGCAGTAATAAATCCTAAAACTCCACCCTCCGCAAATGCTTTCGTCGCTCCAAGAGCCGTATTCGCGGTTGCTTCAGCTATCATAAGAGGTTTAAGTGCTTCCCTTCTTTTTTTTGTTTCATTATCAGCATTAGTTTTTATATTTTCAACTTCTGCCGCATAACTTTGCTCAAGAGATGCTAATAATTCTTTTTTTGCTTTTTCATCTGTAACAGTTTTTTCTATCCTATCTTTTTCCGCTTTATATTTACTTTCAGAAGAATTTAATGCAGCAGTTTTTTCATTCTCAATTCCCATCGTTTGAAGTTCAAAAAGAGATTCACCTAATGCTGCCGTTCTTTCTGATACATCCATAGCACTATCTAATGTATCAAGATAAAGCTGCTTTTTCTTTTCAGCAAGTTCCTCCACGTCTTTTATTTCTTTTTCTAATTTCTCTTTTTTATCTTTCGCTTCTTTATCTCTTATTTCTTTAAGTTTTTTTGATTCTTCTTTTGAAATTTCAACTTTTATTTTTGTTACAGCAATTTCCTTTTTAGTTCCTTCTATAAATTCAAGTGCGGATTCCCTTGAAGCATCTTGAACTAACATAGTAACGTGCTTCTTTTTCCATAACTCTACATTTTCATCTTTTAGAAATTGCGTAATTTTATCAGTATCTTTTAGTTGCTTTTCAGCTTCTTTATTAGAACCTGTCAATGCTTCTGTAACTTTATTTATCGTTCCTAATAAATCCGTTAAACTAGGAATAAGAGCTTCACCAACAGTTTCTTTTAATTCATCTAAATTATTTTGGAATTGTTTTAATTGCCCTGTCCCACTTTTTGCTAATAATTCCGCTGTTCCTGAAACATGCTTTTGTAAAGTTTCTAATACCGCATTAAATCCTTTCGTTTTTAATTCATTTTCATCTACTATAATTCCATAACGTTTCAACATATCATTTTCGCCAAGAGCTGCTTTTCCTACTATCCTAAAAGCAGTTTCTAAATCCATCCCCATAGCAGATGCAAAATCTAAAACTAATGGAGTAATAGTTTTTATCGTATCTGCCTGAACTCCCATATTTAAAGCAAGTGCCTGCCCTTCGGTAATTGCTTCATGAGTATAGGTAGTTAAAGACATTAAATCTTCTGCCTGTTTTATAAATGCTTCTCCAGTTCCTTTTCCTGTAATTCCTTGATTTCTTAAAGCGGAATTTAATTTAACCGCTGCCTGTTCTGCTTTTCCAAATTCAGTAATACAATCCTTGATCCCTTTCGCTAAAACCCCAACTGATAACATAGAACCAAGAGCACCAAAAATCTTAGTAGCGGTATCAGCACCAGAGGTAACTTTTCCAAGTTCCCCTTTTACTGAATCTCCACCAGATGCGCGTAAAATTATTTCAAGTAAAGAAGCCATTATGCCCTCTCAAAAATAGGAGATATTTTTACGAGTTCTTTCATTAAAAAAACTTTAATATCCAAAGTAAGTAATTTAAAAGGAAGTTCATCATCTTTCAAATCATTTTCTTTTTCTACTAATTTAGGATAAACAATACCTTTCTCAAAAAACATTTTACAGAACGAATCAGAATCAAGGGAAAGTAAATTTTTCTTAAAATTTTCAGCTACAACTCTACTCGCATTTTCATAATTCTGCCCAACTGCCATTTCTTTATAAATTTCTTCTTTCATTTTATCTGTAAATAAATCAATAGCAAGAATAGGTTTAATTATAAATTTCAATTTCTCTTGCTTTTCAAAAATACTCTTTTTCGGGAATTTATAAAAAACTTTCTTCAATTGCTTATCAAATTTTTCAAGGTAATCATCTTTAATTCCCATTTAAAAACTCCTTTTAAAAAAAATAGAGAGCGCTTTGTGGTTGAAAAATCTACCCAACCAAACAGCGCTCTCTTTAATTTGCTTCTTAAAACCGCAACCTTAATAAAGAGAGAACATTTAAATCAAAACTTAATAACTCGCCGTATTGTTTTGCAAGATAACTTTTGCGAAATATCCAAGCGTACTATCATATTTTATTTTCGCACCTGCCGCAACTGTTATCCTTCCGGCACCACCAACATTAATCGGGTAAGCGGTGAAAAGCACTTTCGGAAAATACATAACTAAATCATAATAATGTGCCCCGGTAATTGCAGCACCATGAAAATATAAACACCATTCCCTTGTAGTCCATCCTGCGTAATAAGTAGAAAAATCAACAACATCTTCAGGAATAATAGTTTTAGAAATCGTTCCCGTTCTATATCCATCATTCAAAATCGCTGAAATATAATTCGTATTATTTAAAGTCGGAACTCCTACTAAACCATTATTCCAACCAAAAGTAATTGTTTCAGCTAAATTACAAGCATAAAAAACTTTAAAAACAGTAGTATTATCTGGGGTAACTGAAAAATTTGGAGTTACAGTTAATATCTCGGCAGTATTTGAAGCAATTTTTCTACATTGATTTGCTCCAGTTCCTGCCGTAGTTAAAACAAGATACCCAGTATAAGCATTTACCGTCCAACCTGCCCCGGTATGAGTAAGAGTAGAAGTAGAACCAGCAGTAGCGGTTTCAGAAGTTGCTAATCCAACCCCTAAAATCGCATTATCCCAAATAAAAGGAGCGGTCGTTGGAAGTGTTGGAGTAGTCGCGGCAATATTAGCATAATTTTGTCCTAGCCAAGAAGCTGTTGAAGTCATAATTTTTGAACCAACTCCAAGAGTAAAAGAAAGATTATTAATCACCATTCCTTTATATTGAAACGCCGGAGTTGCTCCCACCATATCTCTATGAACTTCAATAGTATAAGGAGGTAAAGCACAATGAGCAGGTCCATCAAGGATTTCAAAAGTATCACCTGAAGCTGCCGCCGGAGAAGTTGTCGCTATTGTTAATGCCGAAGTAGAATTTGCGGTAATTGTAACCGTCTGCCCTGCCGCAGTTCCGGTAATAATATGACACCATCTACCAATATAATCATTTGCAACCCATGGAGTTCCTGTAACATTAATGGTAGTCGCTCCTGTTCCCGCAATAGCAGTTCCAGTAGTCCTATTCCTGGTTGCAAGAGGAGTAAAAACATGAGTATAACTCCCGGTATTATTAGTGGTTATCGGGGCACCCAAAGCAGAACGAAGCAAAATTCCAACTCCTGCTGGATGAACTTCATGAGTAGTATCTCCTGCTATACTATTTAATCCTTCATAAGAAGCACCTTCATCTCTAATAGCATTTAGTGAACCTTCTACTAAATCTTCTATCGTTAATCCAATAGATTCTGAATTATATTTCAGATAAGAAGTTGCTCCTGCTGCTGTCCCAAAAGTTACTTCTGGTGCTACTCCTAAATGTGTCAGTTTTCCAGTCGTCCCGCCCATAATACCTCCCTATTTTACTTTCCCTTTAGATTTATTATCTTTCTCATCTATAATCTCACTAGAACCCTGTTTTTTGCTCTGTATTTGCCCCTTCCTTTGACTTTCAAGTTGTTTGGCTATACTTTCCCCTATCTCAAATACATCTCCCTTATTTCGTCTAATTCCTAGTATTTCTTCACTTTCAGGATATATCCATTTTATAAGCACTTTCCCTCCCTAATAATTTATCTGTTCTAAAGTATTCAAACTCATTTCCGCAAAATGACAAAGAACATCTCCCCACATTCCAGCATCAAATTTATCAAGATTAAAATTTTCTACTGTTAAAACTTTCCCTCCCAAAGTAGGATCAGCAGAAAAAGCAGTTGAAATAGCATCAATAATTCCCTGAAAAGTTGCTTCTGTTGAACCTGCATCTCCTAATGAATAATAACCCCTAATAATCCATTTCGTAATTCTTGTATTTGACCTACTTGCTTCCCTTTCTTCATTAAAACTTGCTCTCGTTATTATATAACCATGAATTACAGAATTTGTCGTATCTTTAAAAGCAGTAATATAAGATGCGTAATCTCTTGTAAGTTTTTGAAATTTAAAAACATTAGCATCTATAACTCCAGTTGCGGATTTTAAAGTAGTATCAATTGCTCCGATAACATCAGAATAATTACTCATTCTTTATCCCACCGCTCAATAATTCTTTTTTCTGCTTTTTCTACCATTTTAGGAATCTCAAGTTTTCCTGCTTCCCAACCTTTTTCAAACATGTGCTTTCCTAATATTCCTGAATTAGCAATATTTCTCGCAATAGTTCTTGTAACTAAATATAAATCCGTTCCCTCTAGTCCTAATTTTGACCTCACCCAATCTGCGAGATTATAAAAATTTGGAAAAGCATGAGTAGGGAATCCAGATTCGATAAATTCTCCATAAACAACATTAGTAAAAACTGAACCGTAAATTCCTAAACCTGAACCTCTTATTTGTCCTCTTGCTATATTATCAACTAAATGACCTTTCCAATTCGGAGTTCCTTGTTTTACTTTACTTTCTAAAAAAGCAAGTCCTTCCTCAAAAACTTTCCTAAGTTCTTCCTCAAAAATTCTCATAGTTTTATTGAAATCTTTTTTAAGCAATCCTGAAAAATTAGTTTTAATTTCTATCTTAAAATCCGCCATTATCTTGTCCCTGAATCATGAGTTAATCTTGATAAATTTAATTCCCCAAATTTTGTATCCATATCTTTTTGAATAAATGCAGCAGAAATATCTGGAAACATATACCTCATATAAGATTCAAAAAAATTCTTTGAAATACTTCTCCATACATCACTCTTATTCCTATATTCAACAGCATCTGCTCCAATAGTTGAATCTGTAAAATATCCATATTTAGAAGCAATGCACATAGCACAAATCGAAGTTGCTAAATCACAAAATACTCCGAAATCATTATCATAAAAAAGCGTATCAGTAGCAGATGCAGCAATAGAATGTTTTACCGTAAATGTAAATCTTATAGTCCCAGAAGAAGGAGTTTCATTAAGAAATCTAACATATTTAATACTTGATTTTTCATAATACATCCAACCATCAAAACCAATTTCATTATCTCTTGGATCTTGACTTTCATCAGCAGGATATTCTATAAATTTTATATCTGAAAATCCTTCAAGCCAAGAAGGGAAATTCGTATTATTTATAGCAATACTATAAGAACTATTTGCGGTATAATCAGAAGTTTTTAAATATGGTTTATGTTTTGAATAAATATTTATAGCATCCGTTTGAATAATAGAATCTATTTGAGCAGTAGTAAGAGGATCAGTACTTGCACCATCTCCTGCCTGCTTTAATCTTATATCAACTGAACTATCAAAATCGGAAAGTTTATAACTACTCATTTTTGTAATACCATATTAACTCTTAAAGTTTCAGTTAATCCTAATTTAATATCAACTATTTTTGAAGTTGAAGGATAAACAATAACCTTAGTACATTTCGTATCTAAAACCATAATTCTTTCGCCAGGATTCACTATACCATTCCAAGATTCATTAATAGTTTTCTTATAAGTAAAAGCCGCATAAGAAACTGCCGAACAAAATATGATTCCTAAAACAAATCCGATTAAAATTTTTTTCATTTAATTCTCCTTTGTTTTTATTTCGACAATTTCCTTCCAAAGTTTTTGTATATCTCCTCTTACTTCTATTTGAAATCCTTCATTTTTACTATAATGATGAGTCATTCTTTCTCCTATTCCATCAATTCTTTCTCTTATCTCAATTAATTCATCATGAGCATTATTAAATTTTCCATCTATTTTTTCAAATCTTTTATTACCATCTTCTAATCTCTTTTCTACTTGTGTCATCTTTTCAATAAATGCATCTACTCTTAAAGTTTTAAGCGCATCTTTAACTACTACCATTTCATTTTGTAAAGTATTAATGCAATTACTTTTAATATTAGATAAATTTTTCAAGGTAAGTAGAAACCCTGTAATAGTGCAAATTGAAACTAAAATTGATATTATAAAAATAATATTTTCCATTATTTTATCTCCTCCGCCGCCTCAATCAGTTCCATTTCTTCCTCTGTCAGTTGATAGTTTTCAGTTATCTCTATCAGGCTGACTACATACCCACTATTGTAGAGCGTTACTCTCTGGAACAGTCCGTTTATCCGTGTTTATGATAATATTCATAAGTATTTCGCGCCTGTTTTTCGGACATACGGAACAATCCATTAAGCCATTGTTTTATTTCTACTTCATACGCCAGACAAATATGTATGCAAACCGCCGGGATAATCGCGCAAATAACAAGCAAATATATTCCAAAACCCATAGTACCTCCCTACTTTATTTTATAATAATCCGTGGGATAATCACGATATATCGTTACTGATGATACTTTTGTCGGGAATGGTTTTGAATAATCCATGTAAACATTATAATCAGCCATTTTTATTACTTTTCCCTGTGAAATCCACCCGCTTAATGATACTCTTTCAGTTGCCGACGAAATAACAACTGTCGCCAAAAGCCATTTTGTCGTGGGAGTAGCAAGGATTGATGTTACGCGATACGGCTGTCCCTTGGCAGTAGATATATTTTTTATCCCCATTGAATACAAGGCGGTTATCTGCGCGGGAGTAAAACAAGATACATTTATAAGAAACTGCTCGGCTACCTGACAAAAAGATAACGAAGAAAAAAAGAATATTACTATACCTGTAATTAATTTATTCATACTTGGCTTTCATACTTTTATATAAATTTACTATTTGCCCGGTTGACAAAACGGCATTATATATTCCTATATCATCTATTGATCCCTTGAAATATCCTGTAAATGAAGATGCAGAACCGTCCCCATAAGCGCCTATTCCAACAATAGCGTTTGCACCGGTCCAGGGGCTAATGGCAGTAGCACCCTTGCCGGAAACAAATACACCGTTAACATAACAAGCGGCGTTTCCAACGCCGGCCACCAGGGTAAGGAAGGACCATTTACCTACCGGCAAAGAAGCGAGCGGAATATTAACATTAAACGCGGCGGGCCAACTTGCCCCGTCCCCGCCTTGCCACGCCGCGCCCTCGGTGTTATGCCAAAAAGCCCCGAAACCTTTCCCGTTCGCAGACGAAAAACAGCCCAGAGCCAGTCCGGCATTAACATTTCCCGTCCCCATTTTTATCCATTCACATATACTTATATTAGAATAATTTGCGACACCGAACGGCACAAGTATATATGCGGAACCACCAAACGAACAGGCAGAACCATATTTTCCTGTTACCCACGCAACCGAAGTTGCCGTTCCTTTCCACACATTAAGTTTGGAATCACTAATTGCGGTTCCGGTATTTTCATTAAGATGCCACACCGCGACAGCACCCGGATAGTGATTATTTTGCTGTCCCGCCATTAATGGATATGACATCAATAAACACAAAAAGAATAAGTTCTTCATTTATTCCCCTGTAATATTAAACTGTAATCGCTTGCCAGTACGCCCGTTCCAATGGAATCTATTGCCAAATCAAGAATATCCCCCGCTGTCAATGCAATGTTTTCTATAACCACTCCGCTATCTTTCGTATTAGTGGATACTGAAACATTCGAAGGAAGAATATAAGTAAAATTATTAGGAAGTCCGTCGGTAGGCGAAAGTTTACACACATTGAATTTAGTATCCCCGGCAGTAGAAACATATTTATTTACCGCCCTTGCCGAAGTTACCGTGCAGTCGAATGGAACTATAAATACGGAACCCACCCCCATTGTCGATACATATACATCACCTGCCCCGGAGAACGAGAAGGTAAAGGAATCGACAAATACAGTTGGAGTCCCTCCGGTAGCCGTTACGATAACATCACCCAGACCACCAGACGGAGCCAGGGAGATACCAGACCCCGCTATAATTTTTGTTACCGATACTTCTGATCGTAAGA
>Ga0315284_10000458_pt1 | contig 55746 bp, 37 predicted proteins | sample YL17G09_16_MG_FD_203696 | JGI IMG/M metagenome (GOLD analysis project Ga0315284, IMG submission 203696) | Sediment microbial communities from Yellowstone Lake, YNP, Wyoming, USA - YL17G09_16 | ecosystem: Environmental > Aquatic > Freshwater > Lake > Sediment | place: USA: Wyoming | collected...
GGATGACCTCTTGGTAAAGCCGGCCGGCCCTCTCCAGGTTCCCCGTCTCGGAGGCGATGATCGCCTCATTAAAAAGATTGTCCAAAGCGATCATTGTTTTGGGATCGGGCCGGTTTATATCGCTGCTTAACGCTTTTCCCGAAATATAGCCCAATGACATCAGTTTATCTCGCGTCTCCTTGTCCCTCTCTGTCTGAAGCACTCGCGAGGCAACCGGGGAGGAGTAGCGTTTGATCAGGTTTTTCAATTCCTGCTGGAGACGCTGGGCTTGGCCGGGATTTTTCTTGATGATGTTGTTCGTTTCCTGGGGATCGTTTTTGAGGTCATAGAGCTCGGGAATCGGCGCCTCGATATATTTCCATTCGGCCGTCCTGATCCCTTGAAGAGGGGCCCAATTGCGATCCATCATCGCCGCCACAGATTCGATATAGCCGGGGGGTTGGGGACGGGACCTTCCGCCGAGAAGCAGATCCTTGAACGACGTCCCCTGCATCTTCCCGCCTTTAGGCAGTCCCATCAAATCCAGGATTGTCGGCGCGATATCGACGAGACCGATCGGGTCGGAAACCGTTTTTTGGACGGGCGCCAGGCGGGGATGAAAAAAGATCAAGGGTACGCTCAGCGTCGAATCGTAGATAAAAATCCCGTGCGTCGTTTCCTGGTGTTCCCCCAAGGCTTCCCCGTGGTCGGCGGTAAGAACGATGAGCGTCCGGTCCATCAATTTCCATTGCGCGAGCTTCTCCATGAGCGAGCCGATCGCGGCGTCGGTATAGGCGATCTCCCCGTCGTATTCTCGACCGCGGTAGTCTTCTTTGAACGGCGAGGGCGGCGTGTAGGGTGCATGAGGATCGAAATAATGAACCCACATAAAGAACGTTTGGTCTTTGTGGCCGGCAAGCCAGGCTAGGGCATTCCGGTTGACGTCTTCCGCAGGGCGTTCGACGAAGGTCAGGTCGCGGATCGGATTTTTGCTTCCATAGAGGTCGTCGTAGACATCAAAACCTTTGTCTAGGCCGAATCGAGAATCCAAGGGAAAGGCCCCGACGAAGGCGGCCGTCAGATATCCGCTTTTCTTGAGAATCTCTGCCAGCGTTTCCGTGGAAGAGGGGAGCCGGTAGCCGTTATCCCGGACGCCATGGAAAATGGGAAGGGTTCCGGAAAAAAGCGAACAGTGTGAGGGCAGCGTCAGGGGAACATGGGAATAGGCGTTCCTGAACCAAACGCCATTCTCGGCCAAACGGTCGATGTTCGGCGTTTTGACGAGCGGTTGATTAGCGTCTTCATAAATTCCTAAGTGATCGGCTCTCAAAGTATCGATCGTGATGACCAGGAGGTTGAGATTTCCCCCGGGCGCGGGAACAGTCCGGCCGTGCCCGGAAAAAGGAAGGATGAGAGGGGTCAGACAGACGCAAGACAGGAGAAAAGGCAACCTCCTCGGTGTCCGGCTTTTTTTCATGGGATTCCAGAAGACTATGTTATCGGAAAAAACGGACTTTTGAAAGGCGATGCCGAAAAAAAAGGGGAACCCGGAGCGGGTTCCCCCCTTTTCGATTCTTGCGTTTTTATCCGCAGGAAGCTAAAAATTCCACTTCACGCCCAGCCGGACAATCCTCGGCGATAGGACTTGGGTGATAAAATGATAGGTGCTGCTGGACTGGGTGTTCCAGCTTAGGGTCGTCACCGAATTGAGGATGTTGAAGCCGTCGAGCATCAACTCGATCTTTCCATAGCGGCCGAAGCTGAAGACCTTGCTCAGCCTGAGGTCTAGCATGGCGATGTCGGGATACCGGCTGGCGCCGGTTTTCTCTGTAGAGACGCTGATCCGGCCCTGGTTGAGGAGGCTTGTGCTGGTGTTGAAATACCGCTGGGTCGGATAGCCGGCGCGGTAGTTGAAGAAGGCGCCGACGTAAAATCCCCAGGGCAGGTCATAGCTGCCGCTGGCTTTGATGATCACAGGCGAGTCGTTCGAATCGACGGCATTATCGTTAAACGTTCTGTTGTTGGGATCGTCCACGGATTCGATCGGCAGCTTGACGTTGGTTTTGCCCAAAGTCACTGAGCCCATAAACTGCCAGCGGTCGGAATATCTCTTGCTCAGGACGAGCTCGACGCCCTGGTAGGATGTTTTGTAGCCCGGCCTCTCAGTGACATAAGGCTGGGACACGCCCACTTTGGCCGAGGCCAGGTTGTAGATCGTTATCGTTCCTCCGTCATCACCGCTTCCCAAAACTCCATCGGGTCCTGGGTCTAGGACGTCTTTGGGCGTGTAGTCCAGCTGGGGATCCACGGCCTGGTTGTCCGACCACCAGAATCTCTGGGTGTCCCTGTAGATGAGGTTCAGGCTGACGCCGATATTCCGGGCGAGCTTCTTTTCGAACCCGACGACGACTTCGTTTGTATAAGGCGATTTCAGGTCGGGATTGATCTTGACGGCCTGCCCGATGTTGGTGTATTTGATGCTGCCGAACTCGTTGGTCTGGGGGAGCTTGTCGCCGTTGGCGTCGTTCCAGCTGTAATCCACTTCCCAATACCCCGTGGTGATGGCCTGGTCCACCGGGCCGTAGCTGACCTGATAGGAGTAGCGGGCGAAATGAGCCTTGAAAACGTTCTTGCCATCGTTGAATAAATCATAGGTCAGGCCGAGCCGAGGCGAGAGCATAGTGAATGAAACCACGTTCTTCTGGGCATCCTGATGATAGATGGGCGTGATGTTCATTCGGGTGTAATAATAATCCGTCCAGGGAGACGCGGCCACGTCCGTTTCGTTCATGTGCATGTGAGTGCTGTCGAGTCGCAAGCCCAAGTTGAGCGTAAGGTGTTTTTTCAAGCTGAAGACGTCGTGAATATAAGCAGAGTAGACGATATCGTTCTGGTTCCAGACCTCCTCCCGGAAGGTCCAGACCTGATAGGGGCTGGTGTGGTCTGGATTGTCGAAATAGAGGAGGATGTTGCCGGGATGCTTTCGGGTCGTGTGGAAGGGCGAGTTCTGGTACTCGAAGCCGACCTTGATCTCGTGGTTGCCGCCCAAAAAATCGTCCTTGAAATAATTGGCGAAAGCGTTGAGCTGGTAGCGGTCGGAATAGTACCAGGTGTAGTTGTAATAGGCGTTCTCATACCCTCCGGTCACGGGCGTAGTGTAGTAAATCCTGACCGCGGGCTGGCTCATGTCCACTTCGGGCTGATTGCCGGTTTGGTACCACATATCGTTGATGCCGAGCTTGAAATTCAGGATGAGGTTCGATCCCAACGTCCAGGTATCCTCCAAATGATAAAAATAGGAGGGGGAATCCTGGAGGGCGGTCGTCACCGGCGGCCGGGTGATCGAGGCGCTCCGGTGGGGCTGGTATTTATTGTCGTAGTTGAACCAGCCCATGAGCTTATTGTTATTTGAAAGTTGGAAGCTCAGCTTGAAGGTGCCGTGGGTCAGCGAGGCATAGTTGGTCTGGGGGACGCCGTTCAGGGTATAGCCGATGATGAAGCTGTTGATGACCGTGTTGCGGAAAGCGCCGTAAAACCAGAATTTGTCCTTCATGATCGGTCCGCCCAACTCACCACCCCATTCGTAGTAATAATCCAAGGGGTTGCCCGTGCCGACGTTGGCGTATTGGGGGTTCTTGATCTTGTCCGGGATGTTGTCCCACTGCAGCTTGTCGTTCTCGCCGTAGAGGCTAATCCCGCCGCCGAGCTTGTTGCCGCCGGATTTGGTGATCATGTTGAGGACGACGCCGCCGACCTGGATGTCGGCGGTATGGGCGCCGGTCTCGACCTGGATCTCCTCGAAGGAGTCGAAGTCATAATACATGGCTGAGGCGCCGTTGGCCGCGGCGTCCGTCATGTTTACGCCGTCGATGTTGTAGTTGGTCTGGTTGCGCAGGGTGCCGTGGGCATAGGCGCTGCTTTGGTTGCCGGCCGTGCTTCCCCCCACGTTCTCGCGGTCCATGACCATGCCCGGGGTCATGGACATGATGACCCACGGATCGCGCGCACTGGGAAGCTTTTGCAGCATGGCCTGGGTGAAGTTGGTCTGGATCGTGCTGGATTTGAGGTCGACGACAGGGGATTCCCCGACGACCGTAACATTTTCTTCGATGGCCGAGACTTCCATGGTGACCGTCATGGACGTCGTTTTTCGGACGGAGACTTCCACGCCCGTTTTCTTGACGGTCTTGAATCCGGACAGGGCGAAGGTCATGTCATAGGTTCCGGGGGAAAGAAAATTGAACCGGAAGGCGCCCGTTGCGGACGTTGTCGCGGAAGCCGTTCCTCTGAGGATCGTCGCTCCGGTGATGGTGATGGCGACGCCGGGCAGGGCGTTCCCTTCCGCGTCGACGACCGTCCCGGAGATGTTTCCCGTCTGAAGGGAGTCCTGGGCGGTCACAAGACCCGCCAAGAACACGAAACAAAGGATGAAAATCCCGAGGTTTCTTTTTCTCATGTTATCTCTCCTTCCTTGAATTGGGGACCTGGCGGCCTCTCTGGGTCCGCGCCGAATGAAATAACTCTTTCATAAGCTAAAAAACAAATATCAATTTCTCCATTTAGAAGATCATATTCTCCAATTTTTGTCAAGCCGGCTATCCGACCCAAATTTGCCGATAGAAACAGATTATAAACCAAAAGTGCTTTGCTTTCCATTAAATCAACGTAAAGAGCCCCCGCCCGACGGGTGGCGTGGTTCGGGGGCCCCCCGCCGACCCGAGCGCTTGATGCCGATCATCCTCCTGCTTAAAAATAAACAAGATAGACCGCGAGGGGGCGCCGGGGGTGAACCGCGACAGGACCCGTCGGGCATTTCTATCTGCAAATTTGGGTCCGAGAAACGCCGCTGCGGCCTCTACAGCGGACCCCAATTCATCAGAATCGGAGGGACGAGCGCGATGAGGCTGAAGATGATCAAAACGACCATCAGCGGGACGAACCACTTGGCCCACTTTTCCCAGGGGATCTTGGCGACTCCCAGGACTCCCATGGTCACGGCCGAGGTCGGCAGGATCGGGTTGATGACCTCGCAAAGCTGGAAAGCCAGGACGGTTGTCTGTCTTGTGATTCCGACAAGATCGCTCAAGGGGGCCATGATCGGCATGGTCAGAGCCGCCTGGGCCGTTCCCGAGTGGATGAAGAAATTGATGACGCCCTGGGTCAGGAACATCATGTGGGCCGTGATCAGATTGGGAACGGCCGAAATCAACCCGGCCGTGAATCGGAGCACCGTGTCCAGCACCACGGCATCTTTTAAGATGATCAGGATGGCCCTGCCGCCGGCGATGATCAAGGTCACGTTCATCACGTCTTTGGCCCCGGCGACAAAATGGACGGCAATTTCCGAGGGCGGGATCCTGGCGATGATGCCCGAAACGAGCCCGATGCCCAGGAACAGCGCGGCGATTTCTTCCATGTACCAGCCCTTGGCCAGAATCCCGTAGATCAACAGGCCTATTCCCAGGAACAGGACGAGCAAAATCAGTTTCTGGGCGGGACCCCAAGGAAAGTTCTTCGCCGTGTCGGCAGACACCGCATAGTCTCGGGATCTGTCGATCTCGTAAACAGGGCTTTGTTTTGGGTCTTTGGCGATTTTCTTTGCGTAGAGCATCACAAAGACGATGGCGATCACCGTGGCGAATACCCAGAGGATCAAGCGGTAGGCCAAACCCGAATACAGAGGGATATCGGATAATCCCTGGGCGATCCCGACCGTGAATGGGTTGAAAAAGGCGGCCGAAAAACCGACCGCCGACCCCAAGAACGGGATGGCCACGCCCACGACGGAATCATAGCCGAGGGAAAGCGCCAGGGGGATGAAAATGAGAACGAACGGGATCGATTCCTCGGCCATGCCGTAAATCCCGCCGGCCAAGGAGAAGACCACCATCAGGATGGGAATCACAAATTTTTTCGACCTCGGGTTCCTGGAAAAGAAGAAGGCCAGTTTTTGGATTCCCGACTCGATGGCTCCCGTTTTTCCCAGGATGGAAAAGACGCCGCCGAAAATGAAAATCAGAAAGATGATCAGGGCCCCGTCCTGGAAGCCCCGGATCGGGGCGATTAAGAGCCATTGCGGCCCCAACAGTTTTTTTTCTATGGCGGCGTATGTGCCCGGGATGGTCACCAGCCGAGTCTGGCCCTGGAATGTTTTTTCGGCGCGCTGGTATTGTCCCGACGGGATGACAAGGCTGAGACCATAGACGGCGATCACCAGGCCGTAGATCAGGACCAAGGTGTGGGGAAGTTTTAAGCTCGGCTTTCTTTTCATGAGGACCTTCTCCTGTGACGGAAACGGTATTTTATAATTTTCCGAAAATAATTGATAGAAAACGCGGACATCTCCGTGTAAAATCAGGGAGTGAAGGCTCAAGCGCCGAGGAAACCGACCGTGAGCATCGGACAGCTGTTTAAAAAATCCAAGCCGGTCTTTCTGATCATGCTGGCCGTCTATGTCCTCGGCTTCGGGGCGGGATTCGCGGCGGGCAGGTTCAAGCTGGCCGACCTCAATAAAATCCGCGCCTCGAAACTCTCCGAGCTCAACAGGAATCTTGAGTTCAAAGTCCCCGGCTACGGGGCTCTCCTCCAGAAATATAAGAATTGGGAACGGCAGAAACTCTTCGGCCATCTGTTCAAAAGCCGCGTCGTGAAGTCCATGTTCACGATCTTTTTTAACAATTGGATCGTCGGCAACCTGACGATGATGGTCAGGGCGGTTTTCCTGGCGCCGATGATCCTCTATCCTTTTGGCCGCTTCATGCAGGGATTGACGGTCGCCCAATATTCCGTCTCCTACCAGACGTGGGGCACGCTCATCTGTGAATTCGGCGGGTATTTCCTAACCATTTGCGGCACGCTGACAGCCCTGTTCTGGACCCTGCTTTATAAAAAGTTCGGTTTCGAGGCCAGGAAGCAGGCCTTCCGGAACGGGCTGAAGTTCCTCGGCCTCATGTATCTGGCCTCAGGAATTTTTATTCTGTTCGGAAGCTATATCGAAACCATGTTCATTCTTGGCATGTCGCTTAGATAAGACGGCTGGCCGGGTGGCAAATGATGGATCATAAGAAATCGGTTGTCTGTCTTGGGATCATGGTGGCGGATATTGTCGGCCGCCCCGTGAAATCTTTTCCGGACCCGGGAAAGCTGGTCCTCGTCGATGACATGCGGCTTCACACCGGAGGTTGCGCTGCGAATGCCGCCATCGGCTTGGCAAAATTAGGAATCCCTGTCGATGTCATCGGGAAAATCGGGAAAGATGCGTTTGGAGATTTTTTGTTGGCCCAGCTTGAACAACATAAGGTGGGCACGAAGGGAGTCCGGAGGGATCCAACAACGGGAACATCGGCCACGATGGTCATGGTCCATCCCGACGGCGAGCGCAGTTTTGTCCATTATCTTGGCGCCAATGCCAGGCTGCTTCCCGGGGACATCGATTTCGGCCTGATCGAAAGATCGGCTATCCTTCATTTTGCAGGTTCATTTGTCTTGCCCGGAATGGATGGCCAGCCCACGGTCATTTTGCTCCAAAGGGCGCGGGCGGCGGGCGTTACAACTTTCCTTGATACGGTTTGGGATGCTTCGGGCCGCTGGATCGAGCTCCTGGCGCCTTGTCTTCCTTTGATCGATTATTTTGTGCCGAGCCTGGGCGAAGCGCAAAAATTGACAGGGCTTGACCATCCCCAGGATGTCGGCCGCGCATTATTGGACAGGGGAGTCGGAGTCGTGGCCCTGAAGATGGGCGCCGAAGGCTGCCTGGTCATGACGGGGAAAGGCGAGAAACTCCGAATCCCGGCGTTCAGAGTGTCCGTCGTCGATGCGACAGGAGCGGGAGATGCGTTCGCGGCCGGCTTTATCGCCGGAGTCTGGCTTGATTGGCCCCTGGAGCGAACGGCTCGATTGGCCACGGCGGTCGGCGCCTTATGCGTCACAGAAACGGGGGCTTCGGCCGGTATCCGCTCTCTTCCTGAAACACTTGAATTTATGGGGTCAAACCTCAACATTTGACATTTTGTGGGTCGTGCCGGCCAAGCATCGGGGCTGACCATCGTCGAATGTTGAATGTTGAGGTTTGACCGGAAGAATCCAATTATGTGATTTCAAGGAGGCGTTGGCATCGCCCCTGAAGCCCCCCTAGCGGAGGGGGCCCCGGACACTCTTGGAGGAGGACCCTTTCATAGGGTCCCCCTCCAACGAGCGGCGGGAATACCCGCCCGCCCTGCCACCCCTCCAAGGAGCATCATCCCATGAATTCAATGCCAGATGCTCCTTTTGAACCGGGAAGTTGATTTTTTCATCCCGTTGGTATAAGTTTTATCTCTTTTCATGAGTGTACGTCCTTCCCGTCTTTGCCTTCACAACTTGTTCATCTCATCGTGTCTCAACCTATTTTTTTTAGTTTTAAAAAGGAGGAGGTTTTATGAAGCGCATTGTTTTTAGGGTGACCCTGATTTTTGTCATTCTTGCCCTCACCGCTCCTGCCATTCTGGCCGAAACGATCCCCGTTAAAAAAGCGAACTATGAGCTGGCGGCCCGGTGGACATCGGCCAAAGCCGGAAAACTCGTCTTCGACACATCCGTGTCCCCGCATTGGCTCGAATTCAGCGACCGATTCTGGTACAGCTACGAGACCAGCAAGAGCAGATCGTACTCCATCGTGGATCCTGTCCGCCGGACGAAAGCGCCCGTGTACGACAATGCCAAGATGGCCGCCATGCTGACCAAGATCGTCCTGACTCCCTACGATGCCCAGCACCTGCCCATCACCGCCATCAAATTCATCAAAAAAGATACGGCCATCCAATTCGAGCTCGAAGTGCAGAAGGATATCGACGTAGCAACGTCCAAGGGAGTCATCAAGGCCGGCGACATCGGAAAGGAAAAGGCTGAAAAAGAGAAGGCCGAGAAGGAAAAAGAAAAGGCCATAGAGCAGGAAAAGGACAAGGACAAGAAAGATGTCGAAAAAGGCAAAGAAGCGGAGAAGCCCACGGAGGAGGAATCCAAAACAATGAAGCTCGGCTTCGAGTATGATCTGGCCACCGGAAAGCTGACCCTGCTCGAAGATTACGAGGCGCCGCCCAAGAAGCCCCGATGGGCCAGCCTATCTCCGGACGAAAAGACTATCATTTTTGCCCGGGGCTACAACCTCTTCATGATGGATGCCGAAAGCTATGCCCTGGCCCAGAAGAAAGCGACGGATCCCAAGATCAAGGAAGTGCAGCTGACGACCGATGGGGTCGAGCACTACAGCTATGCCCGGGATCTGAACGATGAAGAAAAGAAGGAATACCAGAAGGACGAGAAGGACAGAAAGGACTTCCGCGTGCCGTCCATCGGCGTCAGCTGGTCCAAAGATTCGCGGAAGTTCAGCATGGCCAGGAGCGATGAGCGCAAAGTCGCCGATCTGTGGGTTATCAACGCGCTGGCCGCCCCGCGGCCGACGCTCGAGACGTATCGCTACGCCATGCCCGGCGAAGAAAATATCTCCCAGCGCGAGATCCTGATCTTCGACCGCGAGACAAAAAAAATCGTCAAGGTCAAAGCCGAAAAGTTCAAGGACCAGTCGCTGTTCGTTTCCACGGACCGGATGAAATCCATCGACCGGGAAAAAGAGAAGGTCTATTCCCAGTGGCTGAGCGACACGCCGGACAAGCTCTATTTCATGCGCCAGAGCCGCGACCTGCACAAGCTCGATGTCTGCGTCGCCAACACGGAAACGGGCGATGTCAAGGTCCTCATCGAAGAGCGGCTGAACACTTATATCGAGTCCCAGCCCCTGCGGATCATCAACAACGGGAAAGAGATCATTTTCTGGAGCGAGCGCGACGGCTGGGGCCATTACTATCTCTATGATGAAAACGGCCAGCTCAAAAACCAGATCACCTCGGGCGAGTTCGTCGGCCAGGGCATTATCGGGATGGACGATAAGCTGCGCGTCCTGTTCTTCACCGCCTGCGGCCGCGAGTCCAACGAAGACCCGTATTTCATCCATCTTTACCGCGTCAATTTCGACGGGACGGGAATGAAGCTCCTCAATCCCGGGGAGGCCTCTCACGCGACCAACATGAATGATGCCTCGAAATACGTCATCGACAATTTTTCCAGGGTCGACACGGCGCCCAAGGCCCAGCTCCGGGATATCATGGGCAATGTCCTCCTGGACCTGGAAACGACCGATGTCAGCGCGCTCCTGGAGGCCGGCTTCAAGTATCCCGAGCCGTTCAAGGTCAAGGCCGACGATGGGATCACGGACCTCTACGGCGTTATGTATAAACCCTTCGATTTTGATGCTAATAAGAAATATCCGGTCATCGCCTACGTCTATCCCGGCCCCCAGACGGAAAGCGTGACAAAGACGTTCTCTCCCCGCAGCCAGACCATGACCCTGGCCCAGTTCGGGTTCATCCTCATCGAGGTCGGGAACCGCGGCGGTCACCCCCAGCGCTCCAAATGGTACCATAACTTCGGCTATGGAAACCTCCGGGACTACGGCTTGGCCGATAAGAAGCGGGCCATCGAGCAGCTGGCCATCAAGTGCCCCTTTATCGATATCGACAAGGTCGGGATCTACGGTCACTCAGGCGGAGGATTCATGTCCACGGCGGCCATGCTCGTCTACCCGGATTTCTTTAAGGTCGCTGTTTCCTCGTCCGGTAATCATGAGAACAACATCTACAACAATACCTGGAGCGAAAAACACCACGGCCTCAAGGAAGTCGTAGACAAGGACGGGAAGGTCAAGTTCGAATACAACATCGAGAAGAACTCCGATATCGCCAAGAACTTGAAAGGCCACCTGCTGATCGTGACCGGAGACATGGACAACAACGTCCATCCGGCCAACACAATCCGCCTGGCCAACGCCCTGATCAAAGCCAACAAGCGGTTCGACTTCTTCTTGTTCCCGGGGCAACGCCACGGCTACGGTGATATGAATGATTATTTCTTCTGGCTTCGGGCCGATTATTTCTGCCAGCACCTGATTGGCGATTCGGCAAGCAGCGTGGATATGATCGAGCTCAATCGAGAGAAGGAGCAGGTCGGCGACAAGAAGGCGAGACGATAGAAGCGCCCGACGGGTCCTGTCGGATAATCTTGGAGGGAAATCCTTATTCCGGGTTTCCCTCCAACGATCACTCCGCTCTCTGCCTCCTTTCCAAGGAGCATTTGACGATAAATTTAGAGACCTGCGGGGTCAAACCTCAACATTCAACGATTTTTGCAGTTTGGAATAGGAGCCTCGAGATTTCGTCTCTTCCCAATTTATCAAATGTTGAATGTTGAGGTTTGACCCCGATGACGCAAAACCTCTTGCCCATGTCCAGGATAAAATCTCCGAGGCCGGGAAAACGTTCTTCAGGACAGAGGGGATCCTGCTTGGGTCGGATCTTTTAAACGTTTGACAGGATTTTTTATGTTAGGATAAGATTTTCACGACTAAAAATCACGGAGGCCGCGTGAAGCGATATTGTCCCGTTCTGAGTCTTTTGCTTCTTCTATTGATACTTGCCGGGAGCGGTTCGTCACAGATAGCCCGGAAGCTGGGTGGCAGGGATGTCCCGGGCCCTCTGCCGCCCCGCTCGGATGCCGCAACGCCTCAGCTTGACCAAATGATGGATGTCGTCTTTGGAGAAGCCGGTGGACAAAAGCTGAGGCTCGATTTTGCTAAGCCCACACTCTGCCGGGGACAGAAAGTCCCACTTGTCATCTATGTCCATGGCGGCGGCTGGCGGTCGGGGGATAAGGCCGGGGCTTTTCAGAGGGGAGATTCAAAGATGTTTTTTGAGTTGGGGTTTGCCGTCGCCTCGATCAACTATCGCCTCGCGCCCCAGTTCCATTTCCCCGCTCAGATTCAAGACTGCAAGCTGGCCGTCCGATATCTCCGGATAAACGCCGATACATTCGGCATTGACCCCGATAGGATCGGACTCTGGGGCAGCTCCGCTGGCGGGCATCTCGTCTCCCTCATGGGAACCGCGGACGACGACAACGGATTGGAAGGTCCTGGGCTCGAGGGCGTCTCTAGCCGGGTCTCGGCGGTCGTAGACCATTTCGGCCCCGCCGATTTGAATGTCGATCCATCTCAAACCACCAATGAAGGAAGGAGCATGCTCCTCGATTTTCTCGGCTGCCTCCCGGCCGATTGTCCGGCCCTGGCCAGGCAGGCTTCTCCCGTGACCTACGTGACTTCCGACGACCCGCCCATCCTTATCCTCCATGGAGAAAAGGACAGCCTGGTGCCGTACAGCCAAGCCGAGCGATTCGCCGAGAAATTGCGGCTGGCCGGCAATGCCTGCGCCCTGATCAAGGTGAAGAACGCCGAGCACGGATTCATCCCTATCCCGCTGTTGGCCGAGCTCAGCCCGAATCTCGAGGGGATCAACTTCTTGACCGTCGCCCATTTGGCCAGATATCTCGAACCGGCCTTATTCGGCGACCTGAATATGGACGGGAGAAAAGGCTTTCTCGACGTGAAGGACTTGATGCGTTGCCTGGGGGCATTCGGAGTCGGCCCCTTTGCGACTCCGGCCCCTGGGAGCTGGAATCCGCTGGCGGACCTGGATCCGGACGGTGTTATAGATTATAAGGATTTGTTCCAGCTTTTTCAGTCAAGATAAAGAGGTCTGTAAAAAATGAAAACACCGAAGGCGATTGCCGACGAAATCATTCAAGCCCTGAAGAAAAAAGCCAATCCGCAAAGAGCGGAGGGCGCCCAGAGATATTTTAAGGAGAAAATCGCTTTCTATGGCATGACCACCCCCGAGGCTCGAGAAATCGCGGACGGAGTGTACCGATCAATCCAAGGCATATGGACCGTTCGGGAGGCTGTCGAACTCTGCGAAATCCTCTTGCCCGATCCATATTTCGAACCCAGAGCCCAGGCGATCCTGACCCTGTTGAGATTTAAAAAAGAATTCGGCCCTGAAATATTTTCGCGCATAAAAAAATGGCTGATCCGGAACTATTGCGACAATTGGGCCCTGGTCGATGTCTTATGCCCGGAAGCCATGGAGACGCTCTTTTTGAGATATCCGGAGCTCGTCGAGAAGATCAAGGATTGGCCGCAATCGCCCAACAGGTGGGTGAAAAGGGCTTCGGCGGTTTCTTTTATCACCCTGGCCAGGCGCGGTCGGTATCTGGACGACGTTTACGAAATTTCCAAACGCCTTTTTCCCGTGGACGACGACCTGATCCACAAAGCCACGGGATGGTTGCTCCGGGAGGCCGGCAAAACGGATATGCAGAGGCTTGAAAAATTCCTGTTGGAAAACGGAGTCGCCATCCCAAGGACCACACTCCGCTATGCCATCGAACGCTTCCCTGAGGAAAAGCGAAAGCGGTTGTTGGCGAAAACAAAAACGGGGTCAAAAAAAACACGGGAGGGAGGTCAAGGACGTTGGCTGACAAAGTCAAGGTGAGCTGTCTTGAATGCGGGGCAACTAATAGTTTCCCGATGGAGTCCTCGGGTAAAACCGTCGTCTGCGGCAGATGCAAAAAGCCGCTTCCCGTGCCGGGCCGGATGCTTGAACCTGCGGCCTGGAGTGTGTCGAACTTGATCCAGAAGGCCGGCCTTTCCCTGCTCATCGATTTTTATTCGACGACCTGCGCCCCGTGTCACATGATGCATCCGATTGTTGAGAGCCTGGCCAAGCGGAGGGCCGGAGATGTCATGGTTATCAAGGTCAATGTTGACCTTGAGGAGAACAGGGAATTGGCTGCGGCGTTCAAAATCCAGGCCGTGCCGACGTTCGTCGTTCTTAAAAAGGGATATGAGATGGGCCGGACATCCGGGGCCATGCCTGAGACCGATTTTTCGCTCTGGGTCGCGAGCAAAGCTTAGTTCATGCCGTCGCTGGGACAACGTCTTTTCTCCTCTTGACAAGAAAGGGATTAGAGCCTAAATTTAAGATATAACGGAGCAGGGCTATCATGGGGCCGTTATCGGCTCTCACGATATAGATCTGTGGGGAAGCGGAGCTAGCATCAAGTTATACGACGAGTTGACATCATCCCTTTTTGGGGGATTTTATATAAATAAAACAAAGGAAAAGGAGGGAACATGAAAAAGGCTTTTTCTGTCGGGGCGATCATCGTTTTTCTGTTGTGTTTTACGGCGCAAGCATTCCCCTGGGGCTCAGCGACTCACGCCTATATCATCGACCAACTCATGAGAAAGGCGGGGCCGCCGCGTCTGATGTATGGAGCGATGGCGCCTGATGTCTTTAACTATTTCTTCCAGTATCCGACCTTGCGAAACCAGTTGTACGCCATGACCCACTTTGACTTCATGAAATTATGGAATGCTTCCAAAGGTCCGTCGGACAGGCCTTCCGCTTACGGCTTCGTAAGCCACAATAATGAATGGGGCGCGGATTCAACGGCTCATCTCAAATCCCTGACGTTCAGGGATGATGAAGGATTTGTCATTACCAAGGCCAAAATTCTATGGGCTGGTATTAAGAGCGGTTTTCCTTTTGGCGATGAACTAGGAGTGAGCATTTGCCACGATGTTATCGAAGCGGCCATCGACCTCTTGATCAAAAAATTGGACCCGAACATCGGGAATCGGCTGGTCGACTCGGCCCGGTCGGCTGATAAAAAAATCCTCGAGCTTTTAAACAAAGCGTATCTGAGCGATATGACCCTGCTGGTCGGCCCCGAGGCTTTGGCCAAGTATCTCATCGCCCAGAACGAGAGCGGATTTCGGTATGCCGTGCTTCAGTTGGGCAATGCCTTGAAACAGAAATCCCCGAACGACCTCAATGCCATAGCGGCCATTTTTGCCGCTCTTGGCCAGCAGGCTTACCAAATCGATGTCCCACCGGCGGTGGTGGCAGCGGTCCTGGAGGCGGCGATGTGGGTTTGTACGGATCCGCTTTTCGGCCCCGATTGTTTCACTGAAATATTTGCCACGATCGATTTTGTCAAACTGAACCTGAATGCCAAAGGGATTTCCTATTAAGGGCGATTAGCCGGAGTTCGAAGAAGCGATACGCTCCAAGAATCTCCTCGATAGGAAGCGCGATCCTCGCTTTTTATCTGCCCGTCGAGGAACGGGTCTAAATTCATTCGCCCGCCTGCCGGATCAGTCTTATTTTTTATAAGGCTGGAAAAATACCCTAAAATCCTATATATTTTTTCCGGCGATAAAGCCGCATCAAGACTTTTTCATGGATAACCGTTCGAAGAGGGGAGCGTCAATGAAAAAATCGCATAACATCACTCTGCTCGGGGCCGGCCTGATCGGCACATTTTATACCATGACCATCCACGGCCAGAGAAGCCGGGACAGGGTTCACACCGTCTGTGCGCTCACCGATGACGAAGCCAAAGCGTTCGCCAAGAAGTGGGAGATTCCTCATTGGACCAGCGACATGGCCAAGGCCGTCCGGCACCCGGATACCGACCTTGTCATCGTCGGGCTTCCCAATAACCTCCATAAGAAAGCCTGCTTGCTGGCCGCCGAAGCGGGGAAAGCCGTCCTCTGCACAAAGCCGCTGGCCCGGAATGCCGCTGAAGCCTTCGAAATTCTGAAAGCTGTCGAAAAATCCGGTGTTTTCGCCGGATACTTGGAAGACCTCGTCTATACGCCTAAGACCCTGAAGTCCCTTGCTTCCGTCAAAAACGGCGCTCTCGGCAAAATTCTCTGGGTCCGGTCGCGAGAGACGCACCCCGGTCCGCACAGCGCATGGTTTTGGGACAAAGAGATCGCCGGGGGAGGCGCCATTGTCGACATGGGCTGTCACTGCATCGAGATCATCCGCAATTTTATCGGCAAGGACGTGAAGCCCGTTGAAGTGATGTGCGCGGCCGACACTCTGGTCCATCCCATTCAGGCCGAGGATTCGGGAATCGGGCTGATCCGGTTCGAGAACCAGGCCATCGGTCAGTTTGAGGTCAGCTGGACATTCCGTGGCGGCATGGACTTGCGCGACGAAGTGGCCGGGACCGAGGGCACGATCTGGCTCGACCATTTCTTGAGGACCGGCTATGAAATGTTCACGGCGGTCGGCCAGGGCGGGTACGTCGCCGAGAAAGCCGAAGGCGACAAGGGCTGGCTGTTTCCGGTGGGCGATGAGGTTCATGAGCTGGGATATGTCCACATGTTTAGCGATATGTTCGATGCCCTGGATGAAGGCCGCCGGCCCATGGAAACTTTTATGGACGGCTATATCGTCAACGCCATCATCGATGCCTGCTACAAATCGGCCGTGTCCAAAAAGTGGGAGCCCGTCAAGCTTAAAGAATGGCGGGTGGCTCCCAAGAAGGGAAAATCCGAAATTGGCCCAAAAATTGAGGACAAAAAATACCTGCTGATCAAGGAAGAGCGGATGCCGGATGGAAAAACCAAGCTGATTCTCAAAGACAGGGCCACGGGAAAAGTTATTCAGAAGATAAAGGACGGATAGGCAATTTAATCCCCCCATACCCCGCTTTAGAAAAGAAGGTAGAGGGAGGATTTAGGAAATCCGGACATAAATACCTAAGGCATGTATCCCCGAAGCAAAGGAGCTGGAAATGAGAAAGAAAGATCAAAAATCACCGACGGCTCATCATGCGCTCAGCCGCCGGCAGTTCATGGCGCAGGCCGGCGCGGCAGCCTTCAGCCTGACTATTCTTAAGCCCGGTCTCGTGAGCGGGACACAGGCAAACTCAAAAGTCAGGCTCGGCGTCATCGGGTTGGGCGGGCGAGGAAGCTGGATCGCCGGTCTCTTCCAGAAGCATGGAGGCTATGAACTCGTGGGCGCGGCAGATTATTTCCAAGATCGAGTCGAGGCATTTGGCGCCAAATTCTCGATTCCCTCATCGAAGCTTTTCTCGGGCTTGTCGGGATATAAACGTCTTCTCGCCGCCGGTCTGGACGCCGTGGCCATCGAAAGCCCCCCTTATTTCCATCCGGAGCAGGCGGCGGCCGGCGTGGATGCGGGACTTCACGTCTATCTGGCCAAGCCCGCCGCCGTGGATGTGCCGGGATGTCTTGTGATTTCCGGATGCGGCAAGGAGGCCACGGAAAAGAAACGGGCTTTTATCATCGACTTTCAGACACGGGCCAACCCGATTTTCATCGAGGCCCTCAAGCGCGTCCATGAGGGAGCGCTCGGCGAATTGGTGTTCGGAGAGGTTGTCTATCATGCGGATTGTCCCTTTGAACAATGGTATGACCTGCTCACAAAAGACGCTCAGAATCCCGAGAACTGGATGCGCGCCTGGGGATTGGACAGGGCGCTCTCGGGCGACATGATCACCGAACAGGACATCCATACGCTCGACGTGATGAATTGGATCATGGACAAGCCGCCTTTGTCGGCGATCGGAAGCGGGGGGCTGAAGGCCAGGCCGAAGATCGGCACCTGTTGGGACCACTTTGTGGTGTACTATCAATATCCCGACGGCGTCGGCTTTCAATTCAGCGGGAGACAGTTCAAGGGCCACGGCACCCCAGAGGGAATAAGAAACCGCATGTTCGGGTCGGAAGGCGTCCTGGAGACCGAGTACGGCGGCAACGTAGTCATCCGGGGCGATCATTTTTTCCGCGGCGGCAAAACAGCCGAGATCTATGCGGAAGGGGCCGCCAACAATGTTGCGGCCTTCTACAAGAGCATCACCGAGGGCGATTTCAGTAATCCGACTGTGGCCCCCAGCGTCCAAAGTAACCTGGTCACCATCCTGGGCAGAAAGAGCGCCTATGAAAACCGCCTTGTCACTTGGGATGAGCTGATGAAAGACCGGGAGAGGCTGGTCCCGAACCTCAAAGGTTTAAAAAGTTAGGATGTCATCGCCAGGAGCGCGGCGGTGTGGCGATCTGACCCGTAGGGTCATTCCGAGCATAGCGAGGAATCTCTTCTTGCTGGGCGATAGGCATGAGATTTCCAGGCCAAGAAGCTCGCAACGACTTTGTCGGATTTCTTCGTTATAATGCTACTTGCCGTGACATTACGGGAATTTTCGCAGTTCGTTTTTTCGCAAGGAAAAGACCGGAGGAAACAATGAAAAAGGTTGTACGAGGGATATCGTTTCTGATGATTTCGACGGCAACGGTCTGTCTTTGGAGTGGGGGCGCGGCTCAAAACGTTGGGCAAAAACCCAGCGTGAGATTCGGTGTTTGCGACTGGACAATCGGAAAAACGGGAGATCCCGCCGCGCTTGAACTGGCTTCCAAGCTCGGGCTCGAGGGTGTCCAAGTGAGTCTTGTGATCAAGAATGATGGTCTCGAGCTGGCTCAGGCGGCGCTCCAAAAATCCTACCTAGAGGCGGCCGAAAAGTACGGCATCGGAATCGCTTCTTTTGCCATCGGAGATCTAAATAATATCCCCTATAAGAGCGATCCGCGCGCGGAAAAATGGATCGAGCAGAGCATCGATATCTGCCGAGCCATGAACGTCAAGATCGTGCTTGTTCCGTTTTTTGGCAAGGGCGACTTGAAGAACGACCCCAAAGGAACGGAGACGGTCATCGAACGGCTCAAACGGGTTGCGCCGAAGGCGGAGAACGCCGGTGTGATCCTGGCGCTCGAATCCTGGCTCAGCGCGGAGGACCATCTCAAAATCCTGAGTGCCGTCGGTTCCCCGGCCATCCAGGTGTATTACGACGTAGGCAATTCCCAGGAGGCAGGCTACGATATTCTCAAGGAGATTCGTCTCCTCGGCGCCCGGATCTGCCAGTTTCACGCCAAGGATTACAAAGACCTCTATGGAAAGGGCACAATGGACTTCAAAGCCGTCCGGAAAGTCATGGACGAGATCGGCTATCACAGCTGGTTCGTTTTGGAAGGAACCCAGCTGCCGCTCGGGATCGAAAAGAGCATTCGCTATGACCTGGATTATTTAAGGTCGGTTTTCCTGATCCGATAAATAATGAAAACAGCCGTTCTATTCCCTATTTTCCTGATCGAAAGGAGATCCCATGGAATTCTTTGAACTCATCAACAAAAGGTACAGCGTCCGGGCTTACCAGTCAAAACCCGTGGAAAAGGAAAAGCTCCAGAAGGTTCTCGAGGCGGCCAACCTGGCCCCTACGGCGGCCAATAAGCAGCCCTTCCGTTTCTTCGTCATTCATACCCAAGGCCGGGAATCGGAGCTCAAGAGGATTTATAGCCAGGAATGGTTTTGCAAAGCCCCTCTTGTCATCTGTGCCTGTGCCGTGATGCCGGAAGCCTGGACGCGGATGGATGGAAAAAATTACGCGGACGTCGATACGACAATCGCCATGGATCACTTGATCCTTGCCGCGGCGGACCAGGGGTTGGGGACATGCTGGGTGGCCGCCTTCAATCCCTCGGCGGCGAGAGAGATCCTCAGGTTGTCCAAGGACGAAGAGCCGGTCGCCTTTACGCCGCTCGGCTATCCGGCTGACGAGCTGAAGCCCAAAAAGCGAAAAGCGTTGTCCAGCTTTGTCCGCTATTTCTAGGGTTTCACCTCCCCGGCGCCTCGAAGGACCTGGAGCGCAAACTTCATGAAAAAGGAGGGCTGTCCGATGACCAAACCCGCCGATTATGAGTTGACTCAAGAAGGCCGGCTCCTGTCGCTCGATTTTTTCCGCGGCTTGACCATGTTTTTACTGATCGGCGAAGCCACACACCTCTATAGCCTGTTAGTTGACCCGGCATGGAAAGGTACGATCATCAACGCCATCGGCCTGCAGTTGGATCATCACCCTTGGAATGGACTGCGTTTTTGGGACTTGATCCAGCCGTTTTTTATGTTCATCGTCGGTGTGGCCATGCCGTTCTCCTTCGGCAAGCGATGGGCGCGCGGAGACAGTTGGTCGAAAACGTTTGGCCACGCGCTTCAGCGCTCGTTCCTTCTCCTCCTCTTCGGCTGGGCGCTTTATTGTATCGGACCGGGAAGACTCACGTTTGAATTATGGAACGTGCTCGCCCAGCTCTCCTTCACCTTTCTCGTCGCCTTTTTGATGATGCGGCGGTCGGTCGCATCCCAGCTCTCGGTCACGTTTGCCCTCTTGGTCATCACGGAATTGGCCTACCGCTTATTCGCCGTGGCGGGCTACAACCAGCCTTTTATCGCGGACCACAACTTCGGTTCCTATGTCGATATGCTGCTCATGGGCAAGCTTTCGCAGGGGCATTGGGTAGCCTTCAACGCGGTGCCGACCACAGCCCATACCATGTGGGGAGTGCTGGCGGGACAGCTTCTGATGAGCAAGCGTTCTTCAGGCCGAAAGATAGGAATATTAGCGGTCGCCGGTCTTCTTGGAGTCATCGCCGGCTATGCTCTCAATCCTGTGACGCCGATCATCAAGCGGATCTGCACGAGCTCGTTTGTCATCGTCAGCGGAGGCTGGTGCCTGCTGGCCCTCTGCTTTTCCTATTGGCTGATCGATGTCATGAAAGTCCAGAAATGGTCTAAGTTTTTCGCCATCGTCGGCATGAATTCCCTGTTTATATACCTGTTCGCCGAGTCGGGTGGTTCCGGCTGGCTGAGCAGGCTCGCCAAGCCTTTTACCATGGGATTTTTCGGCTGGACGGGCGATTGGGGCGCCAAGATCATCACCAGCCTGGCCGTCTGGGGGCTTTTATGGTCGATGTGCTACTGGCTTTATAAAAAGAAAATCTTCATCAGGATTTGAAGGAGCCCGGACGCAGAGATTGGAATCGCTTGAAATTCAGGAAAGATTCTCATCGGGCATGTCATCATGTCTCGATTTCTCGAAGTTAAAAGGGAATGCCGAAGAGGGGACTCGAACCCCTACGAGCGGGTAAGTGCTCGCTAGCCCCTCAAGCTAGTGTGTCTGCCAATTCCACCACTTCGGCATCGAATGGCTTGGGAGGGTTTGTTTATTTCTTCTTCGTCTCTTGACCCAAAGTTTTTTGCTGAGCGGCGTCGGACGGCTTGATCGCCGGCTCCTTCTTGTCCTTTTCTGCCGTTGCCGGCGCCTTCTGCGCGGGCTGGCCAGCCGGCGGCGTCTGTTCTTTCTTGGCGGCGGGAACGTTCTCCGTCTTGACGGGAACAGCTTTTTCTCCGCTGACCGCCGACCTGACTCCGCGGCCGGACAGAACCCACAACGACATCGACGATATCATAAACAGGATGGCACCGATGGTCGTCACTTTTGACAGGATGCTCGCCGAGCCGCGCGGACCGAAGGCCGTCTGGCTTCCCACCCCTCCGAATGCGCCGGCCAGGTCGGCCGCTTTTCCGGACTGTAAAAGAACGGCAATGATCAGGACCAGGCAAATAGCCACATGAATGGTTGTGATGATCGCACTCACTGTTCTTCCTTATAAGCTCGAATCGCTTCTTTTATAATCTGAATGAAGGAATCCGCTTCGAGCGAAGCTCCTCCGACGAGAGACCCGTCGATATTCTTTTCCCTGAACAGGGAATAAGAATTGGCAGGCTTCACCGACCCGCCATAGATAATTATAGCACAAAAGGCCGCTTCTTTTCCATAGATTTCTGCCAGCTTTTCTCTGATGAAAGCGTGGACTTCCTCGGCCTGGCCGGGGGTGGCTGTTTTTCCGGTCCCGATGGCCCAAATCGGCTCGTAGGCGATGATGATCTCGCGGAACTGCTCTGGGGTCAGGCCGGCCAACCCTGCCTGGATCTGGGATTCGACCCGCGGCATCGTCTTGCCGGCTTCCCGCTCTTCCAGTGTTTCACCCATGCAAACAATCGGATTCAGCTTGGAATTGAGAGCGGCGCCAATTTTTTTATTGACGGTCGCATCCGTTTCCCCGAAATACTGGCGACGCTCAGAGTGGCCGATGACGACGTACCGGCAGCCGACATTCTTGAGCATCGGCGCCGAGATCTCTCCGGTATAAGCGCCTTTCTCTTCCCAGAAAAGGTTTTGGGCGCCGAGTTGGACGGGGCTTTCACCGGCCAACTTCTTGACCGATCTCAGCGCCGTAAAGGGCGGGATGAGGACGATTTCTGCCTCTGCTAGCTCAAGGCTGGCCTTGATGATGGCTGCCGCCAGGAGCTTGGCCTCCTGGATGGTTATGTGCATCTTCCAGTTGCCGGCGATAAAAGGAGGCTTTTTGTGATGCATTTTATTTTTTCTCGAGCGCTTCGATCCCTGGCAGAGTCTCGTTAGCCAGGAATTCCAAGCTGGCCCCGCCTCCCGTGGAAATATGGGTGATTTTCTGACTGACGCCGGCTTTTTCGACGGCCGCGATCGAGTCGCCGCCGCCGACGATAGAAAGGGCGCCCGAGGCGGCCACGGCCTGGGCGATTTCGAGCGTGCCTTGGGCGAAAGCGGGCGTTTCGAACACGCCCAGCGGGCCGTTCCAGACGATCGTTTTGGCCTTGGCAATGATCTCGGCGTATCGGGCGACTGTCTTCGGGCCGATATCCACTCCCATTAAGTCCTGCGGAAAGGGGAAGCTGTCGACGATTTGGGCGACTTGGCCCGATTCGATGGAGGCCGCGAGCACATTGTCAAGCGGAAGGATAAAACGAACCTTTTTTTCCTTGGCTAGAGCGAGGATCTTTTGAGCGATCTCGATTTTATCCGGTTCGACAAGCGATTTGCCGGTACCGAATCCCTGGGCCTTGAAGAAGGTGTAGGCCATGGCTCCGCCGATGAGGATCGTGTCTGCTTTGTTCAGCAAGTTTTCGATGACCGGAATCTTGTCTTCGACTTTGGCCCCGCCCAGGATGGCGACATAGGGCTTGGCAGGGGAGAAGAGCGCTTTGCGCAGATATTCGATCTCTTTTTTCATGAGATAGCCGGCGGCCGATTTTTTGACATAGTTCGTGATGCCGACGACCGAGGCATGGGCCCTGTGGCTCGAGCCAAACGCGTCGTTGACAAAATAATCGATCCCCTCGGCCAGCTTTTTGGAGAATTCAGGGTCGTTGGTTGTTTCCCCGGCATGGAAGCGGACATTCTCAAGCAGGAGCACATCGCCCTCCTTGAGCCCGGATTTCAGCTTGTTGACCTCTTCGCCCACGATATCGGAAGCCATGATGACGTCCCGGCCGATCAACTCCGCGAGCCTCTTGGCCACAGGCTTCAAGCTCATCTTGGGGTCGATTTTTCCTTTGGGCCGCCCCAGGTGGGAAGCGAGCACCAGTTTGGCGCTTTTTCCGAGCAAATAATTGATCGTCGGAAGCGATGCCCGAATCCGCGTGTCGTTGCGGATTTCCCCCTTATCGGTGAGCGGGACATTGAAGTCGACGCGGACAAAAACGGTCTTTCCTTTGACGTCGAGATCTTCAACAAAGAGCATGAGGTTCACCGTGAGATGTATTTGATGAGGTCGCGGAGGCGGCAGGAATAGCCCCACTCGTTGTCATACCAGGCCAGCACTTTGAGAAGATTCTTATCGAGGACTTTGGTGGACAGGGCGTCTACGATCGCCGAGTGAGGATTGGACAAGAAATCGACGGAAACAAGCGGCTCCTCCGTATACTGGAGAATGCCCTTCAGCTTGCCTTCGGCGGCTTTTTTGAAGGCTTCGTTAACGTCTTTTTCAGTGACTTCTTTCTTCATGAGCGCGACAAGGTCGACGACCGAGACATTGGGCGTGGGGACCCGAATGGCGATGCCGTCGATTTTTCCCTTGAGTTCCGGAATGACCAGGCCGACGGCCTTTGCCGCGCCGGTCGTCGTGGGGATCTGAGAAACCGCGGCCGCCCGGGCCCGCCGCAAATCTTTGTGGGGAGCATCCAGGATTTTCTGGTCGTTCGTGTAGGCATGGATCGTCGTCATGAAGGCTTTTTCGACTCCAAAGCGCTCGTGGAGCACTTTCACCACGGGAGCGAGACAATTCGTCGTGCAGGAGGCATTGGAGAGGACGTGATGCTTGGCGGGATCGTAGGTCTCCTCATTGACGCCGAGGACGATTGTCATATCAGGATCCGTGGCAGGGGCCGAAACGATGACTTTTTTCGCGCCGCCCTGCTCAATGTGTTTAATGACATCAGGCCTCTTGGTGTATTTGCCCGTGGCTTCCACGACGATGTCGACGCCGAGGTCTTTCCAGGGGAGTTTCCCGATTTCTTTCTCGGCCAGGACCTTGATCTTCTTATTATTGACAATGATGGCGTCGTCCGTGGCTGTGACGTCTCCCTTGAAGCCGCCGAGCAAGGAATCATACTTGAGGAGATGGGCCAGGGTTTTGGCGTCTGTGATATCGTTCACGGCCAGAAATTCGATCTCCGGGTTGCCGATCGAAGCTCTGAGCAGGTTCCTGCCGATCCGGCCGAACCCGTTGATACCGACTTTGATGGACATGGTTAAAACCTCCTCTGATTTCAAAAAAAAGTCGCCAAAAGTAGCCCAAACGTTAGCATAAATAGCGGACAAAATCAACGCCGGGCCCGCTCGTGAGCCCCTCAGAAAGAGGCGAATTTTTTTCGGCCGGCGAAATCCACTCCGAAAAGAAAAATTCGGGAAAAATTCGGTGACACAGACCGAATCATCCAGGGGGTGGTTTTCGTCGAAATTTATGCTAAAATCACAAGAAAAATGTTCAACCTAGACGCCCGAAATCTCAGGGCGAAGGAGTCGGCATGAAAGTCTTGACTTCGCAACAGATGAAGGAGATCGATCGCAAGACTATCGAAGAGATCGGCATCCCGGGGCCCGTGCTCATGGAGAATGCCGGGCTCGAGATCGTCAGGGTTATCCGGGCCAGGTTTCCCGAGATCCAAAAAGAGAGGGTTCTCATCGTGGCCGGAAAGGGCAACAACGGCGGCGACGGCCTCGTTGTGGCCCGGCATCTCTGGAATCTAGGAGGGCGTCCGAAAGTCCTTCTCCTGGCGGCCAAACAGGATGTCAAGGGCGATGCGGCTCTGAACCTGGGGATCGCCGATAAAATCGGCGTCGATATCGTCGAGATTTTATCGGTGGAAGACTGGAAAAAGAACAAAAGAGAACTGTCGGCGGCGACGCTGATTGTGGATGCTATATTCGGGACGGGCCTGATGAATCCGGCCGAAGGCCTCTATGCGACGGCCATCGAAGACATCAATAAAACCAAGGCCTATAAGGTTGCCATCGATATCCCATCCGGTTTATCTTCAGATACATTCCAGATCATCGGGCCCGCCGTCAAAGCCGACTTGACCGTCACCTTGGGAGCGCCAAAAATCGGCCATGTTTTTCCGCCGGCCGAAGACTGGATTGGGGAGCTTGCCATTGCCGATATCAGTCTCCCGTCTCGCCTGTTTGAGGATGAGAACCTGAAGCTCGAGGTCGTCGAAAAACAGGCGCTGATGCCCTATTTCAAAAGACGCCGGAGGGATAGCCACAAGGGGACATACGGACATCTTTTAATCCTTGCGGGTTCGCTCGGAAAAACGGGCGCAGCGGTGATGGCCGGCAAGGCTGCTCTTAGGCTGGGAGCCGGGCTGGTCACGGTTGGGACGGCCCAAAGCTGTCTGCCGATTGTCGCCCGGTCGATGATGGAATTGATGACCGAGCCCTTGCCTGAGACAGGGGAAAAAACCATCGCCAGAGAAGCCGTACCCAAAGCCGTGAAGCTTCTACCGGGAAAGGACGCCCTGCTTATCGGGCCGGGGATTTCCACTCATCCTTCGACGGCCGATTTTGTCCTCAACCTGCTGCCCAAGGTCAAGTGTCCGGCTGTCGTCGATGCGGATGCCTTAAATGTTCTGGCGGGCCATCTTGATGTCTTAAAATCCCTGGCGGGTCGAGCGGTCCTCACTCCTCATCCAGGGGAACTCGCCCGGCTTCTCGGCCTCAACACCAAAGACGTTTTAAACAAACGGCTCGAACTGGTCCCGCACTTCGCGGAAAAATACCGGGTCTATCTTGTCCTTAAAGGATATAGGACATTGATCGCAAACCCGCAGGGAAAAGTCTATATCAACCCGACTGGAAACCCGGGGATGGCGAGCGGTGGCTCCGGAGATGTGCTGAGCGGGATGATCGCATCGCTCATAATCCAGGAAAAAGACATCCTGGGAGCGACGTTGGCGGCGGTCTATCTCCATGGGCTGAGCGGCGACATCGGCGCCGACCGGTTGGGCGAGCGGCCCTTGATCGCCGGCGACCTGATCCGCTACCTGCCTCAGGCGCTGAAAATGATGGAAGAAAAAGGATGATTCGATATCATCTTATTCAACTATGAATAGCTCGAAACATAAGGAAAAGATATATGCGACACATTCCGAACAGGAGACTTTCGCCCTGGCTCGAAAGCTGGCTAAAAATTTTAAGGGTGACGAGGTCGTATTTCTGATCGGGGAGCTCGGCGCCGGAAAGACAGTATTTGCCAAGGGGATCGCGGCAGGCCTTGGCTTGAAGGATATCCATCAGGTCTGCAGCCCCAGCTTCACCTTGTTGAACGTCTATTTGGCCCAAGTCCCGATCTATCACCTCGACCTTTACCGCCTTAGCGGCGAAGCGGAGATCCGGGACCTGGGGTTCGAGGATTACATCGGAGAAGGCGTGGTTTTGATCGAATGGGCCGATAAAATCGCTTTTCCTTTGGAGGCGATCCGGGTCCATATTGAAGTCGGCGAGGGGTGCTCGAGGCGGATCAAGATTGTTTATTAATACAAGCGCATTAATTAAGATGACATCCCCGTTCGGGCGGCGCTTAGGCCGCCCGCACCCCCCGCGCCCCGGGGGAACCAGTCCCGTCGGTTCCCCCCGTCGGAAAAGCCGACGGGTCCCCCCTCCGCTACGGGGGCTTGAGGGCGGCCTAAGTGCCGCCCAAACACTGTCACTTTATTTTTTTGCGATTGTATGAGCTTCATCCTCGAGAGCGCTACGGTCGCCCGAGGTCGATTGACAATCCGTTTCATTTATTTTTAAATGAAAGCGCGTTCAAGGAGGAGAGGTCGGAATGAAGATTGCCAAGCTCAAAGAAAAAATCTATGAGGTCAAGGATTTTCCCAAGCCCGGGATCGGCTTTAAGGACATCTCGCCCGTCATCCTGGACCCCGATACATATCATTTCGTCATCGACAAGCTCACCGCCTGGGCCAAGAAGAAAAAGCCGGAGGTGATCGTCGGGATCGAATCGCGCGGGTATCTTTTTGCGGCGCCGATTGCGCGCGACCTTAAGCTCGGCCTGGCGATCATCCGCAAGAAGGGAAAACTGCCCAGAAAGACGGTCTGCGTCAAGGCTCCCAACGAATATGCCGTCGAATATTTTGAAATGCACGATGATTCGATCCGGCCCAAGCAGCGGGCCCTGATCATCGACGACCTGATTGCAACGGGATCGTCCTCGATCAGCGCCATCGATTTGGTCAAGCTGCTCAAAGGCAAGCCCGTCGGGTTCGGCGCCGTGGTCGAGCTTTCGTTTCTCAACGGCGTTCCCAACATCAAAAAAGCCCATCCTGAGGTCGAAATCTACAGCCTGGTTAAATTCAAAGAATAACGAGAGGCGGGTGAAATGAAAAGCTGGCTCAACCGCTATTTCAAGCTCCAGGAAAACAAGACCAATGTCCGCACCGAGCTTCTAGGCGGCGTGACGACTTTCATGACCATGTCCTATATCATCTTCGTCCAGCCGGCCATTCTTTCCCAAGCCGGAATGGACAGGGGAGCGGTCATGGTGGCGACGTGTATCGCAAGCGCTGTGGCCACGCTCTTGATGGGATTGCTCGCCAAGTATCCGATCGCCCAGGCGCCGGCCATGGGCCATAATATCTTTTTTGCCGTCATCGTCTGCGGGACGATGGGGTATTCATGGCAGGTTGCCCTCGGCGCCGTCTTCATTTCGGGCATCGTTCAGATCATCCTTGCCCTATTCGGTTTCTGGGATAAGCTGATCGCCGCCGTGCCGGATGCCTTGAAGCATGCTATTGCGGTAGGGATAGGGCTCTTGATCGCGCTCAGCGGCCTCGAATACGGCGGTCTGGTCGTCAGTAATCCGGGCACGTATGTCGGCCTCGGGGAGCTGACAAGCCGGCCGGTCATTCTGGCTTTGTTCGGAGTCCTGCTGACCATCGTCCTAATGACCTTGAGGGTTCCCGGTGCCATTCTGCTGGGTGTTCTGGCCACGGCTCTGCTCGGCATCCCTTTAGGTGTCGTAAAATACCATGGCCTGCTGGCCGCCCCGCCGAGCCTCGCGCCGACGCTCTTTAAGCTGGACATTCTCGGAGCTTTTAAAACCGGCTTTTTCACCGTCATATTTGTTTTTTTCTTTCTCGACATGTTTGACTGCGTCGGAACGCTGATCGGGGTAAGCCAACCGGCCGGATTTCTCAAGAACGGCAAGTTGCCCCGGGCCAACAAGGCCGTCCTCGCCGATGCCATCGGAACGGTCGAAGGGGCGTTGTTCGGGACTTCGACGGTCTCCAGCTACATTGAAAGCGCGACGGGAATCGCCCAGGGGGCCAGGACAGGGCTGGCCAATGTTTTTACGGCGCTGCTTTTTGTGACGGCCCTCTTTTTCAGCCCGCTGGCCGATATGATCGGCGGTGAGTTCAAATTTAGCGGGCTGACGTTGCGTCCGGTCATCGCGCCTCCGCTCATCATTGTCGGCTACCTGATGATGAAGTCCGTGACCCAGATCGACTGGGACGATATGACCGAAGCCATCCCGGCCTTTCTGACGATCGTCATCATGCCTTTGAGCGTGAGCATCACCGAAGGGATCGCTTTCGGATTTATTACGTTCTCGCTGCTGAAGCTGGTCTCGAAGAAAGGGAAGCAGGTTCACTGGCTGGTCTATTTGTTCTCGGTGCTGTTCATCATCCGGTATATCCTGAAATAAGGAGATCCATGAAGCTCAATAAAAAGCGTGTCGCCGCTTTGTTCTTGATTTGCCTGGCAGCCTTTGGAGCGGCCAGCTGTTCCCGCGTCATGGTCAAGCCCAACCTGTCCTTCGGCGTCGCCGAGTTCAATTGGGTCAACAGGATGATGAAGAAGATGTCGATCGAGGAAAAAGTCGGGCAGATGGTCGCCTGGCAGTACAACGGCAATTTCTACAACGCCGACAGCGATACCATTAAAGATCTCGAGGACCTCATCGTCACTCACGGGATCGGCGGCCTGGTTGTTTTCGCCGGCAACGTCTATGAGACGGCCCATCTCACCAATGCTTTTCAGAAAATGGCAAAAGTCCCTTTGCTCATCGCTTCGGATTTCGAGCGGGGCGTGGCCAACCGGATCACCGGCTCGACGCTCTTTCCGAATATGATGTCCATCGGGGCCGCCGATTCCGAGGACCTGGCCTACCGGATGGGAAAAATAACGGCCGAAGAGGGCCGGGCCCTCGGCGTTCATATGGCGTATGCCCCCGTCGTTGATGTCAACATCAACCCCGATAATCCCATCATCAACACGCGCTCGATCGGAGAAGACCCCGAACGGGTCAGCCGCTTGGCTGCCGCCTTCATCAGGGGCTGCCAAGAGAACGGCCTAATCGCCACGGCCAAGCATTTTCCCGGCCACGGCGATACCGACGTCGATTCGCACAGCCTGCTGCCGGTCATCAGAGCCGACAGGGGACGGCTGGACGAAGTCGAGCTCTATACGTTTAAAAAAGCCATCGAAGCCGGAGTCCAGGCCATCATGACCGCCCATCTGAGCGTCCCTGCTTTGGATGCCACGCCGGATCTTCCGGCCACACTCTCGCCCTTGATTTTAACAGATCTTCTGAGAAAGCAGTTCGGCTTCCGGGGACTGATCGTGACGGATGCCATGACCATGGGCGGCATCACCAACACATATTCGAACACGGACGCTGCTCTGAGGGCGATCATGGCCGGCGTGGATATGGTCCTCCTTCCTCCGGAGCCGGGCAAGGTTGTTGCCTTTTTGAAGGAAGCCGCCAGGAGCGGGCGGATCCCGGAAGCGCGGATCAACCAATCGGTCCGGAGAATCCTCATGGCCAAAGCCCGGCTGGGTCTCTACCGACAGAAGCTCGTGGATATCGATGCCTTGTCCCAAAAAATCAGCGCAAAGGAAAGTCTTAGACAGGCCGCTCTGACGTTCGAAAGCGCGGCGACGCTGGTGAAAAACGAGGAGAATCTTCTGCCGCTCCCTTCTCCCGGCAAAAAAATTGCGGTGCTTTCGCTGAGCAGCGACCCGGGCGATTATTTCGCCGGACGGGCATTTGCTGAAGGCGTAAGAAAACGGTGCCCTGGAACTCAGATTTTCTATGCCGACTCTGACACGGGCCAGGAGTCCCTTGAAGAAGCGGTCGCAAAATCGTCTGGGGCCGAGGTCATCGTTTGCGCCCTGTTCTCAAGGTTGAGCGACAGGAAAGGGAGCGTCGGGCTCGATTTGAAGCATATTGAGCTCATCAAGAGATTCGCGGAAGGGGAGAGGCCGATTGTCATCCTGTCCTTCGGGAGTCCCTACTTTTTAAGATATTTTCCCGATGTGGACGCGTATCTCTGCCTTTACCAGAATACGCCACAAACCCAGGATATCGCAGCCCGAGCGATTTTTGGTGAGATGGAGATCAAAGGGAAGCTTCCTGTGTCGCTGCCCGGCCTCTATCCCATCGGACACGGGATCCTATTGCCCAAGAAATAACGAGAGCGATTTCGAGGAGGCATTGGTATCGCCCCCCGCCCCCTGGGGAACCAGTCCCGTCGGTTCCCCCCGTCGAAAAGCCGACGGGGCCCCCCTCCGCTAGGGGGGCATAAGGGGCGATACCAATGCCTCCTCGAAATCGCACAAACTGAGACCCAACACCGACGATAAGTTGACGTTTCCCGACGCCTGTGATAATACCTAGGGCGCATATTCCATGGCTATTCGTCCTGCCCACAAAAAATTTAAAAAATATGTCCAGGGAGGTCTTATGCTGCTTTTAAAACGATCAAGGATTTTCGGCTTTTTTCTTCTCGCTTTCGGCACGCTTCTTTGCCTTACGAACACATTCGGCCAGGCCGTAAGCGAAGACATGCTCAAGGCGATCACGTATCGCGATATCGGCCCCAGCCGGCAAGGCGTTAGGTTCACGGACTTCGCGGTCCCGCTCCAGCAGCCGTACACGTTTTATGCGGCGACCGGTTCGAGCGGCCTATGGAAAACCGCGAACAACGGCCAAACGTTCGAACCCATCTTCGAAAATGAGAAAGTGATCTCGATCGGCGACATCGCGGTCGCGCCGTCCAATCCCAACATCGTCTGGGTGGGCTCCGGAGAGGCCAACACGTCCCGCAGCACCTATTATGGCGATGGCATCTATAAGTCCACGGACGCCGGCAAGACATGGAAAAACATGGGTCTCAAGGAGTCCCATCATATCGGCCGGATCGTGATCCATCCGACCAATCCCGACATCGTCTATGTTGCGGTCCTCGGCCATCTCTACACAGACAACCCGGACCGCGGGCTTTATATGACCAGGGACGGCGGCAAGACCTGGGTCAAAGCCCTCGACGTGAAAGTCGACAGCCGGGCCATCGGTGCTGTCGATGTCGTGATGGACCCTAAGAATTCGAACGTGCTTTACGCAGCGACTTACGACAAGCTGCGCCAGGACTGGAATTTCCAGCTCGGCGGCCCCGGCAGCGGAATCCATAAATCCACCGACGGCGGCCGGACTTGGAAGAAGCTGGGCGGCGGTCTCCCGAGTGGAATCCTCGGCCGCATCGGACTGACGATCTATCTAAAGAACCCGAACATCCTCTACGCCGTCATCGAAAACGCCAACAAACCCGGCATGTCGGCCGAAGATAGGATGAAGGAGATCATCGCCGGCAAGTCGAGCAGCGGCATGATCGATGGCGAAGTCTATCGCACGGATAATGGCGGCGCGACCTGGAAGAAGGTCAGCCCCGAGAAACAGAGCATCGGCAGCGGTCCCGGCTATTATTACTGCGATATCATCGTCGATCCCAACGATGACAAACATGTCTATGCGCTCTCGGTCGGCGTCCAGGAGTCGAAGGATGGCGGAAAGACCTGGGCCAGCCCATTCCGCTTCGGCGGTGACAATCACGCCCTCTGGATCGACCCGGCCAACTCCAACCATATGCTCCTCGGCTATGATCATGGCATGGGCGTAACGTTCGACGGCGGCAAGAACTGGTTCCATCCGGACTTCATCCCGGGGTCCCAATTTTATGCCGTTGACTTTGATATGTCCTATCCCTATCGCGTCGCGGGCGGACTGCAAGACAACGGCTCTGTGATGGGGCCGAGCACGAAGAAAGGAAGCTCGCCAATCCGCCTTGAGGATTGGCAGACGGTCGGCGGCGGCGATGGGATGTATAACGTCTTCGACAAGAACACGAACCGCTATCTCTACAATGAATCCCAGTTCGGTCCGCTCCAGAGAACGGATCTCCTGACAGGCGAGTCAAAGGGCATCGCCTATTCGAGAACCAAACCGGCGACACGATGGAACTGGTGCGCTCCCGTAATCGTCTCGATTCATAACAGCCAGACGATCTATCACGGCGGGAACATCGTGGTGAAATCGGAGAATCGCGGCGAAACTTGGACGGAGATCAGCCCGGACCTCACGACGAATAATCCGGCGAAACTCCCCCAGGGCAAGGGCGGCGACGGCAATATCCAGTATTGCACGATCACGACCATTGATGAATCGCCGCTCATAGCGGGCTTCCTCTGGGTGGGTACCGACGACGGCAATGTCTGGGTGACCAGAGACGACGGCAAGAACTGGACGAAGCTCAACGATAAGATCACCGGCAATCCTAGCTATTGGGTGAGCCGTGTAGCGGCATCCAACGCCGAGCCCGGCACCGCCTACGTCTCCTACACAGGCTTGCGGAATGACGATTTCCGGCCGTTCCTCTATAAGACCACGGATTACGGCCAGACTTGGATTTCGATCTCCGGCAACCTGCCGAACGAATCGATCAACGTCATTCGCGAAGACGTCAAGAACCCGAACCTGCTCTTTGTCGGGACAGACTTTGGGGTTTATGCGTCCCTGGACGGCGGCAAAGCCTGGACGATGCTGAAGGGCAATATGCCGATCCAGCCCGTGCATGACCTTAAGATCCATCCGCGCGAAAACGATTTGATCGTCGCGACACACGGCCGGGGCATTTATATCGCCGACATCTCTCCCCTCCAAGAGCTGACGCCGCAGGTTATGGCCAAAGACGCACACCTGTTCGGGATTGAGCCTAAGATCAAATGGGCGCCGGACCGCTCGAGAAATCAGTCGAGCTCACTCAACTTTGACGGAAAGAGTGAGCCGGCGGGGATCTCCATCAACTATTATCTCAAGGCCAAGCCCCAGGCGGATGTCAGGATTGCGATTTACAAAGGCAGCATGCCCGTGTCCGAAATCAAAGGCTCTGCCAATCCCGGCCTAAATTCCGTCTTATGGGATATGACGCAGCGCAGAGAGTTGACCGCCGATGAGAAGAAAGCGATGCAGGATCGAGCCGCTCGTTTCGGCGGAGCGAGGGGCGGCCAGTTTGGCGGCATGCGAGGACAAGGGCAGAGAGATCCCAATTTTGCTTACAGTTCGGCCGATGAGGGCGATTACAAGGTCGTCCTGACGGTCGATGGCCAGCAATTTTCCGGGCTCGCAAAAATTTTGCAGGACAGCTGGTCGCTGAAATAGATTTTTGGAAGAGGGGACGGTCCCAATATTGTCCCCCTTTTTTCTCAACGTAAAGAAATTTGACGGCGGAAATAGGGGTCAACGCTACACCTTTGACAATTTGGGTCTTCGTGGAGATCGAGGTCAATGCGAACGGACAAAAGAAACAGGGCTTTCTGACCCAGCGAATCGTTTCGAGCAAAGCGATCGATCTCCTCATTCCTCGCGAGAGACTTAAGTGCGTCGCCGGGGTCAAACCTCAACATTCAACAAATCATCGACGTTGGAATGGCTTTTCAACGATCCTGCATCTAAAGAACTGTAATTGTTGAATGTTGAGGTTTGACCCCGGCTGGATTTGGCATAAAGGTTGCATTAGGTTTAGGCAACATGCTTGAGCTCAAAGGGGTCACCAAGAAATTCCGTGTTTTTCCCGTCGTCAATCATGTCAGCTTTACCGTCCGGCCGTCCGAAGTCCTCGGCTACCTGGGTCCGAACGGCGCCGGCAAGACGACCACGATCAAGATGCTGGCCGGTCTCTTAGAGCCTTCTTACGGCGACATCTATCTCGACGGTGAAAATATCAAGAAAGACATCATCGGCTATAAAAAGAGGCTGGGCTACGTGCCGGAGCAGTCCGAGATCTATCCCCACCTCAGCGGATACGACTATCTTTTAATGGTCGGCCGGCTCCGCAATATGCCCGAACGTCCTCTCAAAGAAAAAATCGCAGAGTTTTTGCGGCTTTTCGGGCTGCAAGACGACATGCATACCGCGATCTCCGCTTATTCGAAAGGCATGAGGCAGAAAGTCCTGATTTCCGCGTCGCTCCTGCACAATCCGGACATTCTGCTTTTGGATGAACCTCTCTCCGGGCTTGATGTAGCGACGTCCATGGTGGTCCGCGATCTCGTCAGAAGACTGGCCGACGAGAAAAAGATGATCATCTATTCGTCGCATGTCCTGGAGGTCACGGAAAAAATTTGCACCAGGGTCATCATCATTCATCAGGGCAATATTGTGGCCAATGATTCCGTCGAGAACCTGAGAAGCCTCATGCAATTGCCTTCGCTTGTCGAAATTTTCAGCCAGCTCGTGGTCCAGGAAGACACCGAAGCCGTCGCCGGCGATATAGTTGAGGTCATGAAGTTGAAATCTTGAAGCGATCCGTAGGGGTCCATGAAAACGTTCAAACGAATCTTTAGCTTCGACGAGCTCATGGCCTCTCTCCCGGGCCGGTTCAAGCAACTTCTTGTCCTGACCCGGCATTTCTTCGAACGTCTCTTCCAGAATGAGATCTTTCCTTTTGAAGAGCAGATGAAAGAGAAAGTCATCGTCCTGCTCGCTCTTCTCGCGGTTCTGGGAGGCCATGTCGCCAACTCCATTCTCATGCGCTATATGTTTGTTCCCGATGACGGTTCGTCCTGGCTCGAAAAGTGTTTCTTTATCTCTTTTTTCATGGCGGTTCTGGCTTTTGCCACGATCCTGGAATGGGATGTGATCTTTCTCGACAAAAAGGATTTTTCCAACCTGAGGCCCCTGCCGATCACTCTCCGGACATTATTGTACTCAAAATTCATGTCCTTTCTCCTGTTCATCGCGCTGTTTTCGGCGGCCGCCAATGCCCTGGCCGTCTTTGTCGTGGTCTTCTATCTACCCCAATGGAGAACGTCGAGCCTCTTCTTTGTCGCTCGTTATATGGTCGCCCATGTCATCAGCGCGCTGGCCGCAAATTTCTTTGTTTTTTTCTTCTGCGTTTTCCTGGAGGCGCTCTTGATGGCCTTTCTGAGCGCACGCGTTTTTCGGAAGCTCTCCCTCTATGTCCGTTTTCTGCTTTTAGCCGGGCTGATTTTCTTGATGATGGTGTTCGTCATCGATTCCCTTTCCGTCAGCAAGACATTTTCCGCGCTGACGGCCTATAAAGAAAGCCGCTCGCCGCTCGTCTTCGCCTTCCCGCCCATGTGGTTTGTCGGTCTCTATGAGGTCCTTCTTGGAACTACTGATCCGCTCTATTCCACTCTGGCATATCTGGCCATCGCCTCCATTGCTGTAATGGCGGTGATGTATTTTGTCGCCATGAATATCAGTTACAGCAGGCATCTAAAGAAAACGCTGGAGGAGATGAAAAGACCGCTTCATATGCGCAAATTTCGGAATGCCTTTTCGACGGCTTTGAACACTATTATTCTTCGGAATCCTATCCAGAGGGCCGTGTTTCATTTCTTCGGGCAGACTCTGAGAAACAGCTCCATGCACAAGTTCCAGCTGGCGGGCTATCTGGCCACGGCCGTAGGCATGATCCTGATCCTCTTGAACTCTCAGCAAGCCGCATTTAGAAACATGTCGATTTCCAACAAGAATCTTCTGGCCATCCCCATCATTCTATCGATCGCCCTCCTCCTCGGTGTTCGCGGGATCGTCAATGTCCCACTGGCGTCGGAGGCCAACTGGATTTTTAGGCTTACGGAAGGGCAGAAGAGGCAACATTATTTTATGGGCTTGAAGAAGGGGATTCTCTTTTTTGCCCTTCTTCCGCTCTTTGGAGTCCTGTTTGTTTTTTTTGGTTTTCTCTGGGGGTGGTTTTATGCGCTGCTCCACTGCCTTTATGGCTTGGCCGCGGCCCTTGTGCTCATGGAGATTTTGTTCTGGAGATATGCCAAGATTCCGTTTGCCTGTCTGACCGTGCCCGGCAAAGCCAAACTCCATATGCTCTGGTGGGTTTATGGGGCGGCCATTTTGATTTTCACAAGCCTTTTGAGCCGTGTCGAGAAAAATCTCTTCGTGGATCTTTCCGATTTCTGGCCTGTCATCGGCGCGGGATTCATGATCGTTCTTTTTCTTGAAGTCTGGCAGCATCTATTCATCTATGGCAAGGTTCAAATCGTCTACGAGGAGGAGCCTGAGCCGGTCCTGATTGGCTTGGATCCCAGGAGCTGATTTATCAGGTTCGGTAGCGAAGGCCAGCGATCGGTTTAGCCGACAGTCTAAACATCCGGTCCCGGGTTGTTGTAAGATATTGAGTAAGAGTAAGATTTATTGGTTCTCTTCCATCTTGTGTGGGTTGAGCATGTTTAATCATACCATCGAGGCGTGATAGGATTCCAGATGAAGTCTAACCGGAAAGGAATCGTCTTGATGGATGAACTGTCGTTGTTTACTTTGGCGCTGGGGCTTTCCAAGCCCTGGCAGGTCGTCGATATTCGATTTTCTAAGGAGGAAGGCCGCCTGGATCTGAGGATCGATTTTCCTAGGGGGGCGAAGTTCCCTTGCCCGACGTGCGAGGGACAGGAATGCGAGGTTCACGACACGAAGGACCGAACGTGGCGTCACCTGAACTTCTTTCAGTACGAGACCTATCTTCACGCGAGAGTCCCCCGCGTTGGCTGCGACCGCTGCGGGATCAAGCAGGTGGAGGTTCCCTGGGCCCGGCCGGGAAGCGGATTTACCCTGTTGTTTGAGATGCTGGTGCTGCAGCTGAGCCGGGAGATGTCGGTGGCCGGGGTGGCGGACGTCACGGCAGAATCCGCCAACCGGATCTGGCGGATTCTGGCGCATTACGTGGAAGAAGCGCGGCGGAGGGTAGATCTTTCGGGTTTTGCTGAAGAACCCGGAGAACTTGAATCCTCTATCTCGTCGCCGGCAGGTTATGCTTTGATTAACCCACACAAGATAGAAGAGAACCGCCTAATTTAGGCGAGTTTAATCGAATTTTGTGACGTGCGTGTGACGAAGAGTGGAGTCTATATTCTAGATTCGAAGTGCTGGAATCCGGATTCCAGCCCTGTTGACTCTACCGCCTTTCCCTGCTAATCTTTAGCCATGCCAGATCTAAGGGGTCAGCATTGGCCATGAAATGCCCCAAATGTCAGCTTGACAATACGCAAGACTCCAGGTTCTGCAAGGAATGCGGAAATCAGCTTCACTTTGGAAAGGAAGTCCTTTTCTCCAAGACCATCACGCTTGAGACTCCGTTCAAGGTCCTGGATAAAGGCAGCATCTTTGCCGGGAAATATAAGATCATCGAGGAGATCGGCCGAGGCGGAATGGGCGTTGTGTTAAAAGCTGAAGACAAGAAGCTCAAGCGGATCGTCGCCTTGAAGTTCCTGCCGCCCGAGCTCAGCGTCTTCCCCGAGGCCAAGGAGCGGTTCATCCGCGAGGCTCAGGCTGCGGCTGCCCTGGACCATCCCAATATCTGTACCATTTATGAAGCGGAGGAGGCCGAAGGCCAAGCCTATATTGCTATGGCTTATATCGAGGGACAGAGTTTAAGGGAGAGGATCGCCAAGAGCCCTCTCCCTGCGGAAGAAGCCATGGACATTGCCGTTCAGGTAGCCGAAGGCCTGGAGGAAGCCCACAAGAAAGGAATTATCCACCGGGATATCAAGAGCGCCAATATCATGGTGACGGAAAAGGGTCAGGCCAAAATTATGGACTTTGGGTTGGCCAAGGTCATAGGAGAGTCGCTGATCACCAAGGAAGCCAAGACGATGGGGACAGTGGCCTACATGTCGCCGGAGCAAGCTCGTGGAGAGGTGGTCGATCGGCGCACGGATATCTGGTCGCTGGGAGTTGTGCTGTATGAGATGCTAAGCGGCAGTACGCCGTTTAAAGGGGAGCGCGAGGCATCAATTCTTTATTCTGTTGTGCATGAAGAGCCGAAACCCCTTAGGGACAAAAAGCCGCCCGTCCCGGCGGAACTGCAGCGGGTGATCGAACGGACCCTTGACAAGAATCCTGATTCCCGCTACCAGACGGCCGCGGAGATGAAGAAAGATATCGTCCGGTACCAGGAGGCCCTAAAAGCCGAAGCAGCCGGCCTCTTCAACCTCCGCTCGCTCCTGAAACGGCTTAGGCGGCCCGCAATCGCCATCCCGTCGGCCCTCGCCGTCATCGCTTTGGTCTTTTTCGGCAACTTGTTTTTCCGCCGCCAAGCGAAGATCCGCTTGGCGAGATTTGATCTCCTGCCCAAGATTGTCCAGCTCGCCGAGGACACAGCTTTTTTCGATTTTTCGGGAACTCAAAAGGTCTATCAGGCCGCGGTCGAAGTAGAAAAGTTCCTCCCCAACGATCCGGCGCTGGCCGAGATATTCAAGAAATTTTCGACACGTTTGTCGGTTACCACTGAGCCGCCGGGTGCGAGGGTTTATATCAAGCCGTATCAGGCTCCCGAAGAACAATGGGAGTATCTCGGAGTGTCGCCCTTAGAAAGCAAAAGGCTTCCCTTAGAATACTTGCGCCTCAAGATAGAAAAAGAAGGTTATGAAACCGTAGTCGCCGCCAGCACGTGCTGGAATCTTGATTTCGAGAATAAAGCGCACACTCCCCTCAAGATCTTATGGAAGTTGGACAAGGTTGGGAATGTCCCTTCAGGAATGGTGAGGGTCGCCGGCGTTGAGAATCAAGAGGTCGGGAAGATCGACGATTTCTTTATGGACCGGCTTGAAGTCACGAACAAACAATACAAAGAATTCGTCGAAAAGGGCGGCTACGAGAACAAAGACTTCTGGAAGAGCACGTTCGTTAAAGGTGGAAAGCCTTTGACCTGGGAGCAAGCCATGGCCGAGTTCGTCGACGTCACGGGAAGGCCCGGGCCGGTGACCTGGCAGGGCGGCGACTACCCGGAGGGACAGGACGATTATCCCGTATCGGGCGTAAGCTGGTATGAGGCGGCCGCCTATGCCGAATTCGCGCACAAAAGCCTTCCGACAGGCAATCATTGGGGGATGGCCCAAGGACACTGGACCCCGATTTTCAGGGCAGGCTCAGGGTTCTCAGAAGTTTTCATTCCTCAAAGCAACTTCAAGGGTAAGGGCCCTGATCGAGCGGGCAGCAATCCCGCGATCACCGCTTATGGTCTATATGACATGGGCGGGAATGTCCGGGAATGGTGCTGGAACGAAACGTCACAGGGACGACTCGTCCGAGGAGGCGCCTGGGACGATGTGCCCTACATGTTCGGCAACTGGAGCCAACTTCCTCCCTTTGACCGTTCGGCCAAGAATGGTTTTCGCTGTGCGATCTATATCGATCCAGAGCGGATCCCTCGATCGTCATTCGCTTCCGTCAAAGCTCAAGAAGTCCCGGATTTCTCTAAACTAAGCCCCGTGACGGACCAGGTATTCAGTGTTTATCGGGAGCAGTTTTCTTACGACAAGCGCGATCTCAACGCCCGAGTGGAATGGCGCAATGAGACGTCAAGTGACTGGATTCAAGAGAAGGTCTCTTTTGATGCGGCCTACGAAAACGAGAGGGTCTTTGCTTACCTTTTCCTTCCCAAGAACAGCTCCCCCCCCTTTCAGACGGTCATCTATTTCCCTACTTCGGACTCAGCTTGGCTCCGTTCCAGCAAGGATATGGATAAATACTATGAATTCTGGCCGTTTATTTTAAAGAATCGACGCGCTTTCCTATTCCCTGTCTACAAGGGGACTTTTGAGCGCGGAAATGACGCCCTTGCCGAGATCTCCCTCGGAGAAGACTCTCATCGATACACCGAATTTCTTATTAAGGTTGTCAAGGATTTCAGGAGAAGCGTTGACTACCTAGAGACTCGACCCGACATCGATGGCGGGAAGCTGGCCTTCCTCGGGTGGAGTTGGGGAGGGACATATGGCCCGATTATTACGGCCATCGAGAACCGGCTCAAGGCTAGTGTGCTCAGACAGGGGGGCTTCTTTGGCAAGAGTAGGACCGAGGTCGATCCCTTCAATTATGTTAGCCGAGTGAGAATTCCCACCCTGATGCTCAACGGCAAATACGATACGGTTTTCCCCTTTGAAATGAGCGTCAAGCCGATGTTTGATCTTCTGGGGACTCCTCCGGGACAGAAAGACCTGAAGGTCTACGATACCGATCATACCATTCCGGACTCGGAATTCATCAAAGAGACCCTCAGGTGGCTCGACAAATACCTAGGGCCGGTGAAAAAGCAATATTAAAACTGAAGAGCAAGAACGTCATTAAGGTGAACCTCGCGCGGTTCGACCGGTCCCTCGGCCCGGGCCGGTAGAAGAGGCATGGAAATGAAGATCTTCTTGAGAGTCACGGCTGCCTTGTTTTTTCTCCTGCTGCTCTTCGGGACCTTGACGGCCCAGCAGACCGGCGAGATCTGGGGGAGGATCACCGAAGAGAAGGGGGAAGTCCTACTCGGCGTCGCGATCACGGCCAAAAGCCCGAATCTCCAGGGCCTGCGAACCGCGGTATCGGATCGAAGCGGATACTTCCGCCTTCCCCTGCTTCCCGTCGGCACCTACTCCTTGACTTTCGAGCTTCCAGGGTTTGAAAAGCTGGCGATTACCGGGAACGAAGTACGGTTGGGATTCACGGCGAGCCTCTCCGTCGTGCTGAAGCCCGCCGCCGTCAAGGAGGAAGTTACCGTAACCGCCCTGAACCCGCTGATCGACAAAACAAAAGCCGATACGAGCTACCGGCTGAACAGCGGAGACCTCGCGCTCGTCCCGACCCAAGCCAGGACCATCGCGGAGATCGTCGACCTTACGCCGGGAGTCACGGGGGTGAGGGCAAATACAATCACCGGAGGAGCGAATCAAAACTGGTTATCAAATCTGACAACAGAAACTGGTCTGCCAAGCTTCCGGGGCGAGGGCGATGCCGGAAACAACTGGCTTGTGGACGGCCTCTCGACGAAGGGCGTTTATTATAATGATCCCGGCGTACGTCTCAACTACGACGCCTGGGAAGAGGTCCAGATTGTCTCTGACGGGTTCACACCCGAGATGGGCCAGGGCTTAGGAGGCTTCGTCAACATCGTGACAAAATCGGGCAGCAACACCTTTCACGGACAACTGGGAGGACTTGTCCAGGACTGGCACCTCCGGGCTAAAAGGCAGGAGCAGCTCTCGGTCGTCAGCGTCCCGGACACTTCCCTCCAGCAGTATTTCGGGAACCTGGGTGGCCCGATCGTCAAGGACAAACTCTGGTTCTTCCTATCCGACAACTTCTTCGGGAACTTCGATAAAAGCAGTCAACAGTCCATCGGCTGGCTGACGGTTCAGCCCGGCGAAAGGCGCACCAGCACCAACAACGCTTTCGGGAAAATCACATTTACGCCTTATGAGAACCACACTCTGTCTCTTAGCGGGACGCTTGACAAGTTTCTTCACCAGTCAGGCGGGATCGGCGTTCCGGAGACCTATATAAAGACGACGTATACTCGATATTCCTATCGGTTCAATTACCGGGGAATCCTTTCCAATAATACTTTCCTAACCGCGGTTTGGGGCCAGAACCGGAACGATACCGACACAGGACCGCTCAGCGGCGATTTGGGCCCTCCGCAATATTCCTGGCAGGATATCGGCCAGACGACAAATAATACCCATATGTCATGGCGGACGCTTGAGCGACGGACAGACTTAGCGGTCGGACTGACTCATTATCTGGACCTGGGCCCGTGGGGTAACCATGAGCTCAAGGCAGGATGGAGCTATTACAATAATAAATACAACGACGTGATTCTTCGGGCGGGCCTCGACGCCGACTCTTGGCCAGGGGACGCGTTTGACAACGGCACCTTAATCACCTGGTCGGCGCCGGGTATGCCTATCATGCTGGATGAATTCGGACCCAGCGTGTCCAAAGATACGACCGACGGATTCGGGTTTTACGCCGAGGACAATATGGTCCTGGGACGCTTTTCTTTCTTGCTGGGGCTGAGGACCGATACCCAAAAGGTCTATAACGACGTTGGCAAGCGACTCTGGAGCTGGGGACTCTGGGATTTCCTGCAGCCGCGAGCTTCCGTGGACTTTGACCTCACAGGGGACGGCCGCAATGTCCTGAAATTTGGCTATGGGTTGTTTGCGATGCCAGTGTGCCTCGGAACGGCAACTGTTCTTAACTCGAATCCCCCAACTAGCTTCCGCGAGTACAGCTGGGCTGGTCCCCAAAACCCGACTGACTCCCAGTTGAAGGACCCCGCCAACTGGGCCTTCGTCTATGAATATAGCGCGGTCGCGAGTCCGGAAATAGTGGACCCCAAGTTGAAGCCCAACAAAGTGAACAAGTTTCTCCTCGAATTCGACCGGCAGCTCTGGACGAACTGGGCTCTGAAAGTCAGGGGAATCCTCTCGTATTCGCGTAATCTGATAGACGACATTGGGTTATATGATCCGGGAACGCCATCGGAATTTAGATACCTCTTTACCAATTTTGAACTAAAGAGAAGGGATTACCGGGCCCTCGAAGTCGAGCTGAACGGGAAAATTCCGGGCCGGCTGATGCTGAACGCTTCCTACAGCTGGTCCCAGGCAAAAGGCACAGTTTCCGGCAACACCTTCGAGTCTGGGACTTGGGATCTATTCTGGGGAGCCGGATATGATACTGCCATGTTCGGCGACCGGCCCTATATGCCCCCGGGAGCTTCGAACAAGGAATTGTACGACACTATATTCGCCGGCCTGGGCGCAAGGGGGATCGGCGACGAAGGCTGGTACGGATTCCTCCCTTACAGCGTGGACCACGTGGTTAAAATATTGGGGACTTATTTCGCGCCTTATGGCTTCAATGTCTCAACCAATATTGAGTATCTATCCGGATATCATTGGGAAAAGAAGGGGTGGTCGAACGCCTATGGAGGCTATCTTACCTTTCCTGAGGGCCGCGGAGGACGGACAACGCCGCCTCACATGTACGTGGACCTTGCGGTCGAAAAGGATCTCCGGCTGAGGACGGGCCTTACGCTTGGCCTGGGCGTCAATGTGTATAACGTCCTCAACAGCCAGCGGGCCGTTTCATTCGTCAAGAATGATAATGCATTATTCGGGCAAGTTTGGGCCCGCCAGCTCCCGCGCTGGACACAAATTAAAGCTACCCTGAAGTTCTAGTCTTCTCGAGGACCGCGCCCCCGGCCTGCCCGAGGTAGAGGATGCTAGGAAGAGGCTGGCGGGGCTGAAGGGCACACGATATTTTTCTAGCCTGAGAAAGTAAAACTGAGCCATTTTTAGCGATTTCGTCCTCAATTTGTCCAACGGGAAGAAGTATATTTATAGGGAAGTTCTTGCCCTAAAGACCCTAGGCACCGTCTATGCAGAAATATCCCGTCTGCTTATTAAGGGGGTTCTCTTCCATCTTGTGTGGGTTAAGCATGTTTAATCATACCATCGAGGCGTGATAGGATTCCAGATGAAGTCTAACCGGAAAGGAATCGTCTTGATGGATGAACTGTCGTTGTTTACTTTGGCCCTGGGGCTTTCCAAGCCCTGGCAGGTCGTCGATATTCGATTTTCTAAGGAGGAAGGCCGCCTGGATCTGAGGATCGATTTTCCTAGGGGGGCGAAGTTCCCTTGCCCGACGTGCGAGGGACAGGAATGCGAGGTTCACGACACGAAGGACCGAACGTGGCGTCACCTGAACTTCTTTCAGTACGAGACCTATCTTCACGCGAGAGTCCCCCGCGTTGGCTGCGACCGCTGCGGGATCAAGCAGGTGGAGGTTCCCTGGGCCCGGCCGGGAAGCGGATTTACCCTGTTGTTTGAGATGCTGGTGCTGCAGCTGAGCCGGGAGATGTCGGTGGCCGGGGTGGCGGACGTCACGGCAGAATCCGCCAACCGGATCTGGCGGATTCTGGCGCATTACGTGGAAGAAGCGCGGCGGAGGGTAGATCTTTCGGGTTTTGCTGAAGAACCCGGAGAACTTGAATCCTCTATCTCGTCGCCGGCAGGTTATGCTTTGATTAACCCACACAAGGTGGAAGAGAACCGATTTAAAGAGAGAAGACCTTCTGTCAAGAGGAGGGGAATATGAAAAAGGCTTTTATTCTCTGGCTATGTTTTTTTCTTTTATCTGGCTGCCAGAGCCAGTCAAAAATCGATAAAACCCGGGAAGACGGCGTTGAGGTTGTTCTGAATCATCTCCAACCCTACATCATCAAAGGCGAGTCGAGCACCCCCGTTCTTGAGAAGGTTTTTTCTATCGATTCCGAAAAGGAAGAGTTGCTGAAGATCGGATTGACGGATATCGAGACTTTTGATGTTGATGAACAAGGCAATATTTTTATTATTCAGTGGCAAACCAAAGAGAAATTTGTCTTCAAATTTGATCCGCAAGGGCATTTTATTAAATCTTTTTTGCGGTTTGGCCAGGGACCGGGGGAGTTAGAATACGGAGGAAGAGTATTGATCAATCCCAAGGGCGAACTGATGGCCAAAGATCCTTCCAAGCCGAAATTTCTCGTCTATGACGGAGACGGACATTTCCTCAGGGAAATGCGCCTGATAAGAAACTTTAGCCCAACCCCTTTAACCAATGGAAGCTACTTTATTTTTTGGGGAGAGGATACGCCGGAGTTTCGCAAACAATTCGTCGGGATATGCAATTCTGAATTTATAAATATAAAAATCCTTGATCAAATCCAATATCCTAATGCCCTGAACGTCCGGTGCCCCGTGAATAGAGACCTGCTGACCTATAAAGTGGGGAGCGAAAAAATCTATATCGGGAACACGGCTAAAGGGTATGAAATCGGCGTCTATAGCCTTGAGGGGAATCTATTGAGGAAAATTAGAAAAGAATACAAGGAGGTGGCTGTCACGGAAGATGTCAAGAAGGCTTATTTTGAGCCCTGGCCGAAAGATGATCCCCTGCGCAATAATTTCTATTTTACGGAATATTGGCCTGCTTTTCGCGGCCTGTTTGGCGATGATGAAGGCCGGCTGTTCGTCTTGACCTATGAAGCCGGCGGAATTCCCGGCGAATTTTTGTATGATATTTTCAATCCGGAAGGGGTCTTTATCGGAAGAATGAGCCTTGCAAATATGAAACAACTTGCCGCCCCACGATCATTTGCTGTTAAATTTAAGAAGAGCCGTCTCTATCGTCTTGGGGAGAAGGAAAATGGCTATAAGGAATTGGTGGCTTATAAGTTATTCTGGAAATGAATCGCTAAAATTAATAGCAACACGATAATTAAAATGACATCCGCGTTCGGGCGGCGCTTAGGCCGCCCGCAGCCCCCGGGCCCCGGAGAACCAGTCCCGTCGGTTCCCCCCGTCGGAAAAGCCGACGGGGCCCCCCTCCGCTACGGGGGCTTGAGGACGGCCTAAGCGCCGCCCAAACATTGTCACTTTATTTATTACGTCTGTATTAATTGGAAAGTAGCTCATCCGTAAAACTATTTTACATATGTAAATTATTTTTGATTTCAGCCTTTTCATTAAAGGCCTAAAAATTATGGAAATCTGGGCGTCCGAGGGCATTTTAGAGAAAAGTATCGTCTATCCAAATCAGGCACAAAACATGCATTAATGACTGTTATTAAGGAGAGCGATAAATATCTTGAATTGGTTCTTGGGCAAAAATAGTGGTGCACGCAATCAATTTATCGCTCCCGGTAATAAATGGGAATGGATGGATAAATTTGCCGCTGGCTGGGAATAATTCCGGGTGCCGATTGTCTTTATATAAGCGAGGCCGTTATTTTGACTTTGCCGCGGATATCTGTTATTTTTTAAGCAATAGGCTTGTTACCGATAAAACATGGCAAAAGCAACGATTCAGCTCAAACGGGCGTAATATAAGTGAATCCCGCTTTTGTTTTCAGGGAATTTAGGTGAATTTCAGCGTCAAAGCTGGAGAGGGTTAACATGGTGATACCAAAAAGGGTGTTGACTATTTCATTGCTTGTCATTGCCATGGGCGTCCTTGGCTATTTTCTTTTCGTTAAAAAGGGCTCAAACGCGCCGCCAAAACAAGGGAGCGATACCTCTGCTCCGACTCAGCCCGCCGGCACTCCTGCAGGCGGGATCACTCCCCAGGAAAAGGCCGAAGCGGCGCCCCTTCCTGTCAAAGCCGTCCCTGCCAGGAAGGGCGAGATCATCATTCGATTGAAGTCGCCGGGCGAGGCTTTTACCGACAAAAAGATTGCTATCAAAGCCGAGGTCAGCGGCCTCGCCAAAAACCTGAACGTCGTCGAGGGCAAGCATGTGAAAGAAGGCGATGTCCTGCTGGAACTCGATGACCTCGAATACAGGCTCAGACTGGAGAAACAGCAATCGCTCCGCTTGAAGCTTCTCTCAGACCTCTTCCTGGAAAAACAATTTGCAGCGCCGGAAACTGCACCGAACCGGGCCGGCCTAGATAAACTCAATAAGGCCAAAGCGAATTATGAAAAAGCGAACGAGGCGTTCCAAAAAGGCGTGATCTCCCAGATTGACCTGGAAAAAGCCCAGAAAGACTATGAACTGATTTTGATCGAGGCCGGCAGCAAAAAAGACGAAATCATGGCCACCAACCTGACCCAGTCCGAGATCGATGTCAAAATAGCCCAAATGGAGCTGGACAAAACCAAAATCCGGGCGCCGTTTTCCGGTATCATCACGGAGATCAAAATATCGCCCAAAGAGCATATCTCTACCGGCCAGGAGCTTTTCACGCTGGTCAATATCAGCCGGATCAAGGTCAAGGCCAAGGTGCTTGAGAGCGAGATAGGCAAAATGAAAGTTGGTCGTGAAGTCGATTTGCGCTTTAGCGCCTATCCGGGGAAGGTTTTCAGGGGCGTCGTCGAAGCGATCAGCCCCATCGTCAACTCCGAGGATAAAACTTGCTCCGTCCATATCACTGTCAACAACCCGACCGAAGAGCTGAAGCCGGGGATGCATGCGGAAGTGGAGATTGAATCCGAGATCTACAAGGACAAGCTGATCGTTCCTCAGGAGGCCATCCTGGTCAGGGGCGGACGGAAGCTCGTCTTCGTGGTCGAAAACGGCCTGGCCAAATGGCGGTATGTCCAGATCGGACTCGAAAACGAAAACTATGCGGAAATTCTGCCCGGCGCAAATCCAGGGGAGGGTTTGAATGAAGGAGAAATGGTCATCACCGAAGGACATTTCACACTGGCCCATGACGCCCGCGTCACGATCAAATAATCGTTCCTCAATTTGAAAGGGGGGAACATGAAAAAACAAGTTCCTGCTGCCAAGAAGGCGGCCCTAGTAACAATTTTTTCGGCGTTTTTGGCATTTTTTTTCTGCCTGCCTCAGACATTCTCCCAGGAGCAAAAAGCGGAAAAGCTCTCTCTCACCCTGAAAGAATGCATCACCAGCGCGCTCGCCAACAACCTCGACCTGTCCATCGAAGCGTTCAATCCGGATATCAATGACGCCTCGATCTCCGCGTCCAAAGAACAGTTCCTGCCCGAATTCGGGCTCAACTATTACAATCAGAAACAAACTGTCCTCGGCGCCTGGGGTGTGGAAGGAACAAGCTTCCCATATAAATCTGACTCCTATACTCTTGATTTAACCCAGAAAGTAGTTACGGGCGGAACCGCGACCCTCTCCTTTATGAATTCTATGAGCGATTCGGGAAGGGCCTTCCAGGTCATTAACCCGGCTTATAATAGCGAATTTCGACTCAGGCTCGCCCAGCCACTTCTTAAAGGCTTCGGCCCGAAGGCAAACAGGTATAACACAGTCCAAGCTGTAAACCAGAAAGATATCTCTGTTTCGGCGCTCAAGGCCAAGCTTATCCAAACAATTTATGATGTCGAACAGGCGTATTGGAATCTATACTCGGCCATCGAGAACCTGAAAGTCCAGGAATCTTCCCTGGAGCAGAGCCGGGAAATTCTTAGACGAAACAGGGAGGCGGTGCGGGTTGGGGCGAAATCGGCCGTTGAAGTCCTGAATTCCGAAGTCGAAGTCGCTCGGAATGAAGACTATGTCGTTTCCTACAGGATGCAGGTGGAACAAGATGAAGCGAATCTCAAAAAAATCTTGAACCTTCCTTCCGAGGCAGCGATGTCTGCCAGATCTCTCATCCCTTCGGACAAGCCTGTCATTGAAAAGAAGCAAATCACGTATGGAGAGGCCCTCCAGGCGGCTCTTGAACAGAGGCCGGAGATCGTCCAAGCTGAAAGACAGCTTGAGAGCAACGCCAACGACATCAGTTACGCCAAAAACCAACTCCTTCCGCAGTTGGATTTGATGTTCAATATGTGGAGTCCCGGACAATCGGGCATCAAGTATCTCTACCAGGACAATAATCCCTTCACGGGGATTCTCGTGGGCAAAGTCGAAGGCAGCCGGGTGGATGCTTTGAAGGAGGCCCTCAAGACAACCTATAAAAATTGGTCAATGAATTTAACATTGACCGTTCCCCTGGGAAATGTTTTTTCCCGGGCGACCCTGACCAGGACTAAAATAGAGCGGGAACAAAGCCTGGTTAGGCTCGAAAAGCAGAAACAATCCATCGCTTATGAAATCGCTCAAGCGATTAAGGAGTTGCAGAACAGCGAGAGGAAGATCAAGACATCGGCAGCTTCCCGGGAGCTCCAGGAGAAGCGGCTAGCGGCTGAAATGCAGCGATATCAGCTGGGCCTGGGCACTATTGAATGGCTGTTGAGCTATCAAAGCCAACTGACCAACGCCAAAATTCAGGAAATCCAGGCTCTGATCAACTACAAGATGGCGGTGGCCAACCTGGAGCGGGTGATGGGGACGACGCTGAAATCCAAAGGACTCAAGTTCAGGAATTATGATTTTTGAGGAGGCATGAGATTGAGGTCGTAAATGTTATGGCGAAGCCCTTTATGCCGCAGCGATCTTCTTTGGCTTCGCGAGATAGAAGACGAAGAGAGGAAATTTAATATCTATAAAAAGAGATAGGAGTGAGAAAATCTAAAAAAGGGTGGCTAGAAGATTTTATTATATGCGTTCTTTCTATTTGGTTAGGCGCTTCAATCTGCAGCGCTCAGACGATTATCCAAAACTCGGACAAGCCGCTAGCGAAGAATGCCGGGAGGATCGTTGCCCTAAAAGAGGTTTTGAAAATCGTCGACGAAGGCGATCAATATTTTTTCAAGTATCCCTTCAATTTGAAAATTGGGCCAAACGGATCTATTTTTGTCCAGGAGCAGGAACACCTCTGGCACTTCGACCAAAATGGCAAGTTTGTCCGTGATTATTTCAAAAAAGGCCAAGGCCCGGGCGAGATGATCTACATTTCCAATTTTGATTTATCCGAAGAGCATATCATTATCCACACGAGCAGTCCGTCGAAGATCCTGTGGATTGACTATCAGGGTCAATTGGCCAAAGAATTCACCGTTCCCCAGAAGCGTTCCTTAATGTTTTTGCTCTTCCACAAGGATGTCTATTTTTTTAATAGTTATGAGTCTCCTTTTGGGCAGGGGGAGCCGAAATTCGTCGATATCCCCCAAAATTTTGCGGCCTTTTCCGAAGGCGCAAAGGAATTGAAGCCGCTGATGGCCTTCCCCATCCGGGTTTTTATCGTCTCGGGGCGGGGAGGCGGCGGGGGAATGATGTTTGTCAATAGTTTAATCAGCGTTCCTTATCAACAAAAATATCTTTTTTTGTCCCACACATCCGAATATCTTTTGAAGCTGTATGACGTTGAGGCCAATGAGATCGTTCGCATGTTCCAACGCAGATATAAAAGGGTGAAAGCTCCTCCGCAAAAAATCGACGAAAAAAAGGGCTGGATGATGATCGACGGGAAAAAATATTTCGGTCCTCCGGCTCAAAAGTATTCGAACGATATCTTGAACCTGTTTGTTGATAACGGCGATCTTTGGGCCGTCACTTCAACGACGGATAAAAATAAGGGCGTCCTGATCGACGTTTTCAATTTTGAGGGAAAATACATCGACAATTTTTATTTAAAACTTCCGGAGAAATCCACTCTCAATCTCGGCCTCGGACGGCTGAGCACAGTGACCGTATTTAAAGGATTCCTCTATCGCATAGAAAGCAACGAAGACGAAACGTTTTCGATCAAGAAATACAGGATTGGAGAATGAAAGAGGCGTGAGAAAAGCAATCGCCGGAATTTTCACTATCTTTGTTGCTCTCCTCAATATATCCGGGCAAACGATTATTGAAAACTCCGAAAAGCCGCTGGCCAAAAATGCCGGGCGAGTCCTCAAGCTTCAAGAAATCTGGCGCATTACCGATGAAGGCGGCCAGTTTTATTTTAAATATCCCGGAGAATTAAGGATGTCTTCGGACGGCCATATCTTTCTAGCGGACGAAAATGAATTGTTAAAATTCACGCCGGAGGGGAAATTCATAAAGAATCTCTTTAAGAAAGGCCAAGGCCCCGGAGAAATCGAGAGTGATTTTGCCTATTTTATCTACAATAACGAGCTTTACACTTACGATTTTATGGCCCTCAAGATGATTCGGACGGATCTAAATGGCGAGCTTGTCAAGCAAGTGCGGATCGAGAGCGGACCTTATAACGGATTTTATGGTGTCTTTAAGGATTGGTTTGTTTTTTTAAAAGATGTCTTTCCGCCCCCAGATGAAAGAAAATCTAGGCTCCAGGATTTGCCGTGTGCGATCAGGCTGGTTTCAGCGGATGGCAAGATCGAAAAAGAGTGCTATGTGTTTCAAAGGCAAATGTTTTTCCATCCGAACGGCATGACATCCTGGACAAGATGGTATTCGGTTTTGAGCGAGGACGGCGCCTGCCTCTATGTCATGCATACGCGGGATTACCTTGTTGAGACGCTCGATTTGAATAAAGGCCAAGTTGTCCACCGCTTTAAAAGAAAATATCCGAGTGTCAAATACAAAGAACGAGGCTGGGAAGAGAATTTTTATAAAAAATTCAAAGCTCCGAAAATTCGGTTTGAAATTGATGTCTTAGGCTTGTTCCTAAATAGGGATTCCCTCTGGGTGAAGACCTCGACGAGCGATAAAGCAAAAGGAGATATGTTTGACGTTTTCGATTCAGAAGGGCGTTTTATCGACAGCTTCTATCTTGGAGCCGGACGGACACTGCTTAATCCCTATGGCGATATCGTCTTTGTTTTAGAAAAGGATCAAGCGGAAAACTACAGGGTTGTCAAATATAAAATCATGGAGTGAAAGGGAGGGAAGCGTATGAAAAAAGCATTTTTGATTAGGCTTTTGGGATTCGTGTTTTTACTTGCTTCGACAGTAGCCTATTCTCAAAAAATTGAGACGATTGATGGCGTACGTGTCGTCCACAATGAAAAGGGTGGAAAATGGGGAAAGAATCCGCAAGTTTCGATTAAGCTCTTCCAGACTATCGGTGACCTCAACACCGAAGATGAAAACCTGGCCTTCAATTCGCCTTCCGATATCGCCATGGATTCCTCAGGAAATATCTATATTCTGGACTCGGGAAATCAGCGAATCCAGAAATTCACCCCCGAAGGAAAATATCTCGCCACAATCGGCCGAAAAGGTCAGGGACCGGGAGAGTTCAATTATCCCAGTTCGATCGATATTGACGGGCAAGGCAACTTGTATGTGTTAGATCCTTTCGTGAAAAAAATCCAGGTTATTTCCCCCCAGGGTAAAGAACTCAAAACCATCCTTTTGCTCAAAGATATCATTTTTAAGACCCGCCTTTTAAGAACAGGCCGCTTTGCTGCCAGCGTTTTTCTCGGCCGTGGATTCAAAACTGAACAGCCGACGAAGACTGGCGGCCTTCCAAAGACTCTCAAGCTCTTTGATTCGGCAGGTCAAGCCCAAAATGAATTCTCCCCGATTTTTGATTATGGCGACGACCTTTCTAATTCCTCTGGCAATATGGTTCTATTCGATGTCGACCGGAACGATGATGTCTACGTGTCTTTCGTGAGCCAAAACAGGTTGGAAAAATATTCCTCGGACGCACATCTGTTCTGGAAAGCCGATCGCCCCCTGAATTACGGGACGGGCATTATCGAGAAGGGAAGAATAGAAAGCCATGGCATATCGGGCCCAAAAATCAACACGGTTTCCGGCGGAGTCGCAGCGGATGAAAAGGACCGCGCTTGGGTCTTAACGCTGAACAGACAGATCAAAAAGGAAGAGCAGGTAATGACGACCATGGTCTCAGGAGCGGGCGGCGTCGCAAAGGTCAAAACTGAGGGAAATCTAGACCTCCAGAAAACGGATATGTTAAAGCTGGAAATATTTGGTCCTGATGGAGTCCTGTTGGGTGAGATTCCTCTCGAACAATTCGTGGATTCCATGCGGATTGTTAAAGACAATCTTTTTCTGATCGATTCAGCCAGGGGAGCAAAGATTTATCAGTTTAAGATCATCGACAAATGAGGATTTAAAAAAACGAAATTGAGATGGATAGGATAAACGGCAATGAAAATTAGAAAATTTCCCCTCTTATTATCGTTGTCCCTGCTCGTCTCAACTTTCTCTCTTAGCCGCGGCGAACAAAAGCCCCAATGGAAAGGCTCGATCACCAAAGAAGGCGATGTTATCGTCGTTAAGAATCCCAAGGAGCCGCTCTACAAGGAGAATATCCTGGCCTTCAAGGAAGAATTGTCGATTGGTGGGGCCGAAGCGAAGCCTGAGCAGTCTTTTTCAGAAATTGGTCAAATCCTCTTGGATGAAGAAGAAAATATCTATATTTTGGATCAAAAAGACGCCAATATTAAGATATTCGATAAAGCCGGCAAATATTTAAGAACAATCGGGAAAAAAGGAGAAGGGCCTGGAGAATTGAGGCTTCCGGATAGGATATCGCTCATTAAGCCCAAGAAAGTACTCATGGTGTCTGAAGGAAATCGGCGGCAGTTGGCATACTTTACCACGGATGGAAAATTTCTTAGGAACCATTCGATGGGCAAGATGAGGGGGCTCCTAGAAAAAGTCGATTCGGTCGGGAATATCATCATGACGGAAGTCATCATCACTATTCCTGAGATGTCGTACGCCCTCAAAAGATTCGATGAAAATATGAATCCTATTGCAGAGCTGGACAGGGTCAAGGTGACGATTGATCCGAAAGTCCTTAATCCTTTTATGCCGTTCACGTATTGGGATATTGCCGATAATGACAATATCGTCTATGGCTATTCGGGCACTTATGAGCTCAAAATCTTCAATCCTCAGAATAAAGTCATTCGGAAGATCAGGAAAGACTATGATCCGGTCGAAGTGACAGAAGAAGATAGGAAACGGATCACCAAGACAAGCCTCCCTTACGGAATGAAATTCAAGGGCTCAAATTATTATCCTGCTTTTGCCGAATTTTCTATCGACAGCCAGGGCCGTATTTTCGTCGGGAGCTGGAGAAAAGATAAAGATAGCAAGGCCCGTTTGTTCGATATCTTTGACCCTGAGGGGCGATTCCTGGCCTGTCAGGCGATCAAGGGGAGCGGTTTTGCTTGGAGGCGCAACAAGCTGTATTCGGCCGAGGAAGATGAGGAAGGGTACCAGGTCGTTAAAAGGTACGATGTGACGTGGCTGATAAAATGAAAATTCCGATAAAAGAAACAAGAGCCTTCATACTCTTCAGGATGGAGGAGATCCGATGAGAAGATTCATGGCAATAATATTTTTGGGAACGGTTGTTCTGCTTATTTCGGTAGCAGCCTATTCTCAAAAGATTGAGACGATCGACGGCGTCCGTGTCGTCCACAATGAGAAGGGCGGCATATGGGGAAAGAACTCCGAAGTGGCCATTAAGCTTGTGAGGACGATTGGTGATGTCGATACCGAAGATGAGAACCTGGCTTTCAATTCGCCATCTGACATCGCGATGGATTCGGCCGGCAATATCTATATTCTGGACTCGGGAAATCAGCGAATTCAGAAATTTAGCCCCGAAGGGAAATATCTGGCCACGATCGGACGAAAAGGACAGGGGCCCGGCGAGTTTGTTTCCCCTTCCTCGCTCGACATCGATTCTAAAGGTTATTTATATGTCTTGGACAGCAATCAGAGGAAACTCCAGATCCTGACACCAGAAGGAAAAGAATTCAAATCTATTCTGGCCATCAAACATAATTTAGATAAAGTTCGAGTGTTAAAATCAGGATTGCTGGTTGCTAGAGGCCGGGTCAATTGGAATCCTGAAAATAAGAAAGGCATGAGCCCGCCCAAATTGCTTAAATTACTCGATTTCCAGATGAACGTCCAAAAGGAATTCGGAGATGTCTATGATTATAAAGAACAAATAACCAACGAGTTTGGAAATTTTGTTCAGTTTGAAGTCGATATGGAAGACAATATTTTTCTTAGCTTCCACTATCAAAACCGGATAGAGAAATATTCGCCGGACGGCCGGCTTGTATGGAAAGCCGATCGAATCCTGAATTACAGCACAGAACCCATTGAAAAAGGCAAGATCGAGGTTACGGCTACTACGAAAAAATATTCTTCTCCTAAAATGAACAGGAGTTCAATAGGGATCTCTATTGAAGAAAAGGGCAGGGTCTGGACTGTGACTCTGAACAGGCAAATAAAGAAAGAGGAAGAGATCATTCATTACATGAGCGGTACTCCGGCCGGAGTCACGAAAAAGACAATCGGCAATACAGACCTCCGGACGACAGATATGTATAAGCTGGAGATATTTACCTCCGATGGCATCCTGCTCGGCGAGATTCCCCTTAATCATTTTGCCGATAGCATCCGCGTCATCGGTGACAATCTCTTTCTGCTCGACAGTGAGAGGGGTGTGAAATATTATCAGTATAAGATCATCGAGAAATGAGCCTATGAAGGTCAATTTTCTAGATAATGGCCAGCAAATTCTCTTTCTGCCTTGCCTGCTAAAAGAGCTTGGTGGGGGATCATTTTTATGGCCCGCAGATTCCCGATGGAAAACAGGAAATATAAGTATCTTCGATTGGTCCACGATTTTTTTTCGAACTTTAAAAGCCGTGAACCGGCGCCCCAAGAGACTTACGTCCTTCAGATAAAGGATTAAGACGATGAAAATCGCGAAACTTGCCATCGACCGGCCGGTGACGACCTGGATGTTTTACATAGCGATCTGCTTGCTCGGGGTTGTTTCCCTGCGGCAGTTGAGCGTCGACCTCATGCCGAATATCAGCTATCCCCGCATTTCGGTGATGACCCAGTACCCCGGAGTCGCTCCTGAAGAAATCGAAACGCTGGTAACAACATATCTCGAGGCCGGCGTCAGCCGCATCCCCGGCCTGAGACGGGTAGAATCCGTCTCCAAGGAAGGCGTATCCTTCATGACCCTCGAATTCGACTGGGGAGCGGACATGAATTTTACGCTTCTCCATACCCGTGAGGCGCTCGACACCGCCCGCTACACACTTCCGGAAGGCACCGATAATCCGGTCATCATTCCCATGGACCCTCAAAGCAAGCCGATTCTCGTCCTGGCCGTTTCGGGTGAAAGCAATCTCTTGGAGCTGAAGAGCTTCGCCGAGGAGCTCGTCAAGCCGCGTCTTGAACAAATCGAGGGGATTGGCTCGGCGGAAATTACGGGGGGTATCGAGCGCGAGATCCAAGTCGAAATCAACCCGCGGCTCCTGGCGCTCTACGGGTTGACGATCGACGAAGTAGCCGGCCGGGTGGACGCGTTCAACCAAAACCTCCAGGGCGGGACCATCCGCAAAGGCA
>Ga0315284_10000459_pt1 | contig 55723 bp, 67 predicted proteins | sample YL17G09_16_MG_FD_203696 | JGI IMG/M metagenome (GOLD analysis project Ga0315284, IMG submission 203696) | Sediment microbial communities from Yellowstone Lake, YNP, Wyoming, USA - YL17G09_16 | ecosystem: Environmental > Aquatic > Freshwater > Lake > Sediment | place: USA: Wyoming | collected...
AGCGGCGAAGAACCCCGAGATGCTGGCAAAACGCGGGGTGAAGGGCGACTGGGCAAAGGTTATAGCTGAAGTCGCAGCCAAAAACAAGACCGAGAAGGGCTATGAACTCAAGATTATGCTGGAGATTGTTTCCTATAAGCCCGACGGCGTAGATGCCATCAAGGGTGCGCTGTCGAATCTGCCCGAGGGCATCGAAGCCAAGTACATATCGGCGCCTCATTACATGCTTGTGAAGAAAGGCGCGGACCGGAAGGCAATGGAAGCCGAACTTGTAAAGGCCGCAAATGCCGTTATCGATGAGATAAAGAAGTCTGACGGCCAAGGAACGTTCAGGATCATAGACGAGTGACCCTTCTGACGAAGCCGCCAACCCTTTCTGCAACCCTTATCGGAAAGCCTCCTGTCTCCCTTATAAGTTGGAACGACCTGTAGACGCTGGAGAAGCCTGTCACCATCAGCTCTCCTGTCACATATCGCGTCGAGTATGTCCTCCTGTCGGGCAATTCCATGAGGAACTTCAGCAGCAGGAATGCGGCCGACAACCTGACAATCCATGACACCAGGAACATGAAACCGAAGCCGCTGAGGCCGAGGATTCCTGACGAGAACGCTTCTATCATCGCGCCTCCGGCAATGGGGCCTATTATGACCGACAGGTCAAGAACGCTCCAGTATAAGGCCGAGTAGAGAGCGCGCTTCTTCCCGCGCGTGGTTTCAAGGAGGTAGTTGAATGCCGCGAGGTCAAAGCCCGCCCATGATATTCCGGAAAGGATGTTGACCGGTATGATGTGCTCGGGTGCCGTTGAGAAGATGTAGAGCAGGGGGATGAATGACGCGCCGAATGCGCAAACTATCATTACTGACCTGTGGCTGAACCTGTCGGAGAAGCTGCCCCAGCCGCGCTGGACAGCTATCGCTGCAACACCGGACACTGCGGCCAGGATGGAGAGCCAGTAATAGGAGGCGCCCATCCCTCCGACGATGTAGACGCTCATGAACGGCGCGCTTATGAAAACGCCCAGCTGCCAGACGAACATTATCAGCATGAAGCGCCTGAACATCCTGTTGCTGAAGACCTCCCTCGTGTCAATGGAGATGTTTATGCGCTCCTTTGCGCGGTACTTGAACTCGGGAAACCGCGAGAAGAAGAATGCTGTCAGCAGGCCAAAGATGCCGGCCGCGGCGAATATTATAGTGAACCCGCTGAGCCCTGCAAAGTGGTCGAGCACAAAGCCCGCGGTGAAGACCGTCGCAAGCGCCGCTATCTTGCAGAGCGTGTTCCTTCTGCCGAAATACCTGCCGCGGTGGTGCTCGGGCACGATGTCGCCCATGAGCGATGCCCATGACGGGCCTATGAAGGAGTCAAAAAAGGAAACGAAACACACGAACAGGAGAAGCCAGAAGAACCTGCCTGTGGCGAACAATGGCACGACTGCCACCAGAAACCATGTGCTCCTGCTCAGGAATGCGGTAACAGATGCCAGCCTGTTCCTGTGGTTTGAACTCTCCACTATGTAGGCAGCCGGCAGGTAGGCGAGCATGGACAGGATGGCCGGTATTGCCACAACCAGACCTATCTCAAGGCTGGTCGCGCCGAGTGCCAGCGCGAAGACAGTCAGGTATGTGCTGGTTATGGCGAACATCATCGACGCCGACACGCCCTCGAAGACGCCATATTTCATCCCAGTTTGCTGCTCGTCCATCAAATATCACCATCCTGAGGAGTGTTGTTCCGACCCATTTAATAAATACAGCATGCAATCTGTTACTATGCTGGGAAGCCTTGGAACCGGGCTCAGGGACGCCTTCAAGCGCATAGCAGGGCTCGGTGTCGTGGACAGGGAAGCCGTGGAGTCCGTGGTGCGCGAGCTGCAGCGCGCGCTGCTTCAATCGGACGTGGACGTGCAGCTGGTCTCCGAGCTTTCCGGAAGGATAAGGGAAAGAGTGCTCAAGGACAAGCCTCCAGCTGGAATGACGCTCAAGGAATACTTCATAAAGATGCTCTATGACGAACTGGTCTCTCTTCTGGGCGCGGAGAAAGGTGAGGTCGGGCTCAGGAAACAGCGAATACTTTTAGCGGGCCTCTATGGTTCCGGTAAAACGACTTGCTCGGGAAAAATTGCCAAGTGGTTCAAGGTGCGCGGCATGAGCATCGGGCTTGTTGCCTGCGACACCCACAGGGCTGCTGCGCAGGAACAGCTGAGGCAGATTGCCTCAAGGGTGGACGTGCATGTCTATGACCAGGGGAAGTCGCCCCAGGAGATTGCAAAGAACGCGCTGAAAGCGAGCAAGGATGATGTGCTCATCTTTGATACAGCTGGGCGCGATGCGCTGGACAAGGAGCTTGCGAAGGAGCTTAAGGAGCTGGGCTCGCTTGTCAAGGCCGACGAGGTGCTGCTTGTAATTCCTGCTGACATCGGGCAGGCTGCCCGCAGGCAGTCGGAGGAGTTCAACAAGCTGGTCGGCATAACAGGCATGATCATAACCAAGCTGGACGGCACTGCGCGGGGCGGCGGGGCGCTGGCTGCTGCGCACGTTTCAGGCGCGGCCGTGAAGTTCATTGGGGTGGGCGAGAAGGTTGACGACTTCGAGTCCTATGACCCCAAGCGGTTCGTGGGCAGGCTGATTGGCTACGGCGACATAGAGGGGCTTCTGGAGAAGGCAAAGTCAGCTGGTGTCGAGGTGGATGACGGGAAAGCCAAGAGGCTTCTGGAAGGCAAGTTCACCATGGATGACTTCTACGAGCAGCTCGGCCAGATGGGCAAGATGGGCTCGCTTTCCAAGATGATGGAGATGATACCAGGCATGGGCCAGATGAAGATACCCAAGGACATGATGGACGTGCAGGAAGGCAGGATGAAGAAGTGGAAGTTCATAATCGAGAGCATGACTCGTCAGGAACGCGAGAACCCTGACGAGATAAAGGCGTCGCGCATCACGCGCATAGCAAAGGGCTCAGGCACGGCCGAGGCTGACGTGCGCGCCCTCCTAAAGAGCTATAAGCAGGCGCAGAAATTCATGAAGATGGCCAAGGGCGGCAAGGGCCTCAAGCGAGGCCCGCTGGCCGCGCTGGCAAAGCAGTTCGGGGCGAGCTAGCTAATTTATGCGAGGGGCGGGAATCGAACCCGCGTTATTACCTTTGAGCGGTCAGAGCGAACACATCCGCAGCAGGTCAAACCTGCACATCGTCCGCTTGACCTTGGCAAGGTAACGTCCTACCGTTAGACTACCCCCGCATTTCTACGCGCTTGGCTCATGCGGGATTCGCAACCAGAGGTTGCGACCCCCCGCGCCAAAAGGCCAAAACAGGCTCTTATTCTTCGCCTTTCTTGAGCTTCTTGACGTGTATCCCCCTGCAGTTCGGGCAGAGGCGAGTCGCCGGCTCCATAAATATCGGCTTCCCTTTCCATCCGCAGCTCTGGCACTCATATTTGGACATAGTGCACCATCACGCCACCGTTGGCATGAATACAATTGAGGCGCTTAATATAAATATCATGACTTGCGGTTCACGTTTTTAAGCCCTGCGGGACAATAATAAAGCGGTAATTATGGCTTTTAGGAAAAAGGCGCCGAAGCTTCCAGAACTTCCCATGCCGCCGGCAGAGCCTGTCGTTGATGAGCCGGAACAGAGGGCTCCGGCAAAATCTGCATCCCCGCCTCTTTTCATAAAGATAGACAAGTACAGGGACGTGCTGAAGAATGTGCAGGAGCTGAAGTCTTACTCCGTTGGGCTGCGCGACGCCATGGACGCCATCTCCGATGTCGAGCACGAGCTGAAAACTGGGCTGGACATAGCTAACAAGGCGCTCGACAGGTTCAACACGCTCCTTTCACTGCTGGACTCGAAGCTGATACGCATAGAAGGGGTCGATACTACCGAAGTGCAGACGCCCAAGGAGATAGACGACTACGTCAAGGGCCTCTACGACCAGATAGAACGCATCAAGCACGAGCTGAGGACGATAGAGTGATTCTGTGGTTGCTATACGTTCAACGTGTTGTGAAATTAAAAGGGGCGGGATTAAAGTATGATAGACGAAGAAAGAGCCGAACTATGCGGGGCTATTATAGGTGACGGGTGGATAGAGAAAAGAGAAATGGGATTTTTCTTGGCAGGCAATCCAACTGAAGATAAAGAGTATTACGATTCACACATAACCCAAATAATAGAAGATGTTTTGAATGTAAAAACCAAACCCAAGAGTTTCCCGTATTGGGGTGTATACGGAGTATCACTTTACAAGAAATGCTACATAGAAGCTTTGTTAAACCTTGGTTTGCCGAAAGGCAGGAAGGTATACAACGCTTCAATCCCCGACTGGATACAAAATTCGGGAGAAGATATTTTCTTTTCGTTCTTTAGAGGACTTTTTGATACCGACGGGTGCATACAGTTCGACAAGGATTTCACCAAATACGCAAATGAATTCACGTCAAAATACCATTGCAAAGCGAGGGCCAGGATAACATCAGTTTCGCCTGTTTTGATGAATCAGGTGTTTGATTTGCTTACGCGGAATGGCATAATATGTACAAAAAGGATAAGGCCTGGAGGATTTCGCAACAACAGGAACAATAACGACTCGTACGTCGTAGAGATTAACAGGAAAGATGCGATAAGATGGCTTTTTGAGGACGTAGTGCCATCAAACACCAAACACACAACCAAGTATATGGTTTGGAAGAAATTTGGGTTTTGCCCCCCTGGAACCACCATCGCTGAGAGGTGGGAGATGCTTAAAAATCAGGTAAGTCCTTATTCATTCTATAAGCGGGGGTAGCCAAGTGGTCAACGGCGGCAGACTCAAGATCTGTTGGCTTAGCGCCTTCGCAGGTTCGAATCCTGCCTCCCGCATGTAAGCATATATAAATCAATAACCACTGAAGATAGCTAAAGGTTGAATGCATGAAAGCGAGAAACAAGAACCCGCAACTGAAGAAGCTGATATTGGACTTCAACAGGAAGGGCCACGAGAAGGGCGCATGGAGAGCCATAGCAGATGGTCTCAACCGGCCCCGCAGGAAGTCATTTGAGCTGGATGTCAGCAGGCTTGAGAAGTTCGCGAAGGCAAAGGAGACCATAGTCGTGCCTGGCGCTGTGCTGGGCAACGGCGAGCTGAGCAAGCCGCTGAACGTTGCCGCGCTGAGGTTCTCAGCTACCGCAAAGGCGAAAATAGAGAAAGCGGGCGGCAAATGCATGGACATCAGCGAACTGGACGACAAGACAATATCCAAGGTAAGGGTAATGGGATGATTCCATGGCGGAGAAATATATTGACGCTTCGAACCAGATTGCGGGAAGGCTTGCCTCGACGGCGGCCAAGCGGCTGCTTAAGGGAGACTTTGTCTTCATAATCAATGCCGAGAAGGCTGTGGTAAGCGGCGACAAGGTCTACACTGAGAAGCTTTACAAGGAGAAACAGGACCGCGGCGACATGTACCATGGGCCGTTCTATCCCCGCGAGCCTGAGAAGATTCTCAGGAGGATCATACGCGGGATGCTGCCGTTCCACACTGCGCGCGGCAGGGAAGCGTTCAGGCGCCTCAGGGTTTATAAGTCGATGCCGGCAGAATTAAAAGGCAAGAAATTCGAGAAATCCGTCGCAAATAGCAGGCCGGGCTCCAAGCGCATGGAGATGGGCGAGATATCGGTGAAGCTCGGTGTAAAGAAGATGTGGTGACATGGTCGCAAAGAAAGTGTCAAAGAAAGAGGCTAAGGAAGAGCAGCCGAAGAATTATGTTTTCGAGACAGGCAAGAGGAGGAAGGCCGTCGCAAGGGTGAGCATAAGGCCGGGCAGGGGCATCGTGAAGATAAATACAATCCCGCTTGAGCTCATGGGAAACCAGTTCGTCAGGATAAAGATAATGGAGCCGCTCATACTCGCAGGCGACGCATGGAAGCAGTACGACATCAGCGTCAACGCAAAGGGCGGCGGCATACTGGGACAGGCCGATGCCGCGCGGCTGGCCATAGCAAAGGGCCTTTCGACGCTGATAGGCCCTGAGCTCAGGAAGAAGTATATGGACTATGACAGGAACATGCTCATAGCTGACCCAAGAAGGACAGAGCCTCACAAGCCGCCGAGGAGTTCGCAGGGTCCGCGAAGGGCGAAACAAAGAAGCAAGAGGTAGGAGGATATTGATATAAATTAAAACCCTGCATCAAACAAGATAGCCAAGCAGGTCCGTTGACAAGAATGAGGCGAAATGTATGGAATACGCTCGGATAAAGCTTGCAGGAAGGAATATTGACGAGATTGTCAGCATCTGCAACGAAATAAGGGACATAGCGAAGAAGTACGGCGTATCCATACGCGGGCCGATGCCGCTTCCGACGAAGAGGCTGAAGGTCCAGACGCTGAAGACGCCATGCGGCGACGGCACAGGCCACGGCAACGCCACCTGGGACCGCTGGGAGATGCGCATCCACAGGAGAATCGTCGACATCGGCGCCAACGAGCGCGCGCTTCGCCAGGTCGTGAGGATTCCCATCCCTGAGGACGTCAAGATAGACATCGAGCTGAAAGAGAAGTACGAGCACAAGTAGCTTCAAAGTTTTTCTATCAGATTCTTCAGTGCCAGCAGATTATCCATAGTCATCGGATTTTCAATCTCGCTGCCGCCGTTCTCTTCAGAGTATGTCATGCGAGTTCCTGTCGGTATTTTTTCATAGCGATAAGAGCAAGTATATTCGCTGTCCAACAAGCGGAAGCCGAGCTTCTTGTTCTCAACAAACTCTGTCACGACAAGCTCAGAACTTCCGCCATCAGCGAGCTTCTGGTGATAGATGGAGCCAACTTTCACCTTCGGTTCTCTCGTTCTTTCTTCTACAATTGAAGGTATCCACTTCGGGGTGTTGGCTGGGTTTACGGTAAACTTGAAAACAATATTCACGGGCTTCTTTATGCCGATTGACAGCACGTTCTTCTTCATGAATAAATTATGTTTCTATGGTTTTAATCTCGTTTTGGGAAAGAAATGGGAAAATCGAAAACTTTATTAGTTTTACTTACAAATAATATTCGACAGATATGGCAACGACAAGGTTGAACTGGAATTGCACTATGTATTTGTTTAGGCCTGTCTGTCCGACTTTTAAGTGCGGTATCGGCGCTTAATTGGGGATGATCCTCAAATAATTTCTGGCGGCTTCCTGCTGTCTGTGCTCCTCGGTGACCCTGCTTTTCTCTCTTCCCGATTCTCATTCCGGCCGGCGGACGCACGCCGCATGGTGAACTGCCAACCCGCTAGGGACAGCGGAGGCAGTAGTGGCCTGTCACGGCGCAAGCCCCGGGAGCGTTATCCCTTAGTTGCTTTTGCCGCCAGTCCTCCCGCCGGAACGGAGAGTCCTAAAGCATCTTCTTTGCATCAGACCATTTGTAATTCGATACCCGACCTTTACGGTCTATCACCGTGAAACATACGTCGCCATATATGCAGTGGCCTGTGTTGACATACACCGCACCGGTGTCGCCTTCTTCTCTCAGGATGTCATCATATATTGGTTTTATTGTCTGGTGGTGGGTGTGACCGAAAGCCACGACCCTGAGCGGTTTGTACCTCTTTCTTATCCTTGGCTCGCCCCTGTCGTAATAAACCTCGTAAAGCGCGGCGTCCCTCGCTGCGAGTTCAAGCCATCTGGCCGGCCCGCCAATAGTATTGTCTTTCGCAAATTTCGACGGGACAAGTCCCGATTCCGCCATCTGCGCAAGGCAGTTTCTGAAAGTTTCCGCCATAGTCCTTTTTATTGCAATTCCTGCCGTCCTTTCAATATTGTCCCCAAGACGGACGAGCCAATGCCAGCGGTGCGGGTTGTCAAAAAAATAATGGTCGTAGACGTAGCCGTGGTCAAAGAGCATGCCATCCTTTTCTTCGCCGGCATACAGCACTTTGTGGACCTCCTTGGGTTCAGCCTGCTGGTTGCCGACGCGTTTCCTGAGTATTATGTCCTTCCACTGCGGCTCGTCCACGCTTATGTGCGGAAAAAGCGACCTGAACCTGTCAGGCAGGTCTATGTCATGGTTGCCCAGTTTGTAATTTATACCGACATTTTCGGATGCCCTGTTCAGGGCGTCGAGCGTCTCTCCTTCCTTGCTCAGGATTGTGTCGAAATCGTTGCCCGCCAGCTCCAGGGCATCGCCCAGTATCCCCAACCTATGGGCATAAATCGCATATTCTTCCAGGAACTCCCTGAACTGCCCCCTGCTCTGCTCAAAAGCAGGGCTGCCAATATGCATGTCCGATATCAGTATTGTCCATGGGTCCAAAATGCTTGCCGGCATTATCATGGTGTCCTATTAGAAACAATATTTAAATTAGTCACTATGTAGTGAAAAAAGTATTTAAATGTGTTCGGATTTGCCTACTTCTTGACCTTCGTCGCAATCCTGTTCATCTCGTTGACTACTTTTGTCGCCTCGCTATGCAGCTCGGACCTCAGCCTGGTTATCTGGGCTTCCCTGTCTGCTATGAAGACCTCGGCATCGGCCGGCTTCTTCGGCAGCAGTATGCCTGCTCCTATGTCAACAAGCACCTGCTTCGCATTTGAGAACTTGCCGTGCACGTAACAGCCGCTGCCTATGGGCATCAGCAGGTCGTTCGGGCTGCTCAGCTCCTTCAGGCTCTGCTTGGTCGCAGCTGCCTCGACCGCCTTGCGCTCCACGGACTCGGCTTCGGCGCTCAGCTGGTTGAGCTGCCTGTGCAGAAGCTGGTAAAGAATGACCTCGTTCTGCATGCTGTCTTCTTGCTTGCCTTCGTCCAGCATGCGTTTGGGGACTTTGATTTCTGGCATAGAACATCCTTGCGTTTCTTTTATTTAAGTCTACATAAGCTTCAGCTTTCCTGTGACCTTGTCAAGCTCAGCCTCTTCGGCAGGCCCGAGTCCCAGAGCAGTCACCGTTCCCGCCTCAACCTGTGTCATGCCTGCATCAGTGATAAGCGCGCAGGGGATGCCCAGCGCTCTCGCTTTCTTCTGCATGGATATCAGCTCATCAATGTCATTTGCCTTGACTACAACCTTCTTCTCGCCGTCATATTCCCATGCCGCTTTTGCCTCCCCTCCGGCGTAGCGGTAGGCGCCTATTGATGCATGTGCGACCTGAGCCGCAAGCTTGCCTTTGCCCAGCTTGAGGTCTGCGCGCACGGCTATGACTTGCTTTAACATATTGGAATATTTGCAATTTGCTACTTAAGAATTAGGTGTAGCCGAGTCCCTTTATATCCGTGTACCTGAGGAAGTCCTGGGCGCCAGGGCATTCGTAGCATGGGATGTCGCAGCGGGTTGACCTTATGGTAACGGTGTCAAGGTCGGTCTCAACATCCTCGACATTGAAAACAGCTATGTTTTTGTCTGAAACTGCCGGCACATCGACCGTCCTGTTGGGTTTCTCCAGTCCGCCCGGATGCAATGTCGTGTTCGAGTATGTCAGAAGCGTCTCGAACCTGAGGTCCACCCTGCCATAGTTGTAGATTGTCAGCGTAAGGTTCTTTGATGTGGTGTCATATGCAGCGCGCTGAAGAAGAACTCTGGCTTCCGTGCATGTCTTTATCTGCGTCTGCTGGGTGTTCGTGAAGTTGACCACGAAGGCCGATATTATGCCGGCTATAATCAGAGTGAATGCTATAAGCATTATCGTCGCGACCAATGGCGATATGCCCTTGAACTTCATCATGCTTCTCACTTATCTCTTATCACTGCTTTCTTATAAATCAGCAACTTTTTGTTATGACATTTGTGCTGGCGGACACGGCAGGGCATGCGTCGTTGGTGACCTTTACCTCGGTCAATGTGCATCCGAGGCGTGTGTGGCCTGAGGTTGTGTTCGTAAGGTTGACTGTCAGGTAAATCGGCTGCTCCCTTCCAAGCTTGCTTCCCGAGCTTATGCCCCCCTGGTTGATGAGGCTGCTGCTGGAATTCAGCATCAGTATGGTTGTCCCGTTGTCGAGTATCACGCCGAACCCGTAAAGACCTTGCGAGCCCCTGTTGGTGACCTTGAGCAGCAGGGTGGAATTAAGTGCGGTGCTCTTGTTGAACTCTGCGGCATCTATGACGTAGTTGGTGTTGATTGCGCAGGCTATGGACTCGGAGCTCGTCTGGGTGACAACCCAGTGTGTTATCCATGTGGTCACCATGATGCCCACGGATATGGCCACGGCTATAAGCAGTATGGTGGCTATTACAGGAGAAACGCCCTTTTTCTTGCCCATCAGTATCCTCTTATATTGTATATTGCACTCGCTTCGTATATAAAATAATTATCAGAACAGCTTTACTTGGAACTGTGACGTGAAGCTGAAAAGCGTGTATCCTGTCGTGATGAGCAGTATGGAGTGCTTGAATCCTGCTACTATCGAGCCTTCAGCCATCTTCCCCGTGACAAGCCCTGCGAAGAAGCCCTGGACTATGATGAAGTTGATGAAACCCGACGAGTATGCCTCGCCTGTCCTGCCTGCCGTGGGTGCGCTTATGGCCACGCCTGGAATCTCGGGCATGGAAAGCGCAGGGATAAGGAATGTCTGCAATATGATGAGGATGAAGATGAACACGAAGTAAAGCAGATAGGACGTGACTATCTGCGAGTGCACGGATGCCGTCCTCTCCTCCTTTATTTTCCCTATCTCCACAAGGGATTTTCCTACTGCGCTCAGCGTGTCCGAAACCTTGCCGCCCATGTTGTAGGTCTGGATGATGGTCGTCACAGCTCTGCGAATGGGCTTGGATTTAGTATTCTTTGCAAATGTTGTGAGAGCCTTCCTGAACGGTATGCCCCAGTCCACTTGTGCCGCCAGCTCGTTAACATAAGAAGAAAGCGAGAAGTAATCCCTTTTCGAGCAGTATTTCAGGCCCATGGGCAGCGTCATGCCGGAGTTTATGCTCTGCGTCAGGTCCTCGATGAAGAATATGAACTGCTGCTCTATCTGCTTGCCTGACTTGTATCTGGAATAGAAAAAGAGCGTCGGCGGAACCACCGCTATCAGTCCGCCGACCACGTTTATCATCGGTGCTACGGCGGGCAGGATAGGCTGGACGAAGTAAAAGTTGAGCAGCAGTATGACGGCGCCTACCATGACAGGCGCTATCTCGTAGATGTGCCTGAATGGCGACCCGATGTGCGGCAGCTTCGGCTTGAGCTTCATGAGGCACCACCCTCATGTGCATCGGACATGGTTCTCGGCTTCATGTTTAGTATTATTGTGGGCCGTAATTAAAAGAGAAGTAGGAAGGGTTATGCTCTGGATTCTCTCTTCTTTTCCTGCTTTATCGAGTCCTTGATCCGTGCAAGTTTTATGGATTCGCCGCAGTCCCTGCATTTTACCACAATAGGCCTCTTGAAAATCTGGTTAACCTTGCCTGACTTGCCGCACTCTGGGCAGGTATAATCGCCTTCAAGGGTGCTGCCGCCAGTCTTCACGAATGCCTTGACGCGGCCTGCGTCTTCCTTTCCTGCCTTGTTCGGCAGCGTCCTGTTCGTCATGAAACTGAACATGCCCATATCATGCGCCTCATACTTGTTTACGGAGCCACTTGCTGGTTTTGATGAATGGTGGCATTTAGCTTTATTATCACTGCTTCATACTAAAATATTCTGGTATATAAAGTTTTGGATTTTCTTTATAAGCAGTCAATCAGCCCTCACTTCAATCTTCATGAAGCCTTGGAATCCGTCAGGATTCTGAGGCCCTAACTTCAAATCTCATAAAGTCCTCGGCGATGCGCGTGTTCGGGAATATGGCCTTCGCTTCCTTTTCGATTGGCTTCATGTCAAGGTAGCGCCGCGAGAAATGCGTGAGCGCGAGCATCTTGACTGTCGCCTGCTTTGCCACTTCGGCTGCGTCAGCCGCGCCCGTGTGCATCTTGTTCTCATCATCCTCAGCAAATGTTGCGTCATGTATCAGCAGGTCTGCATCCTTGGCAAGCGCGAGCAGCGTTGCGCATGGCCTTGTGTCGCCCGAATATGCGACCTTTGCGCCCTTCTTCAAAATTCCGACTTCCTTCAGATGGACTTCAACGCCCTTGACCATAATCTTGCCTTCTGCCTTCAGCCTGCCAACGAGTGGCCCCTGCTTGAGCCCGAACTTCTTGCCTTTCTCGAGGTCCACATTCCAGCGATCCTTTTCCTTTATGCTGTAGGCAACAGAGGGAACCGTGTGCTTGACCGGAGTCGAGCTTACAGTGAACTCTTCGGTATCGTAGAGTTTGGTTATCTCCTTGCCTTCTGATGGCACATCAACAGGCACTATCCTGAACCTTGGACCCCAATAATCCATGTCAAGCAGGTCAGACACGAACCGCTCTGCTTCTGGCGCGTAGATGTAAAGCGGCTTCCTGCGCTTCTCAAGGTTCATGGTCTGTATGAGCCCTATGAGGCCGGCCCAGTGGTCAGCGTGCCAGTGCGTGATGAAGATGCGGTCTATCTTCATGAAGTTCAAGTTAGCCTGCAAGAGCTGCCGCTGCGTTCCCTCGCCGCAATCCCAGAGCAGGCATTCCCCTTCATGCCTAATCCAGATGGCCGCATGGTTCCTGCGCCTGCTGGGTATGCCTGAGCCTGTGCCAAGTAAGACTACTTCGAACATATAAGAATATTCGTTCTTTTGGTTAAAAAGCGAAAAGCAGTACTGCAACAAGTATGGGCTGGTGGAGTAGGTATATCAGCAACGAATGCCTTCCAAGGAAGGCCAGCATCCCAGAAACAGGATTGGCAACTTCCTTAAGATTATATATTCTCTTTCCTTCCGGGTAGAGCATCTTGCCAAGCCAGATACCGATAAACACGACACCGAACCACGGCAGCAGCGGCACATAGTCAAATGTGTAGAAGCCTGCCGGATAGAAGCCGAGCCAGAGCAGCCACGGGAACGAAAGTGTTATCTGGGTGAGGAGCGCTCCCGCCGCGATGAAAACAATACCCAGAATCAGGCTTAACCTCTTACTTGGCAATAACCATGTCGACAAAATTATGGATATTCCGATGCAGTGCAGCACGCCGAACCATATCGCGGCCTGCGGGAGGAATGTGAATGTGACAGCTGTTATGATGAGACCATAAATGAAAATCCTGAGACCCCTCTTAAGGTAGTGTGCTGACGCCCTCCTGTTCCTGTCATAGCTCAAAGACAACGATATCCCGACGAGAAGCAGGAACGCAACAAGGGTTGCCCTTGCAAACACCAGCCAGAAGCCTGAAGATAGTATGACATTGGACCCAAGAAAGAAATTCAAGTCGAACAGGAAGTGGAAGGCTATCATCATTAGGACTGCAATACCGCGCGCGGCATCGATTTCCCAGAACCTGCCCTCCGAGGGCTTCAGAAACTTCATCAGAATAATTATATTTCTATAATAACATCCTTTCCGTACGCAATCTTATCCGCCCTGTGCGCCAGCCTCAGGTCAGCCTCGATGGGCTTGAACTTCTCGGGCAGCGTCAGCGACTTCAGCGGGTCTTTCAGCGACCTGCCCGCGTCCTTCTTGGCCTTCCAGACAAGCCCGTTCAACTCCATCAGCTCGGCAGCGGTGAACTTAGGCTTTTTGGCTTTAGGTGCATCCGGCCATGGTTCGGCGTGGATGTCCCTGCCCCGCAGCTGCCTGTAAAGTATCTCAGTTATGAAAGGGTTGACTGGCGCGAGCAGCTTGAGCGTCATGTCAAGGCATTCGTGCAGGGCGTAGCATGCGCTGGCCTGCGCCTCCGGGCTGAAGCTTCCTGACTGGTTGTAGGCGCGGTTCTTCACAAGCTCGATGTAGTGGGATGCGAATGTTTCCCAGAGAAAGTTCTTGGCTTTCACAACGGGATTATGGAAGTCATATTTTTCGTAGCGCTTCTTCGCATACTTGACAAGCTGCGAGGTCTCATAAAGTATCCATTCGTCCAAAGGCTCAAGTTTTTTCGGCTTAGGCTTGCGCTCAAACATGGAAATGAACCTTGCAACATTCCACAGCTTGGTCAGCGTCTTTTCCATGCCCTGTATGCGCTCGAACGAGCATTTGAAATCCTTCCTTTCAAGGTTGCCTTCCGCAGCCGACCACAGCCTGAAAGGCTCGGCGCCGAAGCGCTCCAGCACGTCCTTCGGGTCAATCATGTTTGCCTTGCTTTTGCTCATCTTCTTTCCAACTTCATCGACAATGTGGTAATTTATCCAGACGTCCTTGAAGATGAGCTTGCCCGTCAGCAGGTAGTCCTTCAGGACCGTGTAGTAGAGCCATGTCCTTATGATTTCCTTGCCCTGGGGCCGGAGAGAGCATGGCACATGCTTCGCAAAGAAGTCAGGGTGCCTTTCATAACCCAGAACCCACAGCGGCGATATGCTGCTGTCGAACCATGTGTCGAACACCCTTGTTTCTCCAGTGAAGTCAGTACTGCCGCACTTTGGACATTTCCCTCCTTTCAACGCTTCCTTAGGCGGACTCTCCTTCCATGGCTGGTAGTATTTCCCCTTCGGTGGGAGTATCGGCTCATTGCACTTCTTGCAGTACCAGAGCGGGATTTCAGTCGCATAGAACCTGCGCCTTGAGATGGGCCAGTCGATTGTAAGCGAATTTATCCAGTCCTCGAATATCTTCCTGCTGCGCGGCGAAAAGAAGTTCATCTTCTTCGCGAACTCGAGCATCTTGCCCTTGTAATCCAGCTGCTTCAGGTAGTATTCGGGCATCGCAATGAACTCTATGTCATCCTTCGACCTTTCGCATATCGGCACGCTGTGCATGAACTTTTCCTGCTTCTCAAGGAAGCCGCCTTCGCGCAGGAGTTCATACATCTTTTCCCTAGCTGCCTTTGTCTTCAACCCCTTCAACGGGCCGGCAATGTCCAGCATCCTGCCGTCTGTGCCGACTGACTGGATTGGTTTGATGTTCTTTTTGATCAGGAAATGCACAGCGTCCTGGTCGCCTGCTGAGGCGCTCATGAATACCAGTCCTGTGCCGAATTTGGGGTCTGCCTCGATGTCGGCTTCTATCTTCACTTCGATTCCGAATATTGGCGTGACGGCGGTCTTGCCCTCAAGGTGCTTGTATCTCTCGTCCTTGGGATTGAACAGGACAAGGGCTGCGGTGCAAAGAAGCTCAGGCCTCGTGGTGGCGATGATTATGTCCTTGCCTGTTTCCTTTATCCTGAACCTGACATAGTTCAGGCATGTCTCAATGTCTTTGCGCTCTATCTCGGCGTCGGCTATTGTCGTCTGGCATCCCGGGCAGAAGTTGTTGAGTCTGTTTTCTTCGTAAATCAGCCCCTTTTTCCAAAGGTCGATGAACGTCGCCTGTGTCAATGCGCGGTATTCTGGCGAGTCGGTGTAGTAAACGTCGCCTATGGCTGTGCCGAGCTCCCATGAGTTGAAGCTGATGCCCGACCTGAGGAATGATTCGGTGCTTGCAATTGAGGCTTCCTTCAATATGCTTTCGCAATGTTTTACTGCATGTTCGCGCGGAAGTGTCGTCAGGCGCGCGCCGAACTTCTTCTCCGCAGCCATCTCGATGGGAAGTCCGTTGCGGTCAAGGCCGAGCGGGAAAAGCACTTCATGTCCTGTCATGCGCCTGAAGCGCGCGAACATGTCCATCAGGACGTAGGTCGTCGCCTGGCCTATGTGCACGGGGGTGTTGACGTATGGCGGCGGGGTGTCTATGCTGTAGACAGGCTTGGCGCTCTTCCTGTTGAAAGCATAGCGCTTGCTCGACTTCCACGCTTCGTAGATGGGCTTCTCCATCGCCTTGTCCCAGCGCGTCTCCTTGATGATTGGGTCCATAAGAGAGATATGAGGCGGGGGATTATTAAAATGCGTCTATAGCGGCTATCAAAAAGCTTACAAGTATAGCCGCCATATACTTTCATAGCCACAGAAGGTCGATTGATATGAAAGTGTACACAGTGGGCGATGACGGGCCGGAGCACAACAACGTAATCAGCCTCCACAAGACGTACGATGGCGCGTTCCAGGCCTGGAATGAACGCAGGCAGGAACTCCTCAAAGAGGCGAGGTCTTCCTTGAGAAGATGCAAGAAGCGCGGAAAGCATTGGCGCGATATTTGGGAACCGATGGTCAAGAGCCTTTCCTGCAAAGATCCTGAAAAGATTGACAACTACCCGCACGAGACGCCGTACATACGCGAGATGGAAATAACGAAGTAATATTTGCGCGGCTCAAGGCGCGTCTCTTGATTAAATGTTCCGCAAAAGCACCTTGGTTTGGTTTCATTTATATGAAATTGTCTTCATGTTTGTGAAAATAACTAGTACTGCCTCGCCACGTAGACCACGTGCGCGGCTTTTTTGCCGCGAGTAATGTGCGGATAAGTATTTATGTTAGGTTCAATGATATATTACTATGAAACAGTTTATACTTAAAGAAGAGGATTTCATCAGAACATTCGACGAAAGGCAGAAGGGGTTGTTGAACAATTATATGAAAGTGAAGCCGCAAATAGAAAGGAGTTTGGGCATGACTGAGATATCGAGGTCTTCTGGAGTGCCTATCAACAGGATTGGCAACTGGATGAAAACGAAGGGTGCAGTTCCATTTTCTGCCAGATGTCTCATCGATGCCAGAAAACGCAGATATTTTTCCATACACGCGGGTTCAAAAAAAGCGGAAGACCTTGCTTATTTGGTCGGCTATTCCATGGGTGACGGGAATATATCGAGAGATTTATGCAAGGCGTGGTTTTATGGAGTCTCTGAGGATTTGAGTATTATGAACCGCATGCTCGCACAGTTTTCTGTAACTGGAAAAATTTACACCTATAAGATAGACAACGGAAAAATGGCCGTCAATGACAGGGTCTTTGCTCGCTTGATGGCATCGATTGGCTCTCCCGTTGGCGACAAAACAAAATCTATATTCGGTGTACCCGATTGGGTAATAAATTCAGGTAACATGAGCGGAATTAAGGGGAAGTTTTTGCAAGGATTATTCGACAGTGAATTGAGCACACCGAAACTAATCTATAAGAACAGAACGGCATTTCAATCGATGAGCTTCTATTCCATAAAAGAGGGGAGTTTTGTGGAGGGTGGCATCAATTACCTGAAGCAAATCAAGAATATCGTATCAGAATTCGGCATAACTTCAACAGAAATAAAGAAAGGCCGTACTTACATAAGGTCAAGAGACAGCTCTCGTATGGTTCAACTCCACTTCATCGTGCACTCCAATCACATAAATCTTAACAATTTCATCAAAAGGGTAGGGTTTTTGCACAATCGGAAAAGGCGCGAGGAAACGGAAAGACACGCAAACTTCATTAAAAAATCTGCCATGGCAGAAACCGAAAAGAACAGGCTATATGAACTTGCTTTGAAGAAGAGAAATGCGGGCATGTCGGCTTATCAAATCTCAAGAGAATTGGGTTTGCCCATACATCATGCCAAGAACTGGCTCTACCGGGGGTGCAAACCTAGATTATACAAGAGCATGCGAGAATCTAGTACTGCCTAGCCACATAAACCATGACGTCGGCCTTCTTACCACAGGCTACGCACTTGGCTCCTGCTGTGGGTTTCTCTTCCTTGTCTGCGCGCACCCCTCGCACATCCGCATGAGTTTCTTCCTTGATTTTGTCGGCGCAGGCTCCACCTTCCGCCATATCAGTGCAGAAAGGCACGCGGACGAAGCCGCCCTTCTTCAGCTGGCTCTCCAACGATTTGATGTCCTTGGCGTCGTGTATCTGGTTCTTGTAGAAATGGTCATCGGCTCGCCTGACAAGCTCCTTTGTTATCATAGAACCAAGTGTGCGAATGCTTTCACAGATATACTTTTGTTTTGGATGCAACAGCTTATCGTCGCTAGTTACATGCAACCTGGTTTTCAAAGTGTATATACCAGTCTTTACTTCTTGTGGCCCGAGCTCGATGCGTATCGGAACTCCTTTCATCTCCCACTGGTTGAACTTCCAGCCGGGCGTGCTGTCGCTGGCATCAACCATTACACGGATTCCTTCGACCGCGAGATGCTTCCTAAGGCTCTCAGCGTCCTTCTCGCAGCCTTTTATTGGAATTATTATAACCTGCATAGGCGCTATCCTGAAGGGGAAACGCAGACCTTTATCATCGCCATGTATTGCTATTATGCTGGACATCATGCGCCATATGCAGGGACCATGGCAGGTCTGCCAGCCGTATTTGTCATTGCCAGACTCGTCCTTGAACGTTATGCCAAAAGGTTTGGAAAAATTCTGGCCGAGTAGGTGGGTGCTTGGCTGCTGTAGCGCCTTTCCGTCGGGCATCAGCGTGTCCGCAGCATAGGTGTGAACGGCTCCTGGAAACTTGTCCCAGTCAGGTCTCCTGAAAGATATGAAAGGTATTCCGAACTCCCTGTGCATTATTGCCTCGGTTATCTCCATGTCCTCTTTCACCTGGGCCCTCGCTTCCTTCTCGGTCGCAAAGACATCATGCGCCTCTATCCAGAAGAATTCGCGGCCGCGGATGAACGGCCTGGTGGCCTTGGTCTCATATCGCCAGACCTGGCAGCTCTGGTAAAGCTTCATGGGAAGGTCGCGCCAGCTGCGTATCCATATTGAATACATATTGTACATGGCAGTTTCAGAAGTCGGTCTGAGCGCCAGCTTCTCCGGAAGCTTGGTGCCATCGCCTGTTTCTGTTACCCAGAAGACATTAGGCGCGAAGCCTTTGACGTGCTCCGCCTCCTTTTTGAAGTTTGACTCGGGTATGACGGCAGGAAACCAGACGGGTAGGTGGCACTTCTTTTCAAGTTCTGCCTCGTAGAGCTTGTACATCTCCTTCATGCACAAAACCGACCATGGCCTGTGGACAAGGAAACCCTTGGTGTTGTGGCGTAAGTCCGCCAGTTCCGCCTTCAGTATTATTTCAGAATACCACTCAGAAAATCTGCTCTTCGGTGTTGTCATGCCGATTTCGACCCTTTCCTTCTTCTCTTCAGGTTGCTGCCTTGCCTGTTTCCTTGCTGCCATAGGCTTAATTTGGCGCGGCTGATTTAAAAACCGTGCACAAGTATGGTGCATGGAGAAACATATCATCCAGCGCGGCGCGGAAGCAATCCTCTACAGGGAAGACGGCACTCTTGTCAAGGACAGGGTAGCCAAGGGCTACAGGCTGCCTGAACTGGACTCGAAGATAAGGAAGCTGAGGACGCGCAGCGAGGCGCGGCTGCTTGACACAGCTGCGCGCGCAGGCATTGATGTGCCGAGGGTTCTGGGAATCGAGGACAACACACTGAAGATGGATTTCATTGACGGCAAGCGGGTCAAGGATGTGCTCAATGAAATGGGCGAGAATGAGAGAGACAGTACCTGCCTGTTGATCGGGAAATCCCTCGCTAAGCTGCACGGCGCCGGCATATGCCACGGCGACTTCACGACGAGCAACATGATTTTGAGGGAAAGGGTTGCCTCCTTGGATGAGAGTGCATCTGCCAAGGGGATGCCGGGGGACGCTGATGTTCCTGCTGGGAACGGCCTCAGGCTCTACATCATAGACTTCGGCTTGGGCAAGCTGTCAAAGAAGGTCGAGGATCAGGCAGTCGACTTGTATCTGCTTTACGAAGCGCTGAAAGCGGCGCATTTCGAGTATTTAAGCCGCTCGTGGCAATACATTTTAAAATCTTACATTACTAACTACAAGGGCGCAAACGCTGTCATGCAGAGGTTCAAAGTCATAGAGAAGCGCAGAAGGTACAAGGGAGAATAATTGGCATAAATTAAGACACTGCATTAGCCAAGATAGACAAGCAGTTCCGTAGACAAGGACATTGGTTCAATATGGCATTCAGAAAGCGGGGACGAAGGGAAGGCAGGAGAAGGGAATTCGAGGAGAAGAAGGAATGGATTCCCAAGACGAAGCTGGGCGAGCGGGTCGTCAAGGGCGAAGTAAAGGACATAAGGGAACTCCTTGAGAAGGGTGAGGTCATCCTTGAGTCCGGCATAGTTGACGCGCTTGTCCCGAATCTCAGGTCGGAGATGGTCTACATAGGCGGCAGCCCTGGCAAGGGCGGCGGCACTCGCAGGACCGCGACAAAGAGGACCGCTCGCATGCACAAGTCTGGGCGCAGGTTCAAGATGTCCGCCATGGTTGCCGCGGGTAATGAAGACGGCATACTCGGCATCGGCGTCGCGAGGTCAAAGGAGAACAGGACCGCAATAGAGAAGGCTGAAAACCAGGCAAGGATGAATGTCATAATGGTCAGGCGCGGCTGCGGCAGCTGGGAATGCGGCTGCGGCGGCCAGCACTCGATACCGTTCAAGAGCCAGGCCAAGGAAGGCTCTGTCAAAGTCACGCTAATTCCTGCGCCCAAGGGCGTTGGCATCGTGGGTTGCGATGCTGTCAAGAAGATTGCCAAGCTCGCGGGCATAAAGGACATATGGATAAACGCCGAGGGCAACACAGGCGCAAGGTCGAACCTTGTGGCCGCGTTTTTTGAAGCGCTCAGGAACCTCAACAGGACAAAGGGTGGGTTGTGAAGTGGTTATTATGACAGAACTTTACGCTATCGTGAGGGTCCGCGGCAGTGCAGAAACAAAGAGGCCCGTCGAGGACACGCTGAAGATGCTCAACCTTACGAGGGTGAACCACTGCGTTGTCAAGAAGAAGACGGCTGCGCTTGACGGCATGCTCAGGAAGGCTTCGGGCAACATAACATGGGGCATGATAGAGGAAGATGTGCTTGAGAAGCTTGTCGCGAAGAAGGGCAGGCTTGCCGGCGACAAAAAGATTGATGCCAAACAGGCGAAGGATGAAGTGAAGAAGATGCTGGCCGGCGGTAAGGTTTCAATAAAGAAGGTCTTCAGGCTGCACCCGCCGTCGGGCGGTTACAGGTCTGTCAAGAGGCCGTTTCCCGAGGGAGATCTCGGCAGCAGGGGCGGGAAAATAAACAAGCTGCTGGAAAAAATGATATGATTTGATATAAATTTAATGACTGCATTAACCAAAAGAAACAAGCAGTGCTACTGAGTCCAAAGGACTCAGGCATGTCCTGCCGAAAGGCAGAGACATTCCGTTTCAAAGGATGAGGCGATATGTATGCCAACCAGAAAGAGGTCAAAGCGCGCAAGCTTCCGCGGCTCAAGGACATGCGGATGGGGCAAGCACAGCAAGCACCGCGGCCACGGCTCGCAGGGCGGCGCGGGGATGGCCGGCGGAAAGAAGCATAAGAAGACATGGATGGTAAAGTATGCTCCGAACCGCATCGGCAAGTTCGGCTTCCACTCGCTCCAGCAGCGCGGCATAGCCCGTCGTGATGCCGCAGTCAATGTTTCCGACCTCGAGGCACTTGCGGCGGGGAAGAAAGAGGTTTCGTTTGAAGGTAAGATTCTCGGCGGCGGGTCGATAAAGGCGCCGCTTGTAGTCAAAGCTTCATACTTCACCGAGTCAGCGAAGGCCAAGATAGAGAAGGCCGGCGGGAAGTGTGTTTCTTCTGAAGAGACGGAGGCATAAGCTCCTCAGGCAAAGGTTTAAGCATGAAGCCAGTCATCTGGCACCCAATGCCGCCTCGACAGCATCAAGGAATTCAAGAGGACTATCCATTTTGCTTACAAACACGTCTGCCTTTAATTCCCTTCTAGCCTGGATCATATCTTCGGCAGAATATAAAACCACTACGGTGTCCGGGCGTTCTTCCTCCAAGTAATCCAATAACGGGACTACTCCCCTCCGCCCTCCCAAGTTTTTATCCGTGACCACGATGTCATATCTGGCGCTTTTTACTGCCCTCAGGGCATCGGCAAGGCCATGCTGCACTTCCACCGAATGCCCTCTGCATTCTAACAAACGTCTTGCAGCATACGCAGAGTCTTCTTCGTCGTCCACAACCAATATGTCTGCCATGACATGGATAGTAAATAAGTTTTAAATACAGACCTAAAGTGAGAGATGTGAGCTTATGCCAGCGGAAAGAAGTGTCAAAGTCTGCCCTAAGTGCAGGTCCAAAAACATCACGCTTGACGGCTGGGCACTGCAGATGGGCACATTCTACGTCTGCAAGGACTGCGGCTACCGCGGCCCGCTTGTCATAGAGGAATACAAGCTGCCCAGGAAGGGAAAGTAATTTATTTGTATTCCGCGCAGTATTCACCATGGTAGTGAAGATATTGAGATGCCCGAAGTGCAGCTCGAAGGATATTTCAGTATGGACAGGGGCGGGTGCCGGCACGGCGATATACAGCTGCAAATACTGCGGCTACAGGGGCCCAAAGGCTGTCGAGGAGTTCAAGCGGTAAAGATTTGCATCGGCTTCGGCGCGTTCGGCGCAATTCTGCTGGTTGTTGTTTTTATAAACTATATAATAAGGCACATCAAACATATAGAAAATCAAACAGGGCTGCGAGTGGTACCGGATGGATTCACAGGAAGGTTCAAAGGGCGGGCTTGAGTCTGCGTACATAGGCGTACTGAAGAGGATACCTGGTGTTGCGGGGCCGCTGAGGAAGCTGACGTTCAAGGAGAAGCTGAAGTGGACAGGCCTGATTCTGGTCATCTATTACATCATGACGCAGGTAACGCTGTTTGGCATCTCCACGCAGGGGCTGGACAAGTTCAAGGCGTATGAAATTCTTCTCGGCTCGACATTCGGCTCGCTCATGAGCCTCGGCATCGGACCCATAGTCACCGCGAGCATCATACTGCAGCTTCTGGTGGGCTCGAAGATAATACCGTGGAACCTGCAGGATGAGAAAGGCAGGCTGCTCTTCCAGGGCACGCAGAAGCTCCTGGCCGTTGTGATGTGTCTGCTGGAGGGCGGCATCTATGTGTTCATGGGAGCCATACCGGCATCCAGCCCCGACTTCGTATGGATTGTGCTGTTGCAGCTGGCCGCAGGAGGCATACTGGTGATATTCATGGACGAGCTGATATCCAAATGGGGCTTCGGCTCAGGCATCAGCCTGTTCATAGCGGCGGGCGTGTCAAAGCAGATAATAATCAGGATGTTCAGCCCGTTCACGCAGGCAGGCGGATTTCCGAGTCCCGGCATGCCGCCATCAGGCGCAATACCGTACGCGGTGACGGCCGTGGCTGCCGGGGAAATGCTCAACGCGTTAATAGCCATGCTCCCTGTCATAGCCACGGTGCTTGTGTTCTTCATCGTGGTCTACACGAACGCCATAAGAGTCGAGATACCGCTGGCTTTCGGCAACATCCGCGGCTTCGGAAGGCGCTGGCCGCTGAAGCTGTTCTACACCTCCAACATCCCTGTCATACTCGTCGCCGCCCTGCTTGCCAACGTGCAGCTGATGGGCAGGATAGCGGCAGACCGCGGCATAAGCTGGCTGGGCACCTTTGACGCCAACGGCCAGGCAAGCGGCGGGCTTGTCTTTTTCCTTACCCCGCCAGGCATTGGCAGCGTATCAGGCCTGTTCATAGCGCAGATGATGATAACCATTGGCGTCATGGCGATGATAGGCGCATTCCTCGCATTCAAGATGAAGAGAAACCCGATAAAAATCGTGGCCGCGATGTGCGTGATAGGCGCTGTCCTTTATCTCGCCGCCATCTACAGCACAGGCCTCAGCTCGCTGATGAGCGTGCAGCTCATTGATGTCGCCAGGGTTGCGGTATACTCGCTGTTCCTCATAGTCGGCTCTGCCATATTCGCCATGTTCTGGGTGGCCACATCAGGCATGGATTCTGCATCAGTCGCCAAGCAGATAGAGGGCGTAGGCATGCAGATTCCCGGCTTCAGAAGGGACACAAGGATAACAGAGCGCGTATTGGAGAGGTATATACCTGTGCTGGCGGTTGTCGGCGGTGCGATGGTGGGCGCGCTCGCATCATACGCGGATTTGACGGGCGCGCTGGGAACAGGGACAGGACTTTTATTAACAACGATGATAATATATAACCTGTACGAGCAGATTGCGGCGCAGCACATGGAAGACATGCATCCGGCGCTGCGCAGGTTGATTGAATAGCCGCAGTCTGCTGTTTAGGGTTTTGATTGAATGATTGTTTTGGTTGCCGGCATAGATGACTCGGGCAGGGATGAGATAGTCGAGATGGTCCTGCAGGGCTATAAGAACATGATGCCTGCCAACACGCTGGTCAAGGCTTCGGCTTTCATTCCTGACCTCGGCGCTGAGCGCGACCTTGGCAGGCTTTCCAAGATGCGGGACAATGCGCTGGTGAAGCTGGAGAAGAGCGTTGTCTCTTCGCTCAAGAATAAGAGCGGCAACATCATCCTTGCCGCGGGGCTTACAAGGAAAACCATCCATGGCTTCATGCCTGTGATAACCGAGGACATCGTGGACACGATAAAGCCGGACCTCATAATCTTCATGGAAATACTGCCGCGCAGGGCGGATGCATACATGGAGCACGAGCATATAGACTGGGCTCACCAGCGTTTTGAAAGGCAGATGGCAGGGCTATTCAGCCTGAGGACAGGCTCGCCGCTGAGGGTCGTGAAAGTCAGGCCGGGTAGGGTCAGGGACGCGCTCAAGGACGCTGCCGACGCGCTGAGGGCAGCGATGGAATAGCAGACGCTTGATGGCAGCCACTCTGACAAGGAACTGCATTCTGATGGGCACGACTTGCGACAAGAGCATATTCTTCACCAAGAACCGAAAGAAACAATAACCAACCAATTTAAGTAGTAGCGTTTCAATATGATTTCTATGCAACCATGGACTGGAATAATGACGATGTATAACCAGTCTGTGGGACATGAAAACCAAATGTGATGTAAATGGAACCGTTCATCGAGCTTCTGGTATGGTCTGTGCTTCTGGCCTTCGTCACAGCGCTGCTTTACAGGGTGCTCACAAAGCCTGCGGAGATGCGCAGGGTGAAGCAGGAGATGAACGACCTGAAGGAAAGGGCGAGCAAGGCAACTAAGTCAGGCGACACCAAGGAAGCAACACGGCTTACGTCGGAGATGCTCAAGGGCAATCAGGCGGTCTTCAGGATGAGCATGAAGCCCATGATGGCGTCGATGCTGCTGTTCATCTTCGTGCTGGGCTGGCTCGCGGCGAGGTTCGCCGACATGTCCATCTCGGCGCCCTTCAGCATACCATTCATAGGCGACAGCCTCAACTGGTTCTGGTGGTATTTCATTGTCGTCATAGCAGGCAACTTCATCTTCAGGAAGCTGCTGGGCGTTGAGTAGGCGCTATTTATAAAAAGCACTGCAATAAACAGCATAACACCCCAGGTAGCTCAAGATGTGGATGCGTCCGCGCAGCCATGTGAGCAACCCGGCAGAGCAAGCGGCTGTACCTTGCCTTTGTGGCTAGGGGCTAAAGACCGCTTTGTTGTGAGTTCAAATCTCACCCTGGGGATTTCTATTTCTAATTCCAAGAAATTATGCGCAGCTCTACAGCGCGTTCGAGTAAATCCTGAAGCTCTTGCCCTTGGGGTTCATGAACCTTATGCAGGCCTTGGGCGCGCTTATGCTGCCGCCCTGGAAGACCGACTTGACGCCGTACTTCAGCAGGCGCGTCTCCTTAGGCCTCATGTCGCCCAGCTTCCATATCAGCTCTGTGCCTGCCTCGGTCTTCCTGATGACAGGCTTCAGCGACTCTATCTCTTCATGCACTACGTTGGCTATGGGGTGCACGAAGTCACGGACAACAACGTTGCTCAGGTGGTGCACGAACGGGTTCTTTATCTCGAGTATAATGCTGTGCCTCCCGTCGCCAAGTGATGAAGACCTCTTGCTTATTTTCGGGCTGGTTTTGCGGATGAATGTGAATCCAAGGATTGCCATGACTGCGACCGATGCGCCAATGTATTGCATGAGTGTCGGCCAGAACTCTATCTGGTATATGACCTGCGCGGTTGCGCCGGGAACAAGCCCGCTGACAACATAGCTGCATGTGCTTCCTCTGTCGCTGCTGGTGCAGTCGTTCGGTGCGGTGACGAAGCCGACAAGCTGGCCGGGGCTGGTGGTTTCCACAATCCTGTAGTTATCCTCCACTATGTTGCCCCTGTTGCTGAGGGTTATGGTTATTTCCCTGTACAGCGCCGTGTCAATTTCTGTCCTTGTCTTGACAACATCATGCACCGGCGCCAGCGTGAATGGCTGGGAATTCTTTATTGTCGCGCCTTCTGTGGTAGCCTCGACATAAAAAATGTAATCGCCTGAAAGCAGGTTCGCAGGAAGGTCAACGGAGCCTGACACCAGCTGCGTGCCGTCTATCTGGCTGCTGAAAACCGAACTGGCGACTACGCTGCCGGTGGCCGTCCTCAGCGAAATGGCGAAAGATATGTCCCTTCTCTTGAGCGAGTCGGCTACAATGTCGGCTTCCAATGTGCTGCCGCTCTTCGTGAGCGTGATGTCTCCTATGCGCACAGGCTCGACGTCAAGATAGAAACTGGCACTGTCGGAAACAGAGGGGCTGCTTACGGACGCGATGGAAAGTGTGTACGGGAACCTGCCGTACCTGTCGCCTGTCGGGAAGAATGTCATGTCGAATGTCTTTGAGCTGCCGGCCTGGACGTCAAGAGGGAAGCTGAACGTGGGACCCCACCAGATGTATGGACCGTCAAGGTTCAGCTTGAATGTGTCAGGGTTGCCCTGGTTGTTTGTGATAGTCACGATGTAAACGTTGTTGACATCAACATCGCTCTTTATCTCGCTGGGTGTGACTGTGATGGAAACAGGCTGCGCAAGAGCCGGCACTGCAAATAGCACCAGTGCGACCGCAAATACCAAAACAAGCCCGCCCTTTTTCATGCAGATTATTTGGTTGTTAAGCTTAAATTGATTTACCCTTGCTTGTGAAGCAGGTAAATCAATGCGCTTGAAATGGAACGCCATTCCAAGCTTATATTCTTTAGAAATGCACTTTTTCATGTGAGCTTGTGGAGAAGGAATACATAGTTCTTGTCGATGAAAAGGACAGGAAAACAGGCAGCGAGGAGAAGCTGAAAGCCCACCAGAACGGGGGCAGGCTGCACAGGGCGTTCTCAGTTTTCATGTTCAACAGCAGGGGCGAGATGCTGCTGCAGCAGCGCGCGAAGGGCAAGTACCACTGCGGCGGCATGTGGACTAACACCTGCTGCAGCCACCAGCATCCGGATGAGACCATAGAGCAGGCGGCGCACAGGAAACTGAAGCAGGAAATGGGCTTCGACGCCCCGCTAAAGGAGATTTTCAAGTTCATCTACAGGGCGCCGTTCGAAAACGGGTTGACGGAGCATGAACTGGACCATGTCTTCGTGGGCAGGTTTGACAGGACGGTGAAGCCGAACCCCAAGGAGGCCGCCGGTTTCAAATGGGTTGGGCTGAAGGAGCTTGCGGCTGATGTCGCAAAGAACCCAGATATCTACACGCCGTGGTTCAAGATAGTGCTGGACAGGGTAATAGGCTGGTACACGGAGAACAAAGGATTCTAAAGCCTCGCGAATCCGTACCTGCTGGGGACCCACTTGCCGAGCCTGCCTTCGTAGCCGCAGTAGCCGCACTTCATGCTGAAGACAAGCTCCTTCCCCTTCAGGTTGCGCATGTATTTCTTCTTAAGCCGCCTGCCGCATCCGGGGCATTTGACAGGCGCGCCGCCCATCTTTGTCCTTATTACAACTTTGACGCCAATGCCGAGGGCCGCAAGCCTTGCCCTCTCAGGCGAGACCCTGAATGAGGAGCCTGAAGCAGCGAACTTCCTGTTTATGAGCTCCGCCAGTTCCTTTTGTGAATCGGCGCTCCGCTGGCGAAGTATGTCCCTGACAACAAACTCGAGCACGTCCTCCTTTGCTATCCTATGGGTCTGGGCTGCTGGCATGATGTATTCTTGATATCCTGTATTAAAATCAGTTCCCGTAGAGGATATTCCCGACCTTCTCCAGCATCCTTATGCCCTTGACCTCTTCAGCGAAAAGATGCAGCTTCTTTATCCTATATTTCCTGAACTTCCGGCTTATGGTCTTCAGCCTGGACTTCTGCATCTCCCTCCTCTCTTTGCAGAATTTGCAGTGCATGTTCTCAGGCACGATGTTGTTTACGACAACGCCCTCAACAGGTATGCTGTATGCCTTCAGCGCCGAGAGCGACCGCTCGCTCTCGAATATGCTCATCTCCTCGGGTATGAGCACAAGATTGAAGTGCGTCCTCTTAGGGTCTGACAGGATTTCCTTCGCTGTCTTTATGCGCTCTTTCATTGCCTCCAGCTGCTCTGCGCCGAAGCCCTCCTGCTGGTCCTTGCCGCCGAACGGCAGCAGCTTGCCGACGAGGCCCGCGATGCCCGCGAACTGCATCCTGATTTTTATCATCTTGCCTACCCAGCTGTCAAGGACGTCTGGCAGCGAGAGGAAGCGCAGAGCATGGCCTGTCGGCGCAGTGTCAAAGATTATGATGTCATACTCTTCCGAGTTCATGTATCTCAGGAACTTGTCGAACGCCGCTATCTCGTCCATGCCTGGCGTCATGCCCGCCATGTCAAAGGTGTCCTCCAACCCCATGGAGCTCAGGAAGCTGCCCTCAATCTTAGGCATGAACTTTTCCTTGTATTCCTGCATCGCCTTTGCAGGGTCTATCTCAAGCCCGTAAAGGTTCTTGCCCAGCTGCTTTGTCTCATGGCCTATCTTCTCCTCGAAGGAGTCCGAGAGGGAATGTGCAGGGTCTATGGATATGACCAGTGTTTTTTTGTTATGTTTTGAAAACCAGAGCGCGGTTGCTGCAGATACGGTGGTTTTTCCTACTCCTCCCTAAATGTCCAAATTTTATGCAATTTGGTTTCCACAGAAGAAGTAGAATTCAGTATGTACCTTATGATTCACGTCTTTTTCCATTGCCATATTACGACTTATTAATCGAGCTGATATATATACATATGGACTCGATAATAGCACCTCAAGACTACCTTGGGATTAGACCATCGCCATTCGTTGAAATAAAAAAAGATTTTAGGGCGGAAATATGCAAGCGCATAAAAAATAAATACAAAGGATATAAGGGATTTTCAAGAGCCATTGGCATGCCTTATACCACTATCTACAATTCGATTCTAGAAAAATCGAGCAATAGGCTGCGTCTGGATACGCTCTGCTCAATGTGCAAAATGCTGTCCATAGAGCAAGACTTAATGTTCAAGAACATACTGGAATTTAGGCCGAAACGATATAAGAATTTAATTTTTCCTAATCAACTCAAACCATCAAAACAACTTGCAAGCCTAATTGGCCATGCATTGGGAGATGGTCACATTAGTAAATTTTATGCATTTTCATACACGAACACATCCAGAAAATTACAATATGATGTCATGAAAAGCCTGAAAGATGTGTTTGATTTTGATCCTAAACCAACAATAACATATCATAAGGCATATACGTATAATTACCCCTTTGTTGTGGGGGCTGTCTTAAGCTTGTCAGGGGCCTGCATTGGCGATAAAACAACAAAGGTGTTTGATGTTCCCAGTTGGATAAAAAATGGCACTGATGATATCAAAGCGGCATTTTTATCAGCCGTTTTTGATGATGAAGCATGCGTGAAAATCAATGGCAGAGAGATAGTTTTAAAGATGAGCAAGGGCGAAGATGTTCATAATCATCTTGTTGGTTTCTTTGAAGCAATGAGAAGTATGCTTTTTTCGCTTGGCATTGAACCATCACCAACTAGGACGGACAGCATCTATTCTTGCAAAAAAGGAAGGAAGTTCATGCATGCGTTTGGCATTCACGGTCAGAAAAATTTCATAAGGTTCAGAGATGCGACAGGGTTTAAGCATCCCCAAAAGGCGAAAGCACTTGATTTGCTGATAAAGAATTGCAAAACAAATAAACACAGGGCATATGAAGCACAAAATATTATTCTTGATTTGTTGGAAAGACCGCTTCCGGTTAGAGCAATATCGGCTGAATTAGAAATGAGTCCGCTGGCAGCATATAAAAACCTAAGAAAACTGGAAAAAAGGAATCTGGTTGCACAGGTAAAATACCCAAAAAATACACCTTCGCTATGGACCAGAATCAAAGATAACTGAAGCAGAGTCCGGGAGTCGAACCCGGTTACCCCACTGTCTGCAAGCTTTTCGCTCAAGCCTTTTCTTAAAAGGCTTGCTGCAGGCGGGTGCCTGGCCGTTTGGCTAACTCTGCATATTTGCAGATATTAATAATCATCTTATAAAATAAGAGTATATGAAGGTCCTGTCGCTTACGTTCGCAGTATTGCTTGTTTTGTGCGTGATGGTATCCGGGGCTGCAGCGATATCCGTGCCGTCCGAGCAGCGCAGCATGAATGCTGTTGTTGAGATAGGCGGAAGCGGCGAGGTTTACCTTGTGCTCCAGGACGTCTCAGCAGATGCTAACATAACAGCTTCCGGCGAAAAGGCCGGCTGGCTTTCGTTCGGCGGCAGCGGCTCAGCCTATGTCATTCATCAAGGGTCATTGGCGGGCATACTGCCAGTGAAGATTTCCGTGCCTTCGGATGCGCAGCTGGGCAGCTACGCGGTGGGCATACTGGCCAACGGCAACGAAATAGCAACGCTGACTGCGACAACGACGCTCAATCAGGATGCGATAAAGGCGCTGCAGGAGAACGTCAGGACTCTCCAGCAGCTTGCCGACGTGAACTCAAGGATTGACGCCCTCGGCGGCAGGCTTACAGAAATAAACAGGAAGATAAACTCAACGGAAAGCAGCCTGCAGGTGCTTGCAGAATCGCAGAAGGGTTTGGATGCGGTGAAAGAGGAGACCAAAGGCCTGGCTGCGAACATCGAGGGCCTCAAAACCAAAACGCAGGCAGGCAACATAGTCACAGGTATGGTCCTTGAGGGCGTTTCATACAGCTTCGCAATCGGCTTCGTGGTCGGCGCAATAATCGTAATCCTATTCTCGAACCGCAACATGATTAAGTTCCCGCGCAGGCCAATGTGAGAATGCAAACTGCATCAGATTCAAGCTTATAAACCACATGCAGCATTATCTCATATACGGTTTGATGCTCATGGGCAAACAGAAATTTCCCGAGGCTGAGAAGAGGCTATTTCTGCGCGTTTTCGTGTGCATGAACTGCGGCGCGAAGATAAGGGCTGACTTCCCAAAGATAAGGGCGGGAAAGGTCAAGTGCAGGAAATGCAGGTCAAAGCAGCTGAGGGCGATACATAAGGACAGGAAGGTTTAGGGTGGCATGACAAGGCACAAATACAAGAGGGGATGGAGCCACACCAAGACCAGGGGCAGGGAGAATACTGTCAACTGCGGCTTCTGCGGCAAGCTGGTGCCGAGGTACAAGACCTTCCCGATAGTCAAGGGCATAAGGATAAATGACCCCATGCTCAGGGGCATGCCCGGCTGGGGCAACCGCGGATTCAACATGATGCAGACTAAGATATACGCATGCCCTGCATGCGCCAGGCACAGGAGCATCGTAAGAAAGCGATAAGTGCTCATCCTAACTACCACATATTTATGCCTTTTTATCAAATATTTTTATGGTTCTTCTTAGTGACAGAGGATATGAAGTTCTTAGCAGATACAAAAAAGGTAGAGCGGTGCAGCCTGAGGACGAAGCGATTTTGAATAGATACGCCAATACAGGAAATGTGGCATTCGGCTTCACGGTGGTCGACGGACAGCCGATGGAAACAGCGTGGCTCACCCAAGCCGGTCGAGATATGCTCCATCAAGAGGGGATTTATCGAAGCGGCCCGATAAGGAGACTTCTGCATAGTTGGGCGAACTTAGCTTGGCGATAGCGCAAGTCCATCATGCCAAAGGCTGGCGGTAGGCTGCATTCATTTTTTAACAGGGGAAGCAAATACCTATTCATGGCGGGAATTTACAGGTTTTACAGAAGGTTCTCTGTGGCTATTTTCGGCGACCTCTATGACAGGTATGCGGGATACTTCGCATCCATAAAGCCGCATCTGATGAGCATAAACAGCGAGATTACGGTCAAGGCATGGGTTTGCATGATTTTCATGACAACTGTGGTTGCATTCTTTGCATCACTGGCTGCCACTGCGCTGGTCTCGTTCCTGCTCGCCCTTGATCTGGTCTTTTCAATAGTAGCGATAACGCTTATGCCTTTCCTTGCCGCCGCGCTTGTGTTCTTTGCTTTCTATATATACCCCATACAGAAGTCCACGAGCATCAAGAACTCCATAGAGACCGACCTGCCGTTCGCGCTGGCGCACATGAATGCCATAGCTTCGTCAGGCATCCCTCCCGAATTCATGTTCGACATGCTCACAGACTACGAGGAATACGGCGCCATAGCGGAGCAGTCGAAGCTCATCGTCAGGAACATCAGGACTTTTGGAATGAGCTCGATAAATGCGATAAATGAGGTGGCGGCGAGGACGCCGTCAGACATGCTGAAGCAGGTGCTCGGCGGCATGACGCAAACGATAGAGAAGGGAGGCAACCTCGTCGAATTCATAGAGCAGATGGCTGACAAGGCCATGTTCGACTACCGGATCAAGAGGGAAAAATACCTCAAGACGCTTTCAACTTATGCGGATATCTACACAGCGCTTCTTGTCGCCGCTCCGCTCATGATGCTGTCAGTCCTGGGCATAATGAGCCTCATCGGGGGGACCGTCCTCGGCATGACCATAGACGAGCTCATCCTGCTGATGACATGGGTCGTCCTGCCTGCGCTGAACATCAGCTTCCTCGCATTCGTCCATGTGACGTATCCGGGAGTGTAAGAAACTCAGAATTCTTATTTCAAACACTGGGGTCTTGAGAAAATCTATTCCTTGACAACCTTCAGCCCTGTCACCGACTCCCAGATTTTGTCTGCATGCGCCTTGACCTTCTCCCCGTGGGGCGGGGTGTCCTTCTCAACCCATTCCATCAGCGTGGCATTGTCGTTGTAATACAGGTTGATTATCTTGCAGACTTCCTCGAACTGCACCACGTTGTGGCGCTGCATCCAGTCGAGGACTTTCTTCCTGCTTTCAATCTCCTCCATCAGCTTGGGGTATGGTATGCCCTTGTCGAACGAAACCCTGCGTATCACCTCCGATGCCGCAATGTTCTCGCTGTACTTGTCCTGCGAAGGCACCCAGTTGAATGTCTTGACTGTGTGCACGCCGCCTGTCCTCATGTCCACGCTCTGTATCTCGTCAATTTCCTTGACGCGGCGCGCCGACTTGCCCTTCTCGCTGGCGTTGGTCATGACTATGATGAGGTCGAGCGCCTCAAGCAGCGAGGGTGACAGCTCTATGGGCGGCGTTTCCAGTCGTTTGACAACATCATCAACAGAGCCCGCGTGCATGGTGCCCAGCGACGGGTGGCCTGACGCCATGCCCTGGAACATCACGTAAGCTTCCTTGCCCCTGACCTCTCCGACGATGACGTAATCGGGGTTCTGCCTGAAGCTCTCTCTCAGCAAATCGAAGAGGTCTATCTCACCGTACCGCTTGCCCGAAGCTTCGGGCACACCGAAGCCGACCCTTGTCACCGACGGTGCCCAGTTGGCATGGGGTATGTTTATCTCGCGCGTGTCCTCGATGCTGATTATCTTGTCCTCGGGATGGATGAACATGCTCAGCACATTGAGCATGCTGGTCTTTCCCGTAGAGACGCCGCCCACTATCAGGATGGACGCGTCATACTGCAGCAGCAGCCAGATATAGGCAAGCATGGATGACGACACCGTGCCGAGGTTCATCATATCAACGGGCGAGAACGGGTTGCTCCTGAACTTCCTGATGGAGAACGTCGGCCCTTTCGTCGACACGTCCTTAGCCAGCGAGGCCTGTATCCTTGAGCCGTCCGGAAGGCTGCCGTCCAGCAGCGGCTTGGCATAGGATATGTACCTGCCGCAGCGCTCGGACATCTTGACTACAAAGTCGCTGAGCTCTTCGAAATCCTTGTAGGATATGTTGGTCTCCATGGAGCCGTATTTCCTGTGGATTATGTATATGGACGTGTCCGTCCCGGTGCATCCGATGTCCTCTATGTAAGGGTCGTGCATGAACGGCTCTATGCGGTTAAGCCCCACAAAGTCCCTGATGATGTAGTACATCACCTTGATGTACTTATCCTGGGGAATCTTCATGTCTGTGTCTTCCAGTATCTGCCCTATCTTCTTCTGAAGGTAGGCTACCAGCTCGTACCGGTTCTTGATGACAGACATCTTGACGTCTATGACCTCGGTTAATGCATCCTCTATCTTTTTGAGTGCCGCAATGTCATCATCGGACATTTCCGGCTCAACAATGCTGTATTTGAGCGTCTTGGTGTTGTTGTCCCATTTTATGTGCGCCGTTGCGAAGGGCTCTATGAGCGGGTAGCTGAAGTCTATCTTCGTCGAGTCCTTGAAACTGGGCAGGGCTATGATGTGCATAGGCTCCCTGAACAAGACTTTTGGGTAGACCGTCTCTTTTTTAGCCTCTTCTATCTTCTTCCTGAGGGCGCCCCTGATGCCGGAAAGGCTCACCATAGGATTATATTGTGCAAGTTTGCTTAAAATAAGAACTTGCATCTTCCGCACTCGGGATAAACCCGTGCTTTTGTTACGGGTGCACCCTCGCTAAAGGAACAGGAATTTGAACCAGACACAAGACGCAGAACGTGTTTTCTGCAGAGCCTTGCGTGCGCTACCTTCCTCTCACATAGGCTTCCTCGCCTGAACTGACGATGATGCCCTTCTTGCCGTCTATCATATAGGGGTGGAGGCGCTCCGAATGCTCGGAACCCCTCAGCTTCCACACCTGTATGGCGCGGTTGAAGACGGACTCTATGCGCTCGTAATAGAGGACTATGACGCTGTCGGCGACGAACTCCTCGACGCCGTATCTCGACAGCCTGGGCTCGGTACCGTGCACTATCTCCGAGACTATGAGCGAGGTGCAGTTGAGCTTCCTAAGCAGGACGGACAGGTTGTATATCATTCTGCGCAGTTCTGACTTGTCCCTGACATGCAGGCCGAGCGCGGATATGGAGTCCACGACCACGCGGGTCGCGCCCGTCTCCCTGATGGTCGAGTCTAATATGTTGAAGACCTCGTCAATCCTGAACGGGTCGTATTTTATGAAGGCGAATTTGCCCATCTTCTCCAGCTCGCTGAAATCCCAGCCCAGCTCCTTCATGTTCTCCCTTATGGATTCAGGCGGCTCCTCGAAGCTCAGGTAGACGCCCGCCTCGCCGTATTTCTTGGCGCCGTTGTAAAGGAACTCGCAGCACATGATTGTCTTGCCTGTGCCGCTCGTGCCTGTTATGAGCAGCAGCTGGTTCCGCGGTATCCCGCCGCCAAGGATTTCATCAAGTCCCGCTATGCCTGTCTTGACCCTCTCCATAAGAAATTCCTTTTAATATAATGTGCATTAGTGTATTAAATATACTCTGAACGCAGGAAGGGGTTCTGTATGGCTGAAAACGACGCTGAAGCGAAGAGGCTGAAGTTCCTCATCGAGGGGCTGGAGAAGATAAGGGGACGGCACACCGAGCTGGTGTCGGTTTACGTACCTCAGGGTTTTAACCTCAACAAGGTGGTTGAGCAGCTGAGGAACGAGCAGGGCACGGCTTCCAACATAAAGTCAAAGGCTGTCCGGAAGAACGTGCTGTCAGCGCTTGAGAGGATACTGCAGCAGCTCAAGCTCTACAAGCAGACGCCGGTGCATGGGCTTGTCATGTTCTCCGGCAACGTGTCCGAGAAAGAGGGGGTTGATGACATCGAGGTCTGGGCAATCGAGCCGCCGCAGCCTGTGAGGAACAGGCTCTACTGGTGCGGCCAGAATTTCATCCTTGACCCCCTCAAGGAAATGGTGCGCGAGACCGAGATATACGGCATAATACTTTTCGATGCGTCCGAGGCTGACATAGGCCTGCTGAGCGGCAAGAAGATAACGTCGCTGAAGCACCTTGACTCGCTGGTGCCCAACAAGTTCAAGGTTGGCGGGTGGTCGGCCAACAGGTTCGCCCGGGTCCGCGAAGGCCTTCTGGAAGACTTCATGAAGAAGGTGGCTGGAATAGCCAGCGCGAAGTTCAAGGATATGAAGGACCTGCGTGGCGTGATAATAGGCGGCGGCGGGCCGACCAAGGAGCAGTTCGCTGCAGGCGACTACCTCGACTACCGCGTGAGGGACATGGTCATAGGCGTGGTCAACATTTCATACATGGGCTTGCCGGGCCTGCAGGAAGCCGTGGATAAGGCCGAAGACCTGATGGCAAAGGCTGCCATAGTGAAGGAAAAGAAGCTGCTTGAGCGCTACTTCGGCGAGTTCGCCAAGGACAGCGGGCTGGCAGTCTATGGCCTGCGCGAGGTCGCGCAGGCGCTGAAGGCAGGCAGCGTCGAGGTTCTCATAGTCTCGGAAGCGTTTGACTGGGAGAACGCTTCTTTCCAGTGTTCCAAGTGCAACTACAGGGAAACCAAGCTTATGCGCAAGCATGAAGCCCTGAGCCTGAAATGCAGCAAGTGCGGCGCGAATGCCAATGTCACCGAAGAGACATCCGTCCTTAATGACCTCCTGAAGCTCGCCGAGTCATCCAACGCCTCCATCGAGTATGTCTCCGTGGACACAAACAAGGGCGAGCAGCTCAAGGAGCTGGGCGCCATTGCCGCGATACTGAGGTACAAGGCATAATATGATGAACAATCTACCGGAACCAAATGTTTATGAAAGGGAATTTGAATTCATGCCGTGGGGCAGGCTGATTAAAAGGGTTGCAGAGATTGTTGTGAAAAAAGCCCCGCATGAAGGCAGAATACTAGACTTGATGTGTGGGCCTGGTTATCTGTTGGGTAAGATAGCAGAAAAGAGGCCTGATTTGAAAGCTTCCGGTGTAGATATCGACCGCAGATTTATAGGATACGCAAAGGCCAAGTACCAGAATATTAAGTTTATAGAAGCCGATGCGCTCGAATGGGAAACCAGCGAAAAATACGATTTGATCATTTGCACAGCTGGTTTGCATCATCTCCCCTACAAAAATCAATACTCATTTGTGAAGAAGGTAAAATCGATGTTAAAATCCGGCGGATTATGCATATTTGCCGATCCGCTTATTGATGATTTTAAAAATGAAAGAGAGCGGCGTGCTTCTGCCGCTAGGCTGGGTTTAGAGTATCTGACTGCCACGATAAAAAACGGCGCTCCTGATGAAGTTACAGAGGCGGCAATCGACATCATGCGCAATGACGTTATGGGGGCAGAATACAAAACTTCTTTAGTCAAGATTAAAAAGATTATTTTGGGCTCGTTTTCTAGACTGAAAATAATCAAGACATGGCCGAATGTCAAATCTGAATATGGAGATTATATTTTAATTGCTAGATAGATTCTTTACACCCGCCGGCCTTCCTGACCTGCTCTTCCAGCTCGGCGCGCATCTTCGCGCCGCGGTCGTCCTTGGAGAAGAAGTCCACGCGCGCGGCGAGCGCCAGCTTCGCAGCAACGAGCCGCGCGACCTTGCCCTTCAGCTCATGCGGAGCCTTCTGCACCAAGTCGTGCGAGAAAAGTATGCCGTGTTTGGGTGAACGACCTTGTCCCTTAAGGTGGCGGAACAATGCTTTTTCAGCCCCAAGAAGTTGAATTGTGGATGAAGGCATCTTGGCAAGCTTGTCCAGACCGCCTGCGAGGACGAGCAGCCGCAGCGCAAGCGCGGGGCCTGCAATCGCCGCGGTGTTGGGCGCAAGCCTTCTTGCCGCGGTTTCTATGTATCCATCCATACCCTTCCTCAGCTTGAACAACACCAGAATTGAGCCTGCGAACTCTTTCACCTGTTCCATATCATCGTCAGAGAACTCCATGCCCGCGGAGTTCTTTGCAAGGGCAGAAGCCTCTTTGTCTGTGACATCGTCCTTGAAACCTTCCGAGGCTATGGCAGCGAACCTTTCATGTTCCTTTATGTTGTGATCGGCCTCGGGGAAGTGCAGGCCATACCATTCCCTCAGCCGCTCCATGGAAACATTTATCACCCTGTCAAGCTCGTCTGCAACGCCTATGGCAGCCATGAGTATCCTGTCAGACTTCATCTCCTTCAGCTTCGGCGCGGCTGATGCAGTGCCAACGGCGCTGAGCATCTGGTTTATCTCGGCCTGCGAACCCGCCCATTTCAGCTCAAGCGCAATCGCCCTGAACTCGTCGCGCATTTTCACTGCAGCGATTCCAGTATCATCCTTCTTGGCATCGATTCCCTTTGTCTTGAGTCTGTCAATGAGTACATGCTCTTCCTCGATGACCATGCCTTTCCTTGACTTCTCCAGCTTCTCCGCTATCTTCGCCGCATCCTTCTGGAACAGCTCCTTGTCAATGACGCTGCCATTGGCATCGAAAGCCACGGCTCCCATTATTCCTGTTGCAATGAAGGCTTCCCTAGCTGTCTTTTTTGACATGAGTAGAATGTTGGCAGCAGGGATAAAAAGCTAAGCCGCCTTGGCGTGCGAATCAACTGGTGTTTCAGAATGGGCGCGCCTGATGCCCAACGCAGAAGCCACAACATTTCTAAGGGTATAATAGACAGAAGTCGCGCATTCGTCAGCTCTATAAAGTCTTTCCTCTGGAGAATTACCCCAATCGCAGCAAGGTCTTCCTTCGGTATATCCCTTGCATCTTTCCGCATGCTCACAATGCATGATGATATTTGGATGGAAGAAATAAAAATGCGGGAGATGAGATGTTCGGCCTGCCGAATATGCCTGTTTTACAGGCGTGCTGACAGCGCATTCGAACTCATGAAGGCACTAAGCCATGCGGTCCTAAGCCGCACCCCTTTGACCGCTTGGGTACCCCCGCGTAGGAAAATCTTGGCTTGGCTACTTAAAATCAGATGCGGGAGGTGAGATTTCCTATCCCATGAGCGTTTTTCCGTAAACGCTTTTTCGACCATTAAGCCGAAAAGGGTTTTCGAACTCACGAAAGCACTAAGCTACACGGCCCTGAACCGTGCCCCTTTGACCGCTCGGGAACCCCCGCTCATCAAGCGCATAGTGGCGGGGGCACTGAGTTTATTCTGATGTATAGTCAACTCAGGCTGCCCCTGCAACATGCACATGCTCCCACTGGGATTTGAATTCCTGGGCTAGTTGGTTACCCAAAAAGCCTCCCAGGTTCCGGGATACCTTCGTTCACCGCCGCGCATGGCGCGACTCAAAGTTTTCGTAATGAACACGAAAACCCCGTGTCCTTGACCGGGCTGGACGATGGGAGCTTCCTTTCACCAAATGCTTTGCAATTGGTGGATGAGCCGGGCAGGAGTCGAACCTGCAGCCTTTCGCATTTTGAACAGCTTTCGCCAATTCGTCAAGCGAACGTCATACCGCTAGACCACCGGCTCTTGGTATCAAGGTTTGTATGCTTCCTTTATAACTTTGTTTTATATGAATTTTTGAAGCTATTCAAGCAGCATAGCGGCCCTACCGGCACGGTCTCTCCCATAGGTGTATAATAGGGCTTCACGAAGGCCTTCCATGAATATGGAAAAGATTGCGGAAATATGCGGAATCCATGCAGGTGACGGTTGGTTAAGTTCCCGAGACAACGAAGTGGGTTATGCGACATCAATACACGAAGAGCAATATTTTGATTATGTTTATGGGTTGTACTCAGAGATTTTGGGTATGGAGGGATGCAGGATTACAAAGGAGCCTAACATAAAAAAGCTTAGATTGAACTCAAAAAGAGTTACCGATATTTTGAAGAGCTTCGGTTTTCCTAAAGGACCTAAAACGTATACCGTTAGTACGCCGGATTTTGTATTGACCAACAAAAAATACATGGAAATGTTTATGGGAGGCTTGGTTGATACCGACGGTTCTGTTCACTGGAGACGCTCAGGCAACACCCATTATCTGTCAATAACATGGAACACCTCAAGCGAGGCATTAGCACATCAGATAAGTGAAATGTTAAAAACTCTTGGGTTTAAGCCAACTTTTTACCGGTTTGTTAACACCAAAGCAAATAATATGGCTTGGCACATTCAACTACAGAGCATAGGCGATACGACAAAATTTATGAAGGAGATAGGGTTTATGAATCAAAAACGATGGAGAGACTTTATCTCCAAACCTGAATCTCAGAGATATATGAGCCGGGCAGGGATCGAACCTGCAATCTTCCCCGTTCCCAGGGAACCGCATTGCGGTCAATTGTGAGGGTTCCGCGTCCCGAACATTCGCTCGGAACTGGACGTCGTGCCACTAGACCACCGGCTCGCTTATAGAGGTTTGTGTAACTGGTTTATATCCACGCCGAGGGCAGGATTCGAACCTGCAAGCCCAAAGGGCACCAGTTTTCGAGACTGGCGTATTGCCGTTCTACCACCTCGGCTCAGCTTTCTCTCCAGTCTCTGGCTGGAGGTTCTACTGATTGGTGTCAATGCTCATGTGACACCTAGTTTTCTTATTAACAGCGCTTTTAAAATTAACCCATGAAAGCCAGATGCTCGATATGCTCCAAGCCCGCCGTCATCGTCAGGCACCATGAAGGCAGAAGCCTGTGCAAGCGGCACTTCATGGAATCCGTTGAGAGGAATGTCAGGAAGGCTGCGGGCAGGCACAGGATGATTGAATCCGGGGACAGGATAGGCGTTGCATTGTCCGGCGGGAAGGACTCGGCGCTGACGCTCTACCTTATGAAAAGGATTATAGGCAAAAGGAAGGACGTCATCCTTTGCGCCATTTCCATCGACGAGGGCATAGCAGGCAGCAGGGACCTGGCACTGAGGAAGGCGAAACAACTATGCAAAAAACTCGGCATCAAGCAGTATATTTTCTCGTTCAGGAAGGAACTGGGCATGACCCTCGACGCAAAGGTCAGGAAGCTGAAGCTGGAAAATGGCAGCGTCTGCGGCTTCTGCGGCATAGCCAGGCGCTGGCTGCTGAACAAGAAGGCGCGTGAGCTTGGGCTGACCAAGCTTGCGCTGGGCATAAACCTGAATGACGAGGCTGAGAGTATAATGATGAACTATGTCAGGGGCGACATGCTGAGGGCAACAAGGCTCGGACCTGTCACCAGCTATTCGATAGGGAAGGGGGCAAGCAAGCTTTTCGTCCCGAGGGTAAAGCCGCTTCGCATGATACCTGAGAAGGAGATAGAGCTTTACGCCAAGCTTGCAGGGCTGCCGTTCAGGCCGAAGGGCTGCAAATACAGGGGCGGCATCAGGATTGACGTCGAGAAGTGCGTGGACGCGCTGGAGAAGCGCTATCCGGGAACCATGTTCACAATCGTTGGCACCTTCGACCGCATACTGCCTGGGATAAGAAGCGCTGTCAGGCAGGAAGGGAATGTTCTGAAATGCAGAAAATGCGGGGAGCCTGCCTCGAAGCCCGTGTGCAAGTGCTGCGAGCTGTGGGGGAGTTAGCTAATCATATTGTTTCTCTGGTTTTGATAGTATTGCATCAAGAAGGGCATCGATTTCATTAACGACCAAGAATTTAGTCCCTCAGCAGGACCTTGTCGCCGATTTTCCAGTAGTTGATTTCCCTGCCGGGCTCGACCTTTACCTTGATGTCCTCGGATATGTTGACGTCGAAGGTGCTGAAGTCCTCCATGTCCATGACCTGTGCCATCTTGCCGCTGACCGAGAGGACCTGGCAGCGCCTCTTGTTGATGAGCGGCACGAGCAGCGTGTCCGCGGCAGGCTTCATTATTGACCTGTTCCTGCCGTCAAAAAGGCCGACGCACTCGACGCGGGCTTTGGTCGCGCCGTGCTTGCCCGGCTTGGAGATGGCTATGTCGTTTATCTTGCATGGCTCGTCTTCGTCCATCACATAGTTGCCTGGCTTGAGTTCCTTGATGGACGTCGGGGTCGTTTCTACAGACATGCTATCACAAATTGTTAGATAATGGGGCTCAGGGTATTTAAAACCTTCGACCTTTAAGTGCCTGCAGCATGGGTGTCTGTAGCAGCGCATTTATCTTTGAGAGCGCCCATGCCGCCGCGGCTGGGGAATTACCACGATTTTGAGCCAGAAAGCTCACAACCTTTGGGGTGGGATGAATGGCGTGTCTAAAAGACCAAAATCGCTTTTATTATTTGTTTTGCTGATATAATACTATGCAAGTCCGAATGTATCAGTTCAGGCTCTATCCGAGCGGAAAACAAGCCAATCAGCTTTCTCAACAGCTCGATATTTGCAGGAGAGCCTATAACGAGCTTCTTGAAATAAGCATTGAAACATACAATAATACGGGCAAAGGTCTGACCAAGTTCGACCTTGACGATTGCATAAAATACCTTGATGTTGATACCAGCATTGTTTTTTCTCAGGTTCTTCAGAACATCAGCGACAGGCTCAATAAGGCATTTAGAAATTTCTTCAGGCGGTGCAAAGAAAAGAAGTCTGGAAAACAAATCGATGTCGGTTATCCCAGATTCAAGAAATGGTTCAGAAGCATAACCTACCCCCAAATGGGATTCAAATTCAAGTCCGATAGAAGACTCTATGTTTCCAAGATAGGCAATATTCCTATTATTCTTCATAGGCTTCCAAGGGGGAAGACCAAAACCTTGACAATAAAACGGAACAGAGCCAATCAATGGTTTGCCGTCTTCAGTTGTGAATTTGACAACAAACCCGAAACCCACAAATACCCAGAAAACAAGGTTGGCATTGATGTCGGTCTTGAGAATTTTGCAACACTTTCTGATGAAACAATCATCCAGAATCCGAGATTCTTGGTTAAATCCGAAAAGAAACTTGCCAGATTTCAGCGAAGGTTGAGCCGAAAAGTCAAGGGTTCTGCCAACAGAAGGAAGGCAATTCTCAAAGTCGCAAGAATCCATAACAAAATTGCCAACCAGAGGACTGATTTCTTGCACAAACAGAGCAGGGTCATTGCTGATGAATACGGATTCGTCGCAGTCGAAAAACTCAATATCAACGGCATGGTTCACAATCATCGTCTCGCAAAGCATGTTAATGATGCCTCTTGGAACAGATTCATACAAATGCTCGGCTACAAGGCTTCAAGTGCTGGTAGCCAAGTCGTATGCGTTGACCCAAAAGGAACATCTCAATCATGCAGCAAATGCGGAAAGACTGTGCCAAAAACACTTTCCGAAAGGGAACACAACTGCCCTTTCTGCGGTTTGAAAATGCACAGAGACCTTAACGCCTCTATTGAGATACTCAATCGAGCTACCGTCGGACTGTCGGGAAGTCACGCCTGTGGAGACCATGTAAGACCTTCTGCAAAGAAGGCTGTGGTCAAAGAAGCAGGAACTATATGCGGCAAGGACTTGCATAAGTTGCCGCTGGAAGCCTACAGGCTTTAGCCGTGGGAGGATGTCACAAGTAGTAATTATTTAAACTTTACTACTAATTATCCGGATGGCCAGAAGGAAGCAGAAAGAAGGCAGCCATGTCCGCTGCCACAAGTGCGGCTACGCTTGGATGACCAAGTCCGAGATGCTCATGGTGCCATGTCCCAGCTGCGGCTACAAGACGCACAACAAGCCTGTCGCGGAAGCCAAACCCGCAAGATCAGGGAAAGGTGTTGCAAGCGCGCGCGCCAGCATATTCAAGCCGTCCGAGGAGGCTGAGGGTCTCAGGATTCGGGGCGTTGACTTTGACAGGGGCGCCAGCCTTGGCGGGCTGCTGGAGTCATACAGGTCCACGGGCGCGCAGGCCAGCGAGCTGGGCAAAGCCATAGACATCATAAAGCGCATGAGGAAGGACAAGGTCCGCATATTCCTCGGCTACACGTCGAACATGGTCACCACAGGCAACCGCGAAGTCATACGCTATCTTGCAGAGCACAAGCTGGTTGACGCCCTTGTCACTACAACGGGCGGCATAGAGGAGGACTTCATAAAGTGCATGAAGCCGTTCGTCCTCGGAGACTTCAGGGCTGATGGAGCAAGCCTCAGGCAGAAGGGCATCAACCGCGCGGGCAACATCTTCATACCCAACGACCGCTACATCGAGTTCGAGAAGTTCTTCCAGCCAATATTAGGCCGCTTCCTCAGCAAACAAAAACAGACTGGTGTTATAGCCACACCCTCGGAAATCATCGACTATATGGGGAGTACAATAAACAACAAGAGCTCAATCTACCACTGGGCGCGCAAAAACAGGATTCCAGTTTTCTGCCCTGCATTCATGGATGGCGCGATTGGCGACAACGTCTACTTCTTTAACTTCAACAGAATCGGCAAGGGAAAAGGCGGCGAGCTGAAGGTTGACATGGCGCGAGACCACCACAAACTCATTGAACTGGCGGTCAGCGCCAGCGACACGGGGATAATCATCCTCGGCGGCGGGGTTGTCAAGCATACAATCTGCAATGCCAACATGTTCCGCGAGGGCGCAAAGTATGCAGTCTTCGTCAACACCGCGAATGAGTTCGATGCATCGGACAGCGGCGCGCTGCCCGAGGAAGCCAAGAGCTGGGGCAAGATAGCCGCGCATGCCAACACCGTCAAGGTCTTCTGCGACGCAACTATTGCTTTCCCGCTTATAGTGGCGGGGGCGTTTGTGGATTAATTAGTTTGAGTTTATAATGTTAATCATGCGGAAACACTTTATCGCATTAATTTTTGTCCTACTGATGTTGTTTTTTGTTTTTGTGTTGTATGCATACACGGATGGTTTCACTTTCACGTGCACATCTGATACAAGACCGATGTTGAATCCACAAACAAACGATGTCAAACTTGTTCCAAGTGCATGTTCCGGCTTTCTGGAAGATTCGATGAAACTCTCTAAAATGGGGTGGGTTGACTGTATGATTCCTGTTTTAGCCGAAAAAAATTCTGGATGTAAAAAAGCTATCGAGGTATATGAGAATAAAACCTGATGATTATTTCGCCAGCTTCGCCTTCACGGACTCGAATTCCTTGCGGACCTTGTCGCCCGCAGGGCCGGGAATGTGCTTGCCCGACAGCCTGTCGGCGGGTGGAAGGACATCCATGGAATGAGGTATGCTTAGCCCGCCGTCAATCGCGCCCTTGAGCGCCGCAAAAACGCGGTTGCCTTTTGTCGCCCTGTTGAGGCCCATGTCAAGGATGGCTTCCTTAACCTTTTTCTCTGCAGCCTTCTTGGCGCAAAGCATGCCCGTCAGATAGGCAGCGGGTATGTTGCCCGTTGGCCCGCTCCAGCCCATCTTCTCCAGTTCGAATGTGCCGGCCTGCACCAGCGTCCTGTCGCCTGCATGGCCATATTCTACAATCTGGCAGACGACAGCCTGATTGGATTTCCTGACAACGAAGCGCAGCTTCCCTGACTTAAGCAGCGCAAGCCTCTTCCTGTAGTCAGTCTTGCCCTCGCGCCTGCGCCTGTGCGGTACAATGTGTGTCCTTCCTCTTGCCATAAGTTTCGCCTTGCCTTTTGTGACGGACTCGCTTTTTTCTCTGTGCTAATGCGAGGTCTTAAATTTTGGCTTCCTCCTTTGGCTTTTCAATCTTCGCATTTGATGTTGTTCCGTCCATCTTAACTGGTTTGGTTTTTATTCTGGGCTTGGTTACCGTCTTCTTTGGTTTGGCTGCCTTCTCCTTGGCTGCAGGCTTCTTTATTTTTGCTGCTGAATCCTTGTTCAGGAGCTCCTCTTCCCTGATGTGGAGCATCATGTGCTTCCTGTTCCTGAACATACCTCCCTTGGCCTGCATGTAAAGCATCCTGTAATTTTTCCTTGTCAGCTGTTCCGAATCCCTCAGCTCCGCAAGCAGCCTGCGCAGCGGCCTGATGGTGTTCATCCACTGCTCCTTTGACGGATGGCGGCTGCCCCATTTGCCCTTCACGCTGCCTGGCCCCCTGCGCCTGCCGCGCTTCTTCTGCCTCAGTATCTCCCTTGCGTGGCCGCGCGACGTGCCGTGTTTCTGTATCTTGTAAATCACGCCCCTGACTATGAGCCTCCTGATGTCGTCCCTTGTCAGCGCTTCTGCCACCTCTGACTCTGACGCAAACCTGACCCTTGAGACGCCGCACTTCATCATCTGCGCCGCAATTGCCCTTTGTTGTTTTAGTGGCATACTTTCATCCCCTTGGCTTGAAGCTGCTTTTCAATCCTGTCATGCACATGCGCTGTAGCGCATGGCACGCAATGTCATTATTATGACATTAGCGATGCAGCCATCAAATTTATGTCAAGCCTTCCTCCTTTGTTTGCTTCTTAATCTCCTTCCTCTTCGACTCCTTGATTTCGGACTGGGTTTCGCTGTCAACGGGTTCGGCCGGACCTGTCTCGCCGCCGAAATCCTCAATCTTCATCTTGAACTTCTCCTTGCTGCCCCTTGCTTTGAGCGTCTCCCTCGAAAGTATCCAGAACGCCAGCGCAAGCGACTTCTTGCCGTTGTTGTTCATCGGGATGGCGAAATCAACATCCCTTCCGCTGTTGAAGGTGTTGCATATGGCCACGATTGGGATACGCTTCTTTTTGGCCTCCCTGACAGCCTGCTCGTCAACCAGCGGGTCGGCAACTATGACTATGTCGGGTTCGTAGAACTCCTTGAAGCTGGGGTTTGTCAGGGTACCGGGCGGGAAGCGGCCTGCTATTGCCTTTGCACCGATTACTCTTGCAAAGACCGTGATTGCTTTCCCGGCTGCATCCTTCCTTGAGACCACCATTATCTTGGAGAATCCTGAAATGAATTTCGCCGCTGTCAGCAGCCTCTCGTCGAGGTTCTTCAGGTTGAATACTGCAACGCCGTCCTCCCTGACCTTGTAGACGAAGCGTCTCATGAAGGGCGTGCAGGACTTCATTCCTATGTGTATCCCTGCCGTCAGGTATTCGGTCTTGTCGACCAGCATGGTTTCCTCTTCAGCCATAATCTCTGCCTTTGGTTCTCTACGCGCTTTGTTATTTTGATTAATGCGCGGGTTTAATTTTTGCCAATTGCTTTTGCGAAACGGGCAGTTGGGGACCCCTGTTTTTCAAATCCAACTTGGCATCTATAAAACCATCGTTGCCTGATGGTTCATTCCCTTATACGCAGTACGGGTATTTAAACGCTGCTGATGGGATTCTAATGCAGAAACAGCGACTGCTACTTCTTCCTGAATGGGCGCTCTTTTATGTCGATTGGTATTACGCCAGCATCCCACTCAAGCATTGCTATCTCGAGCGGCTCTATGACGCTCTTCGGCGCGTCAATGAGCACAGGCGAGCCCTGAGCTATCTGCAGCGCGCGGGCTGACAGTATCCTCGTCTTCTCATAACGCGAGTAGCTTTCCTTGGCCTTCATTAAGAACACCGATTTCTAGTGTATAACATCCATGCTATTTAAAGTTTGTGCTATCCGCACTGGCACTATCCGATGTACCTTAGCTGTGACTTGTCCTCGACAGGCGCCCGCCCCTGCTTCTGTATGTCATCTATCGCCTTCTTCTGCAGCGCCTCCACTTTCTTTATGAAGCCTTCCATCTCCTTGACGCTGCTGTCCAGCCTTGTCATGTTGATCTTGACCCTGACCATCTTTGTCAGAACGTTCAGCACGGCTTCCGCAGCCTTGGGGTCTGTAACGATGGGGAAGCCCGTCGTCTCGCCCAGTATGCACATTCCGTCCATTCCGCGCTCCTTGCTCAGCCCTGGTATCAGGCCCGCCGCGCCGACGATGTAGCCGACCTTCTCGCCCGCATTGAAGTTTATGCCGAACTTGGCATACTTGTCCTTAATTTTTTCGCTGGTTGCCGCACCGAGCACGCCCGACTTCTTCTCCAGCTCGCCTGTTGCCAGGCCGCCGATGGTGAAGACTTCCTTGACTCCAAGCTTGACTGCAAAGTCGAGTATGGCCTCGGCCACCTCATAATGCCCATGCGGAGAGAGCGACTGGCAGTCCCCGACGAGCAGTATCAGGTCGCGGCCGCCTGCTTTCTTCGCCTTGTAGTAATAGAACTCGTTCTTGAGCAGGTGCATCCTGTAGTTTTCCTGCAGCATTACGAACGGGAAGAAGTGCTCCGAGTAAAGGTCGGCGAATTTCTTCGCGCCCAGCTCCTTTATCATGTAGCCGACCGCCACCCTTCCGATGTTGCCCACACCCGGCAGCCCCTCAATGAGCAGCGGGTTCCTGAGCTTCGGCTTCTCCAGAACGTTGATTTTTGTCATGAGAATCGCTTAATAGATATTGTCAGGGCGGCTTATAATATATATAGAGAAAATACTGATATCCAATACGCGCAATGCGCATTGCGCCCCCGTAGTGTAGTGGCCAAGCACACGAGCTTCTCGCAAGCTCTTTGGAAAAGAGCTTGAGCAGAAAACGCTCATGCTTCCAGCAGAGAGCTTGGAAACAGCTTGTAACCCGGGTTCAAATGCGGCTGATGGACATCAGACATGTCCAGCAGAGCTGAACATCCCGGCGGGGGTATCGGACCGGTGGCTCAGTGGTAGAGCACCTGACTGATAGGTCGTTACAACAACGACATAGATATCAGGGGGTCATGAGTTCAATTCTCATCCGGTCCATAGGGCTGATAGATCAGCGGTAGATCGCCTGCCTCGCATGCGAAAGCAGGGCTTGCAGGAGGCCGGGGGTTCGAATCCCCCTCAGTCCATTAAATAAATGGAACTTCAGCAAAGGTTATACAATGGTCTTCGACATCTTCACGCTCGTGGAAGCCATCTGGATTATCTTGCCTGCCTACGCAGCCAACGGCCTTGCGCCTGTTTTCAGGGGCAAGCACGCAATCGACGGCGGCAAGATGATAAAAAAACAGCCCATACTTGGGGCTGGCAAGACGTGGGAAGGCCTGATTGGCGGCATCGTTGTTGCTGGAATCATCGGGCTGGTCGAGCAGATGGCTTTCCCATTCCTTCCTTGGAGCCTGTCCCCGCAGCCGCTTACGATAGTGCCCATGACTCTTGTTCTTGGCCTGACTATCGGTTCCGGCGCAATGTTTGGCGACCTGTGCGGCGCTTTCATCAAGCGCAGGTGCGGCATAGACCGCGGCAGGCCTGCGCCGCTGCTGGACCAGGAGGACTTCATGGTGGGCGCGTTCGCATTCGCATGGCTTTTCGGTTCTGTCACTTTGCAAAGCGGCTGGTTCGTGCTGCTGTTCGTGCTGACGCCTGTCATCCATGTCATAGCGAATGTCGTTGGTTATCTGCTTAAGGTAAAGAAAGAGCCGTGGTAACGCGATGCCTTTGTTGACGAGGTATCGACTCGGAAATGCTTTTTTTCGGCAACGACCTTTCTCCAAGAACGCCGCTTCAGAATCCCAGCGCCTTCTTCACTTCTTCGAAAACTTTGCTTATCGGTTTCTCGGCATCTATCACAGCCCACCTGCAGAATGTGCTATTGGCTGCCATCTCCTCGTAGCGCGCGCCGACCTTCGCGAGCAACTGAAGGTCTGACTCGTTCCTGTCAAGCTTGCCTTTCTCTTTCATCTTCCTCTTCTTCGAAGTTTCAGGTCTTATTTTGAGATAGATTGCCAGGTCAGGCACAGGGAATCCCATCAGCTTCACATATTCCAATGCCTTTCCGGCATCGAAACCCTCAACCACCTGGTAGGCGAGCGCGGTTGTCACATATCTGTTGGCTATCACTATCTTGCCCTCGGAAAGTGCCTGCTCTATCTTTTCTTTGTCCTTGAGCATGTCGGCTGTGTAGAGCACAAGCTTTACGCCAACCGGTATGTGGTCGCTGCTGTGCAGGTAATTATTTATGAAATTCCCTATGGGGTTCTGGTAATCAGGATAATTGATGACTATGCACTGGGTTCCGTTCTCAGCCAGAATTTCTGACAGCATTCTGCTCTGCGTCTCAGAACCCGCGCCGTCTATGCCGTCGAGGACATATAGTTTACCGCGTTGCATGGCTTTATTTTCCCTGCATGGCTTTAATAACAATCGGCACCATGACCTCGGGACCGCCCATGACTTTGACTTCGCGCAGGGGGCCGTGCTTCCTGTAATGCTCTATGAGCGGCGCTGTCTGCCTCTTGTAAACCTCAAGGCGCTGCTTCACTGTCTCGGGCTTGTCGTCGTCGCGCTGGTAAAGCTGCCCGCCGCACTTGTCGCAGACGCCTGGCTTCTTCGGAAGTATGGGCGGCATCTTTATGCCTTTTCTGTTTATGTCAGCCAGGTTGTAGATGTTTCCGCATGTCCTGCACTGCCTTCTTGCTGATATCTTCTCTATCAAGATGTCGTCACTCAGGGAAAGGTTTATGACCACGTCCATCTTCAGGTTCTTGTCGAGCGCCTCAGCTTGCGGCACAGTCCTAGGGAAGCCGTCGAGTATGAAGCCCTTCCTGCAGTCAGGTTTCTTCAGCCTCTTGAGCAGTATGCCTATGACAAGCTCGTCAGGCACAAGCTGGCCCTTGCTGATGAATTCGCTTGCCTTCTTGCCCAGGGGAGTCTCGTTCTTTATTTCCGCCCTCAGCAGGTCGCCTGTTGATATGTGCGCGATGCCCAGCTGCGGCGCTATGCGCGAGGCATAAGTGCCCTTGCCGACACCAGGCGGTCCGAGGAATATGGCTTTCATATCAATCAACTTTGGTTAGAATTGGGGCGGTATGTATTTAAGTTTTCATTTAGCCTTCATCGCACCGAACTGCGCGAGAAGCGCCTCGAGCTGGATGTCGTCTGAGCCGCCCTGGTTGAGGCGGAACTCGCATTCACCAACCTTCTCCAGAAGCTTTGCCCTTTCGCTCTCCTTGATGTCGAGGCTGAACAGCTGCTTATGTATCTCGCGGATGATGTCCTCGCCACTCAGGCCCTGCTTGAAAAGCATGTCCAGCAGCATTTTCCTTGCCTCATTAAACTTACCTTCAATGGCTAGGTTCAGCATCCTTGCCACATCGCCTGGCTTTGCCTGTGAAACCACGTCGTAGACCACGTCGCGGGTTATTTTCCCCGTTGCTGCCGCCGTCTGAAGGATGTTCGTCGCCTTCCTCATGTCGCCGCCGGATATCTCGAATATTGCATCCAGCGCGTCATCGCTTATGTCCAGCTTCTCCCCCTGAACAATCCTGCGGAGGTATTCCCTCACGTGCTCCTTCGAGAACCCGTGGAACCTGAAGACCGCGCAGCGGCTCTGTATGGGCTCGATTATGCGGCCCGAATAGTTGCAGGAGAGGATGAAACGGCAGACAGACGAGAACTTCTCTATCGTCCTTCTGAGCGCCTGCTGCGCCTCGGGTGTCAGCGCATCAGCCTCGTCAAGGAAGACTATCTTGAAGTCAGCTCCAAGCGGCTTCATCATGGCGAAGTCCTTCACCCTGCCACGGACAACATCGATGCCGCGTTCATTACTCGCGTTCGTTTCCTGAAAATTCTCATGCCAGTGCTCCCCGAAAAGGTCGCGCGCAAGGCAGACTGCCATCGTGGTCTTGCCGACTCCTGCCGGTCCTGCGAAAAGCATGTTGGGTATGTTGCCTGCCTTAATCCAAGCCTTGAGCCTTTCGGCGACATGCTTCTGGTCAATAACCTCGCCGAGGGACTTGGGCCTGTATTTCTCTGTCCAGACCTGCGCATAGCCTGCCATAGATGAAATAATGAAGAACTTTATTTAAACACGTTTGGCAATCTGTATTATGACCGTTATCTGCATATCCGGCACGCCGGGCACGGGCAAGACCGAAGTCGCAAAGGCGCTTTCGCAGAAGCTTGGATGGATGTGCATATCTCTGAACGACCTGGCAGAGAGCAAGGACCTCTTTGCAGGCTATGACGAGGCAAGGGACTGCCGCATAGTCGACGAGGACAAGGTGAAGGCAGAGCTTGAAAAGAGCGCGGAGATGCACAACATAATCGCAGAGTCGCACTACGCTCATGACATGAACTGCGACTGGGCAGTCATACTTCGCGCAAGTCCGGCTGAACTGAGGGAGCGGCTCAAGAAGAAGGGCTGGAAGCCGAAGAAGATAGAGGAGAACGTCCTGTCCGAGATAATGGAGGTCTGCAAGTCCGAGGCCATGGAGAACGGCAGGAAGGTGCTGGAGTTCGACACGACGGGGAAGACGGCGGATCAGGTCGCCGATGATATAATAAGCGAGCTGAAAAAGAAGAAGGTAATTGGTGATTGAATGTTCAACACGGCATTGCTTATGGGTGTCTTGTTCGCGATTTTCCTAGCCGTGGGATTCCTGCTGGGCGGGGCGGCGGGCATGACGATGGCCTTCGTGCTGGCTCTGCTGCTGAATCTTGCAAGCTACTGGTTTTCCGACCGCCTTGTCCTCGGCATGTACAGGGCGAAACCGAGCAGCAACAGCAAACTGGAAGCCATCATAGCAGAACTGGCAAAGGAAGCCAAGCTGCCTATGCCAAAGCTGTATGAGGTTGACAGCAGCGTGCCCAATGCGTTCGCGACCGGCAGGAACCCGAAGCATGCGGCTGTGGCCGTCACCAGAGGGTTGCTGGAACTCGATGAAGATGAGATGGAGGGGGTGCTCGCCCATGAAATCTCGCACATAAAGAACCATGACATACTCGTGGCGACCATGGCGGCGACCATCGGCGGTGCCATCGCCTACCTTGCGCAGATGGGCTACTACATGATGTTCGCGCAGGACAGGGAGAATCAGGGCAACGTAATCGCAATCGTGATGATAGCTATATTCGCCCCGCTGGCGGCTCTGTTGGTGAGGCTCGCAATATCAAGGGGCAGGGAATACGGCGCTGACAAGAACGGCGCGCTGCTTACCAAGAAACCCAAGGCGCTGGCATCCGCGCTGAGGAAGATTTCCGAATCCAGCGAAAGGAAGCCCATGCGCGGCTCAAGCGCCACGGCAAATATGTGGATAGTCAGCCCGTTCAGGGCGGACTGGTTCACGGGATTGTTCAGCACCCATCCTCCGATACAGAAGCGCATAGAGCGGCTTGAGGAACTGGCTGGAGAGTAGTTGGAATGGTTTTATGGCGATAATCCAGAAGCTTATAGGACTTGGCGTCGACCTCAGCACAAAGAAGGCCCTGAGGAAGGCGCTGGACATCATAGGGCTGAACCCTGACAACATCGACAGGCTCTACATCGAGCTGAAGAACGAGATTCACAGGGAGAATTTCGGCAAAGTCCAGCCCAAGTACAAGCTTGTTTTCCTGCCGCAGTGCCTGAGGAAGGCGTCGAGGTGCAAGGCGAAGCTTGGCGAGGAAGGTTACGAGTGCGTAGCCTGCTCCAAGGACTGCAAGGCATCCGAGATAAAGAGGCTCGGCGAGGCGGCAGGCTACAAGGTGTTCATAGTGCCGGGCGGCTCCATGGTTTCAAAGATAGTGGGCAAATACAACCCAAAGGCTGTTGTCGGCATTGCCTGCATGAAAGAGCTGGTGATGGCGCTGGATGATCTGAAGGTGCCGACGCACGCCATCGAGCTTCTTAAGGACGGCTGCGTTGATACCGACGTGGATTTGGAGAAGGTCAAGGCCGCACTTGGCGCATAAATAATGCATTGAACGACAATGCACCCAGTATTTAAATGTACAAACCAATATACAGAATGAATGAAAAATGTATAGAACAAGAGATAACATGTAGGTTCTCCGTCGGAGGACTCATAAACTATTTCAAGCTGGCTGACCGCAACATCAAGCTGAATGTGAAATTAAATGATGCAGGAATTGCAAAACTGAAAACATTTTTCGATTATACTGGCATAGGCAGAAAATATATAATCAGCAAGTATGGCATATGCGACTACAATGCACGGCAGGTCTTGGCTTTTCGCAACAGAACGCCTTTGATGCTTGTCATGGACTCCATTGTCAAGTTCCATGCCAAACGGGGTTCGGGCAGAGACAAAATAATCGCGGACGTCAAGTTCTTCCTTGAAAACGTCAATGTATTCAGTTGCATGGGAAGCTTCGATACAATGCTACCAAAGAGATTTTCTTCGGATTTGTTTTACATGACTGGCCTCATAATGGGCGACGGCTGCATACCTATGAAGTTCAACAAAAGCGGCAGGCAGTATGAGGTATTTGTCGAGAAAGCCAACTACCCATTCATAAAAGGCGTCGTCGCCCCACTGTTCAAGAGTACGTTCATGTTAAAGAACGTAAAGATACGGAAGCAACTTACAAATATCGACAAAACAAGATACAGAGCCTACTTCATGTCAAGAATAGTTTATGAGACACTGAACAAGATTTTCGGCATACCTGCAGGAAAGAAGTCGCATATAATAAGGTTCCCGCCTGTCATGGAGGAGATGCCTTTCGAATTCAGAATGGCTTTATTCTCAGGTCTTGTGGATACTGACTGGGGCAGAATAAGGTGGAACCGGTTCGGAACACATATGTCGAGCGAGTGCCTATCAAAAGATTATCTGGAGCTATTCAGGGAGCTTGACATAGAATTAAATGTCAAACGGTATGTTCAGAAGGGAAAATTCGTATCGTATCAGTGCTTCATGAAAAAGGGAGATGAAGCAAAGCTCCTTGATGCTTTAAACCAATACTACCCACTTAAAAATACAAGGAGAATAAAGACAATAAGTTGCCAGGATGGCGGAATGGTTAACGCACACGCCTTGAGGTCCAATGATAACCGTGGCCGAAAGGTCACGATGGCTTGACTCGGATATCGGCGGAAGTGAAGAGCAACTGCCTGCCACATGTGGCGGGCATGAGGATGAGTAAGCGTGCGTCCGTAAGGACATGCAGGTTCGACTCCTGCTCCTGGCGTCATTCCCTCAGCACAACAGGCGCTGGCCCTGTCAGGTCTATCACCTTCGATGGCTTGCCGGCAAGCTGGCCCCCGTCAATGACGAAGTCAACCTGACGCTCAAGCTCCCTTGGGATTTCGCCTGCATTTGTTGCAGGCAGCTCGCCTGCCTTGTTTGCCGACGTTGTTATGAAAGGCATGCCCGCCTTTTCCATGAGCTTCATGATTGGATGGTCGGGGATGCGCACGCCCAGCGTCAGACCGGCTGCCGCAGCATCAAGCAGCCTGCCTTTCTTCATCATAATGAGCGTGACAGGCCCAGGCAGCTTCTCCAGAAAATCAGGGAAGCTGACCCTGAGGTTCTCCTGTATCCACTGCTTTGACGGCGCGATGACGGAGAACGGGTGGTCCGTCCCCTTTATCTGCCTCAGCTTCCTGACCGCCCTCTCATCCCCTGCGTTGCATCCTATGCCGTAAACCGTGTCGGTCGGGTAGATGAGTATGGCACCGAAACCTATCTGCTTCGCTATGCCTTCCAGCGAGCCGCTGTCAGCCAGCATCTCGTCGAGTTTTATCCGCAGCATGATAATTTATTGTGCAGAAACCAAATAAGCGCATGGCTTCTGGGAAAAAAAGAAGGGACCATCTGACGAAGGCTAAAACAGCCCAGGAAATAAGGAACGTGAAAAGAGCTGTAGGAATAACTGACAGGGTTTTCAGGGAGATGGCCAGCCCATTCGGCAGGAGCGAGCGGGATGTTGCAAGGGAGATAGTGATGCGAGGCCGCGGGCTTGGCGCCAGCCTTTCATTCAGGCCCATCGTGGCTTCAGGCATGAATTCGGGCTACGTCCACCACAGGCCGGGGCGGAAGATAGTCAGGGAAGACGAGCCTGTGATTTTCGACATCGGCTTCAAGGTCGGGGGCCAGTGCTCCGACGTGACAAGGATGCACATACCTCAAAAGAAAAAATTCAAGAGGTTTTACAGGGACATGATGGCTATACAAAAGCGGTGCATAGCTGCTGCGAGGCCTGGGAAGAGCCTGAAGGAAATCAATGAACTCCACAAGAAACTGATGAGAAGTAAAGGCTACAGGGTCAGGCACTCGATAGGCCACGGCGTCGGCTCGCGTGTCCATGAAAGGGTGAAAGGACTGCTCAAACCTGGCGAGGTGATAACGATAGAGCCTGGCGTGTATGAAAGAAAAGGCGGCTGCAGGGTCGAGGACATGGTCCTCATAACCCGAAGCAAACCGAAAGTATTGACTAAGAAAATAATTTTTAGTCCAGTCCCATAGGCGTAGGTCTTGCCGCGCCGGTCTTGTCCTCGCCTATGTCGACTGTTTCTTCGCTGGCTGGCGTAGTTATGTGCTTGATTATCACCACTTCGCCGATAGC